>Ga0247820_10002284_pt1 | contig 10803 bp, 8 predicted proteins | sample 13C_Glucose_Day1_2_FD_192480 | JGI IMG/M metagenome (GOLD analysis project Ga0247820, IMG submission 192480) | Soil microbial communities from agricultural site in Penn Yan, New York, United States - 13C_Glucose_Day14 | ecosystem: Environmental > Terrestrial > Soil > Agricultural land | place...
GGCCTGCTCGCTCGCGGGGCACCAGGAGCTCGGCAACCTCACCGTCATCTATGACGCGAACCAGATCTCCATCGAGGACGACACCGACATCTCCCTCTCCGAGGACGTCGGCAAGCGGTTCGAGGCCTACGGCTGGGAGGTCGTCGACGTGGACTGGCGCCGCGACGGCAACGGCGAGACCTACGTCGAGGACGTCGACGCCCTGCTCGCGGCCCTCGAGAAGAGCAAGAAGAGCACCAGACCCACGCTCGTCGTGCTGCACACGATCATCGCCTGGCCGGCCCCGACCAAGCAGGACACCGGCAAGTCCCACGGCTCGGCGCTCGGCGACGGCGAGGTAGCCGCCACGAAGGAGCTGCTCGGGTTCAACCCCAAGAAGACCTTCGAGGTCGACCGTGCGGTGCTCTCGCACACCCGCAAGGCGAAGGCACGCGGCAAGGCCGCCCACAAGGCATGGGACAAGACGTATGCCGCGTGGCGCAAGGCCAACCCCGACCGTGCCGAGCTGCTCGACCGCCTCGTTGCCGGCGAGCTGCCGCAGGGCCTCGACAAGGCCCTGCCGGTCTTCCCGGCCGACAGCGAGAAGGGGCTGGCGACGCGTGCCGCCTCGGGCAAGGTGCTCGCCGCCATCGCCGACGTGATGCCCGAGCTGTGGGGCGGTTCGGCCGACCTCGCGGAGTCGAACAACACCACCATGGAGGGCGCGGAGTCCTTCATCCCCAGCGGCAAGCAGACCCGCGAGTGGAAGGGCGGCCCCTACGGACGCACCCTCCACTTCGGGGTCCGCGAGCACGGCATGGGCATGATCCTCAACGGGATCGCGCTCGAGCGCCTGACGCGGCCGTACGGCGGCACCTTCCTGGTGTTCTCCGACTACATGCGCCCCGCGGTGCGGCTCGCGGCGATCCAGCAGCTGCCCGTGACCTTCGTGTGGACCCATGACTCCATCGGCCTCGGGGAGGACGGCCCGACGCACCAGCCGGTCGAGCACCTCGCGGCGCTGCGCGCAATCCCGGGTCTCGACGTGATCCGGCCGGCCGACGCCAACGAGACGGCGGCCGCCTGGGCGGCGCTGCTCCGCCACCGGGACCGCCCCGCCGCGCTCGCCCTGACCCGCCAGGCCGTGCCGGTGTACGACCGCAAGGTCTTCGCCAAGGCCTCGAACGTCGCCAGGGGCGGCTACATCATGGCCGAGGCGTCCTCACCCACCCCGGACGTGATCCTGGTCGCCACGGGGTCCGAGGTGCAGCTGGCCGTCGAGGCGCGCGAGACGCTCGAGAAGCAGGGCATCGCCACGCGCGTCGTGTCCATGCCCTGCCGCGAATGGTTCGCGGCGCAGGGCCCGGCCTACCGGGAGAAGGTGCTGCCCAAGGCAGTGCGCGCCCGCGTCAGCATCGAGGCCGGCGCGACCCAGGGCTGGCGCGAGGTCGTCGGCGACGCCGGAGAGGTCATCGGCATCGACCACTACGGCGCCTCGGCCGACTTCAAGACCCTGTTCAAGGAGTTCGGCTTCACCACCCAGGCAGTCGTGACCGCCGCGAAGCGGTCCATCAAGGCAGCGAAGGGAAACTGACATGACTGACAACGCAGCACTGAAGGCCCTGTCCGAGAACGGCGTCTCGGTCTGGCTCGACGACCTCTCCCGCCAGCGGATCCAGAGCGGCAACCTGCAGGAGCTCATCGACACCAAGGGCATCGTGGGCGTCACGACCAACCCGTCGATCTTCCAGCTCGCCCTGGCCGAGGGCGACGCGTACGACGAGCAGGCTGCCCGGCTGGCCGGCGAGGGCAGGACCGTTGACGAGACCGTCTTCGAGATGACCACCGAGGACGTCCGGAACGCCTGCGACATCCTGCGCCCCGTCTACGAGTCGACCGAGGGAGTCGATGGACGCGTCTCGATCGAGGTCGACCCACGGCTCGCCCACGACACTGCCAAGACCGTCGAGCAGGCGAAGGCACTGTGGACGAGCGTCGACCGCCCCAACGTCTTCATCAAGATCCCCGCCACCGTCGAGGGCCTCCCGGCCATCTCCCAGGTGCTGGCCGAGGGCATCAGCGTCAACGTGACGCTGATCTTCTCGCTCGACCGCTACCGCGGTGTCATGAACGCCTTCCTCACGGGCCTCGAGCAGGCACGCGAGGCGGGGCTCGACCTGAACGAGATCGACTCGGTCGCCTCCTTCTTCGTCTCGCGCGTGGACTCCGAGGTCGACAAGCGTCTCGACGCCCTCGGCACGGAAGAGGCCACCGCCCTCAAGGGCCAGGCCGGGATCGCCAATGCGCGCCTGGCCTACCAGGCGTACGAAGAGGTGTTCTCCACACCGCGGTGGCAGAACCTCGCCGACGACGGGGCGCACGTGCAGCGTCCGCTGTGGGCCTCGACCGGGGTGAAGAACCCCGAGTACCCGGACACGATGTACGTCACGGAGCTCGTCGCGCCCAACACGGTCAACACGATGCCGGAGAAGACCCTCGACGCGGTCGTGGACCACGGCGAGATCCGGGGCGACACGGTCACGCCGAACTACGGTGAGGCGGGCGACGTCCTCGATGCGCTGGAGCGCCTCGGCATCTCGTACGCCGACGTCACCGCCCAGCTCGAGCGCGAGGGCGTGGACAAGTTCAAGGCGTCGTGGGAGGAGCTGCTGCAGGGCGTCCGCGCCGAACTCGACAGGGTCAGCGCGTGAGCGCCCTCGGGGTCGTCGCCTCGGGCCCAGCCGCCGACGCCATCGCCGCCAGCGTCCCCGGTCTCGTTGCCGAGCGCTTCGCCAGCAGGCTGTTCGGCAAGGACGCCACGCTGTGGGGTCCGGAGGCCGAGCCGGAGGCATCAGTCCGCCTCGCCTGGGTCGGTCTCCCCCGCTCCTCGCGACCCCTGGTCGGTGAGGTGGCGGCGCTGCGGGAGCAGTTCCGCGCAGAGGGCGTGGACCGGGTGGTCCTGTGCGGCATGGGCGGCTCGTCCCTCGCGCCGGAGGTCATCTGCGCGACGGCAGGCGTGGACCTCGTCGTCCTCGACTCCTCCGACCCGGACATGGTCCGCTCGTCGCTCGTAGACCTCGACCGCACGGTCGTCGTGGTCTCCAGCAAGTCCGGATCGACCTTGGAGACCGACTCGCAGCGTCGCGCCTTCCAGGCTGCTTTCACCGACGCGGGGATCGACCCGGCCTCGCGCATCGTGGTCGTCACCGATCCGGGAAGCCCGCTCGACGCGGAGTCCCGCTCGGCCGGCTACCGCGTCGTCAACGCCGACCCGAACGTCGGCGGCCGCTACTCGGCACTGACCGCCTTCGGGCTGGTGCCCTCCGGCCTCGCGGGTGCTGACATCGAGCGGCTGCTCGACGACGCCGAGGCGGTTGCGGACGTGCTCGCGGAGGACGACGAGGCGAACCCCGCCCTGCGGCTCGGCGCGGCCATGGCCGGCACGGAACCGTTGCGCGACAAGCTCATCCTGCTCGACGCGGGGTCCGGGATCGTGGGCCTGCCCGACTGGGCCGAGCAGCTCATCGCGGAGAGCACGGGCAAGCAGGGCACCGGCCTGCTGCCGGTCGTCGTCGAGTCCTCCTCCGACCCCGAGGCCAGCGACCCGGCCCCCGACTTCACGCTCGTGCGCCTGACGGGCGAGGACGACGGGGAGGAAGGCTTCGGGCCGGGCAGTGCTGACGGCCTGGTCCACCCCGACCTCTCGGACGTCGACGTGAGCGGCCCGCTCGGTGCCCAGCTGCTCCTCTGGGAGGCGGCGACTGCGGTGGCCGGGCGGCTCCTGGGCATCAACCCGTTCGACCAGCCCGATGTCGAGAGTGCCAAGAACGCCGCCCGCGGCCTGCTCGACGCCGCCGACGCGGCAGGTGAGCCCCCCGCGCTCACCGACGGGGCGGTCGAGGTCCGTGCACTGGGCGGCGACTGGCTGGGCGGCGCCACGACCCTGGGCGGGGCGATCGGCGCGCTCGTCGGCCAGCTCGACGCGAAGAACGGCTACGTCGCCGTCATGGCCTACCTCGACCGGCTCGCCGACGCGGACCTGGCCATGACGCGCCCGCAGCTGGCGCGGCACACGGGGCGTCCCGTGACGTTTGGCTGGGGCCCACGCTTCCTGCACTCCACCGGCCAGTTCCACAAGGGGGGCCCTGCCAGCGGTGTGTACGTCCAGATCACGTCGGCGCCGCGCCAGGACCTCCTGATCCCGGGGCGTGAGTTCACCTTCGGGCAGTTCATCGCCGCGCAGGCCGCTGGGGACGCGCAGGTCCTCGCCGAGCACGGCCGACCGGTGCTGCAGCTCCACCTGACCGACCACGACTCGGGTCTGGCCCAGGTCGCCGCGGCCCTCTCCGCCCCGCAGACATCGACAGAGAGCACTGCATGACTCCGACCCGGGTGACCCAGGCCACCAACCCGCTCCGGGACCCGCGCGACAAGCGCCTCCCCCGCATCGCCGGCCCCTGTGGTCTGGTGCTGTTCGGGGTCACCGGAGACCTGGCCCGCAAGAAGCTGATGCCCGCCATCTACGACCTGGCCAACCGCGGCCTGCTGCCGCCGGGCTTCTCGCTCGTCGGCTTCGCGCGGCGGGACTGGGCGGACCAGGACTTCGGCAAGGTCGTCTACGAGGCCGTCAAGCAGCACGCCCGCACACCGTTTCGCGAGGACGTGTGGCGCAACCTCTCCGAGGGCTTCCGGTTCGTGCCCGGAGTCTTCGACGACCCGGCGGCGTTCGACCTGCTGGCCGAGACGGTCCACAACCTCGAGGCCGAGCGCGGCACCGGGGGCAACCAGGCGTTCTACCTCTCGATCCCGCCGGCGTTCTTCTCCACCGTGTGCGAGCAGCTCGAGCGGTGCGGCCTGACCCGCTCCGGCGACGGCAAGAGCTGGCGCCGGGTCGTCATCGAGAAGCCGTTCGGGCACGACCTCGACAGCGCGCGTGAGCTCAACGACATCGTGGAGGGTGTGTTCCCCCCGGACTCGGTGTTCCGCATCGACCACTACCTCGGCAAGGAGACGGTCCAGAACCTCCTCGCTCTGCGCTTCGCGAACCAGCTGTACGAGCCGGTCTGGAACGCCAACTACGTCGACCACGTCCAGATCACGATGGCCGAGGACATCGGCATCGCGGGGCGGGCCGGCTACTACGACGGCATCGGCGCGGCCCGCGACGTGATCCAGAACCACCTGCTGCAGCTTCTGGCGCTGACCGCCATGGAGGAACCGGTCTCCTTCGACGCCGAACACCTGCGCGCCGAGAAGGAGAAGGTCCTCTCAGCCGTGCGCCTCCCCCACGACCTGTCGAAGGCGACGGCCCGCGGCCAGTACGCCGCTGGGTGGCAGGGCGGGGAGCAGGTCATCGGCTACCTCGACGAGGACGGCATCGCCGCGGAGTCCACCACCGAGACGTATGCCGCGCTGAAGCTCGAGATCGACACCCGCCGCTGGGCGGGCGTCCCCTTCTACCTGCGGACCGGCAAGCGCCTCGGGAAGCGGGTGACGGAGATCGCTGTCGTGTTCAAGCGCGCTCCACACCTGCCCTTCGAGGACACCGCGACGGAGGAGCTCGGCCAGAACGCCATCGTCATCCGGGTCCAGCCCGACGAGGGCATCACGATGCGTTTCGGCGCCAAGGTCCCCGGGGCTCAGATGGAGGTGCGCGACGTGTCGATGGACTTCGGATACGGGCGGGCCTTCACCGAGTCCAGCCCCGAGGCCTACGAACGGCTCATCCTCGACGTCCTCCTCGGCGACCCCCCGCTCTTCCCCCGCCACGAGGAGGTGGAGCTGTCCTGGAAGATCCTCGACCCCGTCGAGCGGTTCTGGGAGCGCCACGGCCGGCCCGAGCCCTACCCCGCCGGCGGGTGGGGTCCCGCCGGCGCGGACGAGATGATGCGCCGCGACGGCCGAGTCTGGAGGATGCCGTGATCGTCGACCTGCCCAGCACCACGACCGTCGCGGTCAGCAAGAAGCTCGTGCGGCTGCGCCAGGACGTCGGCGCCATGGCCCTCAGCCGGGTGCTCACCCTCGTCGTCGTGGTGGACGAGAAGTACGCCGAAGAGGCCATCGAGGTCGCCAACGACGCGAGCCACCAGCACCCCTGCCGCATCATCGCCGTCGTCACCGGCAACAAGCGGGGCACGTCGCGCCTCGACGCGCAGATCCGCGTCGGCGGTGACGCGGGCGCTAGCGAGGTCGTCGTCCTGCGCCTCTACGGCCCCCTGACCAGCCACGGCCGCAGCGTGGTCATCCCGCTGCTGCTGCCCGACTCCCCCGTGGTCGCCTGGTGGCCCAAGGAGGCGCCGCGCAACGTCTCGGAGGACGCGATCGGGGCCATGGCCCAGCGCCGGATCACGGACGCCGCCAACTGCAAGAACCCGCGCGCGGAGATGAAGCAGCGGGCGAAGACCTACGCCCCCGGCGACTCCGACCTGGCCTGGACCCGCGTCACCCTGTGGCGCGGCCTGCTCGCGGCAGCCCTGGACCAGCCGCCCTACGAGCACGTGGTGGCGGCGACGGTGACCGGCGGCACGGACTCGCCGTCGGCCGACCTGCTGGCGGCGTGGCTGGCCTGGGCCCTGCGCTGCCCGGTGACGCGCACCCGCTCGCGCGCAGGGAGCGGCGTCGTGAGCGTCCGCCTGGAGCGCCGCAGCGGGAACATCGACCTGGTGCGGCCGGAGGGCGACACGGCGACCCTGGTCCAGCCGGGACAACCGGACCGGACGATCTCCCTGCCGCACCGCAGCGACGCCGAGTGCGTCGCGGACGAGCTGCGCAGGCTCGACCCCGACGAGGTCTACGAGGAGGTCATGACCAAGGGCATGCGCCTGCTCGAGGGCAAGGGCAAGGCCAAGACCGCCAGCGAGGCCGTCGCCGACGGCGAGGCGCCGTCCGTGGCGGAGGCCGAGCGGACGGCCCAGCGCATCAAGCGGGCTGCCCGCACGCAGTCGCGCAGCGCGATGGTCGAGGCCGCACCCGCACCCTCGGAGGAGAGCGACCGGGCCACGGTGCAGAAGGCGTCCGCCCGCAAGCTCGCCAAGGCCAAGACGGAGGGCACCGCCGCCGTCGAGGAGAGCAGCGCGTGAGCCGCCCGCCCCTCGTGGTCGTCCACCGCGACAAGCAGCTGCTCGCCGACGCCGCTGCTGCCCGCCTCGTCACTGCCATCGTCGACGCCCAGGCCTCCCGGGGAGTTGCAGACATCGTGCTGACCGGCGGGTCGATGGGCTCGGCCATCCTCTCGTCGCTCGCCTCCAGTCCCGCGCGGGACGCCGTCGACTGGTCCTGCGTCAACGTGTGGTGGGGTGACGAGCGCTTCCTGCCCGCCGGCGACCCCGAGCGCAACGAGACCCAGGCCCGGGAAGCCCTCCTCGGCCAGGTCGGCGTGAACCCCGAGCGGGTCCACGCCATCCCGGGACCGGACAGCCCGCACGGCAGCAGTCCCGAGGCCTCCGCGCAGTGGTATGCCGCGCTGCTGGCCGAGCGCGCCGAGCGCGGGGAGGACGTGCCCCGTTTCGACGTGGTGATGCTCGGCGTCGGCCCCGACGCGCACGTTGCGTCACTGTTCCCCGAGCACCCGGCCCTGCACGAGCAGGACCGGACGGTGGTCGGTGTCCACGGCTCGCCGAAGCCTCCCCCCATGCGGGTGTCCCTGACCTTCCGCGCCCTGTGCGCGGCCCGGGACGTGTGGTTCCTCGTCGCGGGCGAGGACAAGGCGAAGGCGGTGGGCCTGGCCCTCTCGGGCGCCGGGGTCATGCAGGCCCCGGCCGCCGGTGTCACAGGGACCCGGTCCACGACCTGGCTCATCGACCGCCCCGCCGCGGCGCACGTGCCGAAGGCACTGGTGCGCATCAGCTCCCCCTGAGGTCCCTGACGGACGACGAAAGGCACCTGCCTGGGGCAGGTGCCTTTCGAATGTGCCGTGACGTCCGACCGGCGGCTACTGGATGAGCTTGCGCTCCCGCAGGGTCGCGAGGGCCTCGTCGAGGATGGCCTTGCCGTCGGCGTCCGAGCGGCGCTCCTTCACGTAGGCAAGGTGCGTCTTGTAGGGCTCGACCTTCGGCGGCGCCGGGGGGTTGGCCTCGTCCTGCCCGGCCGGGAAGCCGCAGCGCGGACAGTCCCAGAACTCGGGGACGGCCAGGCCGGGCTCCTCGGCGAAGCTCGGCCGGGTCTGGTGGCCGTTGGCGCACCAGTAGGAGACGAAGACGCGAGGTGCGGCCTCGCCGCGCTCGGCCTCGCCCATCGGGCCGGCGCCGACTCGGCTGCCGCGGATTGCGTTACCACCTGCCATGGGTTTCAGCGGTCCTTTCTGGCTGTGCCCGGTAGATCAGGCGGAGAAGCGGTCGATGAGCCCGATGCCGACGATGCACGCGAACCAGACGATCGCGACGGCGACGGTGAATCGGTCGAGGTTGCGCTCGGCCACCGACGAGGAGCCCAGCGAGGTGGACATGCCACCGCCGAACATGTCGGACAGACCGCCGCCCTTGCCCTTGTGCAGGAGGATCAGCAGGGTGAGGAACAGACCACCTATGACCAGCAGGACCTGCAGGCCAATCCGTACGGCTTCCACGCGTTACCCATCTCGTTGACGTTGTTGACGCCGCCCTCGAAGGGCAGCACGGGCCAGAATACCTGCTCGGCCCACTCGGCCGAACGCGCGGCGTCCGGCGTGGCGGCTCAGGCCGTGGCCATGTGGTCCCGGTAGCGGCAGATCGAGGCGAACTCGTCCGCCGCGATCGAGGCGCCTCCGACCAGCGCCCCGTCGACATCCTCCTCGGCCATGATCGCCGCGACGTTGTTGGCCTTCACCGATCCGCCGTAGAGCACGCGCACCCCGTCGGCGAGGTCGCCGGAGTACAGCTCCGCGATCTTGGTGCGGATCGCCGCGCAGACCTCCTGCGCATCCTGCGGCGTGGCGACCTCGCCGGTGCCGATGGCCCACACCGGCTCGTACGCGATGACGACGGTCTTGGCCTGCTCGGCCGTGACCTCCTTCAGCCCCGCTTCGACCTGGGCCAGGACGTGGGCGACGTGCTCGCCGGCCTGTCGCACCTCGAGTCCCTCGCCGACACAGAAGATCGGCGTCAGGCCGTGCCGGTAGGCCGCCTTGAGCTTGGCGTTCACGACCTCGTCGGTCTCCGCGTGGTACTCGCGGCGCTCGCTGTGGCCGACGACGACATAGGTGCAGCCGAGCTTGGCCAGGAAAGCCCCGGACACCTCCCCCGTGTAGGCGCCGCTGTCGTGGACGCTGAGGTCCTGGGCGCCGTGGCGCAGCTCCAGGCGGTCGCCGTCGATGAGGGTCTGCACGCTGCGCAGGTCGGTGAAGGGTGGCAGCACCGCCACCTCGACGCCGCCGAAGTCGTGCTTGCCGTCGCGCAGCGTCCAGTCGAGCTTCTGCACGAGGTGGGTGGCCTGGAGGTGGTCGAGGTTCATCTTCCAGTTCCCCGCCATGAGCGGGGTGCGGCCGGAGGTGGCAGCCATGGGACTCCTTCGTGATGTGCCGGGGTTCGGGTGCACCGGGCTCGGGAGCCGGTGCATCGTGCGTCGTGCGGGCGCGCTCAGAGGTATGCCGCCGGGCCGGCCGAGGACGGCCCGGCCCTGCGGCGTGGCTCAGTCCTTCTCGTCCAGGACGCTCAGGCCCGGGAGGTCCTTGCCCTCGAGGTACTCGAGGCTGGCGCCCCCGCCGGTGGAGATGTGGCCGAACTGCTCATCCTTGAACCCGAGCTGGCGCACGGCGGCAGCGGAGTCGCCACCGCCGACCACGGTGAGCGCGCCCTTCTCCGTGGCCTCGACGAGGGCCTTCGCGACGGCAGACGTGCCCGCGGCATACGGCTCCATCTCGAAGGCGCCCATGGGGCCGTTCCAGAACACGGTCTGGCAGCCGCTGAGCTTCTCCGCGAAGAGCACGCCGGACTCCGGGCCGATGTCCAGGCCCATCCGGTCCGCGGGGATCGCGCCCGCGGGCACGACCTCGCGCTCGGCGTCGGCGGAGAACTCGGTGGCCGCGACGATGTCCACGGGCAGCACGATCTCGACCCCGCGCTCCTTGGCCTGGTCGAGGTAGCCCTTGACGGCGTCGACCTGGTCGGCCTCGAGCAGGCTCGTGCCGACCTCGTAACCCTGGGCCTTGAGGAAGGTGAACACCATGCCGCCCCCGATGAGGAGGCGGTCCGCGGTCTGGAGCAGGTTGTCGATGACGCCGAGCTTGTCGGAGACCTTCGCGCCGCCGAGCACCACGGCATACGGGCGCTGCGGATCCTGGGTGAGGCGCGTGAGGACACCCACCTCGGCCTCGACGAGACCCCCCACCGCATGCGGCAGGCGGCGGGCCACGTCGTAGACCGACGCCTGCTTGCGGTGGACGACACCGAAGCCGTCGGAGACGAAGACGTCGGCGAGCGAGGCGAGCTGGTCGGCGAAGAGGCCACGCTCGGCCTCGTCCTTGGAGGTCTCCCCCGCGTTGAACCGCAGGTTCTCCAGCAGCACGACGTCACCGTCGCCAGCGGCCTCGACAGCGGCCTTCGCCGACTCGCCCACGGTGTCCTCCGCGAAGCGGACCTCCCGGCCGAGCACCTCGCCGAGCGCCTCGGCGACCGGGGCCAGGGAGTACCTCGGCTCCGGCGCCCCCTTCGGCCGGCCGAGGTGGGCGCACACGATGACGCGTGCGCCCACCTCGGACAGGGCCTTGATCGTGGGCGCCGAGGCACGGATCCGGCCGTCGTCGGTGATGGTCCGGCCGTCGAGCGGCACGTTGAGGTCGGACCGGACGAGGACGCGCTTGCCGCGCAGGTCGCCCAGCTCGGCGATGGTCTTCATCCGCAGGCCCTCAGA
>Ga0247820_10002285_pt1 | contig 10800 bp, 8 predicted proteins | sample 13C_Glucose_Day1_2_FD_192480 | JGI IMG/M metagenome (GOLD analysis project Ga0247820, IMG submission 192480) | Soil microbial communities from agricultural site in Penn Yan, New York, United States - 13C_Glucose_Day14 | ecosystem: Environmental > Terrestrial > Soil > Agricultural land | place...
GGGCTGACCCTGAAGAGGTGCGACATCGCCGCGGACCTCCGCACTCGGCTCACCGAGGCGAAGGAGTGGATCGAACGCCTGCTCACCCGATGAGGCCGCCCTCCGGGCCGCCCCTCGGGCGCGGCGCCGGGCCGGACCCCCGACCGGGGTCCGGCCCACCGTCGGGCCTCCGAGCGGGGCCAGGTCCCCTGTGGGGCCTCTGAGCGGGGTCCGGTCCCCTGTCGGGGCTCTGAGCGGGACCGGGTCCACCGTCGGGCCTCCGAGCTGGCCCGTCCACCGTCGGACCGCTGAGCGGGCCCGCCCACCGTCGGGCCTCTGAGCGGGGCCCGGTCCCCTGTCGGGCCCCGGTCGGGGGTTCGGCATGCCGCAGTCAGCCGGTGGTGAGCAGGGACTCCAGGGCTTCGGCTGTCGCCGGGTGGCGGGCCGCCAGGGCGGCGCCAGCCGGGGCCGGTTCCGCCGCCGTCGCCCAGCCCCCGTCACAGCCCAGCAGTCCCGCCACGGCGTCGCACGCCGCCGGGTGCGCGGCCAGCAACGGCACGCCCGCGGGGGCCGGGACGCCGGGCGGGGTCCAGCCCCCGTCGCAGCCGAGCAGCCCCGCCACCGCGTCGCACGCCGCCGGGTGCGCCGCGAGGAGCGCGGCGCCCCGGGGAGCGTCGGGCGCGGGTGTGCGCAGGACGGCGGCGAACGGATCCGTCTCCGGCGTCCGCCACGGCGGCACCCACGCGTCCAGGGCCGCCAGCCTGCCCGGGAAGATCCGTCCTGCCTCGCGGATCAGCAGCGGGGCGAGGTCCGCCGCCCCGGAACGCAGCGTGGTGATCAACAGCGGCAGCCAGGGCAGCAGCACCGCGTCCGGCAGCCGCCCGAACGCGTTCGACACCGCCTCCACGACCACGTCCGCGAGCCCGGGCACCGGCTCCAGCGCGTGCACGAAGCCGCTCAGGTACCGCGGATAGGCCGGCACCACCAGGGGGTTGTCCAGCAGCTCGTCGCACCGCTCGCGCAGTGCGCCCCGGGACAGGGTGCCCAGCTGCACCTGCGCCGCCCACAGCAGAGCCGTCTTCGCCGGCTCGTCCGGGTGCGACTGGGCGACCGCGAGCTCCAGCTGGGTGCGGTCGCAGCCCAGCGACAGCGCGAGGCCCTCCATGCCGAACAGGAAGCCGAGCATCGCCGCGACCTGCCCGACCGTCGCGTCCTCGTCCCGGAACGCCGTCGGCAGCAGCGTGCAGTAGTGGGCGTACCCCGCCTTGACGAACGACTCGATCCACGACGGCAGCACCGGCTCGCTCGTCCGGTAGTACGCCAGCAGCGCACGCACCCGGCGCAGCACCTCGGGCGCCCCGTCCACGCTGCGCTCGGCGGCGAGCAGCTTCAGCGCGTGCGAGCCGAGTTCGTCGGCGAGCCGGCGGCTGCCCAGGTACAGCGTCGCGTCCTCCACCGCCGCCAGCACCGTCGCCGTCGTCGCCTGCGGCCCGTACGCGTCGCGCCGCAGCCGCTGCTCCAGCACCTGCTCCAGGCTGACGCCCTCGTAGCCCAGCTCGATCAGGGCCCGCTGATGGGTGCCGAGCGCCAGGTCCCACGACTCCTGGATCGACCGCTCGCCCAGCCGCCGCTCACCCATGATGGGCCGCGCCGCACCCCGCGGCAGCAGACGGCGCAGCATCCACAGCACGTCGGAGCAGGCCCGCAGTTCGGGCCGGGACGCCATGTCGAGCAGCGCCCGGCGCACCCCGCGCTGCTCCAGCTTCAGCTCCAGCGGCGCGAGCCGGTCGAACACGTCGCGGGCGAGCGGCGGCAGCGAGTCGTACCCGACCTGGCCGATCCGGTCGCCGCCCATCATGATCTCGACGAGCCGCCGCACGTCCCGCCGCCCCGGGACGCTGTCCTTCTCGATGCAGGTGACCGCCGCGTCCTGGAAGTCGTACGGCGTCGGCTTCGCCCGGTCCCGCATGCCGGCCAGCAGGATCGACGTCTCGAAGACGGCGATGGCGTCGGCCGTCGAGGCGAGATAGCCGTTGCGGCGGGCCGCGCGCACGATGTCCACCGACCAGCCGAGCAGTTCGGCCTCGTCAAGACCGTCGAGCACGGGCGGCCGGCGCAGGAAGCCCGACAGCTTGTCCGTGGCGACCTCGGACGGTGGAACGGGGACGACGGCCGCCTTCTTGGCCGCGGACTTCCTCTTCCCGGCCTGGCCCTCCAGCACGTACGGCTTCACCCGGGTCCGCTTCAGGCCCTTGGCCCACTCCGTCGCCGCGATCGACACCGAACCCGCGGCCAGGCCGAACTGCGCCTCGATCGCGGCGTGGCTCGACGGGATCAGCCCGTACTGCCAGGCGGTGGCGGTGCGCGGGGAGATCTCGAAGGCGCCCGGGCCGCCGTGCACGCCGAACTCCTCGACACGGCTGGCCGCGTGGAACGCCCCGCACACGTACAGGCAGTCCTCCGGGTCCGTGCCGGTCGCCGCCAGATGCTCGCGCATCCGGGTCCACATGTACCGCTCGCGGTCCTCGTCCACCCGCACCCGGGACCCGTCACCCGGGGCGAGCCGACGGAACAGGCTGCCGATGAGGAACATGACCTGGCGGTAGGTGTCGTGGTCGCTGTCCCCGAGCGGGACCTCGACGTACTGGTGCCACCACTCCGACCAGTGCCGCACCTTGCCGTGGCGCAGCAGGTGCTCCTCCAGTTCGGCGAAGCGCGGCCGCAGGTCGCCGATCCCGACGCCGACGGCCTCGCCGTGCAGCGCGGCCTCCGGCTCCTCCGCCGGCCCGTCCCCCTCCGGGGTCTCCTCGCCCCGGCTGTCCCACTGGAAGACGTGGTCCGCCGACCGGTCGACGAGGACCAGCTCCACCCCCGGGGTGTCCAGGGCGTACGCGATCGCCTGGTACTCGGCGGACGCCTCGGTGACCGGCGCGACCACCGAGAGCGGGGCCCAGTCGGCGGGGAAGCCGTCGACGTCGCCGGCGAACGCCTGCACCGCCACCGGCAGCCGGCAGTTGCGCAGCTCGGTCAGGAGCGGCGCCATGTCCTCGCACAGCTCCAGATACACCACCTTGGGCTGCTTCTCGCGCAGGCGGCGGGCCATGGCGAGCGCCGAGGCGGGGGAGTGGTGGCAGACCGGGAAGATCTCCAGGGGTTCGCCCACCGCCCGGTCGACGTCGTCGACCATGCCGAGCAGGATGCCCTCCAGTGCGTCCGGACCTCCCGCGAACGTGGCCGCCGCGTCCCGCAGTTGGCCGCGCAGCCCGGCGAAGGCGCCGTTCTCCCGGGGAGCGCTCATGACAGGGTGGCGATCGCGTCGCGGCCGCCCTCGAGGAACTCGGGCCAGGAGCCGCCCTCCTCCTTGCTGCGCGGCTCGACGACGCCGTGCAGGTACTTGTTGAGGATGGCCAGGTCCTCCGGCTCGCGCCGGGTGAGGGAGCCGACCAGCGAGGAGGCGAGGGTGCGCGCCGTCAGGGCGCGCTCGCCGAAGAAGTTGCTGTGCAGCACGGCGTCCTCCAGCACGCCGATCTGCTCGGCCGTCGACAGCGCGGACTCCAGCTTCTCGTCGTCGCTGCCGGCCGCGGCCGCGGAGGCGCGCAGGTCGGCGAAGCTCTGCAGCAGCACGTCCAGCAGGGTCGGCGGCACGTCGAGGTCGATCGCGTGCCGGCGCAGCAGTTCCTCGGTGCGGAAGCGGACGATCTCCGCCTCGCTCCGCTTGTTCGTCACGACCGGGATGCGGACGAAGTTGAAACGCCGCTTCAGCGCGGACGACAGGTCGTTGACGCCCCGGTCGCGGCTGTTGGCCGTGGCGATGATCGAGAAGCCCGGCTTGGCGAACACGATGTTGTCGCTGCCGCCGCTCTCCAGTTCCGGAACGGAGATGTACTTCTCGGACAGGATCGAGATCAGCGCGTCCTGCACATCGCTCGTGGAACGGGTCAGCTCCTCGAAGCGGCCGATCGACCCGGCCTCCATCGCGGTCATGATCGGCGAGGGGATCATCGACTCCCGTGACTGGCCCTTGGCGATGACCATCGACACGTTCCAGGAGTACTTGATGTGGTCCTCGGTGGTGCCGGCCGTGCCCTGCACCACCAGGGTGGAGTTGCGGGAGATCGCGGCGGACAGCAGCTCCGCCAGCCAGCTCTTGCCCGTGCCGGGGTCACCGATGAGCAGCAGACCGCGGTCGGAGGCGAGGGTGACGATGGACCGCTCGACGAAGCTGCGGTCGCCGAACCACTTCTGCGCCACCTCCCGGTCCAGGCCGTCGGCACGCTCGGAGCCGAGGATGAACAGACGGACCATCTTCGGGGACAGCCGCCACGAGAACGGCTTGGGGCCGTCGTCGATCGACTCCAGCCAGTCGAGCTCCTCGGCGTACTTGATCTCGGCGGGAGCGCGCAGCAGGTCGGACATGAGGGTAAGGCCTTTCCGTACGGTGATCACGGCGGGGTGTGCGCGGTGATCAGGTGAGGAACGTCTTGAGCTCGTGCACGAGCTTCTTGATGTGGCCGGAGATCACCGGCGTACCGAGGTCCTTGAACTTCTCCCGGAACCACGGGTTGACGCTGCCGCGCCCGGAGCTGGTCACCGAACCCACCGGGATGAACTTCGCCCCCGAGCGGTGGATGGCGGCCATGCTCTCGAACAGCTCGTCCGTGCGCCATTCGTAGAAGTCGGAGATCCACACCACGACCGTGTTCCGCGGCTCGGCGATCTTCGGCTGGGCGAGCGTCATGGCGACCGTGCCGTCGGTGCCGCCGCCCAGCTTGGTGCGCAGCAGCGTCTCGAACGGGTCGTGCGCCCAGGGCGTGAGGTCCAGCGCCTGAGTGTCGTACGCGATCAGATGGACGTCGACCTTCGGCAGTCCGGCGAAGATGGACGCCAGGATGGTGCAGTTGACCATGGAGTCGACCATCGAACCCGACTGGTCCACGACCACGATCAGCCGCTGCGGAGTCGTCTTGCGGCTGGTGTGCCGGTAGTAGAGCCGGTCGACGTAGAGCCGCTCCTGCTCCGGGTCCCAGTTGGTGAGGTTCTTCCAGATGGTGCGGTCCAGGTCGAGGTTGCGGAAGACGCGCTTGGGCGGCACGGACCGGTCGATGTCACCGACCGTGGCCTTCTCCACCTGGGTGCGCAGCACCTCGGTGACCTCGTCGACGTAACGCCGGATGAGCGCCTTGGCGTTGGCGAGGGCGACACCGGAGAGGTTGTCCTTGTCGCGCAGCAACTGCTCGATCAGCGACATGCTCGGCGTCAGCCGGGACGCCAGCGCGGGGTCGGCCAGCACCTCGCGCAGCCGCATCCGCCGGACGAGGCCGGCCTCGATGGAGCCGAGCTCCGGCCCGATCTCGGGGATCAGGCGGCCGAGGTCGGGCGTAGGGCCGCCGTGACCGGTCCCGGTCGGGCTGACGCCCCTTCCGGCTCCCGCGGGACGCCCGCCGCGCAGCTCGCCGGGCCGGCAGCCGAGCGCCCGCTCCAGCCAGCCCGCGTCGGACTGCCAGCGCGACAGCTGCTCGGCCGTGACCGTGCCCGGGGGGTTCGCGAAGACGTTCAGCAGCAGCTTCGAGGCGAGCGCCGCGCGCCGCACCTCGGCGGCCCGGTCACGCGCACCGTCCTCGTCCGGCTCGGGCGTCATCAGACCGTCGAACTCCGGGGCCAGCTCCGGATGCCGCTGCACGACGGAGTCGACGGACGCCCCCGGATCCAGCAGCGCGGCCGGCAGGCCGATGTCCTCGACGACGGCGAGACTCGCCGACTCCAGGCCGGCCTGCTCCTCGGGGTCGAAGAGCCGGGCCAGCAGCCGCCAGTACAGCACCTGCCGCCGGTTCTCGTCAGGATCGGGCGCCGGGGCGCCCGCAAGGGTCGGCTCGCTCATTTCCGCAGCAGCTTTCCGGCGCGCTCGCGCAGTACCTTCACGGCGTCGGTGGCCGCCTTCTCGGCCCGCACCCCGGCCTTGTCGGCCGTACCGCCGGCCCACGCCCCGGCGTGCACGGCGACGGTCTTCTTCCGCACCGTCCGCTCCACGGCGAGCGGCTGCAGCAGGAACTCCCCGGCGTCCCAGCGCAGCAGCCCGACACACGCGCCGGACGCGGTGACGGCCTCGGGCGTGAGCGGACCGGCCGCCGGCATCCGGTCGGTGTCGACGGGCAGCCGCAGCCCGGCGACCCGGAACACCGTCCGGCCCTCGTCCTCCTCCACGGCGTACCCCTCCAGCAGGACGGGTACGGCGATCCCGGCCGGATGACGGTCCAGCGGAGCGGTCGCGAAGGCCACGGCGGCGGGCAGCGCCACCCGCGCGGTGGCGAACGCCTCGGCGGGCTCGCCCGCCCCGGCCCGGGCGTCGTCCCACAGCAGATCGCCCGCACCGGTCATGGGCATCGCGTCGAGGTCCATGGCGCGCCCCTCGCTCACGGCGGCCAGCAGCGCCATGCGCGGCCGGAGCGACTGCCACAGCCCCGCCCCGACGACGGTGTCCGGCTTGGGCGCGGACACACTGGCCCGCACCAGCCGCGGCGTGCCGCCGTCCGCCGGCTCCAGCACCGCGTGCACCTGCGCCTGTACGGCGGTGGCGTGCTCCTGCACGTCGACGCCGAGCGGCAGCAGCCGGCCGGACACCTCGGTGACGGCGGGCGCCGAAACGGCTCCCGGCACCGTCAGCAGCATGGCGCGCGACCACAGGTCGGCCCACCGCCGCACCGGGACGCGCTCCAGCGTCGCCCCGGGGCAGCACGCGGCGAGTTCGGCGGCGAAGCCGTCCAGCAGCGTGGCGAGGCGGCGCAGCGCGGGGTCGGGCAGCATCGCGGAGACGACGGGCGCGGCCCCGCCGACCAGTTCGTGGTCGATGCCCTGCCACCCGGCCCGCGCCAGATCGCACAGCCAACTACGGGCCGCGGCATGCAGATTGACCGCGTGCGCGGAGCCGCCGGCCGAGGTGGCGGCCTCCTCGGCGCGCGCCCGCCCGACGGCCTCCTCGACCCGCTGCACGAGCGCGTCGTGCACCGAGCCGAGCAGCGCGGTCCGGGCGGCGGCGAGCGCCACGAAGTGGTCCTCTCCCGCGGCGCCCGCGGCCGTCTTCTCCGCCGCCTCGGCGACCCGTGCCGCCAGCGGCGACCCGGCGACCGCCACGGCGAGCGCGGCCAGCCCTTCCGCCTGGGCGGGCTGCGGACGCAGCAGCCCGGCGACCAGCACCTCGTCGAAGCCGTCCACGGCCCGAAGGACCTCGTCGACCCCGTCGACGGAGTCGCCCAGCAGATCGGCACGCATCACGCCACCGCCCTCGTCGTCGGGAACCACTGCATCTCGGGCAACGGGGCGGTGGCCGGCTCGAACTCGAGATAGGCCAGGTGCCGCAGGAACCGGCTGAACACCTGCGCCGCCGCCGAACCGTCGCCGTTCACGGGCCGCGTGGCGGTCATCGCGTGGGTGACGTCGTCCCCGTCGGGCGCCTCCCCGCCGACCTCCACCTTCAGGTACCGGGTCACCCGCTCGACGCCGTACTGCAGCACTGCCTCGAAGACGAGCGCCCGTATGTGATTGCAGAACCAGCCGCGCGCCCCGCCGCAGGGCCGGTTGTTGTTGGTGCTGCACGCGAACGCGTACGTCCCCGCCTCGACCGACGACACGTACACCCGCCCGATGTCCGACCCGCTGGACACCACACCCTGCAACCGCCCGTCGGCCAGCTCCACGAACGGCACCTTCGCGAGTTTCCGCGGCCGCGCGGACGGCACCACCCGTGCCGTACTCGACTTCTCCCAGACCGACAACGCACCATCTCCCATGCACGCGAAAGGGGACGTCAACGCCGGAGCGGCGCAACGGGATCAAGCTATCGGCAGCCACTGACAACGCCCACGGCGCGCCCGCCGGTAAGCCGCCACCGCGACGATGAGCGGAGCGAGGCACCCGACGGCAGTGCCGTCGTCCTCGACCGCTGCTTCTCCGGCCGGGCCGGGGGCCCGCCGTCGCAGGGCGGGGCGCGCCGGACCTTCGCCCCCGCCCGGCCCCGCGGAAGCTTCCCGCTCACCTCGGCCTCCCCCTACGCCCTCTCGTTCGCCCTCCAGGTGCGGCAGTTCGGGGCCGGCGTCGACGAAGTGGTCCCGGGCGGACCGGACGGGCGGACGATGGTCAGGACGAGCGCGGGTTTCGCCTACGTCGTGGACCTCGGCGCCTGCCCCGCGATGGCGGCCGAGACCCTCGGCACGGCCTGCAGGGCCGTGGGCGGCGGCTTCACCCGCGACGAGTGGGAGGAGCAGGTGCCGGCGGCCGCGTTCGCGGAATCCAGCCCGGACGGGTCCGCGCACGACACCGACAGGTGAGGGACGCCGGGCCCGGCCACCCGCGAGCGGCGTTGACGTCGTCAACGATCGCCTTCGATTGATGCCGGTCGCGACGCTGTGTACCGTGGCCGGTATGCCACAGACACCGGCCACGCCGACGAACCCGTTGGTCACCGGCTCCGAGATCGCCCGTATCGCGGGTGTGACCCGCGCGGCCGTGTCGAACTGGAGGCGGCGGTACGACGACTTCCCGGCACCGGCCGGCGGCGGCGCCAACAGCCCCCTCTTCGACCTGGCCGAGGTGCAGGCCTGGCTGGACAAGCAGAGCAAGGGGCAGGACGTCACCGACGAGGTCCAGCTCTGGCAGGTGCTGCGCGGCGCCTACGGCGACGACATCCTCGGCGGGCTCGCGGACGTGGCACGGGCCCTCGCGTCGCCCGACGAGAAAACACCGGCTGAGCTGCCCGACCAGGCGGTCCGGCTCGCCCGCCGGATGGCCGGCGGCGGATCCCCCGGCGACGTGGTGAACGGCCTCGCCGAGCGCTTCACGGAGTCCGTACGGCGAGCCGGTTCGGACCAGGTGACCTCGCCCCGGGTGGTCCGCGCCGTCCGCCACTTCGCGGGAGACGTGGCCGCCGACGCGGTGCTCTTCGACCCCGCCTGCGGAATCGGCACCCTGCTGCTCACCCTCGGCGCCGGACGGGACACCAGACGGCACGGCCAGGAAGTGGACGCCCGCAGCGCCCGCCTCGCACAGTCACGGGCCGGCCTCGGCGGACTGACCCGTACCGAGATCGCGCACGGCGACTCCCTGCGCGCCGACCGGTGGCCCGGCCTCAAGGCCGACCTCGTCGTCTGCGACCCCCCGGTCAGCGACACCGACTGGGGCCGCGAGGACCTCCTCCTCGACCCGCGCTGGGAACTCGGCACCCCCTCCCGCGCGGAGGGCGAACTCGCCTGGCTCCAGCACGCCTACGCGCACACCGCTCCCGGCGGCCGGGTCGTGATGGTCATGCCCGCCTCGGTGGCCTACCGCAAGGCCGGCCGCCGCATCCGGGCCGAACTGGTCCGCCGCGGCATCCTCACCCAGGTCACCGCGCTGCCCCCCGGCACGGCCGCCGCGCACTCCCTGCCCGTCCACCTGTGGCACCTGCGACGCCCGCGGACCCCGGACGACGCGGCCACCACCGTGCGCATGGTCGACCTCACCTCCAACGACCCCGACGACCCCCTGGAGCCGAGGACCCAGCAGATCACCGAGGTCCCCCAGATCGATCTGCTCGACGACCTGGTCGACCTCACCCCGAGCCGGCACGTCGAGGAGTCCCACCGCGACTACGTCACCGAGTACGACACCCTGCGCGAGGAACTCACCGCACAGGTGCGGCGCCTGACCGAACTGCTGCCCGCCCTCGTCGCCGGCGAGGGCACCGGCGCCCTGGACGGGCCCAGCGTCGGCGTCGCCGACCTGGTCAGGGCCGGCCTCGTCGAGTACGCCGACCCGGAACCGGTGTCGGTCAGCGACCAGCTCGACACGGACTTCCTCCAGGGCTTCCTGCACAGCGCCGCCAACAGCCGCCGCTCCACCACCGCCAGCGGCACCTTCCGGCTGGACAGCAAGGGCGCCCGCGTCCCCCAGATGGACATCGCCACACAGCGCGGGTACGGCTCAGCCTTCCACGCGCTGCGGGAGTTCGAGGAGCGGTCCCGGCGGGTGGCCGAACTGAGCCGCCAGATCGCCGCACTGGCCCGCGACGGACTCGGCAACGGCGCCCTGAAACCGGACGCCTGACACCTCTGTGTCGAAAACGTGTACGCGCACGGCCCGGCTGTCTGGCACGATGAGACGCCGCACCGATGTGTCCACGCGGGCCGAGCGTTCTGACCGAAGGGGATCCCATGGCGGACTGGATCTACATCCTCGATCCGCGCAAGGACACGCTGGACGGGGAGCCGTCCGACAAGGAGTCGATGCTCCAACTGGCCGAGGAGGAGCCGGAGCTGGAGCTCTGGCTCAGCCGCCGCTACCGCATGGCGCCGGGTGACCGGCTCTGGTTCCTCTTCGCGCGGCCGCGGTCCGAGGTCGCCGCCGTGGCCGGGGTCGACGAGGAGCCCCGCGCGGACGACGAGGACCCCGACGTCCCCTTCCTGGTCCCCGTGACCCTGGTGACCGAGGCGACGAAGGCGCTGTACCGCGACCCGGTGAGCCGCGAGGAACTGGGACTGGGCCAGGTGCGCTCGGTCCAGAAGGTCAAACCGGAGGCGCTGCCCGTCCTGCTGACGCGGGCCGGACTGTAGACGACACGGCGGGCCCGGCCGCACCGCACGCGCGGCGACGCACCGCACCCCCAGTGACGACGCACCGCACCCAGGGAGCCGCCTTGTCCGCGACCGCCGCCCTTCCCCTCCGCTCCAGGATCCTGCTGATCCTCGCCACCGTGCTCGTCACCCTCGCGCCGGCCGCCCCGGCGACGGCCGCCGTCCCACCGGCCCCCGCCACCCAGGCCGCAGCGGCCGGCGCGAGGGTGACGAGCACGGT
>Ga0247820_10002286_pt1 | contig 10800 bp, 21 predicted proteins | sample 13C_Glucose_Day1_2_FD_192480 | JGI IMG/M metagenome (GOLD analysis project Ga0247820, IMG submission 192480) | Soil microbial communities from agricultural site in Penn Yan, New York, United States - 13C_Glucose_Day14 | ecosystem: Environmental > Terrestrial > Soil > Agricultural land | place...
GGCGGGGTGCGGGTGCGGTGGTCATGGGCTGGTGGGTCCCTTCGGAGATGAGGTGAAGGCGGTTGTGGCGGGCGGCCGCGGGGCCGCCCTCGAGGTCGATCTGGTCCAGCAGGGCGAGCAGCGCGCGAACGGTCACGGCTGCTCGCCGCGGGGCGTGGGCGGCGGGGGCGGCAGGCAGGTGATGTGCCAGCCGTCGGCGCGCAGGGCGGCCACTGCGGCGTGCCCCACGGCGTGCGCCTGGTCGCCGCTCACGCCGAGGGCGGCCTGGATCTCGGCCGCGATCACAGCGGCGCAGGCCTCGGCGACGGCGCCCAGTGCGCGGCTCACCGCTGCGGCCTCGGCCACGTGCCGCGCCGTACGGCGGGGCGGCGGCGTGGGAACGGGATGACACGGGAGTTCGACACGATCCGGGGCGCGGGGCCGGCGCAGGTCGCCACGTGCGGCATGGCGCGCCACTCGAGGTGCTCGAGGGTCGGGCGGTCCGTGGTCAAGACCCGGGAGCGCAGCGTGCCCGTGCCGTCGGTGTAGACGGCCAGGTTTCCGTGGTCGTCAGGCTCGGCGTTCACAGGCTGGCGCTTGCCCGCCGCGGTGATGGCCCAGCGGATGCCCTGCTGGCAGCTGGGGCACGTGGTGATGCCTTGTGGATTGGGCATGGGGTCCTCCGGTCAGGTGCCGGTCTCGTGGTCGGGCTGGGCGGCCAGGTACGGGGCGACCAGGCGGTGGCCGTACACGCGCATGGCCTGCGTGGCGCCGAGTTCGGCGACGGCCTGGTGGATCTCCTCGGGCGTGGCGGCAGCGCGCAGCGCCTCCAGCTCCTCCCGGGAGACCTGTTGCGGCGAGCGGACGGGAAGCAACAGCGGCCTCTGGCTGCTGCCGCTTTTCTGCTCGGCCGGGGACGGGCCGCAGCCGCCGGGCGGGCTCGGTACGGGGCGCAGCGTGGGCGCGGTGCCCGAGCCCGCAGACTCCTCGAGGGCCTCGCGCACGCGTGCGTCCTGTGGTTGACCACCCAGACCAGCCATCTCGTGGGTAGAGCCGTGGGTACTACCTGGGTTGTTCGGGGGGCGGTCCCCCGAACCGTTCGGGGGGCGGTCCCCCGAACTCGGTCGGGGGGCGGTCCCCCGAACTCCCTCGCCGGTGTCGGCCGGAAGTTCGGGGGGCGGTCCCCCGAGGTCGGAGGCGGCGGGGAGTTCAGGGGGCGGTCCCCCGAACTCCCCGGCCTCCCTGTCGGCCCACGGGGCTGGCTTCCGCTCGGTCCCCTTGCGTGCCGCCCGGGCCTGCTTGGCGTCCTCCCGGCTCTGCTTCACGCCGTCCAGGTAGGCGGCCGCGGCAGCCCAGTCCGGGCGGGGCGCGGGCAGGATGGCGTACAGCACGGGGCGGCCCCGGCGGCGCTCGCCGACGATCGTGACGACCCCGGCAAGCCGGGCGGCCTCCAGGCGGTCGCGGGTGTCCTTCTCGTCGGCGCCGGCGGCCTTGGCAATGTCCTGGATCCTGATGGGCTTGCGGTCCCCGTTGAAGCGCAGCTCACCGTTGGCGCTGGCCATGGCGCGCAGGGCGTAGAGCAGGGTGAGGACGCCAGGCTTCAGCGCCCGGGGCATCTCCCGTGACCAGCGCCAGGCGATCGCGTTGCCGAAGGCGTTCGGCACGCTGCCCGGGCGGGTTTCCTGCTCTTCGTCGTGCACGATGGCCTCTCGCGTGGTGGGTGGCTGTGGTCCGCGGCCCTCTGGCCCGGAGCCGGGTCAGACGGCGCGCAGCCGGGCGAGGACATAGCGGGGGATGACGGGGCGCAGCACGGCGTACTCGTAGGCGGCGGGGCTGGCGGCGTTGCGCTGGACCCAGCCGCGCGACTCGAGGGTGCGCAGCTGGACGACGATCTGCCCGTGGTTCAGCCCGGTCGCCTCGGCCAGGCCGCCGAGGTAGGGCTGACGCTCGCGGGGCAGGTCGCCGGTGCCGGCGTTGGCGAAGGTGAGCAGCGTGAGCGCCACGAGGCGGGAGTGCGGGGTCATGCGGCTGGCGCGGATCCCCTGCTCGTACAGCGGCCGAAACCGCTCGCCCCGCAGGAGGGTGCCCGGTGCCAGCAGGTCGGCGGCGCGGCGGGCCTCGTCCCGGTTGGCGACGTCGCGCGGGGTCGGAACGGACCGGTGGATGGTGTCAGTGGTCACGAGAGATCTCCTGCTCGGTGGTGTCGGGGGCGGGCTCCCGGTGGATGGGCCACCCCGGGCCCGGGGTGGCCTCGCGCTGGCCCTTCTCCGCAGCGGGGGTGTGACGGGCGCAGCGCCAGCCGCAGGGGTACAGCCGCGGGCGCATGAGGGTGTGCGGGACGGCGAGCGACTCGCATCCGTGCTTGGAGCCGCTCACGTCTCCTGAGCCGCCTGTGCCTTGCGGTGCATGAACTGGCGCCGCGGCTCGAGCAGCGCGAACTGCAGGGCCCGTTCGGTGTGCAGCCCGTAGGTGTAGGCGGAGTCCGCGGTGCCGGCCGCGACGCTCAGCGCGTCGTGCACCAGCCCCGCCTCGTGGTCCAGCAAGGGCTGTTTGCTGTCAAGGTCGGCGGCGTACCCGGCGGCGTCCAGGCACGTGGCGAGCCTGTCGTACGCGGTGGCCAGCTGCCGGGCCCCGGCGTACCGCTCCAGCCCTTCGACGCGGAACGCCCCGGGCAGCAGGGTGCGGCGGTCGTCGGCCAGCGCGAGGATCACGCCGTTGGGGTTGTGGCCGGCCTGGACGGTACGGATCGCCCACGCGCCTCCGGCGGCGAAGCACAGTGCGGCGTTCTCGTACAGCTGGTGCAGCCGGGAGACCAGGGCGCCGTACGTGTCGCCGAGGGTGAACACGGCGTGCGCGTGGGGCTCACGGGTGACCGGGGTGCGGTGCCAGCCGGTGGCGTTCGGGCCGGGCTGACCGGCCACCTTGCCGTCGTGCAGACGGCGGCGGTCGATCTCGACACCGGCCTGGAGGCTGAGCGCGGCGGCGTGCGCCAGCTGGTACTCGCGGGCAGCCTCGCCGAGGGCGCGCACGCTGTCGGCAAGGTCTTCAAACCAGGGCTGGGCCATGGCGGTCATGTGGCATCCGATCTTGAGAGAGTGGAGACCGGGCGGGCGGGCCGGTTGTCCGGCACGGCCCGCCCGCCCGGGTTTCAGGGGTGCGCCTTCCGGCGGCGCGGCGACGGCCGGTGCGCGGGCCGGCTGTCCAGGCGCAACCTGGCGAGCAGCGCGCAGACCAGGAACAGGACGGCGGCGGCCGGCGGGCGGGACTCGGGCCTGCGGTCCAGGCGCCACTTGATGAGCAGCGCGTAGACCAGGAACAGGGCGAAGGCGCCAGCGACAGCGGCAGAGACGCTCACCGCAGGGCCGCCCGTTTGCTCTGCCCGGGCAGCGGCAGGCCGCTGTCGGGACGGACGAGACCGAGCTGCTGCGCACGGTGCAGGGCCTCGCCGGGCGTGTCGACGCCCAGCCGCGCGCAGAGCTTGGCGCGGTGGTCCCGTACCGTCCGCTCGGTGACCCACAGCCGCGCCGCGGTCTCGCTGAGCTGCTCGCCGGCGGCGAGCGCCAGCAGGACCGCGAACTGCTGCTCGGTCAGGTCCTGGACGGACACCTTCGGCAGGTCGGGGGGCGGGTTGTAGAGCGTCAGCGTGCGCACGGCCAGGGCCTGGATCGCGCGCACGGACAGCGGGATGCGCAGCTGGTCGGCGGCGGCGAGCATCGCCCGCTCGAGGCGGGCCTGGTCCTGGGTCACTGGCCCTCCGCCTCGAGCCTGTCGGCCTCTTCGTCCAGCAGCTGGTCGGCGGAGGTGGCGATCAGGGCGCCCGCGTTCTGCACGTTCCGCACGTGCTGCGCGGCCTCGCGCAGCGTGTCGGGGCACAGGGCCTCGGCCTGGGGCGTGAGGGCGTAGGTGATGGGGTCCTCGTCGACGGTGCGTTCGCGCGGTCCGTCCGGGTCGGGCGCCTGGTCGGCGACGGACCAGCCCTTGACGCTGATGCCCTCGTAGCGGGCGACGGCCTCGAGGAACACGCCGGGGCCGTAGGTGCTGGGGGAGCTGGTCACCTCGGCGTCGAAGAGGCGGGCGAACTCCAGGACGGCCGGGCTGTTCTGACTGAAGAACAGGTGCAGGCTGTACACGCGGTCGCTCGAGGACAGGCGCACGTCGACGTCGGTGGGCAGGGTGTGCAGCTGGCTGACGACCTGCTCGGCCCGGGAGAGGGCGTTCATGAGGCTGTCGCGCTGGGGCGTGGTGTCCTCGGTGATGGCGACGGCCTGGTGGTGGATGGTGTCGGTACTCTTCACGTGAGCCTCGTTCGTGTCGTGAGGTGATGAGTGGCGGGGTCGGGCCGGGGGCATCCGGGCCGGCCCCGTTTGGCGTGTCAGGCGGCGTGGGGCAGCCCTCAGCGCGGTTGGGGGTGGGTCAGGCGGTGGCGGCGAGCTGCTCGCCGTGCTCGGCCATCCAGTCGCGGACCTTCTCCAGGTCGAAGCGGAAACCGCGGGCGCCGAACGGCTCCCGGGGCATGCCGGCCTCGACCCACTGGCGCACGGTCCACTCGGAGACGCCGTAGTACGTCTCGAGTTGCTTCTGGCTCAGCAGCGGCAGGAGGCCGGCCGGGAGGGCGGCGACGCGGTCACTCTTCCTCGGCATTGGAGGTTGACCTTTCGATATTCGAAGTCGAAGGTGTGGGCATGGCGAAGAGGTCCTGGAGGGGCGCGCTCGTCTCCCGGTGGAGTGCCTCGGCGACAAGCCAGGCCGTAGTCCACTCGCAGCGTTCGCGAGCGCTCCTGCCCTGCCCCACGAGGTGGCCGACGGCTGCCGGGCTGACGCCCTTCCCGGCCGGGTCCACCCGCTTCGTCGCCTCGGCGAGTTGGGGGATGGAGAGGCCGGCGCGGGCCATGGCGGCGCGTATCGGTCTGCCGCCGTCTCTGCGGTTCAGTTTGGGCATGAAGGGACCTCGTGCCGTGTGGCTGGTAGCCCCCGGTTGGGGTGCTTCGATATTTCTACTTTCGAAGTCGAACTCTGTCAACGAGTCTCACCGAGCCGTACCGAGGATCGCCGAGTTTGGCCCGTCAGAAGCGGGGCACCCAGGACCAGGCCTGTGGCGGCGACATATGCCGCGCACAACGGCGCGTGACAACGGGGTCGCGCGCCGCTAAGTTTTGCGCCAAGCTTCTACTTTTACTTGCGAAATGTAGAAGGTCAGGGCACCCTTGCGGGCGTGAACACTCCCGAGCCCGCCGCGCCTGCCGAGGGCGAGACCTTCGCGCAGCTCCTCGCCGCGCTCAAGGACACGTACGGCACCAACGACAGCCGCATCGCGGACCGCATCGGCGCCCACGTCTCCACGGTCAACAACTGGGCCCACGGCAAGAGCAACCCGCGGCCGGCCGCCCTGCGCGCCCTCGCCCAGGAGTTCCCCAAGTTCACCGAAGAGCGGCTCTTCGCCTCGGTCGGCAAGCGAGCGCCGGCCCCGATGCCTTCCGACCGGCGAGCAGCGGTCCTCGAGGTGTTCGACAGGCTGACGGAAGAGCAGCAGCAGCTGCTGCTGATCCAGGCCGCCGCGGTCGCCGAGACCAACGACCGCCAGCCCTGACGGGCCGCGCGCTCCCCCCGTACAACCCTCACGCCCAGCCGCGAGTCTCAGCTAGAAGGCCATCGTCACACCCTGTCAGGGACCGTGCGTTTTCCGTACGCGAACTGGTCGCAAAATCGACCCTGCGCATGTACCGTCGGTCACGCGCTTGACGTCCTCCCCCGTCGGCCACACCTGCCACAAGTGTCGATGCCGGGAGGGTGCCCATGTGTGTCCGGATTCAGTACGCGCCGCGCAGCGAGATCTGCGACCCCTGGGACCGAGCCCGGAACGTGATCATCATCCCGGACGTCCTGGCCGCAACCACCCTCTTCGCCTTCCGCGCGATACGCGCCGTACTTCACGCAATCGACGTCGCGCAGCCCGAGATCGGTGCACGCTGCTGGTGCGGGGAGTCCATCAGCCTCCCCGCAGCCACTATCGGGCAGCGACTGGACGAGGTGACCGACCTTGGTAAGTGACACCCACACCCCGGCGGCGAAGGGCCACAGCCATGCCGCGTAGAGCCGCGAACAACCCCCGCCAGCTGCGCTCCAAGTCGTGCGGCTGCAAGCTGTGCATGGAGGCGTACCCGCCTGACGAACAGGGCGAGCGCCGGACGCGGCGGGACTGCATCGGCTCCTGGCAGGCCCGCTACAGAGACGCCAACGGCCAGCAGAAGGCGAAGAACTTCCCGAGGAAGCGGGAGGCTGACGCCTTCCTGGACGAGGTCCGCGGCGCCGTACGGCAGGGCACCTACCTGGACCCGAAGCGGGGCGACATCACCCTCGAGAAGTGGTGGGCGGAGTGGTGGCCGGCCAACACCCCGAGCAGGCCCACCACTCGGAACCGGAAGCTGTCCTCATGGACAGTGCACATCCGCCCCAAGTGGGGGAGCCGCAAACTCAACTCCCTCACCTACCTGGAGATCCAGACCTGGGTGGCGCAGGAGTTGAAGGGCCACGCGACGCAGACGAAGGTCCTCGAGCTGCTGCGGATGATGCTCCGTGACGCCGTCCGGGACCAGCGCATCTCCTTCAACCCGGCGGCCGACGTGACCAAGACGGCCTCCCCGCCCGCCAGGCACCCCGACGACCTCACCCCGCCCACTACAGAGCAGTACGCCCTCGTGCGCGAGCAGCTCCCCGTATGGTGGATGCCCGTTGTCGACTTCCTCGAGGACACCGGCCTCCGCTGGGGCGAACTGGCCGGCGTCCGCCGGGTCTTCCTGGACCTGGAGGCTGACACGGTCAAGGTGAGGGAAGTGGTCATCGACGACCGCGGCACCCTGCGTCGTCAGGGCATCCCGAAGACGACCGCAGGCTTTCGCACGGTACCGCTGACCGCGAAGGCGCAGACGGCCGCGCTGGCAATGATCGAGCGCCTGGCGCCAGCAGCCACGTCAACACCGGTGGAGTCGGGCATGCACCCCGAGGAACTGGTGTTCCGCGGGCCGCTCGCCGGGACCACCAAGAAGGTCAACGGCGTGGAAGTGCCAGTCGAAGGCGCGCTCAGCAGGAACAACTTCCGCAGGGTCTGGCTCCCGGCCATCCAGGCCGCCGGGATCGCCCGCATGGTCACCAACCCCGACACCGGCCGACGGGAGTGGTGGCCGCGCGTCTCGGACTACCGGGACCGGTTCGCCTCCCGGCTGCACGAGGCCGGCATGTCGGAGGTAGACGTCCAGTACATCCTGGGCCACGAACGCGGAGGCAAGGTGACGTGGATGTACACCCACCGCGGAGAGCGGGCACTCGACAACGCCCGCGATGCACTGGCCGGCGGCCGCCACCTGCGGGCTGTCTCATGATCGGCGCGGGGCCGGATTCCACAACGGGTCCACAAAACCCCCTCTGTGCCCCTCGCCGAGACTCGGCGAAACTCGGTAGAGGCGGGTCACAGGCCCGTTGACCTGCACACGGAGCCGCCCGGCGAGACTCGGCGAAACTCGGTAACCACTGCACGTGACTTTGCATGGCAGATGTCAGGGGTTCGACTCCCCTAGGCTCCACAGCAGGTCAAGCGCCCTCCGGGACTCATCCCCGGAGGGCGCTCCCATGATCAGAGTCCGCATAGAGTCCACAACACCACAGTGCCCCCTGCAATAGTTCACACGTTCGGGGGCTGGATTATGTTCAACTCGCACGTACAGTGGACGATCACGAGGGAGGAAAGCGCATCCCCCCTGCGCGTCTCTCGCGTGTCTGCAGGAGTCTGGCGGGGAGGCCAGCCCAGCAGGACAGGGCCCCCGCCGGATGTATCGGCGGGGGCCCTTGTCGTACACCGTAGACCGCCCCTGAGCCGTTTTGCCTCTGAGGCACGACCCCTTGACTAAGCCATGGAGTCGGGGGCCAGTACGCCGCGGCCGACCACCCGACCTGGAGTCGCCTTCAGTGTCGTTTTGGCAGGTCAGGGCGGTTCACTGCGGGAGGTCGGTAAAAGCCTGGTGTCACCAGGCTGACATCCGATCATGCCCGCCACAGCGTTTGTCGCGTGCCAGCAGACCTCCCCGGTGAGTCCCGGATCGATGACGAACTGCTGCGCATCGGCCAGCAAATCCGCCGGGCCCGCGAGCGCCGAGGGCTCACCCAGGAGCGTGTGTTCCTGGCGATCCCCATGAACAGGTCCCACTATCAGGAGATCGAGGCCGGCCAGGCGAACCCCACCCTGCGGACCCTGCTGCGGATCGCTCATGCCATCGACGTTCCACTGGCCGAGCTAGTGGGGTGAGCGGCCGCCCCGGTAGATCTTCGGCACGGGCGGCCGCTCTCTTCCGGATGGAAGGCCGACACCTCGAAGGAGGAGTCCCCCCTGGCTGGCGGCCAGGAGTCTGTGTGCGGGCGGCTGCTCCACGGTCTCAGCACGAGCAGCCGCCCTCCCCCCGGGCTACAGACCAGGGGGTGAGCGGGCCGCCTTCTTGTGGTGCTTCGCCGTCGGCGGCCCGCTCGTCCTGGCGCCGACCCTTCAGGCAGGGCGGCGTTGCCAGGAGTTGGGTGAGCGGCCCGTCCCCGACGGGGTACGAGGCCGGGCCGCTCGGGTCCCGCGCCCGGTGCGATCGGCGGACTGCACTCCGGGCGCGGGGGCTATCAGCCGAGACCGACCGGGGCGGTCTGGTGCGGCGTCGGCCGGCAGGGAATCCGGCACACGGTGATCGTGGACCCGGCGCCCGTGGCGCCGTAGTGGTCGATCCGCTCGGCCTCGTCGTCGGTGAGCGGCCGGTCGCAGCGCTGGCAGAACATCAGCGGCCCTCCCTGATCATCCGGTTGGCCGCGATCGCGAACGGGCAGTTCGGGTCCCGCCAGCACTCGTCGCATTCGCGGCTGTGGAGGAACAGGGCGGCGTACGCCTTGTCCGCCACGCACCGCTTGCAGCCGCGGGGGAACCAGTCGAACGAGCCGTCCAGGCGCTTCTTCCGGACCGGGCCGAAGTCGACGGCGGTCTCCGGGGTGAGGGCGATGCCGTCCCACACGCACGTCGCGCCGCGCACCTGCGCCTCGGTCAGCCCGGTCAGGCTGGGCAGGATGATCGCCGCCAGCACTTGGTGCCGCGCGTCGTCGGCGGTGGGGGTGTCGCCCCTGGGGGCCTCCTGCGTAGTCTTCTCCATGTCGTCGCTCCCTTGTAGCGTCGGCATCGGACCCTCGCGACCGCTGGCCAGTAGTCGCGGGGGTCCGCTATGTGATGGGGACACTACCCCTAGTACGGGGTAGTGCACCCTCGGATACGCCCAACTTCTACCGATCGCGGGCGCACGGGGCCCGTGCCTACGGTGCACAGGTGATCGATGAGTGGGCGCAGGACCGGCCGCGGTGGGAGCAGATCGCCGACGTCATCCGGGAACGGATCGCAGACGGCACGTACCCGCCGCGCTCCCGCGTGCCCTCCGTCCAGCAGATCGTCACGGAAACCGGCGTAGCCGTCGACACCGCACAGAAGGTGCTCGCAAACCTCCGAGAGCAGGGCGTCATCTACACCGTGCGCGGACTCGGCTCGTTCGTCGCCGACCGGCCCCGGGCATGACGAAATGCCCCCGCCCTCCCCATGAGCGGGGAGAGCGGGGGCATAGGTGGCTGGGGGTGAGTCGTCCCGGGCCGGCCTCCCACCACGGGGCCGGGCCGGGACTCACGGAGTGATGTCGTGCAGGTACGGGCGGACCTCGTCCGGCACCGGCTGCGGGGGCGGCGGCGGCTCGAGGCGCTGCTGCCGCATGTAGGCGACCAGGGACCGGGCCCACCCGGCGATGTACCGCAGGGCGAAGTCCTGCGCGGTGATCCTGGCCCGGTCCCGCTCGGCCTCTTCCTCCAGCTCGTCGATGCGCTGGCCCTGCCGGGTGATCTCTCGGTCCATGCGGTCGGTGACGGTGGTGAAGTCGTCCCGGCGTTGCTGGCCGCGCGGCTGGCGCCGGCCGATGATGGCGGTGGTGATACCGCCGATGGCGGTGACGCCGGCGACGGCGAGCGCACTGAGCGCGGTCAGCATTTCAGGTCTCACGCGGCTGCTCCGTTCGTGCGGGTGGCTCGTCCCATCCGATCGCTACGAGGTTGACCGCACCGAACGAGCCGAAGATCAGGGCGATGACCCAGCCCCGGGGGGATTCACTGAGCGGCCACCAGGAGACGAGGTAGGCCCCGGCCCAGGCGGACGCGATGAGCCATACCGCGACGTACCCGGGCCAGTCCCGGCGCTGCGGCAGCCACGCGCAGATGAGGGCGGTGACGCCGGCGGCGATCCAGGCCCAGCCCCACGCGGTGAGCGGCATGGCCTTGAGGAGCAGCGTCAGGCCTTGCCGGTCGCCGGTGGGCTGGACGACCTGCCCGGAGCCGTACCCGGCGGCGACGATGCCCTTGAGGGTGAGGAGTGCGCCGCGGCGGCCCAGTCGCCTGGTGAGCCGCCGGGCCGCCCACCGCATCAGACGCTCGGCGCCGTGCTGGCGCTGTTCTTCGGCCCGATCAGGCGGGCCGCGATCCCCTTCACCAGGGTCACGACGGCGGCCAGGCCGGCGGTGCCGACGCCCTCCCAGAAGGAGACGGTGAGCATGTCGGCCGGGCCCGCCGCGAGGGCAACCGCGCCGGCCGCGCCGAGGAACGTCCAGATGATCCGTTCGATCAGGTCGACCGCGTAGGTGCGGGCGGTCTTCACGACGGTCTGGGTGTCGGGCAGGTTGATCTCAGACATGGGTCAGTCCTTCACGTCGAAGCCGTGCCGCTTGCCCAGCTGGACCAGCGACGTCTTGCCGGGGATGCCGTCGGCGTCGGTGC
>Ga0247820_10002287_pt1 | contig 10799 bp, 10 predicted proteins | sample 13C_Glucose_Day1_2_FD_192480 | JGI IMG/M metagenome (GOLD analysis project Ga0247820, IMG submission 192480) | Soil microbial communities from agricultural site in Penn Yan, New York, United States - 13C_Glucose_Day14 | ecosystem: Environmental > Terrestrial > Soil > Agricultural land | place...
GTGCCGGACGTGGCGGCCGCAGCGGGCGCGCTGTCCGGCGGCAACCAGCAGAAGGTCGTGCTGGCGAAATGGCTGTCGATGCGCCCGCGCGTGATCATCCTCGACGAGCCGACGCGGGGCATCGACGTCGGCAGCAAGAGCGACATCTACGGCCTGCTTCGGACACTGGCCGACAACGGCGTTGCGATCCTGATGATCTCCTCCGACATGGAGGAGGTGATCGGGGTGTGCGACCGCATCGCGGTGATGCACGAGGGCCGCATCAGCGGCTTCCTCGACCGGCCCCGGTTCAGCGAGCAGGCCGTCCTGAGGCTGGCCGTCGGCGCGGTCGAGGCCTGAACCGGCGTCGAGGCGACAGGGGCCGACATGATCTTCAAGAAGGACATCGGGCTGCTCGTGCTGATCCTCCTCGTCGGCACGGTCGTGGCGATCATCAACCCGCGTTTCCTGCTGGCCGCCAACATCTCGAACACGGCCAACCAGATCGGCCTGTTCGGCATCATCGCCATCGCGCAGGCCTTCGTGATCGTCACCGGCGGCATCGAACTCTCGGTCGGTGCGGCCGTCGCGCTGCTGGGCGTGCTGTTCATCGACCTCATCGTCGACCTGGGCGTCCACTGGGCGGTCGCGGCGCTTATCGTGGTGGGGGCGGGCATGCTGATGGGGCTGATCCACGGCACGCTGGTGGCCAAGGTCGGCATGCAACCGTTCGTGGTGACGCTGTGCGCGCTGCTGATCTACCGCGGCACCGCTCGCTACTCCACCGAGGACGCGACGGTCGGGTTCGGATTCGGCGCGAGCTTCCCCACGCTGGAGTGGCTCACCGCCGGACGGTCCCAGGTCTTCGCGCCGCTGGCACGGCTGTTCGGCCACGACGGGCCCACGATCGCGGTGCCGCACACGCTGATCGCGCTGGCCGTGGTCACGCTGGTCGCCGGCGTCGTGCTGCACCGATCGGTGCTCGGCCGCTACCTGTTCGCGATCGGCAAGAACGAGGAGGCAGCGCGCTATTCGGGCATCGCCACGGGGCGCATCACGATCGTGGCCTACGTTGTCTGCTGCGGCCTCGCCGCGCTCGACGCGATCCTGCTCGCGATGTACACGCGGTCGATCTCGCCGGCCGTGCACGGCAACTTCTACGAGCTTTACGCGATCGCCGCCGCGGTGCTCGGCGGCTTCTCCCTGCGGGGCGGCGAAGGATCGATCCTGGGTGTCGTGCTGGGCACGATCCTCCTGCAGGTGCTGCAGAACCTGGTGAACCTGCTGGGGATCCCCAGTTCGCTGAATTTCGCGGTGATGGGCTCGGTCATCCTGCTGGGCGTGCTCGCCGACCAGCAGGTCACTCGCTACCGCAAGCACTCCGCGGCCCATGCGTCGCGCGTGCGCGCGACCCAGGAGCACGGGGGTGAGCTGATCACGGACAGTTCCAAGGAGAGTCAAGGATGAGCCACTACACCGCCCGCTATCCCAGCCTGGCCGGCCGCAGCGTGTTCGTGACCGGCGGCGGCTCGGGAATCGGCGCAAGCATCGTTTCCATGTTCGCAGCACAGGACGCCAAGGTCGCCTTCATCGACATCGCCGAGGGTGCGAGCCGAGCGCTTGCCGACGCCATCGCGGCGCGGGGCCGGACCGCCCCGTGGTGGCGAACGTGCGACGTCAGGGACATCGCTGCCCTGAGGGCTGCGATGGCGGACGCAGCGGCGGCGCAGGGCGACTTCCACGTGCTGGTGAACAACGTCGCCAACGACGACCGTCATCCGCTCGAGTCGATCACGCCCGAGTACTACGACGAACGCATCGCGATCAACCAGCGCGCCGCGTTGTTCGCGCTGCAGGCGGTCGTGCCCGGCATGAAGCGGCTGGGCTTCGGGTCGATCGTCAACCTCGGCTCGAACAGCTGGCAGATCAAGAACGGCGACATGCCCTGCTACACGGTCGCCAAGTCCTCGGTGAACGGCTTGACGCGCGGCACCGCCACGCCGCTGGGCAAGCACCGCATCCGGGTCAACACCGTGACCCCCGGGTGGGTGATGACCGAGCGGCAGAAGACGCTGTGGCTCACCCCCGACGGCGAGAAGGACATCGAGCGCAACCAATGCCTGCCCGATCGCGTGCAGCCCGAGGACATCGCGGCGATGGTGTTGTGGCTCGCCTGCGACGACTCGCGCATGTGCACCGCGCAGGAGTTCACCGTCGACGGCGGGTGGACGTGAAGGCGCTAGGGCCTGTTAACAGGCCCTAGACGTTCCAGTCGCCGGCATGGGGGAGATGCGGTAGGCGCGGGCGCGCGATTTGAAGGTCTCCCGCGGCGATGTCGATGCCTTGCTCTGCGTACCATGCAGGGTTGTAGTAGCTGTGTTCGTAGCGCGCGCCGCTGTCGCACAGGATAGCCACGATCGACCCTCCTTTGCCTGCCTCCCGCATCCGTTGCGCGAGTTCGAGCACGCCGACGAAGTTCGTGCCGGTCGAGCCCCCGACTCGGCGCCCGAGCCGGGTGCTCACGAGACGCATGGCTGCCAGGCCTAGAGCGTCAGGAACCTTGAGCATGGCATCGATGCAGCTGGGAATGAAGCTGGCCTCGACCTGCGGCCGTCCGATCCCCTCGACAAGGGAACTGCGCGAGATCCGCAAGGTGCGGTCTGGCTTCCCGTCGAGATGGCTTCGGTAGTAGTCGAAGAAGACGGAATGCTCAGGGTCGGCACACAACACGCGCGTCGAGTGGCCACGGTAGCGAACGAACCTGCCCAGCGTGGCGGCCGTCCCGCCTGTGCCCGGACCGCAAACGATCCACGCGGGAACCGGATGCCGCTCACGTGCCATCTGACCGAAGATGGACTCGGCGATGTTGTTGTTGGCGCGCCAGTCGGTCGCCCGTTCGGCGTACATGAACTGGTTCATGAAGTGGCCGCCTTGCTCCTTCGCCAACCGTTCCGACTCGTCAGTCACGGTCAAGGGATCATCGACCAGATGGCATGAGCCACCGTAGAACTCGATCGCGGCGATCTTCTCGGGCGAGGTCGTCCGCGGCATCACGGCCACGAAAGGCAAGCCCAGCAAGCTCGCAAAGTAGGCCTCTGACACAGCCGTGGATCCGCTCGAGGACTCGATGACCGGGCTTCCCTCATGCAGCCAGCCGTTGGCGAGGGCATAAAGAAACAGTGATCGAGCAAGGCGATGCTTGAGACTGCCGGTTGGATGCGCCGACTCATCCTTCAGATACACGTCAATGTCCGGGAATCCGTCCATCGACAGGGGTATGAGATGGGTATCCGCGGAACGGTGAAAGTCTCCGTCCAGTAGCTGAATGGCGCGAGCGACCCAGTCGCGGTTGCTCAGACGCGGCTCGGCAGGCATCACGGCGTGCTCCCGTGTGGCGCGCCGATCGGCAGCGAGAGCGACAAGGTCGTCCCCTGAGGGCCGGCCGTGACCAGCAGGTCACCGCCAATCGCCCTCGCGCGGCTTCGCATGTTGTTGATTCCGTTTCCCCGCGCCGGCCGCTTGCCGTCGAAGCCGCGACCGTTGTCGATGACATCGATCGACACGCGCTTCGCGTCGATGGCCGTCGACACGCGAATACAGGTGGCCTGCGCGTGCTTCAGCACGGGAGATTCATCGCCAGCCGAAGCAGGCTCAGCCGTTAGCGCCAGCGCGATCGTCACCACCAGCGCAGCACAGGCGAGCGCCAGGCAAGCCAGTCCCAGTCCGATGGGCTTCATGCACCGCTTCCGCGCGCGAGTGGTCGCCTCCACAGCCTTGCCCCAATCCCCGATCAGTGCCGTTGATGGTAGCCACTTGGAGGCTTGAGGGCATCACGTGCTTCCGTGATCCGACCGAGCGGGGGAACCATGCATGTTCGCATTGCGATTCCTTGGAAGAGCAGCCATGGCGGCCGCATACTTGCGCATGGAGGGCAGCACCGGCATGAAGGAAGCGAAGCCGCAGGTGGTCTCGATCGACACCATCTTGCCGGCCGAAATGGCCCTGCGCGCGGAGCAGAGCGGGGTGCGCCGTGCCTCGACGGACCACCTTACCGTCCTTGTATTGAGTGTGATGGGCGGTGCGTTCATTTCGTTCGGCGCCATATTTTCGACGACGGTCAGCGCCGGAACCAGCGGGCTGCCTTACGGTGTGGCGAAGCTGTTGTCCGGAATCGTCTTCTCGGTGGGGTTCGTCATGGTTGTCGTCGCAGGCGCCGAGCTCTTCACGGGAAACAACCTGATCGTCATGGCGTGGGCGAGCGGCAAGGTGAAAACGCGCAGCCTGCTGATGAACTGGCTCGTCACCTTCGCGGGGAACTGCGTCGGAGCCATGGCGACGGCCGGCTTGATGCTCTGCACCTCGCAGTACACCTTCGGCGCCGGGGCGGTGGGTCTGGCGGCGTTGACGACGGCCAACAGCAAGGCGGCGCTCGCCTTTTTTCCCGCCTTGGCGCTTGGCATCATGTGCAACGCGCTGGTGTGTCTTGCGTCTTGGATGTGCTACAGCGCGCGCACTACCGTCGACCGGGTCGTCATCATCATTCCCCCCATCGCCGCATTCGTCGCCGCCGGCTTCGAGCACAGCATTGCGAACGTCTATTTCATTCCAATGGGACTCTTCATCAAGGCCGCAGCGCCCGCCACATTCTGGAATTCGATCGGCAAGACTGCCGCGGATTTTCCGGCCCTGAGCTGGACCGGCTTCTTCGGGAATCTGGTGCCGGTAGTGATCGGCAACATCATTGGAGGATCGCTGCTTGTCGCGGCGGTCTATTGGTTCGTTTACCTGCGCAAGCCGGTCACTCGGTGAGGCCAGCCTGCGGTGCCGATGTGCACGAAACCAACTGCGGCCCGCTACAGCAGCCAGATGAGCAAAGCCCCGGACACCACGAAGCCTGCTTCCAGGATCGTGGCGCCAACAACCAAGACCCACTCACGCGGGCTCATCTCGGGGCCTGCAGCGCGTACCAGACCGTGCCGCCCAGCATCAACGGCTCGTCGCGGCAGCCCATCAACCCATCGTCAGCGAGGCCCCGTAGCGCCCGCTCTATGAGTGAAAGCTCCATGTCCGGCTCGCCGAGCCAGAACTGCCGGATGCCCCAGACGTTGTCGACGGCGGCTGGGTTGCTCCGCACGTAGGCCAGCACCCTTGCCGCAAGCTGCTTCTCGCTCCACTGATCGGTCATGAGCCGTCAGGTAAGCACGGGACGTGCCCACACCTTTGCGGTCTGGCCGCGGCATGCCGGGAGGGTGCTCTCATCTGCTCCTCCCATGTGGGCGACCAACGTCTGGCTCCGGCCGGTAGCCAGGAGCGCCTGCGCCGGGCAATCGCCTGATGGGGTGCTCCGGCCGGTGGCTGGGCGTGCGCATGCCGCGCAATCGCTGCGCCGGCCAATAGCCATAGATGGGGTAGCCGTAGGTGGCGTAGCCGTAGGTGGGCACGTAGCTCTCCGGGTAGTCGGTGTCGGGCCCGGCATTCAGTCGTGCGAATGCCTGCGCACGCAGTTCTTCGACCTCGCGTTCCAGCCGCTGCAGCCGCTGCTGCTCCCCCTGCCTGCGCAGTCGGTCGAGTTCGTCCTTTGAGATTCCGGGCACCACACTGAGGTTGCCCGCTCCCTCGTCGAGAGGGTGCGCACTCTTGCTCCGCAGCGGCGGCTTGTCGCCGTAGTTGACCAAGCCACTCTCATCAACCCACTTGTAGACCTGGGCCAGCGCCGGGGTTGCAAGCAGCGCCGTGGAGACGATCCAACTCACCGAGAGTCTGAGCATGGCGCACAGCTCCTGTTTGCACACCCCGCTGCCCAAGGCCAATGAGGAGGGGGGAGAGGGGAAACTACTGTGGCACCAGCCGCGCGCCTTCGCAAGTCGGATCCGCAGGCCCTGGTTCGAGCCCGGGTCGGGGACTTCAGCAACCTTGAACCGGACCGATGCCGAGGCGGTTACGGATTCAACCTGCTAAGCTGGTCGAGAAGAGCGGTGCGCTCTGTGTCCCCCCGCGTAGGCGACAACGCGAATGGAGGTGGCGCAACATGGTTGAGCACGGCGGATCGCAATGCTGCGGGCCGGGTTATGCCTCGCCGGCCGAGGCGATGAAGGCACCTCGCGAGAAGGTCCTTTATACGGTCGCCCTCTATATCGGCACGGGCATCCAGAAGCCGGACTACCTGGCAACCATCGACGCGGACCCGGAGAGCCCCAGCTACAGCCAGGTCATCAGCCGGCTGGAGATGCCTGGCATCGGCGACGAACTGCATCACACGGGCTGGAATGCGTGCTCGTCGTGCCATCACGATCCAACCAGGCAACGGCGCTACCTGATCGTGCCGGGCGTGCGCTCGTCGAATCTGCACATCGTCGACTGCGGTATCGACCAGAAGGCCCCGCGCCTGCACAAGGTGATCGAAGGTGCCGAGATCAAGGCCAGGACGAATCTGTCGGCCCCGCATACCGTGCACTGCCTCGGCTCCGACATCATCATCTCGATGCTCGGCGACGCCCGGGGAAACGCGCCCGGCGGCTTCTTGCACCTGAACGAGAACTTCGACATCGTCGGGCGATGGGAGAACGACTTGGGCGGCATGAAGTTCAACTATGACTTCTGGTACCAGCCGCGCCACAACGTGATGGTCTCGTCGGAATGGGCGGCGCCGAACACGTTCATGCCGGGTTTCGACCTCGAGGAGGTCGGCCAGCTCAAGTACGGCCGCGAGATCCATTTCTGGGATTTCAAGAACAAGCGTGTCGAGAACACCCTGTATCTGGGTGAGGACGGGCTGGTGCCGCTCGAAGTCCGCTTCCATCATGACCCGGATTCGAGCCACGGTTTCGTCGGCGCCGCCCTCTCGTCCAACATCATTCATTGGTGCAAGCAGGACGGCCGGTGGATCTGGGAAAAGATCATCGACGTCGAAAACATGCGCCACCCGGAATGGCCGATCCCGGTGCCGGGCCTCGTCACCGTGATCCTGATCTCGATGGACGACCGGTTCCTCTACTTCTGCAACTGGCTGCACGGGGACATCCGCCAGTACGACATCTCGGATCCCTCGAATCCGCGCTTCACGGGGCAGGTCTGGATGGGCGGACTGCTGAACAAGGCCCCCGTCGTCAACGGTCGGCGCATCACCGGCGGGCCGCAGATGATCCAGCTCTCGCTCGACGGCAAGAGGCTGTACGTCACGACCTCGCTGTTCTCCACGTGGGACAACCAGTTCTATCCGGATATCCGGCAGAACGGAGGCTGCATGCTGATGGTCGACTGCGACACCGAGCGCGGAGGCATGTCGATCAACCCCGGTTTCTTCGTCGATTTCGGCAAGGAGCCGAACGGCCCCGCCCGCTGTCACGAGACGCGGTATCCGGGGGGCGACTGCACCTCGGATATCTGGGTTTGAAGTGACCCCCCCGAAGCGCCTTCGGCGCCTCCCCCCAGGAGGCGCAACCGGCGGACCGGCGGACCCGGATCCGCGGTTGCCGCTTGGTGGCGCCGGTTCATGCGTCGTCACGATCACGCTCGCCAACCGGGGCGGCGCATCGTTCCGGGTCGATCGGCGCAAGCCGCTGCTCGACGCGCTGGAGGCCCAGGGAATGTCGCTGCCCTATGGCTGCCGCTACGGCGGCTGCATCTCCTGTGCCGCGAAACTGCTGTCGGGTGCGATCGACCAACGCGCAGGCGTCGCGCTGAACGGGCGTCAGCTCGCCGACGGCTACGTCCTCCTCTGCGTCGCCCGGCCTCTGACCGACTGCACATTCGATGTCGGTGTCGAGAGCCATGACCGGCTCTACCGCAATCCCTTCGCCAGCCCGCTGGCGCCGCATGAGCTGAAACCCGACGGCGCGGCACCTCGGGAGGCGCCATGAGCCCGCCCGGCCGCTCCGAAGGGCTCATCCCGCAGCGCCATGCGCGGAGGGTAGTCAAATGACCCCTGTCACCCACATGGACCATGACCAGGACTACCCGGCGGACTATCTCGCCACCATCCTGAAGGAGGTGAAGACCATCGCCATGGTCGGCGCCAGTGCGGACCCCACCAAGTTCAGCTATGGCGTGCTCAGGGTTCTGCACGAAACCGGCTATGACATGGTGCCGGTCAATCCCAACGAGGCCGGGCGCGAGATCCGCGGGCTGCGGGTCTACGAGTCGCTGTCGGCGATCAACCGTCCCGTGGACATGGTTCAAGTGTTCCGCGTCTCCGATGCGCTGCCCGCGATCGCGCGCGAGGCGATCGACATCGGCGCGAAGGTGCTGTGGATGCAGCTGGGCGTGCGCCACGACGAGGCAGCCCGGTTGGCGGAGGCTGCGGGGTTGAAGGTCGTCATGAACCGCTGCCCGAAGATCGAGCTGTTCCGCCCGTTTTGGAAGCCCCGTCTGAACCCGGCGCTCTAGCCCTCGGCAACACGCACCGCCGAGCCCGTTCGGGCGGCCTCGGCGACCGCCAGCGCCACGGCGAGCGACCGTACGCCGTCCTCGCCATCGGCCGCGGGTTGGCCCTCGCCTCGTACCGCGTCGCAGAAGCACCTCACTCCCCGCGCGTAGAGGTTCTCGTGCGCCACCGGCACGATGCGCTCGCCTTGCTCGTCGCGCAGCACGATGTCGCCTTCGGGGCGCACGGTCATGACGTCGCGCGCGACCAGGCTGCCGCGCTCTCCATGGATCTCGAATCCGGTGAGCGCGTGGCGCACCGTGAACGCGGCGTGCACTTGCGCCAGGACGCCGCTGTCCAGGCGCAGCACCGCCATCACGCCGTCTTCCACGCCGGCGTGCCCGAGCGTGCCGGTCTGCGTCAGCGCGATGGCTTCCACGGGCTCGCTCTGCAGGACGAAGCGCAAAGCGTCGGCGTCGTGGACGACGATGTCGAGAATCGCGCCGCCGCCGGCGGCCGCGTCCTTGATGCGCCAGCCCTGCACCACCGGGCGCAGGTACACCGCATGGTGCACGCGCGCGTAGAGCGGCCGCCCGATCGCGCCTTCGGCCACGAGCTCGCGCAGCTTGCGGTGCGTTGCGGCATTGCGCAGGTGGTGGTTCGTCGCCATCACGACGCCGGCGTCGCGGCAGGCGGCCACCATGCGCTCGGCATCCTCCAGCCGCAGCGCCAGCGGCTTCTCGCAAAGCACGTGCTTGCCGGCGGCCGCGGCGGCCAGCAGCTGAGCGCAGTGCTGGTCGTTGGTCGTGCTGATGTAGACCGCCTGCACGTTCGGGTCCGCCAGCAGCGCGTCCACCGAGCCGTACGCCGCCGCAATGCCGAGCTCTGCGGCGAAGGCCTGCGCGCGCTCGGTGCTGCCGCTGGCGATAGCGACCACCTCGTGCCCGGCGGCGCGCACCGCGGCCACCATGTGCTCGCGCGCGATGGTGCTCGCGCCGATGAAGCCCCATCCGATCGGGTTGCTCATGATCTTCATGCTCCTGGTTCAGGCGCGCAGCATCTTGCCGGGGTTCATCACGCCGCGCGTGTCGAGCGCGTGCTTGACCGCGCGCATCAGCACGATGCCGTCGGGATGCTCGGCCTCCAGCTGGTGGATGCGGTGCTGCCCGATGCCGTGCTCGCCGGTGCAGGTGCCGCCGAGCCGGATGGCGCGCAGCGCGACACCCTCGGCCAGCGCCTCGGCGCGCGCGCGCTCGCCGTCGCGCGCCGGGTCATAGAGGATGCCGAGATGGAAGTTGCCGTCGCCGACGTGGCCGGCCAGCGGCGCGACGAGGCCGCTGCGGGCCACGTCGGCGAGCGTCTCCTCGATGCACTGCACGAGCTTCGAGATCGGCACGCAGGCGTCGGTGCCGATCATCGCGTGGCCTGGGCGGAACGCGAGGTTGGCATAGGTCACCTCATGGCGCGCCTTCCACAGCCGCGTGCGGTCCTCGGGGCGCTCGGCCCACTGGAAGCCGGTGCCGCCGGCGTCGCCGGCGAGCGACTCCATCGTCTCGATCTGCTCGCGCACGGCGGCCGGCGACCCGTGGAACTCGACGAACAGCGTCGGCAGCGGCTTGAATTCGTGGAGCTTCGAGTGCGCGATGCAGGCCTGCATCTGCACCGCGTCGAGCAGCTCGACGCGCGCCAGCGGCACGCCCATCTGCAGCGCGGCGATCACGATGCCGACGGCCGCGGTGAGGTCCGGGAACTGGCACACGGCGGCCTGCACCGTCTCCGGCAGCCCCCACAGGCGCAGCTGCACCTCGGCGACGAAGCCGAGCGTGCCCTCGCTGCCGACGAACAGCCGCGTCAGGTCCAGCCCGGCGGCCGTCTTGCGGGCGCGCGTGCCGGTGTGCACGATGCGGCCGTCCGGCGTCACGACGGTCAGCCCCAGCACGGCGTCGCGCATGGTGCCGTAGCGCACGGCCGCCGTGCCCGAGGCGCGGGTGGCGGTCATGCCGCCGAGGGTCGCGTCGGCGCCCGGGTCGATCGGAAAGAACAGGCCCTGGCCGCGCAGTGCGTTGTTCAGCTGTACGCGCGTGACGCCGGCCTGAACGCGGCAGTCCAGCGCCTGTGCGTCCACGTCGAGGATGCCGTTCATCTGCGTCAGGTCGACGCTGACCCCGCCGTGGATGGCGGCCACGTGCCCCTCCAGCGACGTGCCCGCGCCGAACGGCACCATCGGCATGCGTGCCTCGAAGCAGGCGCGCGCGATCTCGGCGATCTCGTCGTTGGTGTGCGGAAAGACCACGACATCCGGCAGGCCGGCGTCGGTGATGTTCTCGCCGTGCGAATGCTGCTCGCGCAGCGCCGCGGCCCGGCTGGCGCGCGACCCGAAGCGCTGCAGCAGGCGCTCGGCGAGCGCCTCGCGGGCGGCGCGGTCGGCGAAGGGGGGCAGGGGACTGTTCATGCTACC
>Ga0247820_10002290_pt1 | contig 10793 bp, 12 predicted proteins | sample 13C_Glucose_Day1_2_FD_192480 | JGI IMG/M metagenome (GOLD analysis project Ga0247820, IMG submission 192480) | Soil microbial communities from agricultural site in Penn Yan, New York, United States - 13C_Glucose_Day14 | ecosystem: Environmental > Terrestrial > Soil > Agricultural land | place...
CTGCTATGGCGAAGGCGAGCGAGCGCCGACCGCGTCGTGGCTATTTGCGGCGATCGACGCCGCAGAGATGGCAGGCTTCGATCGGGTGGTGGTTTCAGACCACCTGGTCTTCGGAAGCGACATGGGCGGGTACTCCGACCCCCTGAGCGGTGGTCGGGAGGGTGGCCGCCAGCCAACGGGCCCTGACGGGCTCTGGCTTGAGCCGCTGACGGTGCTTGCAATGGCCGCTGCAAGAACAACACGGGTACGGCTCGCCACGACAATCTTGCTGGCAGCCCTCCGCCGGCCTGCGGTCCTGGCCAAGACCGCCGCGACCATCGACTACCTGTCGGGCGGACGCTTGGATCTGGGCGTCGGGGTGGGCTGGCAGCGAGCCGAGTACGAGGCCTGCGGTCTCGACTTCGGTAGCCGGGGTCAAGCGCTTGACCGATCTCTGGAGATCTGTCAGCTCTTGTGGGAGCAGGACGTGATGAGTTTCGAGAGCGATGGCCTGGCCTTCGAGAGCGTCCATATGATGCCCAAGCCGATTCAGAAGCCTTTGCCCGTGTGGGTCAGCGGCACTCTCAATCCCGCCGTCGTGAGACGCCTGTCGCGCTTTGGCGCGGCGTGGGTGCCGTGGGGAGAGGATGCGCAGAACCTGAAGGCGTCGATTCCCACGATGCGCAACCACATGGAAGAAGCCGGGAGAGATGCCTCTTCCCTCGGTGTTGTCTCCCGGGTCCAGGTGGTGCGATCGAACGACGGAGGAACCGATGCGCTCGCAACGGCTCAGAACGCTGTACGCCTGGTAGAACTCGGCGTAACCGATGTCGTGGTCGCGCCGCCGGGCCTGGACGACCCTGTGATCCAAGGTCGCGCGGTGGGCAACGAGGAGACCGCGGTCGCGATGAAGGAGCTCGTTGAGGCTTTCTGGCGAATCTGCTCTGGTTGAGGCGCGGAGGAGTGGTGAATCCAGGCGGTTTGCGAGTTCGCTGGCAAGTCCGCTGTCTCATCGGCAACCGTCAAATATTGCAGAGCACAGTTTCAGTGATGTATTGATTACGTCACTTCTTGGGTAATAGCGATCCATGATTCGCCTGCCTCCGCAGCAGTGGTGGCGAACGAGTAATCGACTACCTCAATCAGATCAACCATGACAGACCCGACCGGCAAGGAATTCTCATCAGCATGACCAACCATGCGCGTCCGAACAAGACTCTTATTCTTCCGAGCCTCCTGCAAGCGCGAGCCAATTCCGCGGAGTCGGCCTCGCGTATTTTTGCACGTGAGGTAGATGGCGCGGAAATCAGTTATCGCGAGACCTACATCCAGGCACGGATCCTTGCGAGGAGCATGCAGGAACTCGGCGTCAAGCCCGGCGCGAGGGTAGCCGCCATCCTGCCCAGCTCCTGCGACGCAGTGGTGACGATGTGTGCCGCCGCAGTGCTCGGCGCGATCTACGTTCCGCTGAACACGGCCTACGTCGGCGACCTCCTGGGGCACGCGCTGCGAGTGACGGAGCCGGATGTTGTCATCGTCGACGAGAGTTACGCCAAGAACCTAGCCGGCATCCAACTCGGGGAACTCTCGCCGCACCTTGTTATCCGTGGGGCAGTTGGTGCTCTCCGGGCGGATGAGTCGCCGGGTTGGCGAAGTGTCCAATCCTTGGCGGATCTCCGAGATGGCGAGGATGATCCGGGATTCGTCCCGGTGACGGCGGACTGGGCGGATGTCGGTCTGCTGCTGTTCACGTCTGGCACCACTGGCGCCTCCAAAGCGGTCATCGTGTCTTGGTTGCACTTCTTCTTAAGTTCGAGCCGGTGCTGGTCGATCGACGAGCTGGACTCTGACGCGAACATGTATTCGCCGTGGCCGATGAATCACATCTCTGGCGCCGGCTCGATCTACGCGATGGCGATCGTAGGCGGGTCGTTGACGTTGAGAGACGGATGGTCCACGAGCCGATTCATGGCAGATATCTTGGAGTACCGTTGCGGAGTCACCACCCTCATCGGGGAAACTGTCGGTTATGTCAGTAAGATGGTGCCGCCCAACGGTGCTGCAGACTTTCCGCTCTCGAAGTTGAACACAGCGCCAATCTCGCCCGTGACGGAGAAGATCCGCGAGACTTTCGGCGTCGAGGTCTGCACCAACTACAACTCCACGGAGCAGTCTGCGGCAATTGGAAGTCTCGGCTACGACCCGTTGCCCATGGGGAGTTGTGGACTGCTGCGCGAGGGCGCGGCTGTACGGCTGGTGGATACAGAGGGCAACGATGTCCCTCGTGGCGAGCCCGGCGAGCTCTTAGTTCGTACCTATGACCCAGCGGCAATGAGCACCGGGTACTGGGGTATGCCCGACGCAACCTCCTCGGCGTGGGAGGGAGGCTTCTATCACACAGGCGACCTGCTTCGTCAAGACGAAGATGGGTACTTCTACTACCTGGGCCGGCTAAAGGACCGTATCCGAGTCCGTGGCGAGAACGTCAGCGCAGATGAGCTGGAGGGCATCTTGACGCGTTCTCCTCTCATCGAGCGCTGCGCGGCGGTAGGTGTACCTGACCAGTTCAGCGACGATGAGCTCATCTTGTTCGCGATTCCTGCTACAGAAGAAGTCCTCGCAGAGCAGATCAAAGCCTATTGTGCCGCCAATTTGCCGAAGTTCATGATTCCATCTCGCATCATTCTCGTCAGTGCTCTGCCCGAGACACCCACGGGCAAGGTTCAGCGCGCAGTTCTCAGAAAGAGTCTAGAAAGCTGAGTGCGCTGCGGTCGCACTGCGCCGGTTCACGTAGCCACTCGATGGCGCTGCGCTGCTCGAGCACGTGGACCTCGCAGCGCGGGTGATGATCGACCTGGCCGCCCGTGCCGAGGAGCGGGAGGAGGAGATCGGTCGTCATCTCGCCGCCAACGGCGAGGTCGACGAGGTCGTCACCGCGTTGGAGCAGCAGTACGACGCGTCGCCCGGGCTGAGGAGAGCGGGTCCAGCCTGCTCGCCGAGGACCAGCCGCTTCCGAGGGGCGAGCAGATCAGCCAGCAGTTCGAACAGTTCCTGGCCGGCTTGGAACGGCCCGACGACCCCGGAGGTGGCGCATGACCGCGCTGGACGACAGCGAGGCCACGACCGAGACCGGGGGGAACGATGCGACGCGGCGGCTGGTCTCGCTGCTCGACCTGGAGCCGCTCGACACCGATCTCTTTCGCGGGAAGCAGCCCGACACGGTCCGCCAGCGCGTGTACGGCGGACAGGTCGCAGCGCAATCCCTGATCGCTGGCACCCGTACAGTCCGTTCGGAGTTCCACGTGCACTCGCTGCACTCCTACTTTCTGCTGCCCGGGGACTACAACGTCCCGATCATCTACGACGTCGAGCGGATCCGGGACGGCAGGTCGTTTGCCACCCGCCGCGTGCTCGCACGCCAGCACGGCCGCCCGATCTACTATCAGTCGCTGAACTTTCAGGTGATGGAGGAAGGCTTAGAGCATCAGGAGCCCATGCCCGACGTCAAGGGGCCTGACGAGGGTCGCGACCTAGTCGGGGTAATGCGGGAGCAGGGCTTCGAAGATGGGATCGGCAAGGAGTTGGCCGCTCTCGATATGCGCTGGCTGGGCAGCTCGCGCTACGGCCTCGACCCTGATCCGCTGCACCCATCGAAGGCGCAGGTCTGGATGCGGATCGACGGCCGGCTCTCCGACGACCCGGTCGAGCACCTCGCTGTCTTCACCTACGCCAGCGACGTCTTGCTGCTCGGCGCCGCGCTGGCCGCCCACGACGTCGACCCGGCCGCCGTGCAGATGGCGACGCTCGACCACACGATCTGGTTCCACCGGCCGTTCCGCGCCGACGAGTGGTGGCTTTACGATCAGTGGTCGCCGTCGGCCGGAGGTGCTCGCGGGCTCTCGCTGGGCCGGGTGTTCACGCAGGACGGCACCTTGGTCGCTACTACCGCGCAGGAAGGTCTGATCCGGCCTCGGACGCGGTGAGCGGCCGGCGCTCAGAGCGTCGTCGTATGCCCCAGCAGGTGCGGGGCACCCGACTTCGGGTCGACGAGCGCAAAGTCCCACCCGCCGGCGCCGGCCACTGCGCCGAACTGCGCTTTGCCCGGGAGGAAGATCGGCTTCTTGAATCCCACCTCCACCCGGGGCCGGTCGGGCAGCCGGTCCAGCGCCGCGACGCACCGTGCCCTGCTCCACGTGCCGGGCGCGATGTGGCGCCGGGAGCCGAGGGCCTTCGCCGTCAGCGGGTAGAGGTGGATCGGGTCGCGGTCGCCGGACACCGTGGCGTACCCACGAGTGTTGTTTTTCAGGGATGCTCCACACGGACCCTTCGGTGAGGGAAGGAGCGACCGGGGTCGCCGTTCTCCTTGTCGCCGCCCTCGCCGACGCGGAGGTAGGTCGAGAGCGACTCCCACATGACCTCGTCTCCGACGGCGCCCACCACGTCATGTCCGCGCTCCACCCCTGGTGATGGCGCAGGTTGTCGGCCTTCAGCGACATCGAGACCGTCTCGCAGGTCGACACCGGGCGGTACTGGATGATGGTGTTCTCGAGATGGACCGAGCCGATCGCGGGGAAGGGGAACGACGCATCGGCCATCAGCGCCGACTGCAGGGGGAATACCAGCAGGTGCAGGTAGGGAAGGGGGACGTCCTTCGTCGAGAATCCGAGACCGCTGCATAGCGCTTGACCTCAACCCGGGCGACCGGGACGTTCTGCGTCGCAGCTCGATCTCGGGAGAGCCGTGCCGGTTATTGATACCCCGCAGTTGGTTGACTCTGAGGAGCACCGGAAGCGCGGCGTCCCCATGATGCCGAGACCGCCGCCGCCTCCACGTGGCGCACGTTGCCCGGCTCCCGACCCATATCAGGCACCCATCATCAGCCGGACACAGTCCCAAACCACGTTGCCGTGAATGGGTTTGAGCGCGGTCGATCAGGATGTGGCGCAGGGGTCATTTCCTAGGGGGAAGCCTCCTCGTTCCGCTACACCGCAATGGCCTACCAACCGGCCATCCGGTAGCCTAGACTGCGGGAGTCCTCGATTTTCAGGGGCCAGGAGCGGGCCATCGAGTCGACGCTTGCCAAAACGCTTAGGTGACAGCAGATCCCGTGCCCGAAGTAGCCATCGTCTCCACCGCCCGATCGCCGATCGGTCGAGCCGCCAAGGTGCACGAAAAACGTGCGCGCTGCCGAGCGCGCCCGAGAAGGAGAAAAACTTCGTGACGAGCAACTCTGAATTGAGGTTCGACGGAGATGTAGCGATCGTCTCCGGTGCTGGGCGAGGCCTCGGCCGCGCCTACGCGATGCACCTAGCTAGTCGTGGCGCGCAAGTCGTGGTCAACGACATCGACCAGGAAGCGGCCCAAGCCGTGTGCGATGAGATCACGGCGGCCGGCGGCCAGGCACATGCTGATTCGCATCCGATCGGTGACGCGGAAGGATCTCGCGCCATCGTAAAGACCGCACTCGACGCTTTCGGCAAGGTCACCATCCTCGTGAACAACGCGGGCATCATCTCGTACGCATCTTTCGCGGAGCTCACCGACGACCAGTGGGACTCAATGAAGACAGTGAACCTCGACGGCACCTACTACCTGTGCAAGGCGGTGTGGCCCATCTTCCAGGAACAGAAGTACGGCCGGATCGTGAACACCACCTCGAATGGCGGTTACGCCGGTTACCCGACCCTCGCGCACTACGGGACGGTCAAGGCCGCCATCCTCGGCCTCACCAAAGTCCTCGCGCACGAAGGTGCCGAGCACGGGATCACCGTCAACGCCATCGCGCCGATGGCGGTCACGCGGATGAACGCAGAGCAGGTCTACGGTAATGCCGAGCCGCAGGAGGAGACGTGGCAGCAGGACATCGCTGACGGCAAGGTTCCGATGGGCCCGGCCTCAGTTGTGGCGCCGGCCGTGACCTGGCTGTCGCACCGCGACACGGACGTCACCGGGGAAGTGTTCAGCGTCTCCTCCGGCAAAGTGGGACGGGTCGCCATCGTGGTGGGGGACGGCTTCTTCGACCCCGACCTCGAGCCCGAGGCCCTTCGCGACCACGAGCAGCGTGTGCGCTCCATCGAGTCCTATTTTGAGCCGATCCAGACGGCCGACGAGCTGATGCTCATTCCAGCTCTGTTCCAGCGGTGACTCTAGCCTCGATCTTTCGTCGGGCTGACGTGCTGTCCTGGTCGGGTTCGGATTGGTTGTTTCGGTCGTGTGTCTGGCGCTCGGGCGCGAGCGACCTGCCGACGCGGTCGGGTGGGCGCCGGGTTTCACGGTCCGGAGTGATTGGCCCTTTCATCTGGTCGGGCGGGCCGCTGCTGGTCAGGTCGGTATCGCCGCGAGCCGGGTGAGGACGGCTTCGATCAGACCCTTCCACGGTGCGTGCGCGGAGAGGCGTAGGTGGGTTCGTCTGGCGTGGCGGGCGACGCGGCCGCCGATCGAGAACAGTCGCAGCCGTATACGTTTCGGTTCCTATCGACGTGCGGCGTGGTCGGGCAGGGCGATCATCTGCATCCACGCTGTCAGCTCGACGGCGAGGGCCGCAACCGCGAGCCAGATCTTATTCTCCGCGAGGCTGTGCAGCGGCAGGTTCGTCAGGCCGGTGTCCTTGGCTGTGCGGATGCGATCCTTGCAGCGGGCGCGGCGCCGGTGCCGCAACTCCGAAGCGGCTGGTTCACCGCGAGCGCCGTTGGCGGGTGAACGCGGTCAACCGCAGCCGTCGACGTCGGTGAACCCCAGCGGACTGCGATCGGTCACCTATACCCCCGGTACGGTCCCAGCTGCGCACCCGGGTGCGGGCGTTCCTTCCTGACGATTACCCGCATCCCGGCCGGCCAGCCGGACAGGTCGAGCGGGTGGCCGTCGGCGTTGTAGGCGGGTGTCCACGCGTGGGCGGGGATGTAGTCGAGGCGGGTGACCATCTGGTCGGTGAGTCCGAACCCGACCGAGTACGACAGCTTCTGGCGCTCGAGGTAGTCGATGAATGCGTGGGTGCCGCCTGCACCGTCAGTGCGGATCAGGACCCTGCGGCCGACGCGGCCGACGCGGCCGTCTTGGCAGTGAAGGGCAACTGCCGCAGGCATTCCCGTGCGAGTTCGATGTGATCGGCGGCAGTGTTCGGGTCGGCGTTGCCCGGGCGCAGCATGAAGGCCAGGGGTTCCCCGGTCCCGTCGGGTTCGTGGTCGACGAACCCGCATAGCGGATGGAAGCCGAAACCACCTTTGTAGGTCGGGGCGGCTTCCTCCTTCTCCGAGTGCGCGGTGATCAGGGTGGGTCAAGGTCGATGATCAACGGGTTCTCGGCGTCGATCTCGTGGTCGGGCGCAGCGGCACCGGCGTGAGACCAGGCGAGGGCGCGGGCCGACGCTCGTGCGGTGTTGATCGCGGACAACGCCCTTCGGAACATCGGTGGCAAGCGTGGTGATCAGCCGGGAAACGGTCGGGTCCGATGCCACCGTGCCGAAGACTGCGGGTTCCTCGCGCAAAACAGCGATGTCGGCGAGGCAGTCCCCGCCGACCGCGGCCCACACAGCGAGGTCGAGCAGGATCTTGCCCGGATCGTGGGTGGCCAGAGGCGTGCGCCACGGTGCCAGCGCCTCGACAACGCGGCGGTCAGGCCAGTCTTCTCGGCGGTCCGCAGCAGCGTGACCGCTCCACCCTGCGACACGACCCCCTTCCCGTGGTGTCGACGGATAGGGACCAGTAGACTTCGTGACCAGAAAGGTGCTCCTCGGACTCGCACGAACATGACCCTCAGCAAGTCATATTCTTGCAGCTCAGATCACCTTTCTTCCTGAGCGACACAGACCCACTTCCAGTTCAGCGTGAAGCGCGAGGCTAGGGGTCGTACACGGGCCGTGGTGCTGGAGCCACTACGGCGGGGCGGATAGCATACTGCCGCCCCCGCCACCGCGCGCTACTTGGTGACAGTCCGTCTGCTCGACTCGGCTTGGGGCCAAATAGCGCCAAGCTCCCTCGAAGGCGGGCCCTTTAACGCGAAGCAGATGGGCACCGTCCGCACGGCCTGTGGACGCTTCGCGGCCTCGTGGCCGAAGCTCGGGGACGTGCCGTTCCAGGCTACGCTCGCGCAGGTCAGCCCCGACTCTTCTTATTGCCATTGCCCTCGCCACCGGGGTGGAACCTCGGCAAGGCGACTCTGCGGTGGCACGAAGCACTTCGCTGGCGATTCAGCCGGCAGCGTGCACCCTCGCCACGACTGACGTGACCAATTGCAACGTCCACCATCCGTCGATCGGCCGAAGGAATGAGGTACGTGCCGCGATCTGCGCCGACGCCGGCCCGCGAGTGGGCCCGAGGAGATTAGGAGGGGGTCATTGTGCGTCGTCGAGCCCTCGCGCGGCGAGTGCCTCGGCCAGCTCGTCGGCCCTCCTGACGCGCCTAGGACTCGGCAGCGTGAGACTCGTTGATCAGGGGGGCTGCACCGCTGTTCCAGCGTCCCGGAAGCCGCGTCCGGAGGTCGTCGCCGGGACTGGGGCGGCGGGTTCTTACTGTCGTTGCAACACAAGTCTATTGAAATCTGGGTCTTCCCAGCTCACGGGTTATGTTACCGCAGTCGGCATCGCGAGCTCCAGCGCAGTGCGTCGCCGGTGAGCGGTGGCCCGTCGCTCGACATTGAATACCGTTGCGGGAGTTGCGCACTCCGGGTTCTTCCGTGGGCGAGTGTTGAGCTGACGTGTTACCGACCGCACATGAGCGTGACTGTGCACCGACAGATCGGTGCCCTTCGGGAAATACTGTCGAGTGAGCCCGTTGAAATTCTCGTTCGCACCCGCTGCCACGGACTGGAACGTTCGGCGAAGTAGATCTTCAGATCGAGGCCGCGGAGATTTCTCGGTGGCAAATACATCTCCGTTTCCTGATCCCACGTTAACATTCTGCGCATTCGTTTTGATAGGCCCGCAAAGGCTTTGATGACAGCATTTTTCACCGATTCGGCGGTGTGATCGACGGCGAGATTGATGATGATTCCGTACTGGGTTTTCCGTTCCCGCAGGGTCATCATCGCCGATCGACAGCGCAACCCCAGGATGAGATCCCTTCTTTACGTTGTAGCGGTGGGCGATATCAGGGCGGGACCGGGTGTGCCGTCGGGTCCACGATCACCGTGAGGTACTGCTTGTCGCGGCGAGTCCCGCCACACCGTGCTCGGTGACCCCGACCAGGGGCGACGGCCGCGAAACCGTCTCGGGTAGCCGATCAACATCCGAGCCCTCTACTTGGTCAGACGACGCGAGCGGTGGTTGTCGATCACCGTTTCAGGGGTTCTTTGAGAGTGCATCGAGGCCCATCTCGAGAAGAGGATGGACGCTCTCGCCAATCCGTTCGAAGCCTGCCCCGACCGTTTGGCCCGCGAGGTGGCGGTAGTGGATGCCCTCAGCGATCGCGGCGAGCTTGAAAGCCGCGAGGCCCAGGTAAAAGCCGAAGCCAGAGAGGTCTCGCTCACTTTCGCGTGAGTACCGCTCAATCACCTCACGCTCGTCGAGGAACCCGGGCGCTGTGGACACGTCGCTCACTTCGCCGACGCCGCTCCCGGCTCCTAGGCGAGAGTAGACCAGCAGCAGCGCTAGGTCGGTCAGCGGGTCACCCAAGGTGGCCATTTCCCAGTCAAGGACCGCGGTCACTTGGTCAGCTCCATCGACCAGCACGTTGTCGAGCCGGTAATCTCCGTGCACGACCCCTGTGGAGGATTCGACGGGAACGCTCCGCGACAGCAGCCGGTAAAGCTGATCAGCGGCTGGAAGCTCGCGAGAATGCGAAGCGTCAAGCTGCTTTTTCCATCGGCCAACCTGGCGGATAAGGAAGCCATCTGGCCGGCCGAAGTCGCCCAAGCCGACAGAGTTGGGGTCTACCGAATGTAGTGCCGCAAGCGTGTCGATGAAACGTTCCGAGATCACGCGGGTGCGTTGTGCGCCCAGAGGGACCAACTCGGCACGCCGACGGTAGGGCGTACCGTGGCACCGCTGCATGACATAGAAGTCCGTGCCCAACACTACCGGGTCGGTACAGAACGCATAGGTGCGGGGGACAGGCACGCTGGTGTGCCTCAGTGCCGACATGACGCGGTACTCGCGGGCCATATCGTGCGCTGTTGCAAGAACATGCCCGAGCGGCGGCCGCCGAACGATCCATTCGTGTGCGCCGTCGGTCACGATGTAGGTCAGGTTGGACTTGCCACCCGCCAACATCCTGCACTCCAATCGGGTGCCGGCATCCGGGATCTCGGACGCGAACCAAGCGCTGAGGGCGTCGACGTCGATTCCGGGCGGGACGTCAACCCCTGACATCGCGACTCCACGACGTGAGGACGTGCACAAGACTGACTGGCTGCGGGCTGGTCCGGGACCAGCTCCGTGCTTCGGACACGTTGCGGGGGCGACACGGTCTTGGGCGTTGCGAACCGCCCCAATAGTAGAGCTCACTTGAACACATGCGGACAGAATACCTGGCTTGACAGTGCCGACCGGGCGTCCGGTACTGTGAGTCAGCACACAGCACGGTACGGTGCAGGGACGGCGCGATCAGCGGGGCGGGTTACCACCTGCCCTGTGACTGGTCGCGCCAGTATTTTCACCTCAGCGGCTGTGGAAATGCGAAGTGCGCGAGTGCGCACCAGCACTGTGTCTTCCACCAGTTGAGTACAGAACAGAAAGGTAACGCTATGCGCGAAATACGCCGAGTCATCACTGGAGTCAACGAGGCGGGCCAGTCGGTTTTCGTCAGGGACGACGTCGTCGAGGCAATTTCTCCGCCACTCCTCGGTGGAAACTCGATCTTCACGCTGTACGGAAGCGATGA
>Ga0247820_10002297_pt1 | contig 10779 bp, 7 predicted proteins | sample 13C_Glucose_Day1_2_FD_192480 | JGI IMG/M metagenome (GOLD analysis project Ga0247820, IMG submission 192480) | Soil microbial communities from agricultural site in Penn Yan, New York, United States - 13C_Glucose_Day14 | ecosystem: Environmental > Terrestrial > Soil > Agricultural land | place...
CGGGCCGCGTCGAGGTCGCCGCGGTGCCAGCGGACGTGCCGGGCCGTACGACGCTCGGGCGGGTGCAGCGACAGCCGGACGAACATCCCCGCGAGGCGCCGCTTCTCCGCCGCGTCGAGGGACGCGACGTCGCGGTGCTGGAGGACCTCAGCCTCCGACGCCCTCGCGCGGACGATGTCCTCCTCGTCGGCTGCACCCGATCCTCCGGCGCCCTCGGCCTCGGGCAGCAGGTGCGCCGTCGACGGTCGCGGGGCCTCGCGCTGCTGGGCGCGCGGCAGGCCGTCGCGCGGGTCGAACCACGCCGAGAACACCTGGTCGTAGCGGGCGAGGTCGTCCGGAGAGCCGCACAGCGTCGCCCGCCCGGCCCAGTAGGTGGCCTGCCGGTCGCCGGCGCCCACGGTCGCGACCGCGGCCAGGAACCCGTGAGCCCGGTCCTGGGTGACGGGCACGCCGGCGGCCCGGAGCGCACGGGTGAAGCCGAGGAGCACCTCGTCGGCGTCGTGGACGACGGTGCTCATCGCGAGAGCATCCGGTCGAGCGCGGCGCGCACGCGGTCGGCGTCCTCGCGGTACTTCAGCAGGGCGCCGAGCGTCGTCGCCGCCGACGCCAGGTCGAGGTCGGTGGTGCCGAGGTAGGTGAGGGCGCGAGCCCAGTCGAGGGTCTCGGCGACGCCGGGCGGCTTGAGCAGGTCGTCGCGGTGCCGCAGCTGCTGCACGACCTCGACGACCTGCCGGGCCAGCGCCGCGCTGACCTCGGGCGCGCGGGAGCGGACGATCTCGACCTCGCGCTCGAGGCCCGGGTGGTCGATCCAGTGGTAGAGGCAGCGGCGCTTGAGCGCGTCGTGCAGCTCGCGGGTGCGGTTCGACGTCAGCACCACCAGCGGCGGCTCGGGGGCGGCCACCGTGCCGAACTCCGGGATCGTGACCTGCCAGGTCGACAGCACCTCCAGCAGGAACGCCTCGAACTCGTCGTCCGCCCGGTCGACCTCGTCCACCAGCAGCACCGCCGGCGCCTGTCGCAGCGCCGCGAGGACCGGCCGAGCGAGCAGGAAGCGCTCGTCGTAGAGGCTCTTCTCGGCCTCGTCCGGGTCGACCTCGCCGCCGGCCTCCAGCGCCCGCAGGTGCAGGATCTGTCGCGGGAAGTCCCAGTCGTAGAGCGCCTGGCTCGCGTCGATGCCCTCGTAGCACTGCAGCCGGACGAGCGGCAGCTCCAGGCTCTGGGCCAGCGCCTCCGCCAGGGCCGTCTTGCCGGTGCCGGGCTCGCCCTCGAGCAGCAGCGGACGCTGCATCCGCGCGGCAAGGAAGACGACGGTCGCCAGCTCGTCGTCGGAGAGGTAGCCGGTCGCGCCCAGCCGGGCGGCGACGTCGGCGGCGGAGTCCATCCCGTGCACCATGCGACTCAGGCTACGACCCTGCACGTTGGCCGGACGTTGGGTCAGCGGTGGTCCACGTCGACGCCGCTCGCCAGGTCACCGCACTCGACCAGGTCGACGTCGTGCGAGGCGAGGTAGTCGCGGGCCCCGCGGTCGCCCGTCGCGGAGGCCACGACGCCCGCCCAGTGGTCGCGGCCGAGGAGCACCGGGTGCCCGGGCACGCCGTCGTACGCCGCACGCGCGAGGGTCGTACGGCCCTGCGCCGCGTCGAGCACGCGGTCCACGACGGCCGCGTCGACGTCCGGGAGGTCGACCAGGGAGACGAGCACGCTGTCGTGGTCGGTGCGGGCGAGCGCCTCGAGGCCCGCGCGCAACGAGGCACCCATTCCCTCGGCCCAGTCGTCGGCTCGGATCCGGGAGACCGACATCGGGAGCAGCGCGGACGCCCGCCGTGCCTCGGCCCCCAGCACCACGACGATCTCCTCGCACGGCCGCAGGGCCTGCACCGCACGCAACAGCCACGAGGTGCCGTCGTCGTCACGGGCCAGCGCCTTGGGCCCGCCGAAGCGGCGCCCCTCCCCCGCGGCGAGCAGCAGTCCGACGGTCATGACCCCACCGTAGGGCGCGTGCGGCCGTCAGCCGACCCGGTCCCAGCCGCGGCGGGGGGCCGCGTTGCCCAGCGGTCGGTCGTCGCGCGAGCGGTAGACGACGTAGGGGCGCGTGAGGTAGCCGATGGGCGCGGAGAAGACGTGGACGAGGCGGGTGAAGGGCCACAGCGCGAACAGGGCGAAGGCGACCAGCGCGTGCAGCCTGAACCCCAGCGGCGCGTCTGCCATCAGGTCGGCGTCGGGCTGGAAGGCCAGGAACGAGCGGTACCAGACCGAGACCCCCTCCCGGTAGTTGTACTCACCGCCGACGCTGAGGATCGAGCCGGCGATGGTGTTCCACATGCCCAGGACGATCGCCGCGCCGAGGAAGGCGTACATCACCTTGTCCATGGGCGTCGTGGCGGAGAAGACGGGCCCGACCGTGCGCCGGCGGTACACGAGGATCGCCATCCCCACGAGCGCCATCACCCCGGCGACGAGCCCACCGACGACGGCGACGTAGTGGTAGAGGTGGTCGTCGACCCCGATGGCCTCGGTCCACGAGCGCGGGACGAGCAGCCCGATGACGTGCCCGCCGACCACGCCGAGCATCCCGAAGTGGAAGAGCGGCGAGCCGAGGCGGAGCAGGCGGTCCTCGTAGAGCTGCGAGGACCGGGTGGTCCAGCCGAACTTGTCGTAGCGGTAGCGCCACACGTGCCCGACGACGAACACCGCCAGGCACAGGTAGGGGACGATGACCCAGAGGAAGACGTTCATCGTGGGGCTCCTACGGGGATGGTGGCGGACGAGATGAGGGCGGGACCGGAGGACAGGGCGGGGTCGGCGGCATAGCCCGCGAGGCCGACCTCCTCGGCGGGCGGGCCCTGCTCGACGAGGCGGCGTACGGCATCGGCGTCGGCGCCCGCGAGCTCGGGCAGGGTGTCGCAGAGGGCCACCAGCGCGGCGGCCCACGGTGACCCGGTGGTGCCGTCGTCGTTGCGCCAGCCGGTCAGCGCCAGCCGCAGCATCTCCACGCCGGCGCGGTGGTCGAGGAGGAGCGACCAGGCGATGTCGGGGTCCACCGTCGCGCCGAGCTGCAGCACCGCACAGAGGTGGTCGGGCAGCTCGCCGAGGCCGTCGTCCCACTCGACCCCACCGCGCCGGTAGGCGTCCTTGAACTGCACGAGCGCCGCTCCTCGCCGCCGCGTGTCACCGAACGCGAAGTAGGTCAGGTAGAGCGCGCACTTCCTGGTGTGGTCGAAGGTGGCGACGTAGTCCTGCTGGAGCTGCGCCAGCGGGGTGCGTCGCACGTGGTCGAGGAGCGGCTCGAGGTGCGGGTGTCCGGGCACCAGTGCGGCGAGGTCGTCGAGCGAGGCGAGCAGCCCCTCGGTCGGGTAGTCGAGCAGCGCCGCGCACACCGCCCAGGTGCGGGCGGCCCGCTCGTCGGGCCGGGCCGTCCGGCGTCGGAGCCTCACGAGCCCGCTCCTTCGTCACGCGGTGGGAAGAGGCCCTCGGGCGTCCCCTTGCCATCCCAGCTGAGCAGGTTGACCCGTGACGCCTTGTCGTCGGGCGCGGCCAGCGAGTCGGAGGTCTGCCGGTCCTGGAGCATCCGGAAGTTCTCCACCGCGACCGGGGTCGGGTAGCCCGACCCCTCGCCGAAGAGGTCCTGCTGCCCGCCGCCGTAGTCGCTCACCGGGCAGTCCGTCGCGAGCTCCTCCAGCGCGTGCGCCTGCTCGGCGTGGGCCGCGGGGATGACGTAGCGCTCGGCGTACTTCGCGATCGCGAGCAGGCGGAACATCTCGTACATCTGCTCCCCCGACATCCCGACCGCCGCCGGGATGGACTCGTCGGGGTCACGGCCGAGGTTGATGTCGCGCATGTAGGAGCGCATCGCGGCGAGCTTCTTCAGGACCCGGTCGACGGGGACGGTGTCACCCGCGGCGAAGAGGTTGGCGAGGTACTCCACCGGGATCCGCAGGGTGTCGATGGCCGCGAAGAGGTTCCCGCTGTCCTCGGCGTCCTCCCCGGTGTCGCGCACGACGTCGACGACCGGCGACAGCGGCGGGATGTACCAGACCATCGGCATGGTGCGGTACTCCGGGTGCAGCGGCAGGGCCACCTCGTAGGTGTTGATCAGCGCCCACACCGGCGACTTCCGCGCCGCCTCGACCCAGTCGCCGGGGATGCCGGCCTGCTCCGCGGCCCGCTGCACCTCGGGGTCGTGGGGGTCGAGGAAGCAGGCGCGCTGGGCGTCGTACAGCGCGTGCTCGTCCTCGATGCTCGCCGCCTCGAGCACCTTGTCGGCGTCGTAGAGGACCAGGCCGATGTAGCGCAGCCGCCCCACGCAGGTCTCCGAGCAGACCGTCGGGATGCCGACCTCGACGCGGGGGTAGCAGAAGGTGCACTTCTCGGCCTTGCCGGTCTTGTGGTTGAAGTAGACCTTCTTGTACGGGCAGCCGGAGACACACATCCGCCAGCCGCGGCAGCGGTCCTGGTCGACGAGGACGATGCCGTCCTCCTCGCGCTTGTAGATCGCGCCGCTGGGGCACGACGCCGCGCACGACGGGTTGAGGCAGTGCTCGCAGATGCGGGGCAGGTAGAACATGAAGGTCTGCTCGAACTCGAGCCGCACCTTGTCCTCGATGCCCTTGAGCATCACGTCGCGGGCGGCGTGCTCGTGCGAGCCGCCCAGGTCGTCGTCCCAGTTGGCCGACCACTCGACGTTCATGTCCTTGCCGGAGATCAGGCTCTTCGGCCGCGCCACGGGGAAGGTGTCGGTCTGCGGCGAGCTGGTGAGCGTCTCGTAGTCGTAGGTCCACGGCTCGTAGTAGTCGTCGATCGACGGCAGCTTGGGGTTGGAGAAGATGGTGAGCAGCTTCTTGACCCGGCCGCCGGCCCGGAGGGCGAGGCGCCCGTTGGGCTTGCGCACCCATCCGCCCTGCCACTCGTCCTGGTCCTCGTAGGTCCGCGGGTAGCCCAGGCCCGGCCGGGTCTCGACGTTGTTGAACCAGACGTACTCGGTGCCGGTGCGGTTGGTCCACGCCTGCTTGCACGTCACCGAGCAGGTGTGGCACCCGATGCACTTGTCGAGGTTCATCACCATGGCCATCTGAGCCATCACGCGCATGTCAGCTCCTCCGTCCTGCTCAGTACTCGACCGGCGCGGTCCGTTTGCGGATCATCGTGACCTCGTCGCGGTTGTTGCCGATCGGGCCGATGTAGTTGAAGAAGTAGGCCAGCTGGGCGTATCCGCCGACGATGTGGTTCGGCTTGAGCAGCACGCGGGTGAGGCTGTTGTGGATGCCGCCGCGCTTGCCGTCCCGCTCGGTGAGGGGTACGTCGATGAGCCGGTCCTGCGCGTGGTGCATGTAGACCGTGCCCTCCGGCATCCGATGGCTCACGATGGCCCGGGCCGCGACGACGCCGTTGCGGTTGACCATCTCGATCCAGTCGTTGTCCTTGATCCCGACCTTGGCCGCGTCGCGGTCGGAGACCCAGACCGACTGGCCGCCGCGGGACAGCGAGAGCATGAACAGGTTGTCCTGGTACTCCGAGTGGATCGACCACTTGTTGTGCGGCGTGAGGTAGCGGACCGAGACGCCGAGCTCGTTCTGCTCGCCGATCGGCGCCTCGCCGAACAGCTCGGTCATGTTGAGCGGCGGCCGGTAGACCGGCAGCATCTCGCCCATCCCGAGGAACCAGTCGTGGTCGACGTAGAACTGCTGGCGACCGGTCAGGGTGTGGAACGGCTTCTTGCGCTCGATGTTGATGGTGAACGGGCTGTAGCGCCGCCCGCCCGCCTCCGATCCCGACCACTCCGGCGAGGTGATCACCGGCACCGGTGCCACCTGGGTGTCGGCGAAGGTGATCTGCTTGCCCTCGTGCTCGGCGGCGAGGTCGGCGAGCTCGGTGCCGGTGCGCTTCTCCAGGAACCGGAAGCCCTGCGTGGCCAGGTGGCCGTTGGAGACGCCGGCGAGGTGCAGGATCGCGTCGGCCATCTGGATGTCGGTCTCGACCTTCGGCTGCCCGTCCCCCGCGCCGCCACGGGTCACGCCGTTGCGGTTGCGCAGGATGTCGATCTCCCGGTTCACGTCGTAGGCGACGCCCTTGGTGAGCATCCCGGCCTTCTCCATGAGCGGGCCGATGGAGGTCATCTTCTCGAAGATCGCGGTGTAGTCGCGCTCGGCCACCGCGATCACCGGCATGGTCTTCCCGGGCACCGGCTCGACCTCGCCCAGCTTCCAGTCGTTCACCACGCCGTGCTCGGTAGCCATCGACTCCGGGGTGTCGTGCCACAGCGGCTTGGCGACGACGTCCCTGCGGGTGCCGAGGTGGTCAACGGCGAGCTCGGAGAACTTCTTCGCGATCACCTTCCACGTGTCCCAGTCGGACTTCGTCTGCCACGGGGGCGCGATGGCGGGGTTGAACGAGTGGACGAAGGGGTGCATGTCGGTGGTCGAGAGGTCGTGCTTCTCGTACCAGGTCGCGGCCGGAAGCACGACGTCGCTGAAGATCGTCGACGACGTCATCCGGAAGTCGATCGTGGTCAGCAGGTCCAGCCTGCCCTCGGCCGCCTCCTCGGCCCACACGACGTCCTTCGGTCGCTTGCCGGGCGGCGCCTCCGTCGCGGTGGCGGCCGAGTCGGTGCCGAGCAGGTGGCGCAGGAAGTACTCGTTGCCCTTGGCCGACGAGCCGAGCAGGTTGGAGCGCCACAGCGACAGCACGCGCGGGTGGTTGTCCTCGTGCTCCGGGTCCTCCACCGCGAACCGGAGGCTTCCCTCCTTCAGCTGCTGGGCGACGTACGCCGGCACCTCCATGCCGGTCGCCTCGGCGTCGTCGGCCAGCTGCAGGCTGCTGCGGTCGAACGTGGGGTACGACGGCGACCACCCGAGCCGGACCGACTGGGCCAGCAGGTCCATCACCGTCTTTCCGGCGAAGACCCCCGTCCCGGAGTCGAGGTCGTCGGCGCTGAAGGCGTCGTAGCGGTACTGGGAGGTGTTCACGTACCAGTAGGCCGTCTGGTTCATGTGGCGCGGCGGGCGGTGCCAGTCGAGCGCGAAGGCCATGTGCTGGAAGCCCATGATCGGGCGGATCTTCTCCTGCCCGACGTAGTGCGCCCAGCCGCCGCCGTTGCGGCCCTGGGTGCCGGTGATCGTCGTGAGCAGCAGGATGGCGCGGTAGATCTGGTCGGAGTGGAACCAGTGGTTCACGCCGGCCCCGAGCAGGATCATGCCGCGGCCCTCGGTGTCGATCGCGTTCTGCGCCCACTCCCGCGCCAGCCGCACGACCTGCGTGGCTGGGACCCCGGTGTGCTGCTCCTGCCACGCGGGCGTCGCGGGCACCGCCGGATCGTCGTAGCCGCGGGGGTCGGACTCGGTCCTCCGCGGCCACGTCCCGGGCAGGCCGTCGCGGGCGACCCCGTACTGCGCGAGCAGGAGGTCCAGCACGGTGGTCACCACGCGCTCGCCGACGCGCGCCACCGGCACGCCGCGCCGCTCGTGGGCCACCTTGCCGTCCGGGGCGTCGAAGCGGGGCAGCTCGACCTCCACGGCCTCCCGCGTCCCGCCCTGGTGGTCGCGGTACATGCTGAGCGCGGGGTCGATGTCGCCGAGCTCGAGGTTCCACCGGCCCACACCGTCCTCACCGAAGCGGTCGCCGATCGAGCCGTGCGGGATCCGCACCTCGCCGGTGGTGGCGTCGATGACGGCCGGCTTCCACATCGCGTTCTCGCTGTCACCCCCGAGGTCGCCCTCGACGAGGAACTTGCCGGGCCGGTAGGCCCCGGACCCGGCGGGCTCGAGGCACACCAGGTGCGGCAGGTCGGTGTACTGCTTGTCGTAGGCCTCGAAGAACGGCGTCGTGGAGTCGACGAAGAACTCCTTGAGCACCACGTGGCCCATCGCCATCGCGAGCGCGCCGTCGGTGCCGGGCGCGGGGCTGACCCACTCGTCGGCGAACTTCACGCTCTCGGCGTAGTCGGGCGCGACGGCCACGACCTTCTGGCCGCGGTAGCGCGCCTCGGTCATCCAGTGGGCGTCGGGCGTGCGGGTCGTCGGGACGTTGGACCCCCACATCATCAGGTAGCCGGCGTCCCACCAGTCGCCCGACTCCGGCACGTCGGTCTGGTCGCCGAACATCTGCGGCGAGGCGTTGGGCAGGTCGGCGTACCAGTCGTAGAAGGACAGCATCGGCGCGCCGATGAGCTCGAGGAAGCGGGCGCCGGAGGCGTACGACACCGGCGACATCGCGGGGATCGGCGAGAAGCCGGCGATCCGGTCCGGTCCCCACCGCTTGACGGTGTAGACGTGCGCGGCGGCGACGATCTCGGCCACCTCGTCCCACGACGCCCGCACGAGGCCGCCCTTGCCGCGCGCCTTCTTGTAGGCCCGCGCCCTCTCCTCGTCCTGCACGATCGAGCCCCACGCCACCACCGGGTCGCCGTACTGCTCCTTGGCCGCGCGGAACATCTCGAGGAGCACGCCCCGGACGTAGGGGTAGCGCACCCGGGTCGGGCTGTAGGTGTACCAGCTGAAGGCCGCGCCCCGGGGACAGCCGCGGGGCTCGTACTCCGGCCGGTCGGGCCCGGCGCTGGGGTAGTCGGTCTGCTGCGCCTCCCAGGTGATGATCCCGTCCTTGACGTAGACCTTCCACGAGCACGACCCCGTGCAGTTGACGCCGTGCGTCGACCGCACCACCTTGTCGTGGCTCCACCGGTCGCGGTAGAACACGTCCCCCTCGCGTCCGCCGTGCTCGTGCAGCGTGCGGGCGTCGTCGCTCACCTCCGCCCTGGTGAAGAAGCGGCGGCTGCCGATCAGCGCCTTCTGGAGCGGGTTCTCGAGGTCGGTCACGACGGACGCCCTTTCGGTGGGAGGTCGGGTCGACTGGTCAGGCGGGTCGGGAGGCGACGGCAGCGGCCGAGGCGGCGACGGTCCGTCGTACGACGAGCAGGGTCAGTGCGAGCGTGAGCGCCGCGGTCGCGGCGAGCAGCCACAGGCCGATGCCGTAGGACTCGGTCTGCCCGTAGAGCCAGCCCATCAGGAGCGGCGGCACGAAGCCGCCGAGCCCGCCGGCGGCGCCGACCAGGCCCGTCACGCCGCCCACGCGGGCGGGTTCCGTGCTGTGCGCGATCAGCGCGAACGTCGCACCCGACCCGGCACCGAGGGCGGCTGCCATCACCAGGAACGCGACGGTGCCGAGCGTGAGGTTGCTGCCGTCGGCCGACGTCACCGGCGGGTTCTGCGCAGCGACGGCGGCGCACACCGCCACGACGGCGAACGACGCCGACAGCACCGGGATCGACCCGAGCCGGTCCGACAGCCAGCCGCCGACCGGCCGCATCACCACCGCCACCACCACGAACCCGGCCATCCGGTTCGCCGCGTCGGCCGGCTCGAGGCCGTGCGCGGTCTTCAGGTAGGTCGGCAGGAACACCGAGAACGCCACGTAGCCACCGAACGCCACCGCGTAGAGCACACAGGCCTGCCACGTGATGGGCAGGCGCGCGTTGGCCGAGACGCGGGCGGCGAGGCTGGTGGTGGGCACGACCCGGCCGGGCGCGTCACGCAGCACCAGCCAGGCGACGACGGCGTACACCGCGAGGACAGCCGCGGTGATCAGGAACGGCGCGGTGCGGCCGAGGTCCTGCGACAGCGGGACCGTGGTCAGGGCGCTGATCGCGGTGCCACCCATGCCTGCACCGAAGATGCCGACGGCCAGGCCGCGCTTCTCGGGCGGGAACCAGGCGTTGACGAAGGGGACGCCGACGGCGAACGCGGTGCCTGCGATGCCGAGGAAGAACCCGCCGAGGAGCATGAGCGAGTAGGAGTCGAGCGCGAAGAAGGCCAGGAACAGGACGGGCACGATCGTCAGGCCGGAGACGAGGGGGAACATCACCCGGCCGCCGAACCGGTCGGTGAGCGCCCCCACGATGATCCTGCCGAGCGAGCCCACCAGCACCGGCACGGCGACCAACAGGGCCACCTCCGACTGGCTGAGCAGGCCGAGCGGGCTCTGCTCCCCCTGCTTCAGGTAGAGGGCGCCGAGCGGGCTGATGAGCGCCCAGGCCCAGAAGTTCAGGGCGAACCCGAGCGTGGCCAGGGCCAGCATCACCCATGGATTGCCGTCGGAACGGGCTGCACTCGTCGTGCTCATCGTGTGCTCCTGGAGACGGAGGGAACAACTTGCGAACAGCTCGAAGTTATTACGATGTGTCCGTGAAAAATAGGCGCACCGTGTCCGGGCTCGCAAGAGGCCGCGGTGCTGTGCTGCGCGCACTGCTGGACCAGCCCGACCCGGTCGGCATCGACGCGCTGGCCCAGGCCACGGCCCGCCACCCCAACACCGTGCGGGAACAGGTCAACTGGCTCATCGCCCACGACTACGTCACCCGCGTCCGCCAGCCGAGCGAGGGTCGGGGCCGACCGTCCTGGCTCTACCAGGCGCGGGGGCCGCGGCCGGGCGACGGCGACTACGTCGAGCTCGCGGCCGCCCTCGCCTGGCGCCTGCAGGACGCCTCGCCAGAGACCCACGCCGAGGCGCTCGCGGCGGGCCGGCACTGGGGGTCGGACCTCGTGGCGAGCAGGGGCGCGACAGCGGCACCGTCACCCGCGGCCGGGCGCCGGTGGACCGTGGAGCTGCTCGACGAGCTCGGCTACGCCCCGGAGCCGGATGCCGAGGACCGGGAGGTCGTCCTCCACAGGTGTCCGCTGCTGCAGGCGGCGCACCGCTTCCCCGACGTCGTGTGCAGTGTCCACCTCGGCATGGTGCAGAGCGCCCTCGAGGCCAACGGCGCCAGCGCCGAGGGCTCGGAGCTGCACCCCT
>Ga0247820_10002298_pt1 | contig 10779 bp, 10 predicted proteins | sample 13C_Glucose_Day1_2_FD_192480 | JGI IMG/M metagenome (GOLD analysis project Ga0247820, IMG submission 192480) | Soil microbial communities from agricultural site in Penn Yan, New York, United States - 13C_Glucose_Day14 | ecosystem: Environmental > Terrestrial > Soil > Agricultural land | place...
AGCCGTTGACCTTCATGCCGCCCTTCAGGCGCATCTCGAACTTGTCGACGCCGCCCTTGCGCTTCCACGCCGCCATCGCGCGGCGCAGCGCGTCGGCCTCGGTGGCGGAGAAGCCGGCGCAGATCATGGAGATCTCCATCACCTGCTCCTGGAAGATCGGGATGCCCAGCGTGCGCTCCAGTGCCTTCTTCAACCGCGGCTCGCCGGTTTTTTCATGGGCCGATCTTTCGTAGACGATCTCCAGTCCGTCGGCCTTGCGCTCGCGCGCCTTCAGGTACGGATGCACCATGCCGCCGGTGATCGGCCCCGGCCGCACGATGGCCACCTCCACCACCAGGTCGTAGAAGGTGGTGGGCTTCAGGCGCGGCAGCATGGACATCTGCGCGCGGCTCTCGATCTGGAACACGCCCACCGTGTCGGCGCGGCGGATCATCTCGTAGGTGGCCGGGTCCTCGGTGCGGATGTCGTAGCGCGTGAAGGCCGCACCGCGGCGCAGCGCCACCAGGTCGATGCAGCGGCGGATGGCGGTGAGCATGCCCAGCGCCAGCACGTCCACCTTCATCAGGCCCATGTCCTCCAGGTCGTCCTTGTCCCACTGGATCACCGAGCGGTCCTTCATGCTCGCGTTCTCCACCGGCACCAGCCGCGTGAGCTGGGTCTGCGTGAGCACGAAGCCGCCCACGTGCTGCGACAGGTGGCGCGGAAAGCCCATGAGCTGCTCGGTCAGGTCCAGCCACAGCGCGGCCTGGTGCTCCGCCAGCGGCACGCCGCAGTTCGCCGCCAGTTCGCGCAGCTTGTGCGTGGCCAGCTCGTGGTCGAACCAGAAGTGGTCCTTGGCGAAGGCGTCGACCAGCTGCTCGTCCACGCCCAGCGCCTTGCCGACGTCGCGGATGGCGCTGCGCATGCGGTAGCTGATGACCACCGCGGCGATGGCGGCGCGCTCGCGGCCGTACTTGCCGTAGATGTACTGGATGACCTCCTCGCGCCGCTCGTGCTCGAAGTCCACGTCGATGTCGGGCGGCTCGTTCCTGCGGTCGTCGCTGATGAAGCGCTCCAGCAGCGGCTTGGACAGCATCGGGTCCATCGCGGTGATGCCCAGGCAGAAGCACACCACCGAGTTGGCCGCCGAGCCGCGGCCCTGGCACAGGATGCCCTTCGAACGCGCGAACTTCACGATGTCGTGCACCGTGAGGAAGAACATCTCGTAGCGGCAGCGCTCGATGAGCGGCAGCTCCTTGTCCAGCAGCTCCTGCACGCGTTCCGGGATGCCTTGCGGGTAGCGCTCGCGCGCGCCTTCGTAGGTGAGGTGCCTGAGTGCCTCGATCGGCGTCATGCCCGGCGGCACCGTCTCCAGCGGGTAGTCGTAGCCGACCTCCTCCAGCTTGAACCGGCAGCGGTCCGCCAGCTGCCAGGTGCGGTCCAGCAGTTCCTTCGGGTACAGCTCCGCGAGGCGCTTGCGCTGGCGCAGGTGGCGCTCGGCGTTGGCCTGCAGCGCCAGGCCGCAGGCGGACACCGTCTTGCCCAGGCGCACGGCGGTGATCACGTCCTGCAGGCGCTTGCGCGAGCGCGCATGCATGTGCACGTCGCCGGTGGCCACCAGCGGCAGGCCGGTGGCCTCGGCCAGTTCACGCAAACCGGCCAGCCAGAGGTCGTCGTCCAGCAGGTGCGGCAGGTTCACGGCCAGCGCCAGCCGGCCTTCGTGCAGCGACTGGAGCTGCCGCAAGCGAGGCTGCAACGCGGCCATGTCCACGGCCTGCCCCGGCTCGCGGCGCGGCACGAACAGCAGCTCGCAGCCTTGCAGCAGCGTGAAGTCGCTCTCGTCCCAGCCCACGCGGTACCGGCCCTTGGGCGCGCTGGTGCGGGCCGCGGTGATGAACTGGCACAGGCCGCCCCAGCCTTGCAGGTCGCGCGCGATGGCGACCAGGCGGCCTTCGCCGAAGTCGAATTCGGCGCCGTACAGCAGGCGGAACGGGCGCTTGCGCGGCTGGCCGGGGAGCATCTCCTCGAGGCGGTCGATGAACTCCATGTAGTCGCGCAGCCCCGACCACGCGCGCACCACGCCGGCCACCGAGCATTCGTCGGTGATGGCCAGCGCCTCGTAGCCCAGGTCGTAGGCGCGCCGCACCAGCTCCTGCGGATGCGAGGCGCCGCGCTGGAAGCTGAAGTTCGACAGGCAGTGCAGCTCCACGTAGCGCGGCAGCACGTCGGGGGCCCCGTTCCCGTTCACCAGCACGGGCGGCAGCCGGTCGGGGTCCAGCGCCGGCCTGGGCTTGATCGGTTGCTCAGGCATACAGGCCCTGCAGGTACCAGTCGAACTGGGTGGAAGCCGCCAGGTCCGCGGCCAGGTTGCGCGGCCGCTCGCGGTAGATCCACACCAGGCCGGCCTGCGGGCTGCGCGCGATGAAGTAGTCGCGCAAGGCCGGGCCCTGCTCGTCCCACCACGAGGTCTCGACGCGGTACATGCGCGCCAGCCGCCGCAAGGGTCCGCCGAAGCAAGGCGTCTCGCCCTTCATCGAGAGCTTCACCGGCCGCGGCAGCAGCCAGGTGGGATAGAGCGCGTCGGCCTCGGCCGCCGGCATCGCTTCATGGCTGCGCGCCGGCGCCCAGTCCTGCTTGGCTTCGGGGCGATGGTCCTCGTGCGATCGCGGCACGACCACGCAGTCCTCGCCCAATCGCACCGAGAGGCGCTCGACCAGCTCGTGCAGCCGCTCGCCTTCCGCGCGGTCCTGCGGCAGCAGGCTCGCGGTGGCGCCGCCCCAGGGCACGGTGTCCAGCGAACGCAGGCGCAGGTGGTTGGCGGGCGCCGAGAGCGTGGCGCGGTCCAGGTGTTCGCGCACCAGCCGGCGCAGGTGCGCCATCTCCTGCGTGGGCTGGGCAGTGCGCACCTGCAGCTGCTCCCTGGGCGGCAGCCGCACGCCGTTCAGCCGGCGCAGGTCCAGCGTCCATTCCAGCTCGAGCGCCAGCACGCCGAGGTTGCGCGCCTGCAGCCAGAGTTGCAGGCGGCGCAGCAGGTGTTCGGCGGCCAGCATCAGCTCGGGCGCGGCGGTGGCCAGGCTGGCCAGTTCCACGTTCAGGTCGAAGGCCTCGGGCAGCGTTTCCCACGCGAAGCTCTCGGGCCGCTCGCCGTAGGCCGCGTCCAGCGCCGCCAGCAGTCCGGCGCCGAAGCGGCGCGAGAGGCCGCCGCGCGGCAGCGCGCGCAACTGGCCCCAGCTGCGGATGCCGGTGCGCTCGAGCAGCGGCACGTGCGGCAGCGCCGCGGACAGCAGCTCCAGCGCGAAGTCGTCCACGCGCTGGGGCACGGGGATCGACCGGCACTTGCAGCGCAGCAGGGCCAGCGCCACCGGCGAAGTGGCGCCCGCGGCCCACTGCACCGCGCCGAGTTCGTCCTGCGCCGACAGCAGCAGCTTCAGCAGGTCCTTGCGGCCGCCGAAGAGGCGCAGGCTGCCGGACACCTCCAGCAGCAGCGCTTCCTCCTCGACCCATGCCACGCGCGGCGTGAAGCGCAGCGCCCACCAGGTCCAGGCCGTGCGGTCGTTCGTGGTTTCAGGTTTCGGTGACAAGGCGATCCAGTACATGCGATCTCCTTTGTTGTTCGGTGATGAGGGGAGCCGGCGCGGGCGCCGGGGGCAGGACCACGCCGCGCCGGCGTGAATCCAGCAGCGCCTGCAGCCGTGCCGGCAGCGCGGGCAGCACCAGCGGCTGCTCCAGCGGCGGGCCCTTGCGCTTGACGATGCGCACCTGCATCTCTTCCACGCCTTCCACCACCAGCCGCAGCGGCGCGGGGCTGGCCTGGCGCAGCACCGGCAGGCCGCGCACCACGAACAGCAGCTTGCGGTGCTGGCGCGCGGCCAGGTGCAGGCGGCGCAGTTCCTGCGGCCGCGCCTGCGGCAGCCAGGCCACGAGCCCGGCCACGTCGGCGCAGCGCAGCGCCTGCTCGGCGGCCCAGAGGCGCGCCGCGTCCTTGGCGGTGCGGATCCACAGCAGCCGGTCGGACGCCAGGCCCTGCGCGGCCAGCGCGGGACCGAACGGCGGATGCGGCGCGCCGACCAGCACCACGGGCCCATCGCGCTCTCGCGTGGCCTGGGCCAGCGCCGGCAGGACGAGTTGCCACACGTGCGCCTCGGGACGCGCCTGGATCAGCTCGACCAGGCTGCCCACCGGCCAGCCCCCGCCGGGCAGCTGCCGGTCCAGCGCGTCGTGCCCGCTGGCGAGCACGCAGTCCTCCATCGCGAGATCGGGCACTCGCCAGACGTGGGGGACAACCAGGGCTGCAGCGGGCTGCATGAGGGGAGTTGGAGGAAGGGAAAGGAAGAAAGGCAGCTAATACTGTCAATTTATACAGTACTTTGAGCAGCTGCCAAGTGCGTTTTTGGCGACTTCAGGTGCGTGCGAATTTGTTTCTCATTTCGCGCAAAAATCCAGAAATGAACATAATGAGAATCAAATGCCTGCCGCTGCGCCTCTCCTCTCGACCCAAGCTGCCGAGCAACTCGTCCGGCTGGGGGAGCAGTTGCGCCTGCATCGCAAGCAGCAAGGCTTCTCCGCGATAGCCACTGCGGAAGTGGCGGGCATGTCACGCGTCACGCTGCATCGCATCGAACGTGGCGAGCCCAGCGTGACGGTGGGTGCGTGGATCGCCGCAGCCGAAGCACTGGGGCTGCGACTCGACCTGCACGACCCGCAGGCGCCGGGAGCGACGGCCGACTCTCCTCAGTTGAAGACGCTCGAACAACGCATCCGCGACCTGGAGCGTCGTCGCCTGCGATGACCCGACCTCTCGTGGCCCACGACTTCATGGGCGACTCGCACGAGGTCGCCCGCGCGCTGATCGGCGCGGTGCTGCTCATCGATGGCGTCGGCGGGCGCATCGTGGAGACCGAGGCCTACGACCGCGAGGATCCGGCCTCGCACAGCTTCTCGGGGCCCACCGCGCGCAACGCCTCGATGTTCGGGCCGCCGGGCCGCGCCTACGTGTACCGCTCGTACGGCATCCACTGGTGCCTGAACTTCGTCTGCCGCGAGGCGGGCCATGGCGCGGGAGTGCTGATCCGTGCGATCGAGCCCACCGAAGGCATCGCGCAGATGCAGGAGCGGCGCGGGCTGCACGACCTGCGGCTGTTGTGCGCGGGACCGGGACGCGTCGGGCAGGCGCTGGGCATCACGCACGACATGAACGGCTGCCGGCTCGACCGCAAGCCGTTCCAGGTGCTCGGGCCGTCGCGACCGGTGGAGGTCGTCGCCGGGCCGCGCATCGGCATCAGCAAGGCGATGGACGTGCCCTGGCGGTTCGGGGAGGCGGGGTCGCGGTTCCTGAGCCGGGCGTTCCGCTAGCGCTTCAGCGGCGCGGCAGGGTGGGCGCGTAGTGCTGGGGCTGTTGTTGTGGCTGTTGTTGCTGTAGCTGCTGCGACGGCGCCGGCCGGGCAGGCCCCGCGCCCATCATGCGGGTGTCCGACCCCGCCTGCTGCAGGCCCGACTCGGCCAGCACCACGCCCGGCCGCATGTTGTCGGGACGGTCCTGCACCATGGCCACGCCGTCGGCGATGACCGTGTGCTTCAGGCCCATCGCGCGCGCCGTGGCCACGTCGGTGAGCAACGGCGAGCGGCCCGGTGCCGTGGGCGATGCACGCATCTGGCCGGCGGCCTGCACGATGGGGCAGTTGGTGCCGTCGCCGAACACCATGTGCCCGCCGGGAAACTTCTGCGGCAGCGTCTCGGCCAGCGGCTTGCTCATGTCCACCGGCGGCACCTGCGCGTTGTAGAGCACCTGGTTGTTGCGGTCGTAGACCGTGAAGCAGGCCAGCGCCGGGCCCGCCGCGAGCAGGGCCAGCGCGGCCATCAGGGCTTTCTTCTGGATGGGATGCATGGTCGACCTCCGCTGCGGCCGCGATGCGGCCCGTTGGCGGCAATGGTCGAGCCTCGCGAACGGCCGGGCACGTGATCCAAAAGCACAACCCGCTGTCAGCCGAAGCCGCCAGCGGGTTGCAGGTTGTGAACGCGGTGTGGGAGTGCTGCGCGGTTACTGCTCGAGCAGCTTGACGCCGGACTTCGCCTGGATCTGCTCGAAGCTCACGCCGGGGGCCAGCTCGACCACCTTCAGGCCCTGCGGGGTCACGTCCATCACGCCGAGGTCGGTGATGATGCGGTCGACCACGCCGACACCGGTGAGCGGCAGGGTGCACTGGGGCAGGATCTTCATGTCCTCGGTGCCGTCCTTCTTCTTCGCGACGTGCTCCATCAGCACGATGACGCGCTTGACGCCCGCCACCAGGTCCATGGCGCCGCCCATGCCCTTGACCATCTTGCCGGGGATCATCCAGTTGGCCAGGTCGCCCTTCTCGCTGACCTGCATGGCGCCCAGGATGGACAGGTTGATCTTGCCGCCGCGGATCATCGCGAAGCTGTCGTGGCTGCCGAAGATCGACGAGCCCTTGATGGTGGTGACGGTCTGCTTGCCGGCGTTGATCAGGTCGGCGTCGACCTCGGCGTCGGTCGGGAACGGGCCGATGCCCAGCATGCCGTTCTCCGACTGCAGCCAGACTTCCTTGTCGCCCGTGAAGTTGGCCACCAGCGTCGGGATGCCGATGCCGAGGTTCACGTAGAAGCCGTCCTCGAGTTCCTGCGCCGCGCGCGCGGCCATCTGGTCTTGGGTCCAGGGCATTTCAATCTCCTAGTCAGTCGAGGACAGAGCTGAAGATCTGTCCCCGAAGTCACTTCAAACGGCTTAAGCAGGACGGGTGGTGCGCTTCTCGATGCGCTTTTCCGGAGTGGCATTGAGCACCAGGCGATGCACGTAGATGCCGGGCAGATGGATGTCGTCGGGGGCGAGCTCGCCCACTTCGACGATCTTCTCCACTTCGACGATGCAGACCTTGCCGGCCATCGCGCAGGCCGGGTTGAAGTTGCGGGCCGTGAGGTTGAAGCGCAGGTTGCCGGACTTGTCGGCGACGGCGGCCTTCACCAGCGCGACGTCGGGGACCAGCGAACGCTCCATCACGTAGGTCTCGCCGTCGAACTCTCGCAGTTCCTTGCCTTCCGCGACCATGGTGCCGACACCGGTCCTGGTGAAGAACGCCGGAATGCCCGCGCCGCCGGCGCGCAGCTTCTCGGCCAGCGTGCCCTGGGGCGTGAATTCCAGTTGCAGCTCGCCGGCCAGGTACTGGCGCTCGAACTCCTTGTTCTCGCCGACGTACGAGGAAATCATCTTCTTGATCTGGCGCGTGGCGAGCAGCTTGCCGAGGCCGAAGTCGTCCACGCCCGCGTTGTTGGAGATGACGGTGAGGTCCTTCACCCCGCTGTCGCGCAGCGCGTCGATCAGCGCTTCGGGGATGCCGCACAGGCCGAAGCCGCCCACGGCCATCAGCTGGCCGCTGCGCACCACGCCGTCGAGCGCGGCCGCGGCGTTGGGATAGAGCTTGTTCACGGGGGGTGGTCTCCAAAAAAACCGGGTTACGATACTACTTAATGCGCTACGTAGTTACTCGTAAAGGTTAGCCCGATGGACGTCGATTACCGCCTGGCATTCGACCTGGCGCCCATCGGGTTGTGCCTGTCGCGCAACCGTTCCATTGTCGATTGCAACCGGCAGCTTTGCGAGATGTTCGGCTTCTCGCGCGAGGTGCTCATCGGGCAGTCGTTCATGACGCTGTACCCGAGCGCCGACGAGTACGAGCGGCTGGGCGCGCGGATGGCGCCGATCCTGAATGCGAAAGGCCACTACGCCGACGACCGCATCATGAAGCGCGCCAACGGCGAGGTGTTCTGGTGCCACGTGACGGGCCGCGCGCTCAACCGCGAGGCGCCGCACGAGTCGGGCATCTGGTCGTTCGAGGACCTGAGCTCGCAGCGGCCGGTGAAGGCGGAGCTGACGGCGCGCGAGCGCGAAGTGGCGGCGCGGCTGCTGGACGGCATGACGTCCAAGGAGATCGGCAAGGCGCTGGCGATCAGCCATCGCACGGTGGAGATCTACCGGGCCCGCCTGATGCGCAAGTACAAGGCCAACACCACCGCCGACCTGGTGCACAAGCTGACGGCGGGGCAGTAGTCGCGTCGGCTCAAGCCAGACGCGTACCCGCCGAGCGCTTCGCCTTCCACGCGCCGGCCAGCACGATCAGGCCCGGGACCAGGATCATCGCCCAGATGATCTTGTCGAGATTGGCCTTGACCCACGGCAGCCCGCCGAGGAAGTAGCCGGCGGTGACGATGCCGAACACCCAGATCACCGCGCCCACCACGTTGTACGAAGTGAACTTGGTGCGCGTCATCTCGGCGACGCCCGCCACGAACGGCGCGAACGTGCGCAGGAATGGCGCGAAGCGGGCGATGATGATGGTGATGCCGCCGTACTTCTCGTAGTACGCGTGGGCCTGGTCGAACGCGCGCCGGTTGAAGAACCGCGACTGCTCCCACTGGAACACCTTGGGCCCGAACCAGCGGCCGATCATGTAGTTGGACTGGTCGCCCAGGACGGCCGCCGCCAGCAGCACCGCGCAGGTGGTGGTGTAGTCCATGAAGCCCAGCCCGGCCAGCGCGCCGGCCACGAACAGCAGCGAGTCGCCCGGCAGGAAGGGCATCACCACCACGCCGGTCTCGACGAAGACGATGATGAACAGCAGCGCGTACACCCAGGCGCCGTGCATGCGCACGAAGGTCTCGAGGTGCACGTCGACGTGCAGGATGAAATCGATCAGGAAGGCGACGAGGTCCATGAGGGCGGGATTATCGGGGGGCCACCTAGAATCGCGGGCGTGAACGCCGTGCTCCATTCGGACCATCCGCGCAGGCCCATCCGGGAATTGCCCGATGAGCTTATCAGCCAGATCGCAGCCGGCGAGGTGGTCGAGAGACCCGCGTCCGTGGTGCGTGAACTGGTCGACAACGCGCTCGACGCGGGCGCCACACACGTCGCGGTGCGCCTGCTCGCAGGCGGCGTGCGCCTCGTCAGCGTGGAAGACGACGGCCTCGGCATCCCGCGCGAGGAACTCCCCATCGCCCTGCGGCGCCATGCCACCAGCAAGATCGGCAGCCTGGCCGACCTGGAATCGGTGGGCACCATGGGCTTCCGCGGCGAGGCGCTGGCCGCCATCGGCTCGGTGTCGGAGCTGAGCATCCTCTCGCGCTGCGACGGCCAGTCCAGCGCCTTCCTGCTCGATGGCCGCACCGGCGAACTGCGCCCGGCCGCGCGCGCCATTGGCACCACGGTGGAGGTCAAGGAGCTGTTCTTCAGCACGCCCGCGCGCCGCAAGTTCCTCAAGACCGACGCCACCGAACTCGCGCACTGCCTGGAAGCGGTGCGCCGCCACGCGCTCGCGCGGCCGGACGTGGGCTTCTCGGTGTGGCACGAAGGCCGGCTGGTCGAACAGTGGCGGGCCGGCACGCGCGAGCAGCGCCTGGCCGACGTGCTGGGCGAGGACTTCCTCGGGCAGAGCGTCGCCGTGGACTACGCCATCGGCCCGGTGCGCGTCACCGGCCGCGCGGGCATCCCCGACGCGGCGCGTTCGCGCGCCGACCAGCAGTTCGCCTACGTCAACGGCCGCTACGTGCGCGACAAGGTGCTCACGCACGCGGCGCGCAGCGCGTACGAGGACGTGCTGCACGGCCAGCGCCAGCCGGTGTACGCGCTGTACCTGGAGATCGACCCGACGCGGGTGGACGTCAACGTGCACCCGACCAAGATCGAGGTGCGCTTCCGCGACAGCCGCGAGGTGCACCAGGCGGTGCGGCGCGCGGTGGAGTCGGCGCTGGCGGCGCCTCGCGCGGGGCAGGCGGTGGCGGAGCCGGCGCAGGCGCCGCTCGTGCCGCCCTCGCCTGCCGTCGAAACATTCGCTGCGTGGACGCAGCCGCGCATGGCGTTCGATGCGCCCGTGGGGAATCGGGTGTCGGACGTTGCGGCGCTGTGGCAGCCGTCGCGCGAAGCCGTTCGGCCTGAGCCCGTTCAAGCCCCCGCGCTTTCCCCCGTCCGGGCGGAGCAGGACGATCTCCCCCTCGGCCGCGCCCTCGCCCAGCTCCATGGCATCTACATCCTGGCCGAGAACCGCCACGGGCTGGTCGTGGTCGACATGCACGCCGCGCACGAGCGCATCGTGTACGAGCGGCTCAAGACGCAGCTCGATGCCGACGGCGCGCAAGCCATCGCACGGCAGCCGCTGCTGATCCCCGCCACCTTCGCCGCCACGCCGCAGGAAGTGGCGACGGCGGAAGCCTGCGCCGACGCGCTGCAGACCCTCGGCCTGGAGATCACGCCGTTCTCCGCCAAGACGCTGGCCGTGCGCGCGGTGCCGACCACGCTGGCCCAGGGCGACCCGGTCGAACTCGCCCGCAGCGTGCTGGCCGAACTGGCCCAGCACGACGCCAGCACGGTGGTGCAGCGCGCCCAGAACGAACTGCTGGCCACCATGGCCTGCCACGGCGCGGTGCGCGCCAACCGCCGGCTCACGCTGGAGGAGATGGACGGGCTGCTGCGCCAGATGGAGCAGACCGAGCGCTCCGACCAGTGCAACCACGGCCGGCCCACGTGGCGCCAGCTGTCGGTGCGCGAGCTCGACGCGCTGTTCCTGCGCGGACGCTGACGCCGCTCAGTCGACGGTCTGCCGGTAGCGCAGCAGCGCCACCGCCCCCGCGACCAGCATGAACGCCGCGATCGGCCACAGCTGCCCCGCGATCTCCAGCGCGCCGTTTCCCTTCAGCATGATCCCGCGCACGATGCGCAGGAAATGCGTCAGCGGCAGGATCTCGCCGATGGCCTGCGCCCAGCCCGGCATGCCGCGGAAAGGGAACATGAAG
>Ga0247820_10002300_pt1 | contig 10777 bp, 13 predicted proteins | sample 13C_Glucose_Day1_2_FD_192480 | JGI IMG/M metagenome (GOLD analysis project Ga0247820, IMG submission 192480) | Soil microbial communities from agricultural site in Penn Yan, New York, United States - 13C_Glucose_Day14 | ecosystem: Environmental > Terrestrial > Soil > Agricultural land | place...
TGTCGGCCTGACACTGTCCGACCGCAGCGGCGCCCGGCACCGCCAACTGCGACTTCGTCATCTTCCCGCCGCGCTGGATGGTGGCCGAGGACACCTTCCGTCCGCCGTGGTTCCACAGGAACGTCATGAGCGAGTTCATGGGGCTGATCTTCGGCGAGTACGACGCCAAGGCAGGCGGCTTCGCCCCCGGCGGCGCATCCCTGCACAACCGCATGAGCGGTCACGGCCCGGATCAGGCCAGCTGGAACGGCGCAACGAAGGCCGACCTCAAGCCGCACAAGATCGAGAACACCCTGGCCTTCATGTTCGAGACGCGGATGCCGATCCGCACCACGGTCTGGGCCGAGAAAACGCCCCTGATGCAGCTCGACTATGACGACTGCTGGACCGGGTTCGAGAAGGGGAAGGTCGGATGAAGCTGAAAGCCATCATGGCCGCCGCCGGGCTCAGCGCCCTGCTGGTGGCGGGCGCCTGCGCGCCGACAGAGACCCCTGGCGGTTCGGGCGCCGATACGCCGACCCAGAGCGCCGACGCCTCGGCCTGCGCCGCGCGCGGGGGCCAGATGCAGCAGGTCGGACGGATGCAGTCCTGGCGATGCGTCGTCAAATACGCCGACGCGGGCAAGCACTGCACCGACTCCTCGCAATGCCAGGGCCAGTGCGAGATCCCCGGCAATAGCGGCGTCGCGCCGGGCGCCGCTGCGGTCGGACAGTGTCAGGCCGACAGCAACCGTTTCGGCTGCCGCACCACGATCAAGGACGGCAAGGCCGAGGCCACACTTTGCATCGACTGAGATTGTCTGGGTTTCACGCGTGAAATAGCCCCCGTCGCGGTCGCGACGGGGGGCTTTGTCTTGTGTGCCGGCCTTTAGTTGGCAGGGGCCGGCGCCGGCGGGGTGGTGCTCGGCGAAGTGTTGGGTGTGTTTTGCGTGGTCATGCCGCCGTCGGCGTTGCCGGCCTGCTGTTCGATGCGGTCGGCTTCGGCGTTCAGCGCCTGTTCCTGGGCTTCGTTCGGGGTGGCGGCGGCTTGAGCTTCCAGGGCGTCGGCCTGTTGTTCCGCAGCCTTGTCGGCGGCGCTTTCGCCGCAAGCGGCCAGACCGGCGACAGCGATCAGGGAAGCAGCGGCGAGAACGAATGTACGCATGGTGTTTCTCCTTGTGGACTGGAGGAACGTTGCATCTCACATTCGGTTCACGCCGCCGTGATCACGTTTCAACCCGCCTCGTTGAAGGCCACGCGCGCAGCGCCCAGCAGGGCGGCCTGCTTGTGCAGGATCACCTTGGTCGGGATGGCCTGCATGTATTCCTTGAACCGACCCTTGCGCTCGAAACGGGTGCGGAAGGGACTGGCCTTGAGGAAGGGCAGGATGCGCGGGGCGATGCCGCCGGCGATATAGACCCCGCCGCGCGCGCCGGTGGTCAGGGCGATGTCTCCGGCCACGGCGCCCAGGATGGCGCAGAACCGGGCCAGCGTATGACCGCAAGGGCTGTCAGGGTCCTGCATCGCCGTTTCGGTGATCTCCGCCGGGTCCTCTACATGCGTCTCGCGTCCGTCGATCTCGGCCAGGGCGCGGTGCATGTTCAAAAGGCCGGGGCCGCAGATCAGGCGCTCGATCGACACCCGGTCATAGCGGCGGCGCAAGATGCGCAGAATCTCGTCCTCGACCGGATCGCCGGGCGGGAAACAGGCGTGGCCGCCCTCGGACGGCATGGCCATCTCCTTTCCGTGAGCGTCGCGCACCAGGGCCGAGACGCCGAAGCCGGTGCCGGGGCCGAGCACGGCCACGGTCGCGTGGGGATCGCCGTCGATCGGTCCCCCCAGAGAGGCCAGTTCGGCCTCTGGCACGATGGGCGCGCCCCAGGCCAGGGCCTCGAAGTCGTTGATCAGCTTAACCGGATTCAGGCCCAGGGTCTGAAGCTCGCCTTCGGACACGCGCCAGGGCGAGTTGGTCAGGTCGATGGCTCCGTCTGTCACCGGACCGGCCACGGCGATGACGCCTCCGGTCGGCTTGACGTCGCAACCGTCGAGGAAGGCCTTCACCCCGCCGAGGAAGGTCGGATGTTCGGAGGCCGGGAAGCTCTCGTGGTGCTCCAGCACAGGACGGCCGTCGACCATGCGGGTCAGGGCGAAGCGGGCATTGGTGCCGCCGACGTCGCCGACGAGGAGGATCTTGTCATTCATGGGTCGTTTCCTGCGCTCGGTTGGGCGGATCAGGCGTCCACCGTCCGGTCGACGAAGTTGGGATGGGGCAGGGTGTCGGTGTGGCCGCCGGGGCGGACGGGGAAGGCGAAGCAGACGGTCGCGCCTTCCTCCGCCGTGGTCACGACCTGGCGGAAGGCGCCGAACAGCTCGCGACCATAGCCCCAGGACGATCCATGGGCGTTGGCGGTCGAACGGACGGCCAGAGGGCGCGCGGTCAGGTCGGCCACGCCCACCGTGGTCAGCACCCCGGCCTCGGCGTCCAGACGGATGATGTCGCCGTCCCGGACGTGGGCCAGGGGGCCGCCGGCCAGGGCCTCGGGGCTGACGTGGATGGCGGCGGGCGTCTTGCCGCTGGCGCCTGACATGCGGCCGTCGGTGACGAAGGCGACCTTGAAGCCCTTGTCCTGCAAGACGCTGAGGGCCGGCGACAGGGAGTGCAGTTCCGGCATGCCGTTGGCCTTCGGCCCCTGGAAGCGCAGGACCAGCACCACGTCGCGGTTCAGCTTGCCGTCCTTGAAGGCCTGCAGCGCGTCTTCCTGGGTTTCGAACACGGCGGCGGGGGCTTCGACGATGCGGTTCTCGGGCTTGACCGCAGAGACCTTGATCACCGCCCGGCCCAGGTCGCCCTGCACCAGCCGCAAACCGCCTTCCTTGTCGAAGGGATCAGAGGCGGGGCGCAGAATGTCGCGGTCCAGGCTTTCCGACACGCCGTCGCGCCAGATCAGTTCGCCGTCGATCAGCGACGGCTCCTGGAAATAGGCCTCGATGCCTTGACCCATGATGGTCGTGACGTCGGTGTGGATATTGCCCGCCTGCGCCAGCTCGCGCGCCACGAAGGCCACGCCGCCTGCCGCCTGGAAGGCGTTCACATCAGCCGAGCCGTTGGGATAGACCCGCGCCAGCAGCGGCGTCGCCGAGGACAGCTGGTCCATGTCGGTCCAGTCGATCAGCACCCCGGCCGCCCGCGCCATGGCGACCAGGTGGATGGCGTGGTTGGTCGATCCCCCGGTGGCCAGCAGGGCGACGATCATGTTGACGATCGACTTTTCGTTGACGACGTCGGCCATGCGGCTCTCGCCCGAGCGGGCCAGTTCGACGGCGCGCTTGGCGGCGGCGGCGGTCAGGGCGTCGCGCAGACCCGTCTCCGGATGGACGAAGGCGGTCGAGGGCAGGTGAAGCCCGCCCAGCTCCATCATCATCTGGTTGGAATTGGCCGTGCCGTAGAAGGTGCAGGTGCCGGGCGAGTGGTAGCTGCCGATTTCGCTGGCCAGCAGGGTGGTGCGGTCCACCATCCCCTGCGCGTATTCGGCGCGGACGCGGGCCTTTTCTGCGTTGGGAATGCCCGAGGGCATAGGACCGGCGGGGGCGAAGACGACCGGCAGGTGCCCGAACGCCAGGGCCCCCATGAACAGACCCGGCACGATCTTGTCGCAGACGCCCAGCATCATGGCGGAGTCGAAGGCGTCGTGGGTCAGGGCCACGCCCGTCGCCATGGCGATGGCGTCGCGGCTGAACAGCGACAGCTCCATGCCGGGGCGACCCTGGGTGACGCCGTCGCACATGGCCGGGGTTCCGCCCGCCACCTGGGCCGTGGCGCCGACCTCGCGCACCGCCTTGCGGATCACGTCGGGGAAGCGCTCGAACGGCTGATGCGCCGACAGCATGTCGTTGTAGGCGGTGACCACGCCGACGTTGGGCTTCGACCCGTCCATGGCCGTCAGCTTGTCGGCGATTGTCTGACCGGCGAAGGCGTGGGCCCAGTTGGCGCAGGACAGCTTGGCCCGTCCGGCGCCGCTGTCACGGGCGGCGTCCATGCGGTGCAGATAGTCGGCGCGGGTGGCGCGGCTGCGTTCGGTGATGCGGGCGGTGACTTCCGCCACCACAGGGTTGAGAGCCATCAGACGGCCTCCGTCCAAAGCACTTCAAGAGGAACCTTCGCTGCGATCATGGCGGCGATGGGATGGATACGCGGATCGCCCGCCGCCTCGCGCTCGAACACGGCGCGCTTCCTGGCTCCGGTCAGGGCCAGGACCACGCGGCGGGCGCTGATCAGATAGGGCAGGTTGATCGACAGGCGCTCCTGCGGCGGGGCCATCCCGTCCCGGCCCGGCGGCACACCATAGACGGCGGGCTTCAGGCTCGGCGTCAGCAGGGTCTTCAGCGTCGGGCTCTCGGGGAACATCGAGCAGATATGCCCGTCCTCGCCCATGCCCAGCAGGATGGCGTCGAGGCGCGCGCCTTCAGCCGCCAGCGCCTTCGACGCCTCGGCGGCGGCGCGGTCCACCGTCACCGATGGCGCATACAGGGGCAGGAAGCGCGCGATAGCGGCCGGTCCCGTCAGCAGGGTTCGCTTCATCAGGGCGGCGTTCGACTCCGGCGAGGTCTCGGATACATAGCGCTCGTCCACCAGGGTCGCCGTGACCTTCGACCAGTCCAGATCGGCTTCGGCCAGCTGCGCATAGATGGGCGAGGGCGTGGATCCGCCCGCGCCGGCGAAGATCGCGCGGCCTTCGGCGGCGAAGCCCTCGGTCAGGGCTGCGGCCAGTCGCGCAGCGGCGGCCTCGGCCCAGGCGGCGGCGTCAGGCAAGGTCTCGATGGCGGGACTACTCATCGCGCGTGTTCCACTTGCGCCCGGTCCGCGACAGCAGCAGGTCCGCCGCCTCCGGTCCCCAGGTTCCGGCCACATAGTCCAGCGGTTTGAAGGCGGCGCCCGCCCAGGCCTCGGACACCTCGTCCACCCATTTCCAGGCCTGTTCCGCCTCGTCGCGACGCACGAACAGGGTGCTGTCGCCATGCATGGCGTCCAGCAGCAGACGCTCATAGGCGATGCGGCGGCGCGGCGGGGCGGCGTCCTTGCCGTTGACCCCCCAGGACAGGCTCATCTTGATCGGCTGCAGCTGCATCCGCTGATCCAGCCCCGGCTTCTTGTTCATCACCGACAGCGAGATGTCTTCCTCGGGCTGCAGTTCGATGACCAGACGGTTGGCTTCGATCGCGCCCCGGTCGCCGTGGTCGAAGATGGAGTGGGGCACCGGCTTGAACTGGATGACGATCTCGGTGCGCTTCTCGGGCAGGCGCTTGCCGGTCCGCATGAAGAAGGGGACGCCCGCCCAGCGCCAGTTGTCGATGTCGGCGCGGATGGCGACGAAGGTCTCGGTGTCGGAAGCCTGACCGCGTTCCTCGTCATAGCCCTTGGCCGGCTTGCCCTCGCTGGTCCCGGCCACATACTGGCCGCGCACGGTGACGCGCTCGGCTTCTTCCAGGGTGATGGGGCGCAAGGAGCGCAGCACCTTGACCTTCTCGTTACGCACCGAGTCCGGGTCCAGGTCGCTGGGCGGCTCCATGGCCACCAGACACAGCAGCTGCAGCATGTGGTTCTGCAGCATGTCCCGCAGGGCACCGTATTCGTCGTAATAGGGCCAGCGGTCGCCGACCCCGACCGTCTCCCCGACTGTGATCTGGACGTGGTCGACCGTCAGATTGTTCCACAGGGGTTCGAAAATGGTGTTGCCGAACCTCAGTGCGATCAGGTTCTGCACCGTCTCCTTGCCCAGGTAGTGGTCGATGCGGAAGACTTGACGCTCGTCAAAGGCGTGGGCCACCGCGTCGTCGATCTCGAGGAAGCTTTCCAGATCGCGGCCGACCGGCTTCTCCAGCACGATGCGGCAGTTCTTTTCTGCCAGGCCCGCCGCCTTCATCGCCGTGACGATGCGGCCATACAGGGACGGCGACACCGCCAGGAAGGAGGTCACCTCGCCGTCGCCGCACTTCGCCTTCAGCGGGGCCAGGCTGGCCGGGTCGGTGGCGTCGACGGCCAGATAGTCGAGGCGGGATTTCATCCGCGCCCAACTGGTTTCGTCCCAGCCGCCGTCGGCCTCGGCGCGGGCCTTCACCGCCTCATGGACCTTGGCGACGTATTCCTCGGGGCTTTCGTCCGATCGGGCGGCGCCGATGATCTTCAGCCCCTCGGGCAGCAGGCCGTCGTGATCGAGAAAATAGAGCGAAGGCAACAGCATCCGCATGGCGAGGTCGCCGCCGCCGCCGAACAGAATCAGTGCCGCCATTCGTCCCATTCCTCCCTGATCCCGACATGCGGGATATTCGCCTCAAGGCTCAGGTATCGGTCTTGGCCGCTTCCGCGCGCTTCGCCAAGACGACCAATACGTCCTGAAACACCATGTTACGGGCATGGAGAAGAACCAGCAGGTGATAGATCAGATCCGCCGCCTCGTTGGCCAGTTCCGCCTCGTCGCCCGCCGCGCCCGCCAGAGCCGTCTCCACGCCCTCCTCGCCGACCTTCTGGGCCGCCCGTTTCGGCCCCTGGGCGATCAGGCGGGCGGTCCAGCTGTTGTTGGGATCGGCCTGGGCGCGGACATGGATGGTGCGCTCCAGGCGCCCGATGCGGCCCAGCCCCGGCGCGTCCTCGTCACCGAAACAGCTGACGCGGTTCAGGTGGCAGGCGTTGCCGACCGGGCGCACCTTCACCACCACGGCGTCGCCGTCGCAGTCGGGCGTCACCGAGACCACGTTCAGGAAATCGCCCGAGGTCTCGCCCTTCCTCCAACGGCCCCCGCGCGAGCGCGAAAAGAAGGTGGCCTGACCGCTGTCCAGCGTCTCGCGCAGCGCGGCCTCGTCCATATAGGCCAGGGTCAGCACCTGCAGGGTGTCGGCGTCCTGCACCACGGCGGGGATCAGGCCGCCGCCCTTGGCGAAGTCCAGTTGGGCGAAGTCGATCTTGGTGATGTCGAGGGTCATATCCTCACCTCCACGCCTTGCGTATCCAGGTAACGCTTGAGATCGGGAATCGCGATCGCGCCCGAGTGGAAGACGCTGGCGGCCAGGGCCCCGGACACATCGGCCTGCTGGAATACATCGCGGAAATGTTCGACCGCCCCGGCCCCGCCGGACGCCACCAGCGGAATGGTCAGCCGTCCCCGCGCCTCGGCCAGTTGTTCGATGTCATAGCCGCGCCGCACCCCGTCCTGATCGATGCAGTTCAGCACGATCTCGCCCGCGCCGAGGCTCTGGGCCTCCACGATCCAGTCCATGGTCAGCCTGCCCGCGCCGCGTCGCGCGTCGGGGTCGCCGGTGTATTTGTGCACCCGCCATTCGCCGTCCTGAAAGGCGCTGTCGACGCCGACGACGACGCATTGCCGCCCCAGCCGGGCGGCCATTTCGCCGATCAGTTCGGGGCGCTCCAGGGCGGGGGAGTTGATCGACACCTTGTCCGCCCCGTGATCCAGACAGCGCGCCGCCTGCTCCACGGTGCGGATGCCGCCCGCCACGCAGAAGGGGATGTCCAGCAGCCGGGCGATGTCCTGCACCCAGCCATAGTCCAGCGTCCGCCCTTCGGGGCTGGCGGTGATGTCGTAGAAGACCAGTTCGTCGGCGCCCGCATCGCGATAGCGCGCGGCCAGTTCGGCGGCGTCGCCCATGTCGACGTGCCCCTCGAACCGCACGCCCTTGACCACCCGTCCGTCCTTGACGTCCAGGCAGGGGACGATGCGCCTAGCGGTCATTGGCTGAAATCGGGGTCATGGCCACGGCCTGTATGGCTTCGGCCACGGTGAAGCGACCGGCGTAGATGGCGCGTCCGGTGATGGCCCCGGCGCAGCCGATGGTCTTGGCCGTGGTCAGGTCGTCCAGACTGGCGATCCCGCCTGAGGCTTGAATCGCCAGATCGGGGCGCCGTTCGATGGCCTCGGACAGCAACTCCCGGTTCAGACCGGTCAAGGCACCGTCGCGCTCGACGTCCGTGATCAGGATATGACGCAGCATCCCGACCGGATAGCGATCCAGCGCGCTCCACAGATCCACGCCCGACGACTGGGTCCAGCCCTTCAGGGCGGGCACGGGCAGGCCGTTCTCGTTTCTGACGTCCAGGGCCAGGGCGATGGCCTCGGGGCCGAACTGCTCCAGCCATTTCAGCACCTGATCCGTGTCGGTGACGGCCAGGGAGCCGATGACGACCCGGCTGATCCCGGCCCCCAGCAGGTGCTCGATATCCTTGGCCGAACGGACGCCGCCGCCGGACTGGACCTTGATGTCCACGGCTCGGGCCATGTCGCCGATCAGCCCATACTGGCGCGCCTCGCCCGCCTTGGCCCCGTCCAGGTCGATGACGTGGATCCATTCGGCTCCCTCGGCGGTGAAGGCGGCCATCCGGTTGGCGGGATGGGAATCATAGCGGGTCACGTGATTGAAATCGCCGTGCAACAGGCGAACCGCATGGCCGTCGATCAGGTCAATGGCGGGATAGATGATCACGCAGGCAGCTCCAGGAAGTTCTTCAGGATACGCGCGCCGGCCGCGGCCGACCGCTCCGGGTGAAACTGGCAGCCCCAGCGGTTGCCCATGCTGACCACGGCGGGCACGGGGACGCCGTAGTCGGCGGCGGCGAGAGTCGCCGGGCCGTCGGGACAGACGAAGCCGTGGACGAAATAGGCCCAGTCGCCGTCCCTGATCCCCTCCAGCAGCGGATCGGGACGACGGATGGTCAGCCGGCTCCAGCCCATGTGCGGCGAGGGCCGCGAGGGCGCGGGCGCGATGGCCTCGACCCGGCCGGGGATCAGGCCCAGCAGATCGACCCCGCCGTCTTCGGCGCTGGTCTCGAACAGCAACTGCTGGCCCAGACAGACGCCGAGCAAGGGCCGGTTGAACCGCCTCAGTGGTTCGACCAGACCCAGGGCGTTCAGGCGCTGCATCGCATAACCCGCCGCCCCGACGCCGGGCAGGATGACCCGCTCGGCCTCATCCAGATCGTCGGGATCGGCGGTGATCCGCACCCGCGCGCCCAGCCGCTCCAGCGCGAACCGCACCGAGGCGACATTGCCCGAGCCGTAACCGATCAGGGTGACGTTGCTCATCTATATTCACCGCTCATCCCCGCGGAGGCGGGGACCCAGTGAGCGCCACGCACGCCGCCCTTGGCTTCAATGCGGTTGAGACAGCCGCCGTCGCGCATGCAGCCAAAGGACTGGGTCCCCGCCTCCGCGGGGATGAGCGGAAAGGAAGGACCCATCACAGCACCCCCTTGGTGCTCGGCACCACATCGCCCTCGACCCGGATCGCCTGTCTCAGCGCGCGGCCCAGGGCCTTGAACACGGCCTCGGTCTTGTGGTGGTCGTCGTCGCCGGTGACAGAAACGTGGATGGCCGCGCCCAGATTCTCGGCCAGCGACCGCACCACGTGGGCCGTCATGTCGGTGCGATAGTCGCCGATGAAGGGGGTCGCGAAGCTCCCCTCGAACACCGGATAGGGTCGCCCCGACAGGTCGATGGAGACCGCCGCATTGGCCTCGTCCATCGGCAGGACGAAGCCGTAACGGGCGATGCCCTTCCTCTCGCCCAGCGCCTGTTTCAGCGCCTGACCCAGCGCAATCGCACTGTCCTCGATGGTGTGGTGCGGATCGGTGTGCAGGTCGCCTTCGCAGGACAGCCGGATCGAGAAGCCGCCGTGCGCCGCCACCTGTTCGATCATGTGATCGAAGAAGCCGACGCCGGTGTGGATCGTCACCGGCCCGGCGCTGTCCAGATCGACGGCGCAGACGATGCGGGTCTCTTTCGTGTCGCGCACGGCCTGTCCGACGCGGGTGCGCCGCGTCTTGGGTGCGGCGGCGCCCAGCGCCACCAGCAGCCGGTCGTTGACCTCGGGCTTCAGTGAAACGGGCAGGCGCACCCGCTCGCCCGCCTCATCGGCGCTCAGGCCATAACGGCGCAGATCGGCGATGACAGCGGCCGGATCAGACGGCCGGGCGATGATCACCGGTCCGACCCCGGCCTCCAGCGGCATCAGCCGCGACAGGGCCTCGGCGACGCGGGCGCGCTCGCGGCGCACCTCGTCGATGCGCTCGGCGGTCTCGATCATCCGCGACGGGTCCAGCGCCTGCAACGCCAGCCGCACCGAGACCTCGGGCAGGGCGTAGGGTTCCCGCACGCGCGCCAGTCGCGCCAGAGTCTGCGCCTGCGCCACCGCCGCCCCGGCCCGCGCCCCGGCCAGGCCATAGGCCAGCGACAGGCTGCGCAGCACGATCAGGTTGGCGTGGTCCCTGACCACGCTGGCGGCTGACGGGCTTTCCGAAAACTCGACCAGACCCTCGTCCACGACCAGCAGGGCGGGGGCGACGCGCTCGGCCATCTCGGCCACGGCCTCGGGCGAGCCCAGGGCGCGGATGACGACGGCGGCGACCTCGGCGCTTTCCGCCGGGCGGGCGTAGAGCGCGGCCAGTCCCTGATAGGGCTCGGCCTCGGGCGCCTGCACCTTCAGTCCGTCGCGGGCGGCCAGACGCCAGACCAGCTCCAGCCCGTGCGTCAGGCCGCGCACCGGCAGAACCTGATCGGCGGCGACGCCGTAGAGCTCGGCCAGCCGCGCGCCCAGCGCGGTCGGGTCCGCCGGATAGCGGTCCAGACCCTCGCCGCCCGACACCAGCGGTGCATAGGGAGCGGGCAGGGTCACTGGCAATCCTCCCCTGCGCAGCGGGGGAGGGGGACCATGCGCAGCATGGTGGAGGGGGCGAGGTCAGGCATGGCGTTGAAACAGGCTGAAGTGTGCGACCAGAGCCGCCCCCTCCACCATGC
>Ga0247820_10002301_pt1 | contig 10774 bp, 9 predicted proteins | sample 13C_Glucose_Day1_2_FD_192480 | JGI IMG/M metagenome (GOLD analysis project Ga0247820, IMG submission 192480) | Soil microbial communities from agricultural site in Penn Yan, New York, United States - 13C_Glucose_Day14 | ecosystem: Environmental > Terrestrial > Soil > Agricultural land | place...
CTGCTGCTGCTGTTCGCGTTCGAGGCCGTGATCATCGGCGGCATGGGTTCTTTCTGGGGCACCTTCGTCGGCGCGATGGTGCTCGGGCTCACGCAGCAGATCGGCTTCCGGCTCGACCCCGGCTGGGGCATCTGGTTCGGCCATCTCGTGTTCCTCGCGGTGCTGGTGCTGCGGCCGCAGGGGCTGTTTCCGAAGACGAGGGGCTGAGAAGCTGTGAACGAATCCGTGAACGATTCCATGGACATGTCGCTGCAGATGCCCAGGCCCGCTCCGTCCGACGGCCCGCTCGTCGCCCAGGGCACGCGGGCGACGCGCCATGCGCTCGCGGCCGGGCTCGCGCTGGTCGGCTTCGCGGCCACCGTGCCGCTGTGGGGCGAGTCGAGCTGGATGCGCGAGTTCGTCGAGATCGCCTGCTATCTCGTCTTCGCGATGATGTGGAATCTGCTCGCCGGCTACGGCGGCATGGTCTCGATCGGGCAGCAGGCGTTCTTCGGCCTCGGCGGCTACGCGATGCTGGCGCTCGGCAACTTCGCCGGCGTCAATCCGTTCGTCGCCGTGCCGCTGGCGGCGCTGGCCGCGGGCGTGGTGGCGCTGCCGGTGTCGTGGGTGGCGTTCCGCCTGCAAGGCGGCTACTTCGCGATCGGCACCTGGGTCATCGCGGAGGTGTTCCGCCTCACGATCGCGAACGTGTCGGCGGTGGGCGGCGGCTCGGGCACGACGCTCACCGCGCTGCGCGGCATCGACCGCGCCACGCGCGAGCGCACGACCTACTGGATGGCGCTCGCCTGCGTCGTCGCCGCGATCGCGCTGGTCTACCTCTTCCTGCGCAGCAAGCGCGGACTCGCGTTGCTCGCGATTCGCGACAACCCCGTGGCCGCGGAGTCGCAGGGCGTCGCGGTGACGCGCATGAAGCTCGCCGTCTACGTCGTCGCCGCCGTGGGCGCAGGGCTCGCGGGCGCACTCTATTTCGTCGGAAACCTTCGCATCTCGCCGGACGCCGCGTTCAGCGTCAACTGGACCGCCTTCGCGATCTTCATGGTCGTGATCGGCGGCATCGGCCGCATCGAAGGGCCCATCGTCGGCGCATTGATCTTCTGGGCCCTCAACAAGTTCTTCAGCGACTACGGCAGCACCTACCTGATGGGCCTGGGGCTGCTGGCCATCCTGACCACGCTCTTCTTCAAGCAGGGGCTGTGGGGCTGGCTGGAGCAGCGCTACGGCTGGTCGCTGTTTCCCACCGCTCGGCGGCTGCTGCGATGACCCGTCCTCGGCATCGATATCAGGTCAACGAGCGCGCGAAGCTGCAACTGGACTGAGGGCACGGCCATGAGGAACATCGACGAGCACAACATCACCGAGGCGGTGATCCGCAGCCTGGACGGCTGCGAGCAGCCGCGCCTGAAGGAAATCCTGGCGTCGCTCGTGACCCACCTGCACGATTTCGCGCGCGAGGTGCGGCTCACCGAGGCCGAGTGGGCCGAGGGCATTCGCTTCCTCACCGACACCGGGCACAAGTGCGACGACAAACGGCAGGAGTTCATCCTCCTGTCGGACGTGCTCGGCGTTTCCATGCTGGTCGTGGCGATGAACCATGCGCGCAGCGCGGGCGCTACCGAAGCCACGGTGTTCGGCCCCTTCCACGTCGACGATGCGCCCCGCCTGCCGCAGGGCAGCGACATCGCGGGCGGCGCGCCAGGCGAGCCGCTGGACGTGGACGTGCTCGTCACGTCGGCCGACGGTACGCCGCTCCCGGGCGCCGAGGTCGACGTCTGGCAAGCGGACGAAGAAGGGCTGTACGACGTGCAGCGCACCGAACTCGGTGCGTCCCGCCGCGCTCGCGCCGTCATGCGCACCGACGCCGAGGGTCGGCTGCGCTTTCGCACCATCGTCCCGACCGCGTACCCTGTGCCGACGGACGGCCCCGTGGGGTGCCTGCTCGTGGCGAGCGGGCGGCATCCGTGGCGGCCGGCGCACATCCATTTCATGATCAAGGCCGAGGGCCACGAGCCGCTCGTCACGCACCTGTTCCGCAGCGCAGACCCCTACCTGGATTCGGACGTCGTGTTCGGCGTGCGGCAGTCGCTCGTGGTGCGCATGGAACCCGAGCGAAAGGGCCAGCCCCGAATGCTGCAGCAGACCTTCGTGCTCGACCGATCCTCGGAGGACGAGAGTTGATCCGCCTGGTCGCGATGCGCTTTCAGGTCCGCACGCCGCCCATCTCGAGGAAGTCGCAGGCGAGCTGCGCCAGCGCACGCACGCCCACCACGAGCGCGCCCTCGTCGATGCGAAAGCGCGGCGAGTGGTTGGGCGCGGCCGCGGCCGGGTCGATGTCCGGCGAGGCGACGCCAACGAAGAAGAACAGCCCCGGCACCTCCTGCTGGAAGAACGAGAAGTCCTCGCCGCCGGCGAGCTTGGGCGTTGCCGAAAGCCGCTGCGGCCCGGCCACGCGCTGAAGCGTCGGCAGCATCTGCTGCGTCAGTGCGAGGTGGTTGACCGTGGCCGGATAGTGCCGGCGAATGCACACCTCGCAGCCGGCACGGGCGCCGCGGCCGATCGCCTCGGCGAGGGTGGTCACGCGTTCGTGGATCTCTTCGCGCATGGACTCGTCGAACGTGCGAATCGTGCCGCGCATCTCCACCGCGTCTGGAATGATGTTCTCGCGCACGCCGCCCTTGATGGCGCCAATGGTGACGACGGCCGGCTCGTGCGTGATGTCGGTCTCGCGGCTGATCACCGTCTGCAGCCCAAGCACCACCTGCGCGGCCGTGACGATCGGGTCGACGCCGCGCCAAGGCATCGCGCCGTGCGTCTGGCGCCCGTGCACGGTGATCCGGAAGTTGTCCACGCTGGCCATGATCGGCCCGGCCCGCCAGCCGATCACGCCCGCCGGCAGGATGGACATGACGTGGAGGCCGAAGATGGCATCGGGGCGAGGATTCTCCAGCACGCCCTGCTCGATCATCAGCTTCGCGCCGCCTTCTTCGCCCTCGGGTGGCAGTTCCTCGGCCGGCTGGAAAATGAACTTCACAGTGCCCCGCAGATTCGCGCGCAGTCCGGCCAGCACTTCGACCACGCCCATCAGGATGGCGACGTGCGCATCGTGGCCGCAGGCGTGCATCACGCCCACGGCCTCCCCGTTCCACGTCGAGCGGACCCTGGAAGCGAACGGCAGATCGACTTCCTCGGTCACCGGCAGCGCGTCCATGTCGGCTCGCAGCGCCACGACCGGCCCGGGCAGCGCCCCCTTCAGCAGCCCGACCACGCCCGTGTGGGCCACTTCGGTGCGCACTTCGTCCAGCCCGAGCCGGCGCAAATGCGCCGCCACGACGCCGGCCGTCCGGAACTCGCGGTTGCCCAACTCCGGATGCTCATGGATGTCGCGCCGCCACGCAATCACCTGCGGCTCGAGGTCGCGTGCAGCGGCGTCGATGCGCTCCGAGATCAGCGCGCGCTTCATCGGAATCTCCCGGCTCTGTGGAAAGCATCTGCGTCCTGCCGATTCTGTACCGCAAGAATAGACCAGCGACTCGCTGAAGTCGGGCCAAAGGAGGGGATCGTGCTGGTGAGGCAGTGATCGGCTTGGCACGGCGTACCCGCCGGCGCAAACTGGAACGCCCTCACACTGATTTCCAGGTGGTGCTCATGGACGCTCGACATGCACTGCAGGCGACGATCGACCTGCTGGTCCAGCCCGGCAAGGGAATCCTGGCCGCCGACGAGAGCAGCCCGACGATCGCCAAGCGATTCAAGGCGGTCGGCGTCGATTCGACCGAGGAGACCCGGCGCGCCTGGCGCAGCCTGCTGCTGTCGGCGCCGGGGCTCGGCGAATTCATCAGCGGCGTCATCCTGTACGAGGAGACGCTGTCTCAGCTTGCCGACGACGGCACGCCGCTGCCGCAGGTGCTGGTGCGCCAGGGCGTCGTGCCGGGCATCAAGGTGGATGCGGGCAAGATCCCGCTGGCGCTGGCTCCAGGCGACGAGATCACGCAGGGCCTGGACGGGCTCGCGAAACGCCTCGACGGATACAAGGAGCAGGGCGCCCGCTTCGCCAAGTGGCGCGCGGTCTACAACGTCTCCGACACCCTGCCGAGCCGGCTGGCGATCGAAACGAATGCGCAGGCCCTGGCGCGGTACGCTGCGATCTGCCAGCAGCAGGGCGTGGTCCCGATCGTCGAGCCCGAGGTGCTGATCGACGGCGATCACAGCGCCGCGCGCTGCGCCGAAGTGACGGAGGCCGTGCTGCACGAAGTCTTCCATGCGCTGCACCGCCACCACGTGGCGCCCGAGCTGATGCTGCTGAAGCCCAGCATGGTGGTGCCCGGAAAGCTGCATCGGCAGCCCTCATCGCCGGCCGAGGTCGCGGCGCAGACGATCGCCGTCCTGCGGCGAACCGTGCCCGCCGCCGTGCCGAGCATCAACTTTCTGTCCGGCGGCCAGACGCCCGGCGAAGCGACGGCGAACCTGGACGCGATGAACCGGACGGGGCGGCAGCCGTGGCTGTTGACCTTCTCCTACGGTCGCGCGCTGCAGGAACCGGCGCTGCAGGCCTGGAAGGGTCAGGCCGCCAATGCCTCGGAGAGCCAGCGCGCGCTCCTCGAACGCGCGCGCCTGAACGGCGCAGCCTGCGCCGGCAAGTACTCCGCCGAGATGGAGGTCATGCGCTGAGGCGCCAAGCGTGTGGCTGACTCGTTGCGAAGCGGCCAATTGACGCGCAAGATGGCCGGCATGAGCTTGTCCGAACCGATCCGCACCGGCCTGTCGCCCGAGGCGCTGCGGCACGCGGTGGTCGACAACCTCGCCGGCGTGCTGGCGCGCTACCCGGCCATTGCGACGCCGCACGACTGGTACACGGCGCTCGCCTACAGCGTGCGCGACCGGATACTGGCGCGCTGGGTCAGCACGGCGCAGTGCTATGCCGCGCAGCAGGTGAAGTTCGCCTGCTACCTGTCCGCCGAGTTCCTGATCGGTCCGCAACTGGACAACAACCTCATCAACCTCGGTATCAAGGCGAGCGCACGGGAGGCGATGCGCGCGCTCGGCCAGGACCTCGACGCGCTGCTCGAGCTCGAAGAGGAGCCGGGCCTCGGCAACGGCGGCCTCGGACGCCTGGCCGCCTGCTACCTGGATTCGCTTGCGACGCTGGAAGTGCCGGCCATCGGCTATGGGATCCGTTACGAGTTCGGCATTTTCGATCAGGAGATCCACGACGGCTGGCAGGTGGAGGTGACCGACAAATGGCTGCAGAAGGGCAACCCCTGGGAGATCGAGCGCGATGACATGAGCGTGTATGTCAATTTCGGCGGCCATACCGCTGCCGAGACCGATGCGCAGGGGCGCTATCGCGTGCGCTGGATACCGGCGCGCAGGGTCAAGGGCGTGGCCTGCGACACACCGGTTCTCGGCTATCGAGTGAATACCTGCAACACCTTGCGGCTGTGGAAGTGCGAGGCGGTCGAGTCGTTCGACTTCCAGGACTTCAACGTCGGCGACTATTACACCGCCGTGGAAGAGAAGGTGGCGTCCGAAACGCTCTCCAAGGTGCTTTATCCCAACGATGAGCCGGAGGCCGGCAAGCGCCTGCGTCTCGCCCAGCAGTACTTCTTCGTCTCATGCTCGCTGCAGGACATGCTGCGCGCGCTCGACCACAGGGGCGAACCCATCGGGCGCTTTCCGGACGTATTCGCTGCGCAGCTCAACGACACCCATCCTTCGATCGCCGTCGCCGAGCTGATGCGGCTTCTGATAGACGAGCGCATGTTGCCGTGGGACGAGGCCTGGGAGATCACGCGGCGCGCGCTGGCCTATACCAACCACACGCTGCTGCCCGAGGCGCTCGAGACCTGGGGGCTTCGGCTGTTCGAGAGCCTGCTGCCGCGTCCGCTCGAGATCATCTACGAGGTCAATCGCCGCTTCCTGGATGTAGTCCGGCAACGCTATCCCGGCGACGACGCGCGCGCGAAGCGGTTGTCGCTGATCGACGAGACCGGCGAGCGGTGCATACGCATGGCGAACCTGGCCACCGTGGGCAGCCACGCCATCAATGGCGTGGCCGAGTTGCACTCGAGGCTCCTGAAACAGACCGTCCTGCGGGATTTCGCCGAGCTCTGGCCGGAGCGCTTCCACAACGTCACCAACGGCGTCACCCCGCGGCGCTTCGTGGTGCTGAGCAACCCAGGCCTTTCGCGGCTGCTGGACGAGACCGTAGGCGAAGCCTGGGTCACCGAACCTGAACGGCTCAGGGAGCTCGAGGCTCATGCCGCCGACGCGGGATTCCAGGAGCAATGGCAGCGGATCAAGCGATCGAACAAAGAGGCGCTGGCACAGCGGATCTCCCGCTGCACCGGCATCGTCGTGGATCCGGCGGCGCTGTTCGACATCCAGGTCAAGCGCATCCACGAATACAAGCGCCAGCACCTGAACGTGCTGCACATCGTCACGCTCTACCAGCGCCTGCGACGCAACCCGCAGATCGAGATGGCGCCGCGCTGCTTCGTCTTTGGCGGCAAGGCCGCACCGGGCTACCACATGGCCAAGCTCATGATCCGGCTGATCAACGGCGTGGCCGAGGTCGTGAACGCGGACCCGGCCGTGGGCGGGCGCCTGCGCGTCGTGTTCTACCCGGACTTCAACGTCAAGAACGCGCATGCCGTCTACCCTGCCGCCGACCTGTCCGAGCAGATCTCCACGGCCGGCAAGGAGGCCTCGGGCACCGGCAACATGAAGTTCATGCTCAACGGCGCCTTGACGATCGGGACACTGGACGGTGCCAACGTCGAGATCCGCGAGGAGGTCGGAGAGGACAACTTCTTCCTCTTTGGCCTCACCGCCGAGGATGTGGAGCGGGTCAAGCGCGACGGCTATCGGCCGGCAGACCGGGTGGACGGCAACTCCGAGCTGCGCGAAGCACTGGAACTGGTGGCGAACGGTCATTTCGCGCGCGGCGATCGCGAGGTATTCCGCCCGCTGGTCGACAACCTGTTGAACTCGGATCCGTTCCTGGTGCTGGCGGACTACGCCGACTACGTGCAATGCCAGGAGCGCGTCAGCGCTGCCTGGAACGACCGGGAGCGCTGGGCCCGCATGTCAATCCTCAACACCGCGCGCGCCGGCAAATTCTCCTCCGACCGGTCGATCCGCGAGTACTGCGAAGAGATCTGGAAGATTTCACCGGTGAGGGTTCGCCTTGCCTGAGCCCGAACCGGTCCTGCGCTATTCGACACGCCCTGGATCGCGCTTTCCACCGGGGCCCAGTGCTGTGGGCGATGGCATCAACTTCTGCATCTTCAGTCGCCACGCCACGCGGGTCGAGCTGCTGCTCTATGCGGCCGCGGACAGCCCCGAGCCGTTTCAGGTCATCGCGCTCACACCCGAGCACAACCGATCCTTCTTCTACTGGCACGTGCGCGTAGACGGGCTGCCGCCGGGCACCTGCTACACCTGGCTCGCCGACGGGCCGCAGGACACCGCGCAGACGGGCCGCGCCTTCAACCCCTGCAAGGACCTGCTCGACCCGTGCGCCCGCGCCGTGACAGACACAGTGTGGGATCGACTCAGAGCCGCAGATCCGCGGGACGAAGGGCATACGTCGCTTCGCGCCGTGGTGACGGAACCGACGCACTCACGCGCGGCGACTGCGCCGCGCGGCCTCGACGGCGCGGTCATCTACGAGCTCCATGTCGGCGGGTTCACGCGCCATCCATCGAGCGGGGTGAAGCACCCCGGGACCTTCGCCGGCCTCATCGAGAAAATCCCCTACCTCATCGATCTCGGCGTGACACACGTGGAGCTGCTGCCGGTGATGGCGTTCGACGAGCAGGACGTGCCCGCCTCGGTGGCTGCGCGGGGCCTGCGCAACTACTGGGGCTACAGCCCGCACAGCTTCTACAGCCCGCACCCGCGTTATTGCATCGACCGCACGCGTTCTGCGCACGAATTCCGCGCGCTCGTCGATGCCTTGCACGACGCGGGCATCGGCGTGCTGCTCGACGTGGTGTTCAATCACACCGCCGAAGGTGGCGCCGACGGCCCGATGATCAACTTCAAGGGCTTGGCGAACGACATCTTCTACCACCTGGAGGCCGCCGACCGACGTTGCTATCGGGACTACACCGGCTGCGGAAACACCATCAACTGCAACCATCCCCAGGTGACCAGTTTCATCGTGCACTGCCTCGAATACTGGGTGGAGGAACTGGGCGTCGATGGCTTTCGATTCGACCTCGCAAGCGTATTCGCGCGCGACGAGCGCGGCGAGCTCATGGCCGATCCGCCGGTACCCTGGGCGATCGAGTCTTCGCGCATCCTCTCGCGGGTGCCGCTGATCGCCGAGGCCTGGGACGCCGCGGGCCTCTATCAAGTTGGCGCCTTTCCCGGCATGGCCTGGGCGGAGTGGAACGGCCGCTACCGGGATGTGATCCGCCGCTTTGTCCGGGGCGACCCGGGGCTTGTCGGCGAGGTCGCGACCCGCATTGCAGGCAGCGCGGATCTCTACGAGGCTGGCGGCAGGCTGCCGGGAAGCGGCGTCAACTTCATTACCTGTCATGACGGCTTCACGCTGATCGACCTTGTGAGCCATGCCGAGAAACACAATGACGGGAACGGCGAGGACAATCGCGATGGCAGCAACGACAACTTGTCCTGGAACTGCGGCGTCGAAGGCGAGACGAGCGATCCCGAGGTGCTCTGCCTGCGTCACCGGCAGGCCCGGAACTTCCTGGCGATCCTGTTCCTGAGCCAGGGCGTGCCGATGCTGCTCGCGGGCGACGAAGTTCTGCGCAGCCAGCGCGGCAACAACAACGGTTGGTGCCAGGACAACGAGCTATCGTGGTTCGACTGGCGGCTGATCGAGCCCCGTGCCGACATGCTGCGATTCGTGCGTGAGTTGATCGCGCTGCGCAAACGGCACCCCAGCTTGCGCCGGCAACGCTTCCTTACCGGACGTCCGGCACCCGGCGCGACGCAGCCGGACATCGCCTGGCACGGCGAACGCCTGCACGAGCCGCCATGGCATGCTGCCTGCGCGCGGCTGCTGGCCTTCACGCTGGCCGGGCAACACGCCAGCGAGGCATCGTTGCACGTGATCTTCAACATGTCGGATGCCGAGCGGCCAGTGGCCATTCCCGTGCTCGCCGGGCACGGCTGGCGGCTGGCGGTCGACACTGCTCTCGACTCGCCGCGCGACATCTCGCGGCCCGGGCAACAGACCTCCGTCGACGGCGGGTTCTACGTCGCGCAAGCGCGCAGTGTCGTGGTCCTGGAAGCGGACTGAACCGCCCGCGAGCCACTCCTGCGCAAGACGAGACGCGTGCCCCGAAGTGACGCACGCGGAAGCGCCACCGGCATCGTCGGCCATGCGCGGCGCTAACATCCTGGTTTGCCGTCGGGGCGCTGAACCTGCAGTACACCCGGGCTGGCGTGCATGGACTTCGGCCAGTGTCTTCGCCGGCCGCCGGTATTTGCCCTGCAACGGGGGAACAACGATGACGTTCTTGCGACGGTTCGCGGCCGATGCCGTGGTTGGCGGCCTCTTCATCCTGCTGCCAATCTATCTGGCCGTGCTGCTGCTGCTCAAGGGCGTGCAGTCTCTCGTCGGGCTGCTGAAGCCCATCTCGGCGTCGCTCCCCGACTGGGGGCCGGGGGAGGACGTGCTGGCGCTGGTGCTCGTGATCGCCGTCAGCTTCATCGTCGGTGCTGCCGTTCGCACCCGCGTCGGGCGGACGGTTCGCGAGCGTGTCGAGAAGACTTTGCTCGGGAAGCTTCCCGGCTATGAGCTGTTTCGCAGCCTGACCCAGCGGCTGGCCGGCGAGGGCGAGGCAAGCACTTGGAAGCCGGCATTGGTGGAGATCGAAGACGCGCTGGTTCCCGCCTTCATCGTCGAGATCCACGACGATGGCCGCTATACGATTTTTGTGCCCTCGATCCCGACGCCGTTTGCCGGAGCGGTCTACATCCTGGCCGCCAATCGTGTGCATCCGGTCGACGTTCCGCTAACCCAGGCGATCAAGTCGATTTCTCGCTGGGGCACGGGGTCGCGCGATATGGTTGCGGCGATGGAGGCCGCCGATGCATCCGGTGGGCGCGAGCGCGCGCATACCGGCGCCATGAAAGGAGAAACGACATGAGCGCATCCGTGCCACTGCAAACGGTGCAGGCCATCTACGCCGCCTTCGGCCGCGGCGACATTCCCGCGCTGCTCGAGCAACTGCATGCCGACGTGAACTGGCGCTTCATCGGCGACGCCGCGGCGCCCTACTCGCGAAGCGTGCAGGGCCATGAAGGCGTGATGGGATGGTTCGGCGACATCGCGAAGGCCGATCAGATCCAGGCCTTCGAGCCGCGCGAATTTCTAGTCGGGTCCGACCACGTCACCGTGATCGGCTGGGAGCGCACCGTCGCGCTTCCGGGCGGTCGCCCGTTCGAATGCGAATGGGTGCATGTGTGGAAGCTGCGCGACGGCAAGGTGGCGAGCTTTCTCGGCATGTTCGACACCGAGGCCGCCGGCCGCGCGCGGGCCCCATGAGCGAGTCGACGGCCACCGTCGCCCGCGTGTTCCGGTGGAACCACGAGGGTGTGATGCATGCGGGCGCCGAGGGTCTCGCCCGTCACCTCGGGGCGAGGCTGCTGGAGGGTTGAGCGGAAGCGAGCTCGCGGCTGCCCGGGCGCCGCAGTGCGCGCAGCATCGTGTCCAGCAACACCTCGGGCGGCAGCGCGCCGGACAGCCCGATGGTCCCGTCGAACACGAAGCAGGGCACGCCCCCCACCGCGGCGGCGGCCT
>Ga0247820_10002304_pt1 | contig 10768 bp, 13 predicted proteins | sample 13C_Glucose_Day1_2_FD_192480 | JGI IMG/M metagenome (GOLD analysis project Ga0247820, IMG submission 192480) | Soil microbial communities from agricultural site in Penn Yan, New York, United States - 13C_Glucose_Day14 | ecosystem: Environmental > Terrestrial > Soil > Agricultural land | place...
ACGAGGACATCGCCGCCATCGGCGAAACCGTCGAGGTGCGCCTGAAAGCCTGCTATCCGGTATCCAGGATTGCCCGGGTGCTGAGCTGGAAGCCCAGCGCCCCGGCCGCCGAGACGCAAACCGTCGTACAAGAGGGGCAACCTCCGGCACCGTCACCGGACCTGCCCGCACCGGACGACCCCACACCGGAGGAACCGCCGGCGGACGACCTGGCACAGGCGAACACCCCGCCGCAGGAGCAGGGGCAGTAACCGGCCCGCACACCCGTACGCTGATCCACAGGGCGACCCTCCGCCCCGCACCACCCCCGAGGGACTGCCACCCGGCCCCGGCCGGCGCAGCACGCCAACCAATTGCTCTGGGCGCGGGGAGTGCAGGAGCACGGGCGAGTGCCCACCGATCTCACGATCCGCACGTACGAGGTCCAGCCCACCCTGGGCAGACACCAGGTCCTCGACCCGCGCAGCCTCGCCTACCGCAGGCCCTACGACGGGCAGCCCCTCCGCGCGACCGCGTGGGAGCCCCGCATCCCCGTCCTCAACCAGACCGGGCTGATCGCGCAGGGCATTCGTACCGCCCAGGCGTACGGACTCGACGAGGACGTGGACGCACTCGCCTCCTGCACCGGCAACGCCGCCACCGCCCTTCTCTCCATCCTCCTCACCCCCGAGCAGGCCTTCGCCGCGTCCCTCAACCTGGCCGACGCGGCGATGGCCCAGCACTTCGCGATCGGCTTGTACGCCGACGCCACCTCCTGCGACCAGTGGGACGAGGCGGCCTGGCCCTCCCAGGACGTCGGCTCGTCCGGCCTCGGCGTCGCCAAGGCCATGCGTAACCGCGGGCTGATCGACCAGTACGGGCACGCCACCACCGGCGCCCAGCTCTGCACCCTCCTGCAGACCGGGCCCGTTTTGATGGGTCTCCCGTGGCGCGCGGCCATGTCCGAACCGGACGCGAACGGTTTCATCGACGCCGACCCCAACTGGGCGGGCTCTCCGCTCGAGGGCGGCCACGAAATCTGCGTCACCGCTCTCGAGGACATTGCCCTCAACGACGGCGCCATCGACTACGCCAACACCATCCTGCGCTTCCGTCAGTCCTGGGGGAGCGCCTGGGGAGAGCACGGCGACGGCCGGTTCCGCCTCTCCACCTATCTGACCCTCCGCGACGAGATCGACGTCGTGCAGCCCCGCCGAGACGGAGTCATCCTGTGACGACCTTCCACGTCGCGGTCGACCACATCGACCCCGACAGCCTCCAGCCGACCACCAACTACTACGGGACCTGCGACCAGGCCCACGCCGACGAGGTCCGCGCCATTGCCGCCCTCGACGACACCGAGCGCCACGTCCTCGAGCACCCCCGCCTCGCCGGGGCGTTCATGGTCCTGCGCGACGACGGCGACCTCGACGTGTACGTCCCCACGGACGCCGCCGAGTACCGGGTCTACGCCCCCGACCCTGACGCGAAGGAAGGCGTCCTCGAGAACCTGCCCCGCGGCGCGTCCGGCCCCGCCTACATCTCCGGCGTCACGAAGATGGGCGGCCAGTCCATCGGTGGCGCCATGGACACCCCCGGCAACCCGGCCCGGACCACCTGGCACACCACGGAGTCCCCGGCTGGCGGCTCGTACCTCACGTCGATCTCCGCCTACCTGATCCGGGTCGGTGCCGAACCGCAGGTCGTCTACGACCCGGTCACCGACGGGCTCGTCCAGCTCGGCCCGCTCACCCAGTCCGGCCGCGCCCTGCGCAACGACGGCTCCCGTCGCACGAACCGCGAGGGCAAGGTCAACATCCAGGTCGAGGTCCTCGGCAAGGCCGCCTCTCCCTGGACGAAGGGATTCGACCCGGCGAAGAAGCCGAACTACCGCAAGCTCATCGCCGCGATGCGCGCGCACGGCGTTGCCGACACCTGGCCGGCCGGGAAGCCCGCCGCGACTGCCGCGGCGGCCACCAACCGGAACCGGAGTACGTGGCAGTCGAAGGGCGGGCACTACGGTCACTCCCAGGTCCCCGGAAACGACCACTGGGATCCGGGCGCCATCGACACGTCCATTGTCCCCGGCAAGGCCTCCGGCAGCACGGACAGCGGTGGCGGTCCTGCGCCCGCAGAGCCGTCGAGCGGCACGTACGCGGTGAAGAAGGGCGACACGCTCTCCGCCATCGCGGCCGCGCACAAGACCACGGTCGCCGCCCTGGTGAAGCTGAACAACCTCAAGGACCCGAACAAGCTGGCCATCGGCCAGAAGCTGAAGATCCCCGGCACCACGACGACCAAGCCGTCCACGCAGCCCCTGGAGCCGTTCCCCGGTGCCTCGTTCTTCCACGGCGGCCGCCACAGCCCGATCGTCACCGCGATGGGGCGACGCCTCGTCGCCCTTGGTTTCGGCCGGTATTACAAGACCGGACCGGGTCCGAACTGGACGAATGCCGACAAGGCGGCGGTGGCCGCGTTCCAGCGGTCCCAGGCCGAGCTCGCCGGCGACGCCGACGGCATCCCCGGTCCGAAAACCTGGGCGGCCCTCAAGGTCCCCAAGTCCTGACCACCTCCTGATCCCTGCAAGGAGCACTCTCGTGAGCACCCCCAGAATCTTCGGCCGTGAGCCGTCCGCGGTCCTCGGCGTCGTTGCCGTCGCCGTCCAGTTCTTCTCTGCGTTCGTCATGAACGTCAGCCAGGACACCCAGACCCTCGTCAACGCTGTAGCCGCGGCCGTGGTCGGTCTTGCTGTGGCATGGATGGTCCATGACGGCGTCATCGCCGCCATCACGGGCCTCGCCGCGGCCGCCCTGGCGCTGGGCATGAACCTGGGCCTCAACTGGTCCACGGACAAGCAGGCCGCGTACATGGCCGGCGTCATGGTCGCCGCCCAGTGGTTCGTCCGCACTCAGGTCACCGCACCCATACCGGCCGGTGCCACCAAGGCCACCCTGCCGCGCTGAGTACCTGAGCGTGCGATTACCGAGAGGAGATGACCCGTGCCCTCTGAACTGATGGGGATCAACATCACCCAGGGGGGCGCCGTTGCTCTCCTCACCCTCGTCGTCCTCATGGTCCTGACCGGCAAGTTGGTGCCGAGACGGACCTACGACGACCTGCTGAAAGAGCGCGACACCTGGAGGGAGGCCCACACCGTGTCCGAAGCTGCGCGGACATCGGAACGGGCCCAGACCCAGGAACTACTGGAGCTGTCCCGTACATCAGCGCATGCGCTGCAGGCGCTGCCCCGGATGGGACTTGAAGAGGATACGGAGGTGGACGCCCGGTGACCCTGAAATGGCTGAGCCGATTGCGCTGGCCGTCCACCTCATCTGATGGGCAAGAGGCTGCCGAGTCCGCGCTGCGACGGGCTGAGGCAGACCGCCAAGAGGCCGAGGACCGGCAGCCCGCCGTGACCGAGGCCGCCGGTGCGCTGCGGCAGATCCGGCAAGAGAACCATTTCGCAGCGCGGTTCCGCGCAAGTATCGAGGGGAGATCGGCGTGAGCATCGCGCAGGTCCTCAACCTGGCGGCCAGTGGTCTGGTCGCTGTCGCCGCGGCCGTGTTCATCACCACGTACCACCTGCTCGCCCCCTGGCGCCGCACGGCCATGGGGTGGCATCTCATGCTGTTCACCGGGGCTATTGGGCTCCTCGGCCTGTACACGATCGTCGTCACCTTCACCGGCCTGGACGGCACCCCCGCCATGGTCCTGCGCTACGCCCGCACAGCCCTCCTCATGTTCGTAGCGGCACTCATTGCGCAGCGGACGTGGATGGTCTGGGTTGCACAGCACCAGGCTCCTCGTCCCACCGAGCCCACCAAGTCCGACAGCGGTACAGGAGAGACGCGATGACCACTGTCACGGGTAAGCAGGTTGGCGGCGCCCCGCAGCGCACCGAGGTCAGGATCACCCTGGTCGACGTCACCGGCATCACTGCGGTCGGCTACGTGGCGGGGGACAAGTCGCAGATCGTGCGCCCGGTCACCGTGAAGCCACAGGAGGACGGCACGTGGTCCGCAGATTTGACCGCGAATGCGGCGATCGACGCGGCCGCGGGGGACACAGTGTGGGCGGTCATGGAGGGGCGAGCCCTCGACGGCACCCCCGTAATGACGTACATCCTGGTCCCGGAGACGGCCGGCCCGCACTGGATGGGCGACCTCCGTGTTGACCTGGGGGACGCCCCCACCGGTGGCAGCACCGTCGTGTACGTGCCGGGACCTCGAGGCGACGACGGCACCGACGGTACGGATGGTGTGGACGGGGAATCCGCGTACGAGGTGTGGCTGGAGGCCGGGAACGTCGGCACCCCGGACGACTTCCTGGCATCCCTGGTCGGCCCGTCAGGTGCGGCGGAGGCACAGGAGTACACGGACACCGCGGTCGCTGCCGAGGCTGAACGGGCGGACGCCGCGTACGAGCCGACCGGGTCTGCGGCAGCCGCCCAGACTGCTGCTGTCACCGCGGCGGCCGCCGATGCCTCGACGAAGGCAGACGCGGCCCGCACGGCTGCGGTCAGCGCCGCAGCGTCGGATGCCACCAGCAAGGCGAACACGGCACAATCCGCTGCCATCGCCGCTGCTGCGACAGACGCGACCACGAAGGCCAACAGCGCCCAGAGCGCTGCGATTGCCGCAGCCGCCTCGGACGCCTCAACGAAGGCGAGCGCAGCCCAGACTGCCGCCATTACGGCTGCTTCCTCCGACGCGACGACCAAGGCCAACACCGCCCAGACGGCCGCGACGACAGCGGCCGCTGCGGACGCCACGACGAAGGCCGGCAACGCCCAGACCGCCGCCGTCAGCGCGGCCGCCACCTCCGCGGCCACCCTGTACCTCCCCAACGCCATCCAGACGGTCGACGCCTACCTCACCGGCGCCACCCCGGCGTCCCCACGCTTCTTCGCTCACCGCGGCGGCGGCATGGTCCGCCCCGAGCACACGCTCGCCGCCTACCGGGCATCTGCCGCGCAGGGCTTCCCTCTCGAGGTGTCCGTCAACGTGGACGCCTCAGGGGAGCTGTGGTGCATCCACGACACGACGATGGACCGCACCACGTACAAGACCGGCAACGTGGCCAGCTACACGACGGAGGAGATCGGGCAGGCCGTCCTGACGAACGGGCGAACGATGCTCGGCCCCGGGTGGACGGACCAGCCGATGGTGCCGCTGCGCCAGGTCCTCGACGAGTTCCTCGGCAAGGTGGTCATCTTCCTGGAGGCCAAGGGCAACGACGCTGTCGTCCCGACCCAGAACCTCCTGGACACGTACTACCCGCACGCCCCGCGCAGCGTGATCTGGAAGGCGCACATCGGAACCCAGTCCCTGCCCTGGGCGAAGGCGCCGTCGCGGAACTACCGAACCTGGATCTACCTCGACTCCAGCACCAGTGACGCCACGATGGACGCCAAGGACGCCGGCGGCACCATGGTCGACTACTGGGGTGTCTCCACCACGTTCACCGACCAACGGATTCAGCAGGTCGTGGCACGAGGGAAGCCGGTCTTCGCCTGGCCCGTCTACCGGCGCAGCCAGGTCACGCGGCTCACCGGGCTCGGTGTGGTCGGCATGATGGCGTCCGACCCGCGGTACGTGTCCACGGCCCTGCCGCAGCGCACCGCGTCCCGATGGGACCTCCAGATCAAGGAGTCCGGCGGCACCCCCGCGTTGGACTACGACACGGCGTACTCGTTGGTGTTCGCCCCGGCCCCGGACGTCGGCTGGGTCAGCATCAACGTCCTGCCGAACCAGTCCTACGGGCTCGGCACCTACTCGCCGGTGCAGGGGAGTACGGCCGGCTACCGGCTCGCGTTCGACATGAAGTACAAGGTCCTGCCTGGGGCGACGGTTCACGGTGGGTTCTACTTCGGGAAGGCCTTGGACGACGTGTACCGGTTCGGGACCGCGAACACGACCGGCGGCTACCACCTGGTCATGCGGGCCTCGGGGGACATGCAGCTGTACCGGCACACCGCCGGGGTGACCGCAGGAACGCAAATCGGCAGCACCATCGCCACGGCGGCACCGGTCGCGGACACGGCCATGAGCTTTCAGATCGACGTGACGCCAACGACGGTGGAGCTCCGGCGTACGGATGGCGCGGGGTGGACGACGGGCCCGATCGCGGACACCACGTATCGGGGCGGGTACATCGGGCTGTCGAACGGCAGCATCACGGACCTGACGACGCGCCCGTTCTGGCGGAATCTGCAGGTCACGCAGTTGTAAGGGTGGGCGGTCCGGGTGTCCGGGCCTGCTCGCTTGTCCTATACTTTTGCGACAGTAATAACGTGATCTTGCTCAGCCGTAAGGCTCCGCTCGGCACCCCCGCCGAAAGGCCTGAGCCCACCAAAACCGCTGGCAAGCCCAAGCCTCCTCGGTCAGCTGAAGTCCATCTCCGCGACAACAGCCCCGATGTCCTGCTTGCGACGTGCTGCTGTGCCGTTCTTTGCTTCCTGCTGGGCGACGTACTCGGCGCGGGTCCTCTCCTCATCCCGATTGGCCATGTCAACCGCATCTTTGAGGACCTGAAGATGATGGTCGCGTACGTCCTCCACCGTGGTGGGAGACAGGATGATCCTCGACTCCTCCGACGAGACGGAGATGCCAGGCCCTCCGTTGCCAGTCCTGTGGCGAAGCCATTCCGCCATCAGCAGATCTTCCCAGTGGCGAGAAGCCACGGGGGCGATGCTGAAGGGGACGCTGTATTTGCCGTCCTTGTTCGGGGCGCCTATCTCGTGCTGGATGATGCCGGTGATCTTCACGGGGCGGAAGGGAACTTCCCACCACTCGCGCAACCCGGGGTGCGATTCGTTCATGGCGACACGTTACGTCAGGCCCGTAGGCGGGGGCACCAACTCCGCCCCCCCAGGCGCACCCTTGAACCATGAGCACCACCCCAGACCCCCGCGAGGTCGAGGCGACCACCAGCCCCGACAGCGACACCCCCTCCACGGCCGAGCACCAGGACGATCCGCCGGCCCGCCCGCACGAACCCGGCGCCCGCCCCATGCCGCTGTCCCGACTCCTGTACCCGTAGGCCCAAGTACCCTTCGGTCATGGCAAGTACGATCTGCGGATGGTGCGGCGACCGCACCCACATGGCGTTGCACGGGGACCCGAGGACCATCTCGTGGCAAGGCGGGTACCTCTACACGGCGGCCTTCCGATGCTCAAGCGAGTCGTGTGAGCGCTTGTCTGTTGGGAGTGTTTGGCGTCAGTCCAGTTTCACCAGCCCGAAGACAGAGATAGTCAGGGCGTCTGACTTGCAATGGGAGCCCAAGAACATTCGGCGTCCCGACGTCAGGGATGTGCCGGAGCAGATCGCCAAGACCGCCAGCGAAGCTCACGCGTGCTTGTCGATCTCCGCCTATCGCGGTGCAGTAGCCCTCGCCCGAGCTGTTGTTGAGGCCACAGCCAAGGACCACGGCATCATCAGGGGCCCATTGGTGGCCAAGATCGACGAGATGCACAAACAGAACCTGATCCGGGAGATCACGAGGCAATTGGCGCACGAGATCCGCGAGGGTGGCAACGAGATCGCACATGGGGACCTTGCGGACGAACCCATGCCGCCCGAGGACGCCGAAGGGATCGTTGCGCTGATGGACGAGATCCTGGAAGAGGTGTACCAGGGGCCTGCCCGCATGCTGACGCTTCAGAAGAGCCGGCTGGAGCGGGAGCAACGGAACGCCGCGAAGAAGGCTGGAGCTTAGGATCGCTCTCACAGCAGAATCGAACGCCTCGAACATCGTCACGTGGCGGAGGGATCGTCAGCCCTGGTTCCCGATAAGCTCACATGCAACTCCCCACGCCGTGCCGATCTCCAGCAGGGGCAGTGACGCTCATCACTGTTGATAATGTTCCTTCTATGGAGTCAAAGATCAGAGCAGGGGAGACGGTCGTGAGCGAGTCCGAGATGCTTGCGTTCTGGCGGGCCCGCCTGGACGAGGACGAGCAGAATGCGCGTGCGGCACTGGAGCGGACGACGACGACGCGGCGCATGATCGGCAGGCAGTGGGTGGAGGACACCATCCAGCCTCCTGAGTGGCGGCGCTCCGCATGGACACCCCAGCGTGTTCTTGCCGAAGTCGACGCGAAGCGCAGGCGTCTCGCCGAATTGTCCGACGCCATCGAGGCGGGGCACGACTCCTATGACCTCGCGGCCACGCTGCTGCCGTACGAGCTCCTGCCCTACGCAGACCACCCGAGCTATGACGAGGCGTGGCGGCCGTGAGCCAGGAGGACGACGTGGTGGACGGGGAGTTGGTCGAGAGTGACCTTCTCCCCGCTATCCCGGAAGACCGCGCCCCGGCCGTTCCGCTGGCCGAGGAGGACCCCGACGCGTGGCTGCCACCCGAGGCCGAGGCCGACGTCCGGGCGGGCATCCCGAAGGACACCAGCCGGGCGTACGAGGGCGACATGAAGCAGTTCGCCGTGTGGTGCGACACGGTCGGCCGCCGCGTTCTCCCCGCAGCCCCGCAGACCGTCACCGCCTACCTGTCGTACCTGAAGCGAACCCCCCGAGAGCGAACCGGGCGCCCGTACGGTCCGGCGACGATGGACCGCATCATCGCGTCGATCCGCTCCTCCCACCGGGCCGCCGGGTTCAAGCCGCCGGACACCATGGGTGCCCGCAAGGTCGTCGCCGGGTACCGGCGGGAGCTGTCCGAGGCCCAGGACCCGGCGGCCACACCGAAGAAGGCCACGGCCGCCGACCGGGCCGTCCTCTCCGAAGCCCTGGCCCACCTCGACCGGGCAACGCTCGTCGGGAAGCGGGACGCTGCCCTCATGCTGCTGGGTCACGCCATCGCCTCCCGTGGCAGTGAACTCGCGCCGCTGAACTGGCCCACCAGCTTCACCGACCTGCCTGGCGGCGGGTTCACCGTGCGGGTGTACCGGAAGAAGCGGAAGAAGTGGCAGAACGTCGAAGTCCTGCCCGACCCGGACCGGGACCTGTGTACCGTCGCCGCTGTACGCGACCTGGTGGAAGCCCTCGCACACGAGGGCCACACCACGGGGCCGCTGTTCGTACGGATCGACCAGTGGGGATACATGGGTGCCGAGATGAACCGCAAGGGCAAACCGATCGGGGCCCCGGACGGGCGGATCAGCATCAACGGGGCCTCCGACATCGTCAGCCGGTCCATCCACCGCACCGGTCTGCCGGGGAAGTGGACGTCGCACTCGCTGCGCCGGGGTCTGGTCAAGAGCGCGCGGGCCGCGGGGGCGGACATCGTCGACATCGGCCGGCACGGCGGGTGGGACGACCGGTCGAAGGCGCTGATCGGGTACATCGACGAGGAGGACAGCACCGGGGACCGCAGCCCGCTGTCCCAGATCGCGAAGAAGGCAGCAGCCCGGCGCGAGGAGCCCACGTGACCCCGAAGCAGTACAGCGCCCCGTCCGTCAGGCAGCTTGCTGCGGTGGTCGACGGTATGGCGGGCGCGGTGTCGGAGGGCCGGTTGCGGCAGCTGCGGATGGTCGTCGACATGTTCGGGCGGGCGGTCGGCCGGGACGAGATGCCGAAGCGTTCCTCCCGTACGGCGGAGCAGCTGTTCACGTGGGCGGCGCTGCGCCCGTTCTGGGAGCTGGCGGCGGCCGGGGAGCTGCGGCACTGGGAGAAGGACCTGGGGAAGCCGCTGCCGGTGACGACTTTGCGGGTGGTGCGGAACTGCTTGGAGATGCTGGCCGCCCGGGTGCTGCCGCCAGGGAAGCGGGTGCGGTTGCCGGAGCTGGACATCCCGGAGTTGAAGCCGACGGTAGGCGGGCGGGCCCTGGACTCCCTGTACCGGGGGATGGTGGATCTGGCCGGCCGGGGTCCGTTGGTGCGGGACGGGACGGCGTTGTCGGTGGAGGACCGGGCCCGGGTGCTGGCGATGGTCGCGGTGTTGCTGGATGCGGCGCCGCGGTCGGGGGAGATGGCCGCGCAGACCATGGCGGATGTGGCGCCGGGTGAGGTGGCGGTTGGGGTGCGCCGCCGGTCGCAGCGCCGGGACGAGTACCGGGCGGCTGAGGTCGCGGCGATGACGGGGCTGCACCCGCGGACGGTGTCGATGATCCTGTCCGGGCAGGGCCATGACCGGTCGGAGGCGACGGAGGCCCGGGTGCTGGAGGCGTCGAACGCGTTGCCGCCGGTGCCGGAGGTGGAGTGGTTCGAGCTCCGTCCGGGGTCCCGGGTGGCGGTGCGCCGCTGGTTGGAGGTTCGGCAGCAGTTGGTGGACCAGGTGCCGTTGACGGGGCAGAGGACGGCGTTGTGGGTGTCGCTGGTGCCGTCGAAGGCCGGCCCGGCGGGGTTGCCGCTGCGCGCCCAGGGATTGCGGCAGGGGTATGCGCGGGGGGTCACGGCGTTGAACTGGGTGATGGCCGGCTCGCACGGGTGGGAGCCGTTGCCGACGACGATGGAGCAGATCCGCCGGTCCGTGGACGTTGTGCCGCTGCTGGAACCGCCGGTCTGATCGACAGAGGTCCCCGGTTTGCTGTGGCTTCCGGGGCTCTGTCACATCACATCAGGAGAGGTGCTCGTAGAGGGCCTTGAGGGCCTCCCACAGCGCGCGTGCGGTCAGGTTAGCGGCCACACGGCGTACGAAACTCTCCTTCTGCTTGTCGGCTTCCTGGTTCTTCAACCATTTGTCCTCCTTTCCTAGAGTGCCCCGCGCGTTCTCGGGGCCTTCTGGCCTCTATCCGCGGTCGGTTCCTCTGGAAAGGTGGGTCGATGCGTCTCGGATCTTAGCCGCTGGAAGACGTTGGGTGGGAGGGTTCTCACAGGCCGGGAAGCTGTTCCTGGT
>Ga0247820_10002306_pt1 | contig 10760 bp, 8 predicted proteins | sample 13C_Glucose_Day1_2_FD_192480 | JGI IMG/M metagenome (GOLD analysis project Ga0247820, IMG submission 192480) | Soil microbial communities from agricultural site in Penn Yan, New York, United States - 13C_Glucose_Day14 | ecosystem: Environmental > Terrestrial > Soil > Agricultural land | place...
GCATGAAGCCGTGCTTGACCAGGTCGAGCTCGTGGATGATCTCCGGCCGCAGCAGGCTCAAGGCGTAGGAAAACGTCGTGAACGAGAAGCCGGGAATGAGCTCCTCGGTGATCGCCGCGCCGCCGACCAGGCCGTTCTGCTCGAGCACCAGCGTGCGCAGGCCCGCCTTGGCCAGGTAGCCGGCGTTGACCAGCCCGTTGTGGCCACCGCCGACCACGATCGCGTCGTACGTCGTCGGACCGGTCGTCATGGCTTCGCCGTCTTCCTCGCGGGGTTGAACAGGGGTGTCTTCGCGGTGCTGGCGCGCACCGTGGTGTTCGAGTGGTTCAGCGCGACCTCCATGTGCACCTCGGTGCCCGGCGCCGCGTGCTCGGGGCGGACCCGGGCCAGGCCGATGTGCCGCTGGAGGACGGGGGAGTAGAAGAAGCTGGTGACATAGCCGACCTGGGTGCCGCCCTCCGTGGTGGCGCGGTCGTGCAGCACCGACTCGTAGTCGAGCGGGTGCTCGTCCTTGGTCGGGAGCTGGCCCGCGTCGCGGTGCAGCTGGTTCCAGTGCTCCCAGTCCACGACGATCCCGACGCTGGACCAGCGCGACGTTCCCTCGGTCACCTCGCGGCGGATCGCCGCGCCGCCCATGAAGGCGCGGTCGTCGTCGGCGAGGCCGCGCAGCATCCAGCCCATGCCCAGCTCGATCGGCGTGACCCGGTCGTGGTCGGTGAACGCCAGCCGGCTGTTGGTCCACTCCACGTCGATCAGAGGGAGACCGGCCTCGATGCGCAGCATCATCAGCGCCTCCTCACCGAACGGCCGGAGACTGTGCGGGCGCCCGGCCTCGATGATGGAGTCGAGCACATCGATCGCGTGCTCGGCCTCGACGGTTATCTCGAAGCCCAGGTCGCCGGTATAGCCGGTGCGCGACAGGGTGACCGGTGCCGAGCCGATCTTGGTCTGCGTCTGCCCGAAGTACGGCAGCGTGTCCGCCTCGGCTACCAGCCCACTCAGCACGGCGCGGGAACGCGGGCCCTGGATCGCGAGGATGCCGTAGTCGTCCGAGACGTCCTCGATCGCCACGCGCAGCCGGCCCCGCAGGTCGCTGAACCAGCCGTAGCTCGGACGCGCGGCAGTGAGCAGGAAGTCCGACTCCGAGTGCCGGAACACCACCCCGTCCTCCATGACGAAGCCGCGGTCGTCGCACCACAGGGTGTACTGCGCCTGGCCGGGCCGGCAGCGGCGTACGTCGCGGGTGAGCACGCCGGCCAGGAACCGCTCTGCGTCGGGGCCGTGGATGCGGTACTTGAACAGGGGAGAGGTGTCGAAGACGCCGACGGCGTTGCGGACCGCGAAGTACTCGTGCTTCGGCGCGTGCGTGTAGCGCAGCGCGGAGAGGTGGCCCTGCCAGTGTGTGTAGAGGCCCTGGGTGTTGAGCTCGCTCAGGCGGTCGTGGAACGGGGTGGTCTTGATCATCGGCGCCCTCCGCTCCTCGTGGTGTCGTGCGCGCAAGTCGAACGACACCTTACTGATTCACACGTCAGTAGCGACGCCGAGGCGCTCGAGAAGCCAGGCGTAGACCTCGGCCTCGTAGGCAAGGTGGGCGTAGCGGCCGGAAGGACCGGTGTGGGCGCCGGCGCCGGTCTCGGCGCGGAACAGGCAGCCCGGAGACCAGTCCGGGTCGGACTCGCGCAGGGCCGCGACCCACTTGGCCGGCTCCCAGACCATCACCCGGGGGTCGTGCAGGGCGCCCGTGACGAACAGGTCGGGGCGGGCGCCGGCAGGCGGAAGGTTGTCGTACGGCGAGTAGGCGCGCACCCAGGCGAACTGCTCGGGGTCGCGCGGGTCGCCCCACTCGTCCCACTCCGTCACGGTCAACGGGATGCTCGCGTCGAACATCGTGGTGACCACGTCGACGAACGGCACCTCGGCGACGACCGCCCGCCACCGGTCCGGGCGCTGGCTGAACACCGCGCCTTGGAGCAGGCCACCGGCGCTCAGGCCGCGGCTGGCGATCCGGTCCGCGTCGACCAGTCCGGCGACCCCGTCGGCCACCGCGATGTGGTCGGAGAAGGTGTTCTGCTTGTTGGCGAGCCGCCCGTCGAGCCACCAGCGGCGGCCGTTCTCGCCTCCGCCACGCACGTGCGTGTGCACGAACACCACGCCGCGGTCCAGCAGCGACGGCAGAGCCGGGTCCCACTCCGCGGGCCAGGAGTACTCGTAGGCGCCGTAGCCCCAGAGCAGCGCGGGCGCGCTCCCGTCGAGGAGGGTGTCGCGGTGCCGGATCAGCGTCGCGGGGATCTGGGTCCCGTCCGGGGCCGGGAAGCTGCGTCGTTCGGTGAGGTAGGACGCCGGGTGGTGCGCCGGTGCGTCCTTGCGGTGCCGCTCTGTGCGGCCCCCGGTCGTCAAGTCGACGTCCGACCACACCGGCGGGTGCACCCACGACTGGTCGCAGACGGTGACCGACGACGACGCGTACTCGCCGGTGTAGGCGAGGTCGAGCTGCCCACCGTCGCACGCCGGGTCCACGACCACGCCGTCGGCGGCGAGCTCGTCGATCGGCAGGAGGCGCAGGTGCTGTCGGCCGCCGGACCGGAAGCTGAGCACGGCGTGGCCGGCGAACGCGTCAACCCGTTCGAGCCGGATGCTCGGGTCCTCGGCCCGCGCAGGCACCCAGGCCTCGTGGGTCTGGTCGGCTTCGCGGGGGACCGGGGCCCGGACCAGGCGGTACTCCACGGCGTCGTCGTTCGTGATCAGCAGCAGGGTGTCCGAGCCGTCGGCCAGCACGGCGTGCTCGGCGAAGTACTCCACGCCCGCCCGTCGGCCGCCGACCGACCGGGCGGACGCCGTGGGTTGGTCCGCGTCGACGGCCCAGACCTCGGTGGTGTCGCGGCTGGCGGACCAGATCAGCACCAGGCCGCCGCTGCGGGTCTCGCGCAGCTCGAGCTCGAACCGCTCGTCGGGCTCCTCGAGCACAAGTGCGTCGTCTTCTACCGGGGTGCCGAGTCGGTGCCGCCACACCTGGTAAGGCCGGTACATGTCGTCGTGCACGGTGTAGAAGAAGTGCGCCGAGTCGGCGCTCCAGGCGCCGCTGTAGTAGCTGCGCGGCACGCGATCGGGCAGGTCCTCGCCGGTGTCGAGGTCGCGGAAGCGGAGCTCGTAGACCTCGTCGCCGGTGCGGTCGAGCGAGTAGGCGAGCAGTCGATCGCCCGGGCTGACCAGGGCGAGGCCGAGCTCGAGGTAGCCGGAGTCGTCGGCGAGAGCGTTGGTGTCGAGCAGGAGCTGGGGCGTGATCTCGGTCGTCAGACCGCCCGTTGCCTGCGGATCCGGTGCTCCGGACGGCGCCGGAATGTCGAAATCGCGCAACAACTGCGCGTACTCCCTTCCCGGCGGCACCTCCGTGTAGTAGGAAAAGCCGTGACGTCCCCAACTGACTGACCGGTCAGTAGCGGGGAGTCGGGCAGTCATCTCCTCGCGCAAGGTGTCGGCAAGGGAGCGCAGATGTCCGGTGGCAGAGTCGTACCAGGCGCGTTCGGCCGTGAGGTACGCGAGCAGGTCCGGGGACTCTCGGTCGCGCATCCAGTGGTAGGGGTCAGGCCGCGGGACGTCGTGCTCCGTGTGCTGATGAGGATGCCGGGGCGCCCGCGGGGGAGTCGTCACAGCGGGCACCGTACTCCGACCCGGCTCGTCGCCGCCCTGGCTCTGCTCGCCGCAGCACTCTTGGTGCCGCTCACCGTCTCGCAACCGGCGTCCGGGGCGGACAAGAAGACGACGTTCACTGTCGCGCTCACCAGCGACCTCGACTCCTTCAATCCGTTCCTCGGGGTGGAGGCCAACTCGTACGAGATGTGGGCGCTGATGTACGACTACCTCGTCAACTACTCGATGAAGGACATGTCGCCCGCGCCCGGGCTCGCGGAGAGCTGGGACACCTCGTCGGACGGCAAGACGTGGACCTTCCACGTGCGCGACGGCGTCAAGTGGTCCGACGGCCAGGACCTCACTGCTGAGGACGTCGCCTTCACCTACAACCGGGTGCTGACCGGCGAGATCGAGGGCACCAACTGGTCGTCGTACCTCAACAACGTCAGCAAGGTCACCGCGCCCGACCCGCAGACGGTGGAGCTCACCCTGTCGCAGCCCAACGCGGTGCTGCCTCTGCTGCCGATCCCGATCGTGCCGGAGCACGTCTGGAAGGGCGTCACCGAGAAGGACATGAAGAGCTTCGCCAACGAGCCGAAGCCGGGACAGCCGGTCGTGGGGTCGGGCCCGTTCCGGCTGACCAGCGGTACGACGGGTGGGTCGACGATCGAGTTCGAGAAGAACCCGGACTACTGGAACGGCACGCCGCACGTGGACCAGGTCGTCTACCGGGTCTACAAGAGCAAGGACCCCGCCGTGCAGGCCCTGATCAAGGGCGAGGTGGACTTCGTCGAGGACATCAACCCGCTGCAGGTCAAGGCGCTCCAGGGCCAGAAGGGGATCGCCGCGCAGAACGGCATCTCTCCGCTGTTCGAGGAGATCGGCTTCAACACCGGGGCCGTGGACACGAAGACGAAGAAGCCGATCGGCGACGGCAACCCGGCGCTGCGCGACCCGAAGTTCCGGCACGCCCTCGGCTACGCGGTCGACCTGGACCGGATCGTCAAGAGCGCCTACCAGGGCGCCGCGGAGGCCGGCATGACGATCGTGCCGTCGGCGTACGGCGGCTGGCACTGGCAGCCGACCGGCGAGGACAAGTTCACGTTCGACCTCGACAAGGCCGGCCAGCTGCTCGACGAGGCGGGCTACGAGAAGGGCGCCGACGGCAAGCGCACCATGCCCGACGGGAAGCCGATCGGCACGCTGCGGCTGTTCGCCCGTAGCGACCAGAAGCCGTCGGTGGACACCATGAACTTCTTCCAGGAGTGGCTCGCCGACGTCGGCATCGACGCCGAGGTCACCCCGATGGACACCAACCGGCTCGGAGAGGTCATCCTCGAGGGCAACTACGACGCGTTCCAGTGGGACTGGTTCGTCGAGCCCGACCCGGACGGCATACTCGCGGACTTCACCTGCGACCAGCTCGGCGGGCTCTCGGACTCCTGGTACTGCAACAAGGAGTACGACGCGCTCTACAAGCAGCAGAACGGCGAGATGGACCACGACAAGCGGGTCGAGATCGTCAAGCGGATGCAGCAGATGCTCTACGAGGACTCGCCGTACATCGTCACGGCGTACACCACCACCGGCGAGGCCGTGCGCAGCGACCGGTTCGCCTGCTTCCAGCCGCAGCCGGACCCGGGCGGTGTGTGGCTTGTGCAGTACGGCGCGCACAACTACTCAGCGCTGCGCCCGGTCGACGAAGCCGGCGACTGCGACGGCGTGAAGTCCGCGCTCAAGCCGGTGGCCGCGTCGTCGAGCGGCGGGGGCGCGGACGGCGGCAGCAACAACGCCGTGCTGATCGTCGGCGGCGTGACCGTGCTGCTGCTGCTCGCTGCCGGAGGGTTCCTCGCCTTACGACGTCGCGCGACCGCTGGCGAGCGCGAGTGAGCCTGCCTGAGAACAGAGGCGGGCCGTCATGACCACGACCGTCGTCAGCACCCCGACCGCCCAACCACTCACCCGGCGACCCAGCTACGCGAAGTACGTCGGCGCCAAGGTCGTCGGTGCGATCGGCAGCCTCTTCTTCGTGCTGGTCGTGAACTTCTTCCTGTTCCGGGTGATGCCCGGTGACCCGGCCCGCACGCTGGGGCGTGGCCGGTTCAAGACCACCGAGCAGCTCGAAGCATTCCGCCACACCTACGGCCTCGACCAGTCGCTGTTCCAGCAGTTCCTGACCTTCCTGCAGAACACCTTCACCGGACAGCTCGGCATCTCGCTGCGCTACCGGGTGCCGGTGAGCGACCTGATCAGGGACCGGTTCTGGCCCACCTTGCTCCTGGTCGGCACGTCCACCATCCTGGCGATTCTGTTCGGGGTGTGGATCGGGGTGCGGGCCGCGTGGAACCGCGGCGGGTTCTTCGACAAGGTCTCGACGGGCAGCACACTGACGCTCTACTCGATGCCCGAGTGGTGGCTCGGCCTGCTGCTGATCGCAACCCTCGCCGTCGGGGTCGGCCCGATCCCGGGGATCTTCCCGACCGGTGGCCTGCACTCCACCGACGTCGACCCCGGGTCCCTGGCCGGCGTGCTGGACACCGCCTGGCACCTGTTCCTGCCGGTGGTCACGCTGACCCTGGCCTACCTGGCCGACTACTCGCTGGTGATGCGGTCCTCCCTCCTCGACGAGCTGGGGGAGGACTACCTGACCACGGCTCGCGCGAAGGGGCTGCGCGACCTCGCGGTCCGGCGGCACCACGCGGTGCGCAACGCGCTGCTGCCGACCACCACGATCTCGGCGGTCAACATGGGCTTCGTGGTCTCTGGTGCGATCACCGTCGAGACGGTCTTCTCGATCCCCGGCCTGGGGCTGCTGTCCAGCGAGGCCCTGGCCATCCCGGACTACTGGGTGCTGCAGGGCACCTTCCTGATCGCGTCCGGCGGAGTGATCGTCGCCAACCTCCTCGCCAACCTGCTCTACGGCCTCCTCGACCCGCGGGTGCGGACATGATCCTCACCCCACGAAAGCGCTCCCTGCGCTCCCTGCGCTCCCTGCGCTCGCTTCGCTCACTCCGGTCACGCTTCCGCGGGGACGCCGAATGAGCACCGAGACTGCTGCCCTCCGGCTCACCCCGCGGCAGGTCACCCGGCGGCGCCGGGCGGCGGCCGCGCAGCGGACCTGGCGGCAGTTCCGGGTAAACCGGGCCGGGATGTTCGGGCTGGTGCTGTTGAGCTTCTTCGTGCTGGTCGCGGTCTTCGCGCCGCTGCTTGCGGACGCCGACGGACTGCAGGTCACCAAGGCGACCGGAGAGGTGCTCGAGGCGCCGTCGGCGGCGTACCCGCTCGGCACCGACGACACCGGGCGCTCGGTGCTGACCCTACTGATCTGGGGGTCACGGATCTCGTTGTTCGTCGGGCTGTTCGCGACCGCGATCTCGATGGTGATCGGCACGCTCATGGGGCTGGCGTCCGGGTTCTTCGAAGGCTGGTCCGGCCGGATCCTGTTCCGGCTGACCGAGTGGTTCCTGGTGATCCCGTTCCTGCCGCTCGCGATCGTGCTGGCCAGCGTGCTCGGCCGCTCGCTGCTCAACATCGCGATCGTGATCGGGGTGACCAGCTGGCCCGGCACAGCGTTCCTGATCAGGAGCCAGACGCTGTCCATCAAAGAACGGCCCTACCTCGAGCGGGCCCGCGTGCTCGGCGCCGGTCGCTGGCACCAGATGTCGCGGCACATCCTGCCCAACGTGATGCCGATGGTGTTCGCGAACACCACGCTGACCGTCGCGGTCGCGATCATCGCCGAGACCACGCTGAGCTTCCTCGGGCTCGGGGACCCGACTCGGGTGTCGTGGGGCTCGATGCTCGACGACGCGTTCTCGGTGGGCGCGATGACCACCGGCGCGTGGTGGTTCATCGTGCCGCCGGGCGTCTGCGTGGTGCTGGTCGTGCTGGCGTTCACGCTGGTGGGGCAGGCGCTCGAGGAGATCTTCAACCCGCGGCTACGGGGGGCCCGGTGACCACCCCGCCGGCCGAGCTGTTGGAGGTCCGCGACCTGCGGGTGTCGTACCTGACGTCCGAGGGCCGGCTGCCCGCTGTACGCGGCGTCGATCTCGTGGTCCGCGCCGGCGAGGTGGTCGGGGTCGCGGGGGAGTCCGGGTGCGGGAAGTCGACGCTGGCCAGCACCGTGCTGCGGCTGCAACCCAAGGACGCGCAGGTCGAGGGCGAGGTGCTCGTCGCCGGCGCCGACGTGCTGACGATGCGCTGGGGCGACCTGCGCGCGCTGCGGTGGGACCAGGTGTCGATCGTGTTCCAGGGCGCCCTGCATTCGCTCAACCCGGTGCACCGCGTCGGTGACCAGATCGGGGAGCCGATCCGGCTGCACGAGCCGTCGCTGCGGGCCGCCGAGGTGTCTGAGCGGGTCCGCGAGCTGCTGGAGCAGGTCGGACTGCCGCGCGCGCGCGACCGGGCCTACCCGCACCAGCTCTCCGGCGGCCAGCGGCAGCGGGTGATGATCGCGATGGCGCTCGCCTGCCGCCCCCGGCTCATCGTCGCCGACGAGCCGACCACCGCCCTCGACGTGATGGTGCAGGCGCAGATTCTCGCGCTGCTCTCCGACCTGGTCCGCGACCTCGGCGTCGGGCTGGTGATCATCAGCCACGACCTGTCCGTGCTCGCCGACGTGTGCGACCGGGTCGCGGTCATGTACGCCGGACGGATCGTCGAGACCGGGACGTCTCAGGAGGTGTTCTCCGACCCGCGCCACCCGTATGCCGCGGCGCTGTCCAGCGCGTTCCCGCGGATCGGGGACCCGGCCGCCCGCTACGCTCCGTCCGGGCTGCCCGGTGACCCGCCGGATCCTCGCGACCTGCCGGCCGGGTGCAGCTTCGCACCGCGCTGCCCTCTGGCCCTCGACGCCTGCCGGGTGGCCGAGCCGCCCCTGCTCGACCTCGGGAACGGTCGCCGGGCCGCGTGCATCCGGCTGGGGGCGTCGTGAGTGCGCCGGTGCTGGAGGCCCGCTCCGCGACGGTCGACTTCACCACCCGGGGCGGTGCCGTCGCCCGGGCGCTCGACGGCGTCGACGTGTCGGTCGGTCGCGGCGAGGTGCTCGCGCTGGTCGGCGAGTCCGGCTCGGGCAAGACCACGCTGGCCCGGACGTTGGTGGGCCTCCAGCGCCTGACCGCGGGCGAGGTGCTGTTCGAGGGCCGCCCGCTCGACTACTCGGCGCGCGGACTGCGCACGCTGCGTCGCCACGTGCAGATGGTGCTGCAGGACGCTGCCGGCTCGCTGAACCCGCGGCAGACCGTCTACGAGTCGGTGGCTGAGGGCATCCGGCTGCACAAGCGGGTTGCAGCCGACGAGCAGGGCCGCACCGAGGTGGACCTGGTCGCGGCAGCGCTGGCCGAGGCAGGGCTCCGACCACCCGAGCGGCTGTTCCTGCGCTACCCGCACGAGCTGTCCGGCGGCCAGAAGCAGCGCGTGCTGATCGCCGGCGCACTCGCGCTTCGCCCGCAGATCCTTCTTGCCGACGAGCCGGTGTCGTCGCTCGACGCGTCCATCCGCGGCGAGATCCTCGCCCTTCTCCTCGAGCTGCGCGAGGAGAACGGCGTCGGGATCGTCGTGGTGACCCACGACCTCGGCCTGGCCTGGAACATCGCCGACCGGATCGCGGTGATGTACCTCGGTCGCGTCGTGGAGTTCGGCAGCACCGAGGAGGTGCTCGAGTCGCCGCGGCACCCGTACACCCAGGCGCTGCTGAGCGTCGTACCGGAGATCTCGCACCTGGAGCCGATCGTGCTGCGCGGCGAGATCCCGGACCCCACCCGGATCCCCGGCGGTTGCCGGTTCCACCCGCGCTGCCCGAAGCTCGCGGACGGCTCGGCGGCGGCCGCCGGGGTGGAGCACCGGTGCCTGAACGACGGGCTGGCCGTGCTGCCCGCCGACGGCGAGCACCGGGTGGCCTGCCACCTCGACGCGGTGCTCACCGGGGCAGCGGAGCAAGGCCGCGGAGAGGTGAGCGCCTGAGCTGTTCCCAGGAGTTGGGGCTACGCTACTGACTCGTGAGTCAGTAGCGGAGGTTGCTGTGACGAGAACCAGGCTGGAACCGGCGCTGCCCCGCGAGATGTACGTCGACGAGGCGGCCTGGGCCACCGAGTGCGAGGCGGTGCTGTACGGGCAGTGGTACTGCCTGGGCCGGACCGACGACCTCGGCCTGCACCTGCCGTCGCGGGTGCTGACCGTCGACGTGGTCGGTGAGTCGGTGCTGGTCACCAGCGACGAGCGGGGCCGGCTGCACGCGGCGTACAACGTCTGCCGCCACCGCGGTTGTCAGGTCCGCTCCACCGTCGGCGGTGGGGACGGAGTCGCGGGCGAGGCGTCGGCGTTGCGGTGTCCGTACCACTCGTGGACCTACGGCCTGGACGGTCGGCTGCTCAAGGCGCCGCACACCGACCTGGAGGCCGCCGAGCTCCCGGACTTCTCGCTGCACCCGGTGGCGGTGGAGACGTGGGGCGGGTCCGTGTTCGTGCACCTGACCCCGGAGCACGCGCCGCCGCTCGGCGACGCGGTGGCGCGGGCGACCGCCACGCTGGGCAACTACGGCCTCGGTCGGCTCGTCACGGGTCTCACGCTGAGCTACGACGTGGCGGCGAACTACAAGGTGCTGCTGGAGAACTACAACGAGTGCTACCACTGCGGTCCGGTGCATCCCGAGCTGAGCCGGCTGGTGCCGGCGTTCGCCGGGGGAGGCGCGGACCTGGACTGGGAGGACGGGATTCCGCACCGTGAGGGCGCGTGGACGTTCACAACGACCGGCACCACGGACCGGGCGCCGTTGCCGGGGCTCACCGAGGCCGAGCGGACCCGGCACAAGGGCGACCTGGTCTACCCGAACCTGATGGTGTCCGCGTCGGCCGACCACGTGGCGTCGTTCGTGCTGCACCCCCGGGCAGTGGACCGCACCGAGGTGGTGTGCACGCTGCTGTTCGACCGGGACGAGGCTGCGCTCGATCGGTTCGACCCTTCCGACGCCGGCGAGCTGTGGGATCTGGTGAACCGGCAGGACTGGGCGGTCTGCGAGTCGGTGCAGCGCGGCATGTCGTCGCGGGCGTACCGGCACGGCTGGTTCGCGCCGATGGAGGACGACAGCCTGGACATCCGCCGCTGGCTGCTGCCGCTGTTGGGGAAACGATGAG
>Ga0247820_10002307_pt1 | contig 10758 bp, 11 predicted proteins | sample 13C_Glucose_Day1_2_FD_192480 | JGI IMG/M metagenome (GOLD analysis project Ga0247820, IMG submission 192480) | Soil microbial communities from agricultural site in Penn Yan, New York, United States - 13C_Glucose_Day14 | ecosystem: Environmental > Terrestrial > Soil > Agricultural land | place...
CATGTCGACTGGGTCGGGATGTCGCTCTACCACTGGGGCAGCGTCTACCCGTGGGGCGAGAACGAGGTCCCCGAGGCAGGCAAGTTCATCGACCTGCTGCGCGGCACCTACGACGGGGCCGCGGGCGACGAGCTGGCTGTCCCGGACTTCTACGCCCGGTACGGCGCCGAGATGCGCCTGCCCGTCGCCGTCACCGAGACCGCCGCGCTCTACGCCCCCGGACGGGGCGGCGCCAGCGAGCTTGCCGTCAAGAGCGCCTGGTGGAAGCAGGTCTTCGCACCCGCCACCGGTCGTCGCCTGCCATGGTTGAAGATGATCAACTGGTTCGAGTGGCGCAAGCACGAGACCGAGGTCGGCGGCACCGTGGACTGGACAACGACCCGCGACCGCACCGTGCGCGCGCGGTTCACCCGCGCCCTGCCGAAATGGCTGCGCTTCTCCTGACGTTGCCCGACCCCTCTTGCACCCGCCTGCTCAGGTGCAGGGTCGATCAGGAGGGCGGACGCTGGTGACAGCTCGCGGCTCCCTGCGCGTGCATGATCGCCTCGTCCCGCCGAGTGAGCACGAACATGCCGACCGCGAAGCCAGCGATGGCGCATGCACCCGCGACAACCCGCAGCGCTCGGACGAGCGCGAAGTCGGCCGCATTCACAGCCGATGTGTCGAGGTACTCGGCGACCCCTGCGAAGTACACGGCGAGCGCGCACACGACAAGGGAGGTCATCCCCACCACACGCAGCAGCATCTGCTGGGCAGGTCGCTCGCTCTCGACGGGCCCGTGCGCCACCGCGGGGTCCTCGCTGTTCGTCGGCACATGATCACCCTCCCACCAGGCCGTGCCGCCCGCTCGCACATCGGCAGATGAGTGCGCACATCGCGGCATGTGCGTACGTTCTGGCGTCGTGCCACCGCGAGCCGTGCAGGACCTCGTTCCAAGCACGCTTGACACAAAGGGGGTGCCAGATCCGGTGGCCGGCGTCGCCCGGAGAGACAGACCGAGGCCGACCGCATCAGCGAGGGGCTCGATCAGCGTCGAGCAGCTTTGCGGGCCTGCCCCACTTCTTCCACCAGCTGGTCAGCCGGTACGTCGAACGCCGTAGCCGGCACGACCACGTCCCCTGCGCCTGCTCCGCCGAGCTCGATCCGGACACCTGCCGGACCTCGCTCCTGGATGCTCGCGCCGCGCACGTCCTTCCACGGCACAGACACGTCTGTGCGGTACCCGCGGTAGGACAATCCGTCCCGCCGGAGGATGAGGGTCCACCGGTGGAGCCGGCCGCTCAGGAGCCGCACCAGGTCGGGCAGCGAGGCGAGCGCGCCGAGGATCGTGACGATGGAGAAGCCCGGCGACTCCAAGGTGTCGAAGTCGGTGACTGCCAACCATCCCCAGAGGGCGGCCGTGAAGAGCAGGGCGAACCAGGCACCCACCAGCGCCCAGGCGGTCAGTGCCGGCGCGCGAAACACCCGAGAACCGTCAGTGGCAACCTCGGGCTCACGTCGCCGTCGTGGGCGCACCAGCGCGGAGACAGCCGCCACGAGCGCCAACGCACTGGCTGCCGAGAGCCCCCACATCGAAACCGCTTCGAGACCGCCACCGAACGCGGCCGTCACGCCCACGAGCACCAGCGTGAACACCGCGAGGAAGCCCACGACGGTGGCGGCGTACCACCGCGGGATCAGTCGCTGGTTGCTGCTCACCACGGGGTCACCGAGTCCCACGCGTCGCCGATCGTGTCGGTCGCACTGTCCCACGCGTCACCGACGGTGTCGGTAGCGCTGTCCCAGGTGTCGCTGACCGTGTCGGTGATGTCGTCCCAGTTGTCGTAGATCTGGCCCACCGCGTACGACGCGCCGGCGGCCACGGCGCCGGCCGCGACGACCGTCACCCACGCGGGGGCGGTGACGACACCGGCGGCCACCAGAGCGGTCGCACCCACTCCGACCGCGATGCTGGTGCCGGTGGTGAGCGCCGCGCGTCCCCAGTCCCCGGTCTCCATGCCGTCCCTCACGCCGAACCCGACGTCGATGAGGATGCCGGCCGGGCCGCCGAGCAGGCGTCCGCCCTTGCCGAGCCAGTCCGCCTTGCCCAACAGGTCGTCGAGATTGGCCCTCCCGGCGGGGGTGTCGACCGACCCACGGATCCGCGGGTCGCCGGAGACGCGACTCTTGCGCTTGAGCTCGCGGGCCTGGTCCTTGAGGTCCTTCGCGGCATTCGACAGCGCGGAGCCGGACAGGCCGGCGCCGACGCCGCCTGCGAAGTTCGGGATCATGCCCTGCACGGCGTCAAGGAGCTCATCGGAGCCGTCCTTCTCGCGGGCCTTGGCCACGGCGCCTGGCATGGTGGAGTCGACCCAGTCGACGAACGCCCGGTAGTCGGCGGTGGCGTCCTCGACGAGGGTGTTCCAGAGCTCGACCTTCGCCTTCGCGGCGTTGTAGGCGTTCTCCTCGGGTGAGCCGGGCTGGAACTCGGTCGTCGGGATGTCGGCCGGCGGGTGGATCACGGTGCCACTGACGGTGAGGCCGCCACCGGCGGCCCTGCCGCGGATCGTCCGCATGTCGTCCTCGAGGCCCTTGAGCCTGGCGGCGTAGTCATCGAGGGCGTTGGCGGCACCCTTGATCCGACCCACGTGCTTGTCGTTGGCCTTGAGCGTGTCGCCGCTGAAGTTCTGGTAGGACGACGCGGTCTCGCCCTCCCAGCGTCCGCGTGCGTCGTTGCGGGCGTCCTGCTGGTGGTCACCGGCGTCGGCAACCTTCTTCGCCAAGGTGTCGCGCAGCCACGTCGCGGCACCGCTCACGGCGGACGGCGATCCCTCCACCTTCGTGTCCAGCATCAGCCGCCCACCCGACCCATCTCGTCGAACTCGCGGCCGATCTGCTCCTCGGTGAGGCCGAGATCGCTGGCCACGTCCCGCACCAGCGCGGCGGTGCCGATGTTGACCAGGGCGATCTCGCCGGCGGTCTCGCTGACCGCAGCGAGGATGTCGAGCACGTGACCGGCCCCGTAACCGGCGTCGACGGCCACGGGAGCGGACGTCGCGGCGGAGTCGATCGTGCTCGCCGCCTGCTCGTGGCCGCTCGCGACGAGGTCGGCCGCTCCCGCGTCGAGACGCAATGTCATGCCGTGACCTCCTGCGGCCCGGGCCGCATCTCCTCGGGCACGACGACGTCGAGGAGCTTGAGGTCGAACGGCTTGGCCCGATGGATCTCGCCGATCTTGCGGGTCTCGAACAACAGCCACGACTGGTGCTCGCCCCACGCGTCCACAAACCGATCGAGAGCCGTGTACGCCAGCAGCGCGACCCGCCCGTCCCCGAGGCGGATCATGCGGAAGTCGGTGACGTTCCCCTCCGAGTCGACGTCGACCGGTAGGTAGACGACCGGCGGCGCGCTGACGCCGCTCCTGCCTGTGCTGTCGGTCCCCGTCATGCCGAGCACGCTACCCAGCAGCTCGCAGACGCAAACGCACCCCGCGCCCGAACCCGACCTCGCCGGCGCCCGCGCGCCACGGTCCCGTTGCCCTAGCAGCCCCCCGCTCGAGAAGTAGAGGTAGGGCTTGACCTGGCCGGCGTCGGCGTACGCCATCAACCCGAACGTTTCCTCGGCCTTGATCAGGGAGGTTCTCCGACCCCTCACCGCGCGCGGACATCGTGAATTCGTGCAGTCATCGCGGCAGATCCGCGCGCGCTGACGCGCACACCATTGGCAGATCCGGACGTCGGTCGACCAACCGGCGGGCGACAGGATCGGGGTCCTTCCTTCACCCGCTCAGAAGCCAGTCCGCCTCGCCGGAGGGATCGAGAGGAACGACGAGCACGTGGAGGTGGAGCTTCAGGTGCACGACAGAGTTTTCGACTGTCGGGGCAAGATCGAGGGCATGGAGATCGCAGCCGCCCTCGCCGCCTTGCGCCGCAACCACCAGGCAGTCCTGGTCACCATCAAGCGGGACGGCAAGCCGCAGCTGTCCAACGTCCTCGCCGGCGTCGGTGACGACGACGTGATCCGGGTGTCGATCACCACCAGCCGTGCGAAGTACGCCAACTTGCGGCGCACGCCCTGGGCGGCGGTGCATGTCGATGGGGTCAACTTCTGGTCCTATGCGGTCGTCGAAGGCGACGTCAGCCTCTCCGCGGTCGCGGCCGACCCACACGACGCGGCGACCGATGAGCTGGTCGGGCTCTACCGCTCGCTGGCGGGAGAGCACGACGACTGGGAGGACTACCGGGCCGCGATGGTCCGTGACGGGCGGGTGGTCGTGAGGGTCACGCCCACTCATGCCTACGGCCTGCTTCGCTGACGCTCAGCTTCCGCCCAGTCCACTCAGTCGTCACCGACGCTGTCAACGCGGCAGATCCGGACGCCTGGCTACCCGAGTGCAACCCGCATCTCCACGTTGTCGGGGAGGTCGCGGAAGGCAGTCAGGTCGGAGGTGATCTCGCCCATCTTGCTCAGCGTCGGCACCGAACTGGTCTCCTCGTAGATGATGGTGAGGCCGTCCACGGGGTTGTAGTAGACGAGGTCGCCGGGCTGGACGTCGGTGTAGAACGGGCCGGTCTCGGTCAGGGGCGCGTCGAGCTCGGTGATGTACTCGATGTCGTAGTTGCGGTACCACTCCAGCGTGACGGGCAGCGTCTCGATGAGGTCCTGGGAGACCTCGCTGTCGTTCATCGTGGCCTCGAAGGTCTGGCCGTCAACGGTGATGGTGATGGGCGTGTCGGACGGTTCGACTCGGTCTCGACTGCTGAGGCGGTGGCCTCCGGTTCTTGAGTTGATGTGTCGTCCGCCTGTGCCTCGTCGACTGGGGCCGACGTGGACGTCGTGGCGGTGAGGGACGTGAGTACCGTCGTCGGTGTGGGGCGCTTCATGGGACTCGCTTCGGTCGGAGTGGGGGCGTGTGGGCAGACTGCAGCCGCCGGACGCCGGGGGCGGCCGGGTCGTCGTCTCGGGACTGGGCGGGTGGTGCGGTTGGGCCCGTGTCAGGCGTCGTCGTGAGCGAGGCTGCTGGACAACTCCCGGTGGGCGTTGGCCTGGTCGAGGAGGGCCTGTGCCTTGGCCTCGAAGGTCTCGACGGCGTCGACACCGGCGGCGAACCGTACGGGGGGTTCATCCAGGGCGACGAGGTGGACCAGCGCATCCGCAAGCAGCGCGGGGTCTCCGGTCTGCTTACCGTCCATGCTCTGCCAGCCCGCGACTGTGGCACGGGCGCGTTCGGCGTAGTCCTCGATGGACGGCGCGGCGTATTGCGTCGACTTGGCGGTGAGGAGCTCGGTGCGGAAGAACCCGGGCTCGACCATCATCGTCTTGATGCCGAACGGAGCGACCTCGCTGGCGAGGCCCTCCATGAAGCCCTCGACGCCGAACTTTGAGGCGGCGTACGCGGTGAGGAAGTCAGCCTCCGAGGCGATGCCAGCCGTTGAGGAGATGGTCATGACCAGTCCGGAGCGCTGGGCGCGCATCTGGGGCAGCGCGGCGCGTGTGACGTTGACCGGCCCGAACAGGGTGGTCTCGATCTGGGCGCGGAAGTCGTCGGGAGCCATCTCCTCGAAGAACCCGGCGTAAAAACTGCCTGCGTTGTTCACCAGCACGTCCAGGTGCCCGAACCGCTCGACAGCAGCCGCGACGGCGGCCTCAGCAGCGGCAGAATCGGTGACGTCGAGCGCGACGGGGAGGAGGTCGTCGTGCTCACCGATCGCGTCGGTGACGCTGGCGGCGTTGCGGGCGGTGCCGACGACCGCGTGACCAGCGGCCAGTGCCGCCCGTGCGATGTCGATGCCCATGCCGCGCCCTGCGCCGGTGATGAGCCAAACCTGCTTGTCACTCATGTGGGGGTGTCCTCAAATCGTGTGTTCCTGCTTGTCGACACCTACGCAACCAGCGGTCGTGGGTGGGCGGGAGTCACGCTTGCGAGGTGCACCAACAGGGCACCCCACGCGGCGCGAAGCGCACGTAGCGTGGTGGGGTGGACAACCGAGCCGAGATCCGTGAGTTCCTGATGTCACGGCGCGCGAAGATAAGTCCCGCCGAGGCTGGGCTACCTCCTGCTGGGCGGCGGCGCGTGCCAGGGCTACGTCGGATTGAGGTAGCCATGCTCGCAGGAGTGAGCGTGGAGTATTACTCCCGCCTCGAACGGGGCGACGCAGCCGGAGTCTCCGAGAGCATCCTCGATGCCATCGCCGAAGCCCTCCGCCTCGACGACGCAGAACGCAGCCACCTGCTCGACCTGGTCCGAACCTCCGGCGCTACCCGTGCTCCCAAGCGTCGGACACCGGTGCCGCGCATCCGGCCGACCATCCAGTACGTCCTCGACGCCATCACCGCAGCACCCGCGATAGTCCACGACGGACGCCTCAACCACCTTGGCGGCAACACACTCGGCAAGGCCCTCTTCTCGCCGTTCTTCGCCGCCGGCGACGAGCAGCCGAACAGCGCCCGATACACGTTCCTCGACCCCCGCGCCCCGCAGTTCCTGCGCGACTGGGGCAAGGCCGCCGACGACACCGTCGCCATCCTGCGCGCCGAAGCCGGACGCGACCCCTACGATCGCAACCTGTCCGACCTCATCGGCGAACTCTCCACCCGAAGCAAAGAGTTCCGGACCCGCTGGGCCTCCCACGACGTCCGCATCCACGCCACCGGCACCAAGCGCCTCCACCACCCCGTGGTCGGCGACCTCGACCTGTCGTACGAGTCATTCCCGGCACCTGACCAGGGTCAGAACCTCCTCGTGTACGTCGCCGAACCTCACAGCCCCTCCCACGACGCGCTCAACCTCCTCGCCAGCTATGCCGCCACCCACCACCAGGAAGGCGCGGACAAACCACCCACCGCAAGCCGGGAGAGGTCCACCGACCGCTCTGAATGACATCTGCCGCCGGAAGAACAGACGTCCGTCGTCGTCCAAGGGCGCATCCGGATCTCGGCAGATCCGGCTGTTCACGACAGGCGGAGTGGTCACTGCCGGCGTCCCCAGCGATGGGCAGGTGAGCCAGCCAGGCAGGAGAGCGGGCGGCCGTGAGGTCGTGAGGGGAATGTGACGGCTCCGCCACGGCAGCCGCAGGTCGCCGGACACACGCGCCGACGAGTCTCTCCGCATGAGCATCCAGACTCCGACCCGTCACAGCCGCCGTTGGATCGAGGACTGGCGTCCTGAGGACACCGGCTTCTGGGAGACCACGGGGTCCCCGGTCGCCCGCCGCAACCTGGTGTGGTCGATCTTCGCCGAGCACGTCGGGTTCTCCGTGTGGCTGATCTGGAGCGTCTCGTCCGCGTTCCTCCTGGCGCAGGGTTTCGCCTTCACCCCGCAGCAGCTGTTCCTCCTGGTCGCGCTGCCCAACCTGGTCGGTTCCCTGCTGCGGCTGCCCTACACGTTCGCGGTGCCGCGGTTCGGCGGCCGCAACTGGACGATCGTCAGCGCTGCGATGCTGCTGGTCCCCACGCTGCTCTTCGCGTACGCCGTCCAGGAGCCGTCGACCCCGTACTGGGCCTTCTGCCTGATCGCGGCGACCGCGGGCGTCGGAGGTGGCAACTTCGCCTCGTCGATGGCCAACATCAACTTCTTCTACCCCTCGGACCGGAAGGGCGCGGCACTCGGCCTCAACGCAGCCGGGGGCAACCTCGGCGTCGCCCTGGTCCAGCTCCTGCTCCCCGTGATCGTGGGCGGGGCCGGCATCTTCGGCCTGGTCAAGGCGTCCGACAGTGGGATCCACCTCGAGCGGGCGGCGTACGTCTATGCCGGCCTCGCGCTCCTCGCGACCGCCGCCGCGTGGTGGCGCATGGACAACCTCGCGACCGTCACGTCGTCGCCCCGCGAGCAGCTCCGGGTCGTCACGCAGAAGGAGACGTGGCTGCTGTCGGTGCTCTACATCGGCACCTTCGGCTCGTTCATCGGCTACTCCGCGGCGATGCCGCTGCTGATCAAGCTCAACTTCTGGGTGCCCGAGCCTGCGCCCCTCGGCACCGGGATCTACTTCGCGTTCTACGCCTTCCTCGGTGCCGGCATCGGCTCGCTGACGCGTCCGCTCGGCGGCTGGCTGGCCGACCGGTGGGGTGGAGCGCGGGTGACGCTCGGCGCCTTCGCTGCGATGGCGGTCTTCACGCTCGGCGTGCTCTGGACCGTCAGCCGCCTGACGCCGAACCCCACCGCGGACCCGAGGCTCGCGACGGGCAACGCGGGCTGGTTCCCGCTGTTCCTCGGCTTCTTCCTCTGCATCTTCGCAGCGACCGGCATCGGGAACGGCTCGGTCTACAAGATGATCCCCGCACTCTGGAAGGCGAAGGCGGAGCGTTCGACGACACCGGGCACCCAGGAGCGCGCGACCGCACTCACCACGGCGACGCGGCAGGCGTCCTCGGCCCTCGGCGTCATCGGCGCGGTCGGCGCGCTCGGCGGCTTCCTGGTGCCGCTGGCCTTCGCGGCGCCGTGGGTGGACGACCCGCTGGCCGCGATGCACGGCGCCTTCACCCTCTTCACCGGCTACTACGCGGCGTGCGCGGTCATGACCTGGGCGCTGTACCTTCGCCGCCCGGTCCGCGCCCACGGGCTCGCCGCCGCGGAGATCTAGTGGAGACCCACTGCCCGTACTGCTCCCTGCAGTGCGGGATGCGGCTCACCGGCCGTCGTACGCCCGAGGTGAGCGCATGGGAGGACTTCCCGGTCAACCGCGGCGCACTGTGCCGCAAGGGCTGGGCGGCGGCCGGGTTGTACGGCGGCCGCGACCGCCTGACGAGCCCGCTGGTCCGCGATCGGGAGACCGGCGAGTGGTCGGCGGTGTCGTGGGACGACGCGCTCGACCGGGTGGCGTCGGGGATCCGCGCCGCGCAGGCCGCGCGCGGACCTGACGGTGTCGCCGTCTTCGGCGGTGGCGGGCTGACCAACGAGAAGGCGTACTCCCTGGGCAAGCTCGCCCGAGCCGCCCTGGGGACCTCGCAGATCGACTACAACGGCCGGTGGTGCATGTCGTCAGCCGCGTCGGCCGGCGTGCGCGCCTTCGGTCTCGACCGCGGGCTGCCCTTCCCGCTGGCGGACGTCGAGGAGACCGACGTCCTGGTTCTCGTCGGGTCCAACCTCGCCGAGACGATGCCGCCCGCGGCCCGCCACCTCGACCGGCTCCGCGAACGCGGTGGCCGCGTCGTCGTCATCGACCCGCGGCGTACGCCGACCGCGGACCGCGCCGACCTCGTCCTGCAGCCCGTCCCGGGCACCGACCTCGCCCTGGCCATGGGCCTGCTTCACCTGCTCGTCGCCGCGGGTGCCGTCGACGAGGAGTACCTGGCCGACCGGACGACCGGCTGGCCGGGGGTCAAGGAGTCGGTCGCCGCATGGTGGCCCGAGCGGGTCGAGCGGGTCACGGGGGTCCCGGCGGCGGAGCTGCGTGACCTCGCGGCCCTGCTGGCCGACTCGCCACGGGTCATGGTGCTGACCGCGCGGGGAGCCGAGCAGCACGCCACCGGCTCCGACACGGTGCTGGCCTGGATCAACGTCGCCCTCGCGCTCGGCATGGTCGGCCGGCGCGGCGCCGGCTACGGCTGCCTCACCGGGCAGGGCAACGGCCAGGGTGGTCGCGAGCACGGGCAGAAGGCCGACCAGCTGCCCGGCTACCGCCGGATCGACGACCCCGCCGCCCGCGCGCACGTGGCCGGCGTCTGGGGCGTCGAGCCGGAGGCACTGCCCGGCCCGGGGCGGTCGGCGTACGAGCTGCTCGACGCGCTCGGCACCGACGACGGTCCCTCGGCCATGCTGGTCTTCGGCTCCAACATCGTCGTCAGCGCGCCCAACGCCTCCCACGTCACCGAGCGGCTCGAGTCGCTCGAGCTGCTGGTCGTCTGCGACATCGTGATGTCGGAGACCGCGGCGATGGCCGACGTCGTGCTGCCCGTGACGCAGTGGGCGGAGGAGACCGGCACGATGACGAACCTCGAGGGCCGGGTCGTGCTGCGCCAACGGGCGATCACACCACCGTCCGGCGTGCGGTCGGACCTCGACGTGATCGCCGGGCTCGCCTCGCGGCTCTCGACGGTGCCCTTCGCGACCGACCCCGAGGAGGTCTTCGCCGAGCTCGGTCGGGCGTCGGCGGGCGGTCCGGCCGACTACTCCCCCATCACCTACGACCGGATCCGCGACGAGGGCGGCGTCTTCTGGGGCGGCGAGCGGCTCTTCGGCTCGGCCTTCGCGCACCCGGACGGACGTGCCCGGATGTACGCCGTCGAGCATCGCGGTGCCGCCGAGCAGCCCTGTGCGGACTACCCGGTGCACCTCACGACCGGGCGGGTGCTGGCGCAGTACCAGTCCGGCGCGCAGACGCGACGCGTCCGCGCGTTGCCGGACGGCGGAGCGTTCGTCGAGCTGCACCCGCTGCTGGCCGGGCGGCTCGGGATCGCCGACGGCGCGTCGGTGCGGGTCTCCACGCGCCGCGGGACGATGACCGCGCCGGCACGCGTGGTCACCACCATCCGACCGGACACGGTCTTCGTCCCCTTCCACTGGGTGGGCGCCAACCGGCTCACCAACGACGCGCTCGACCCCGCCTCGAAGATGCCGGAGTTCAAGGTCTGCGCGGCCTCGGTGGTCGCGGCATGACCGAGCGCGTCGTCGTCGTCGGCGGCGGGATGGCAGCAGTCCGCCTGGCCGAGCAGCTCGCCGGCGCCTCCGACCTCGCCGTCACCGTCCTCGCCGAGGAGCAGCACGCGCCCTACAACCGGATCCTGCTCTCGGCCGTCCTGGAGGGAACGTATGCCGTCGACGCGCTGACCCTCCGTTCCCCG
>Ga0247820_10002309_pt1 | contig 10757 bp, 5 predicted proteins | sample 13C_Glucose_Day1_2_FD_192480 | JGI IMG/M metagenome (GOLD analysis project Ga0247820, IMG submission 192480) | Soil microbial communities from agricultural site in Penn Yan, New York, United States - 13C_Glucose_Day14 | ecosystem: Environmental > Terrestrial > Soil > Agricultural land | place...
GTCTTGACTCGACGGGGGCGTCCGGCACCGCCGTCCGCACCACCATCGGCACCACCGTCCGCACCACCATCGGCACCACCGTCCGCGCCGCCATCGGCACCACCATCGGCGCCACCGTCGGCACCGCCGTCCGCACCACCATCGGCACCACCGTCATGCACACCGGGCACGCCGCCCGCGCCGCCGTCGGCCGGACCCTCGGCGCCACTGTCGGCCCCGCCGTCCGCGCCGCCGTCGGCGCCACCGTCATGCACACCCGGAACCCCGCCCGCACCGCCGTCCGCAGGTCCCTCGGTCGTCGGACCGCCGGTGGTGATGTCCTCGTCGCTCAGACCCATCGTTCCGCTCCCTCGCGCTGACTCCTCTGACGAACCCTGGTGGCCCGCAGACTCTGCCGGCTTCTGGTACCCGTCACCGGCGCGGTTCACGCTACGCAGTGGCTCCGACAGCGGCGACCGGAGGTCGCGATGCTTCAGGCGACCAGTTGTCGCACCTGCGCCGCGACGGACCGCAGGTCCGCGTCGGGCCGGACCGGATCGCCGGGCGAGGACGCCGGGCCATCGAGCAGGTCCACCCAGCTGCGGCAGCCGCCGTACTCCTCCCGCACCGACACCCGCACCGGAACGACCAGGGGCCGCACCGACACGACGATTGCGGTCAGCCGGCGCTTGGGCCGAAAGTCGATCCGGTTCGCCCGCACCGACGCGGTGGTCCAGATGTGGAAGGGCTCCAGCCCGGCGATGTTCTCGGGCCGGGTCACCTCGATCGCCTCGACCACGGACACCGACGCACGCACCACCACCGCATCGCCGGTGACGTCGGCCGCACCCGGCGGCAGCAGGTCGGCATGCTCGGGCCGGGTGGATCCGGCGTGGCTGTGCGCCACCGTCGGGTACAGCCAGAACTGCGAACCCCGCAGGACGAAGCGCTTCTCGTGAATGCCACCCTTGCGCAGCAGAACCGTCTGGCGACCCTGCAGCAGCGCGTGCACCGCCGCACCCCACTCCTTGAGAGCGAGCGATTCCGACGGTTCGGTGAACTCTCCGGTCACCGCAGCCGGACCAGGCCCTCCTGCACCACGGTCGCCAGCATCCGGCCGTCCCGGGCGTAGAAGTGGCCGGTGCCCAGGCCGCGGGCGCCGGACGCGCTGGGCGACATGGTGTCGTACAACAGCCATTCGTCGACCCGCAACGGCCGGTGGAACCACATGGCGTGGTCGAGCGAGGCCACCTGGATGTTGTCGTGATCGAACGACAGTGCGTGGGTCTTGAGCACCGAATAGAGCAGGGTCAGATCCGAGAGGTAGGCCAGCAGGCAGACGTGCAGCAGATCGTCGTCGGGGAGGACGCCGTCGGTGCGGAACCACACCCGGCTGTGCGCGCCGATCTGCGGCCCGGTCAGCCGTGACTCCCACGGCGGGTCGTCGACGTACCGCACGTCGAACGGCCGCGGGATGTGGCCCCACACGGCCATGCTTTCCTTGAACGGCGCAATCCGTTCGGCGTACGTCGGCAGCGACTCGGGCGGGGGCACCGACGGCACGGATTCCGCGTGATCCACGCCGGGCTCGTCGACCTGGAACGACGCCGACATGGTGAAGATCGGCTTGCCGTGCTGGATGGCCACGACCCGCCGGGTGGTGAACGACAGCCCGTCCCGGGCGCGGTCGACCTGGTAGACGATCGGTTGCCGCGGGTTGCCCGGCCGCAGGAAATAGGCGTGCAGCGAATGCACCCGCCGTTCGCTGGGCACCGTTCGGCCGGCCGCGGTCAGCGCCTGCGCGGCGACCTGGCCGCCGAACACCCGCACCGGGGATAGCTCCGGGGAGACGCCGCGGTACAGGTTGTCCTCGATCCGCTCCAGGTTCAGCAGCTCGACCAGGGCATCGACGACGGCCTGGCCACGCGGGACACCGTCGGTGTCCAGCGTGTGGGCCGAACTCGGATCTTCGGGCATCGGCCCATTCTGCAACGGTGCCACCGCCGGCTCGACGGCCGCCCCGGTCGAGTGCCGCCGATGCCCGAAGATGGCCATCAGTCCTTGTGGCTCAGCCGGTGTACGCGGATCAGGTTGGTCGACCCGGACGTGTTCGGCGGCGCGCCCGCGACGATCACCACGGTGTCCCCGGACTCGTAACCGGGGATCTGCAAGATGGCCTGGTCGACCTGCTCGACCATCTCGTCGGTGGTGTCCACCGGCGGGGTGACGAAGGTCTGCACGCCCCAGGTGAGGGACAGCTGATTGCGCACCGACTCCTTGGGCGAGAAGGCGAGCACCGGCAGGCCGGTGTGCAACCGGGCCATCCGGCGCACGGTGTCGCCGGTGAAGGTGAAGGCGATCAGCGCCTTGGCGTCGATCCGCTCGGCGATGTCCCGGGCCGCGAAGGACAGCACGCCGCCGCGGGTGCGCGGGGTGTGGGTGAGCGCCGGTGCGGCCACCGATTCGGTCTCGACGGCCTCGATGATGCGGGCCATCGTCTTGACGGCGATGATCGGGTACTTGCCGACCGAGGTCTCGCCGGACAGCATGACCGCGTCCGCGCCGTCCAGGATGGCGTTGGCCACGTCGGAGGCCTCGGCCCGGGTGGGCCGGGAGTGCTCGATCATCGAGTCCAGCATCTGGGTCGCCACGATGACGGGGCGGGCGTTCTCCCGGGCCACCTGCACCGCGCGCTTCTGCACCAGCGGAACCTGCTGCAGCGGCAACTCGACGCCCAGATCGCCGCGGGCGACCATGATCCCGTCGAACGCCCGCACGATCGCCTCGAGATTGGCGACCGCCTCCGGCTTCTCGATCTTGGCGATGACCGGCCGGCGATCGGCGCCGACCTCGTCCATCACCTGGTGGACCAGGTCGACATCGGTGGGCGACCGGACGAACGACAGCGCGATGACATCGGCGCCCAGGGAGAGGGCGAACTTCAGGTCGGCGACGTCCTTCTCGGACATGGCCGGGACGGACACGTTCATGCCGGGCAAAGAGATGCCCTTGTTGTTGGACACCGGGCCGCCCTCGGTGACCGAGCAGGTGACGTCGTCACCCTCGACGGCGGTGACCACCAGGCCGACCTTGCCGTCGTCGATCAGCAGCCGGTCGCCCGGGCGGGCGTCGCGGGCCAGTCCCTTGTACGTGGTGGACACCCGATCCTTGGTGCCGACGACGTCCGCGACGGTGATGGTGACCGCGTCACCGGTGTTCCAGTCGTGCGGACCGTCGGCGAACCGGCCAAGCCGGATCTTGGGGCCCTGCAGGTCGGCCATGATGGCCAGCGCCTTGCCGGACGCCTTGGCCGCGTCCCGAAGCCGGTGGTAGATCACTTCGTGGTCGGCGTAGTCGCCGTGGGAGAAATTCATCCGGGCGACGTTCATCCCGGCGTCCAGCAGAGCGGCAATCGCCTCCTCCGAGGAGGTGGCCGGACCCAGAGTGCAGACAATCTTCGCGCGACGAGTCATGGGCTCACCCTAGCGGACTTCTGAACCGATACAGAAGCCAGGGTCACATGATCATAATGTGATCGCTGTCGCACTCCCGGGAACATCCTGAGGTCGTCCTTGGACTCGGGCGACGCCGCCGGGCCAGAGCACCGCTATCGCAGCGCGACGGCGGTGGGCTCCAGCGGATCCGGCAGGAACGTGGTGCCGGCCAGGTAGGCGTCCACACCAGCCGCCGCGGACCGGCCCTCGGCGATCGCCCAGACGATCAACGACTGCCCGCGCCCGGCGTCGCCGGCCACGAACACGCCGGGCACCGAGGTCATGTAGTTCTCGTTCCGGACGATGGTGCCCCGGGAGGAGATCTCGACCCCGAGCTCGTCCAGCAGGCCCGGCCGCTCGGGACCGACGAAGCCCAGGGCGATCAGGATCATGTCCGCGTCGATGTGGAACTCGGTGCCTTCGGTCGGGATGAAGCCGCCCGGGATCCGCTTGCCCTCGACCAGGTTCAGGCCGGTGACCTTGCCGTCCCGGCCTTCGATGGAGGTGGAGTTGACACCGAAGACCCGCTCGCCGCCCTCCTCGTGCGCGGCCGAGATCCGCAGCATCAGCGGGTAGGTCGGCCACGGGGTGGACAGGTCACGGGTGGGCGGCGGCATCACGTGGATGTCCAACTGGGTGACCGAGGCCGCGTTCTGCCGCAGCGCGGTGCCGTAGCAGTCGGCGCCGGTGTCGCCGCCTCCGATGATGACGACCTTCTTGCCCTCGGCCGAAACGGTGACCGCGTCCCGGGTGCCCTCGCACACCTCGTTCTGCTGGATCAGGTACGGCATGGCCAGGTGCACGCCGTCCAGGTCGCGGCCGTCCACGGTCAGCTCGCGCGGAATGGTGGACCCGGTGGCGATGATCGTGGCGTCGAAATCGGACTGCAGCTTCTCGACACTGATGTCGCCGGCGCCGTCACCGCCGACTGCACAGCCGGTCACGAAGGTGACGCCCTCGGCCGCCATCTGGGCCAGCCGCCGGTCCAGCACGTCCCGGGCCATCTTGAACTCGGGGATGCCGTACCGCATCAGCCCGCCGATGCGACCGTCCCGCTCGAACACGGTGACCGAGTGACCGGCCCGGGCGAGCTGCTGGGCAGCGGCCAGGCCGGCCGGTCCGGAGCCGATCACCGCGACGGTCCGACCGGTGGACAGCTCGGCCGGCCGCGGTTCCAGCCCGTAGCCCGCGGCGATCGCATGGTCGGCGATCTCCTGCTCGACCAGCTTGATCGAGACCGGGTCGTCGCCGATGCCGAGCACGCAGGCGCCCTCGCACGGAGCCGGGCACAGCCGCCCGGTGAACTCCGGGAAGTTGTTCGTCGCGTGCAGCCGGTCCGACGCCTCGGCCCACTTGCCCGTCCGGACCAGGTCGTTCCACTCCGGGATGATGTTGCCGAGCGGGCAGCCCTGGTGGCAGAACGGGATGCCGCAGTCCATGCAACGGGCGGCCTGGTTCCGGGTGGACTGCTCGTCGTAGGGCTCGTAGACCTCGCCCCAGTCCCGCAGCCGCAGCGGAATGGGCCGGCGGACCGGTCCGCCGCGGGTGTGCTTGAGGAATCCGCTGGGATCAGCCACGGCTGGCCTCCATGATCATCTCGTCGGCGTTGACGCCGAGCGTGGCGGCCTCGGCGCGCAGCGTGAGCACCCGCCGGTAGTCGCGGGGCATCACCCGGGAGAAGCGCACGGCGGCGATCGGCCAGTCGGCCAGCAGGGCCGCCGCGATCCGGGACCCGGTGAGTTTGGCGTGCGAGCCGATCACCTCGCCCAGCCAGGCGACCTCGTCGGGCTCCAGGGCCTCCAGGTCGACCAGCTCCGGGTTGACCTTGGCCGGCTCGGGGTCGAGCAGGTAGGCGATGCCGCCGCTCATCCCGGCGCCGACGTTGCGTCCGGTGCGGCCCAGGATGACCACCCGGCCGCCCGTCATGTACTCGCAGGCATGGTCGCCGGTGCCCTCGACCACCATCAGCGCGCCGGAGTTGCGGACGGCGAACCGCTCGCCCACCCGGCCGCGCAGAAAGATCTCCCCGGAGGTGGCGCCGTAGCCGATGGTGTTGCCGGCGATCACCTGGGTCTTCACCCCGGGCGCCTGCGAGGGCGAGCTCTCGTCCGGCCGGACGACGATCCGGCCACCGGACAGCCCCTTGCCGACGTAGTCGTTGGCGTCGCCGAGCAGGTCGATGGACACGCCCTTGGGCAGGAACGCACCCAGCGACTGGCCGGCGGTGCCGGCCAGGTTGACCTCGATGGTGCCGTCCGGCAGGCCTTCCGGGCCGTGCACCCGGGTCACCTCGGAGCCGAGCATGGTGCCGGCGGTGCGGTCGACGTTGCGGATCGGCAGGTGGATCCGCACTCCGCGGGCGTCCTGCAGCGCCGGCGCGGCCTGCTTGATCAGCTCGGCGTCCAGGGTCTTGGACAGGTCGTGCTGCGCCGGGTTGGTGCAGTAGTACTCGCTGGCCACTTGCGGGATCTCCAGCAGCGGCGTGAGGTCCAGGCCGCGGGCCCGGTGGTGCTCGACCGCGGCCGAGATGTCGATCATCTCGGCGTGCCCGACGGCCTCGTTCACGGTCCGGAAGCCGAGCGCGGCCAGGTACTCCCGGACCATCTCGGCGACGTACAGGAAGAAGGTCTCGACGAACTCCGGCGTCCCGGTGTAGCGCTCGCGCAGCACCGGGTTCTGGGTGGCGATGCCGACCGGGCAGGTGTCCAGGTGGCACACCCGCATCATCACGCAGCCGGCCACGACCAGCGGAGCGGTCGAGAACCCGAACTCCTCGCCGCCCAGCAGCATGGCGATGACGACGTCCCGCGGGGTGCGCAGACCGCCGTCCACCTGCAGCCGGACCTGCTCGCGCAGCTGGTTGATGCGCAGCGTCTGCTGGGTCTCGGCGACTCCCAGCTCCCACGGCTGGCCGGCGTGCTTGAGCGAGGTCAGCGGCGCGGCGCCGGTGCCGCCGTCGTACCCGGCGACGATCACCTTGTCCGCATGGGCCTTGGTGACGCCGGCGGCGACGGTGCCCACCCCGGGCTCGGAGACCAGCTTGACCGAGACCGCGGCGGCCGGGTTGGCGTTGCGCAGATCGTGGATGAGCTGCTTGAGGTCCTCGATCGAGTAGATGTCGTGGTGCGGCGGCGGCGAGATCAGGCCGACCCCGGCAGTGGCGTGCCGGGTCTGCGCGATCCACGGGTACACCTTGCTGCCGGGCAGCTGACCGCCCTCGCCGGGCTTGGCGCCCTGCGCCATCTTGATCTGGATCTCGGCGGCGTTGACCAGGTACGGGCTGGTCACGCCGAACCGGCCGGAGGCGACCTGCTTGATCGCGGAGCGGCGGACCGGGTCGAGCAGCCGGTCGACGTCCTCACCGCCCTCGCCGGTGTTCGAGCGCCCGCCGAGGCGGTTCATCGCGATCGCCAGCGTCTGGTGCGCCTCGATGGAGATCGAGCCGTAGGACATGGCGCCGGTGACGAAGCGCTTGACGATCTCGGTGGCCGGCTCGACCTCGTCCAAGGGGACCGGGGTGGCGTCCGCGGTGCGCAGCTCGAACAGGCCGCGCAGGGTGCCACCCTGCTTGGTCAGGTTGTCCACGGTCTCGGCGTACCGGCGGAACACCTTCTGTTGCTTGCTGCGGGTGGAGTGCTGCAGCAGGTAGACGGTCTCCGGGTTGAACAGGTGGATCTCGCCCTCGCGGCGCCACTGGTACTGGCCGCCGATCTCCAGGCCCCGGTGCTCGAGGGTCTGGGGGTTGGGCACGAAGGCCAGGCTGTGCCGGGCCGCCACGTCATCGGCGACGGTGTCCAGCCCGCTGCCGCCGGTCCGGGTGGTGCTGCCGGTGAAGTACTCGTCGAGCACGTCCTGGTTCAGCCCGAAGACGGCGAACACCTGCGCCGCCCGATACGAGCCGACGGTGGAGATGCCCATCTTGCTCATCACCTTGAGCACGCCCTTGCCCAGGGCGTAGACGATGTTCTTGACCGCCTTCTCCGGGGTGACGTCACCCAGCAGGCCGTGCCGGGACAGGTCCTCGGCGGTCTCGATGACCAGATAGGGGTTGACCGCGCCGGCTCCGTAGCCGAGCAGCAGCGCAATGTGGTGCACCTCGCGGGCGTCACCGGACTCGACGACCAGGGCGACCTTGGTCCGGGACTTCTGCCGGACCAGGTGCTGGTGCACCGCGGAGGTCAGCAGCAGCGACGGGATCGGCGCCTTGTCCGCGGTGGAGTGCCGGTCGGACAGCATGATGACCCGCGCGCCGCGGGCGATCGCCTCGTCGGTCTCCAGCCGACATCGCTCGATGGCGGCCTCCAGCGCGGCGCCGCCGCCGTGGACGTCGTACAGGCCGGAGATGGTGGCGGAGGCGAAGCCGGGCAGGTTGCCGTCGGCGTTCATCCCCATCAGCTTGGCCAGGTCGTCGTTGTCGAGCACCGGGAACGGCAGCACCACCTGGCGGCAGGACCACGGGCCCGGCTCCAGCAGGTTCGCCTCCGGTCCGATCACCGAGGACAGCGAGGTGACCACGGCCTCCCGGATGGCGTCCAGCGGCGGGTTGGTGACCTGCGCGAACAGCTGGGTGAAGTAGTCGAAGAGCAACCGCGGGCGCTGGGATAGTGCCGCCTCGGGGGTGTCGGTGCCCATCGATCCGATGCCCTCGGCGCTGGTCGCCGCCATCGGGGTGACGACGACGCGCAACTCCTCCTCGGTGTAGCCGAAGATCCGCTGACGGGTCAGCACGCTGCGGTGGGAGACGGTGACGTGCTCCCGCGGCGGCAATTCGGTCAGCCGCATCAGCCCGGCGTGCACCCAGTCGCGGTACGGCTGCTCGGCGGCCAGCGCCGTCTTGACGTCGGTGTCGTTGAGGATCTTGCCCTGGTCGGTGTCGACCAGGAACATCCGGCCGGGCTGCAGCCGGCCACGCTCGATGACCTTCTCCGGCGGGATCGGCAGCACACCGGCCTCGGAGGCCAGCACCACGATGTCGTCGCTGGTCAGCCACCAGCGTCCGGGGCGCAGGCCGTTGCGGTCGAGGACCGCGCCGAGCAGCGTGCCGTCGGTGAAGGTCACGCAGGCCGGGCCGTCCCACGGTTCGATCAGCGAGGCGTGGAACTCGGCGAACCCGCGGATCTGCGGGTCCATGGTGGCGTTGTTCTCCCACGCCTCCGGGATCATCATCATCACCGCGTGCGGCAGGCTGCGCCCGCCCAGGTGCAGCAGCTCCAGCACCTCGTCCAGCGACGCCGAGTCCGACGCCGCGCCCGGGGTGACGATCGGGAACGCGCGGGACAGGTCACCCGGGATCAGCTTCGACGAGAGCATGGCCTCGCGGGCCCGCATCCGGTTCCGGTTGCCGCGAACGGTGTTGATCTCGCCGTTGTGCGCCAGATAGCGGAACGGGTGGGCCAGCGGCCACGCCGGGAACGTGTTGGTGGAGAACCGGGAGTGCACGATCGCGATCGCGCTCATGGTCCGGGTGTCGGTGATGTCGGGGTAGAACGCGGGCAGCTGCTCGGTGGTGAGCATGCCCTTGTAGGTGATGGTCCGGCTGGACAGCGAGGGGAAGTAGATCCCGTCCCCACCGATCTCGGCCTGCGACTCGTGCTCGATCCGTTTGCGCGCCGGGTAGACCATCCGGTCCAGCTCGATGCCGTACGGCAGCCGACCGTCCTCGCCGACCGGGCCGGCGACGAACAGCTGCTCGAAGACCGGCATGACGTCCAGGGCCATCTGCCCGACGCCCGCGCCGATCGGGTTCACCGGCACGGGGCGCCAGCCCAGCAGGGTGAGGTTCTCGCCGCCCAGCACCCGGTTCACGATCGCCTTGGCCCGGGCCCGCTCGGCCGGGTCGACCGGCAGCATCGCGATCCCGACGACGTACGCCTGACCGTGCCGGGGGTCGGGGCTGACCGGCAGCGCGAAGTCGACGTCGTCGCGGAACAACTCGTCGGGAACCTGGATGAGGATGCCCGCGCCGTCGCCGACGGCCGGGTCGGCACCCGCGGCCCCCCGGTGATCCAGGTTGATCAGCGCGGTGACGCCGCTGCTCACGATGGAATGGCTGCGTCGGCCCTTGATGTCCGCAACCGCGGCCACGCCGCAGGCGTCACGTTCGTGTTGCGGGTCGTACAGCCCCTGGGGGGCGGGTGTAGCCGAGTAGCGCACGGCAGACCTCCCGTCGTCGACAAGGCGACCGCGCCGGCGGCGGCCGGGGCGGTGAGCATGGCTGGAAAAGCCGGTGTGGAGCAGTACTGCTGAAGGGTGCGGCGCTGCGGGGTGCGGTCCGTTCGGGCTGCGGCGAGCGGGTCGACCGGAGGGTGCTGCGAGCCGATCTGCGGGCCGTCTGCGGCGTGGTGCCAGCCACCGGGCCCCTGCGCGACATCGGCAGGTAGGGCGGGATCGCCGCCGGTCGCCACCGCTGTCCACGCACTTGTCCTGATCACGGGGACACCGGGACGGCGATGGCCCAGTCGGCGTCAAAAGTACCCCACCCTCCCCGGTGGCGGTTAATCGAAACGGGCCCTGCCCGCCCGCCGGACCTGGTGGTAACCCGCCCGTCACAAACGACCGGCCGCGCCCCTGCGCGGGACGCGGCCGGTCGTTTGCGGTCGAGCTCAGCCCGAGGTCACCGGGTCGGTGGAAACGACCGCGCTGGAGAGGCCGGTGACGGCCAGGATCCGGGCGAGCAACGGCCGGCCGGGGGCTCCGGCCAGCTCGTCGGCCGGCAGCCGGACCTCCGGTTGGGCCAGGTCGACCGCCACGGTCCGCCAGCTGGCGCCGTCGTCGTCGGAGAGCTGCACGGCGTACCGCTGGCCGGCGGGGGCGTCGGGCACCGACCAGGACAGCTGGCGTCCCCCATCCGCGGTGGGCCCTGCGTCAGCGACCCCGGGTTGCAGGGTGGCGGTCGCGCTCACCGGGCCACCGATCGGCCGGCGATCGAGCACCCCGCCGTCCAGCACCACCTCCACCGTGGCCGCGTCGGCCCGGGCCGGCAGCACCGAGTCGAGCACGCCGGTGACATCTTGGTCCGGGTCCTCGCAGCTGCTGCGCCGGAACACCGCGGGTTGCTCCTCGATCAGCTCCCCGGCGGCGTCGAGCAGGCGGATCGACAGCTGGTGCCCGTCCGGGCCCGCGGACTCGTCGCCGGGCGCGTCGCCGGGCGCGTCACCCCCCGTGGCCGCGGGCAGGACGGCACTGATCGACCCGGCCGCGGAGGTGAGGTTGACCGACCCGATGATCCGGATGCCGCCCGGCCCGACCTCCCGCGCCGCCGCTGCGGTTCCGTCCACCATGACC
>Ga0247820_10002311_pt1 | contig 10753 bp, 6 predicted proteins | sample 13C_Glucose_Day1_2_FD_192480 | JGI IMG/M metagenome (GOLD analysis project Ga0247820, IMG submission 192480) | Soil microbial communities from agricultural site in Penn Yan, New York, United States - 13C_Glucose_Day14 | ecosystem: Environmental > Terrestrial > Soil > Agricultural land | place...
CAGACGAACCAGGCAGTTTTTCTGCAGCAGGTCGGCCAGGTGCCGGGTGGCCGTGGCCTTGGAGACCTTGGCCACGGCCTGGTACTGGCTGGCGCTGATGCCATCCTCGAAGCCGCGAGACCCGCCATCCAGCAGTCGATTGAGCACCTTGACCTGTTCGGGCAACAAACCATCGCCCCGATGGATCAGCCAGAAGCGCGACTTGGCCAGCACCCGGTCAATGCGCACCAGCGCCTGCTGGAGGCTGCGCAGCAAGGTGGCAAGGAACCAGGCTAGCCAGCGTGTGACGTCCAGATCGCCGCGCTGGCTGCTTTCAAGGGCTGCGTAGTAGCCGGAGCGATCTTCCAGGATACTGCTGGACATGGCGTAGAAACGCACCGCTCGCTGCTCGCCCTGGGCCAATGCCAGGTCTGTGATGGCGCGGGTCAGGCGGCCATTGCCATCGGCGAAGGGGTGCAGGGTGACGAACCAGAAATGGGCCAGGCCCGCACGCAGCAGGGGATCGAGTTGCCGATCATGGCGGCTGCTCTCGAACCAGTCGAGGAACTGCTGCACCTGCTGCTCCAGGCCGGCGCGTGGCGGTGCCTCAAAATGCACCTTGGGCTTGTCGATACGCCCCGATATCACCTGCATCGGGGCATGGTCGCGCCATGCGCCGATTGGCAGGGGAGGTGCGAGCGAGTCGTCGGTTTCGGGGAACAGCCAGCGGTGCCAGAGGAACAGGCGCGGCTGATCCAGTGGGCGAACATAGCCCATGGTCGCGTCCACCATCAGCTCGGCCAGGCCCTCGCTGCGTGTCGTGGTTGTTCCCGGCTCGGCAATACCAAGCCGTCGGGCGAGGGAGGAGCGAACGGACTCCACATTCAGCTGTTCACCCTCGATGGCCGAGGACGTGACAATGTTCTGCAACAGGGTATCGAGCGTGTCCAGGTTGGCATTGGCCTCGGTCACTGCTCCCGCTCTGCCCAGCAGGCAACCCTGCGCCTGGACGCAGTCCCTGAGCAAGGGGGCAAGTTGCGACTCGTTCCAGCGAAAGCCGGGCCAGTCGGCCTGCTGCCACACCCAGAAGGTGTCTGCAGCGGTGTGCTGTTTTGAGGTCATGAGCCGAATAATAGCGCTATTCAGCTCATATTGTGAGCCGAATAGCGCTATTGTTTGGGACACGCCTATTAAAAAGGGGCGCTCCGTCAACCGTAGCGCCCCTTTTTCACGTTTGGCGAGCAGGGATCAGTCAGTGGTGATCCGCGAATGCTGCTTGGTGTCCTTCATCGTCGCGTACACCAGCAGCGAGCAGGCGATGCAGGCGGTGACGTACCAGTAGAAACCGGTCTCCATGCCGTTGCTCTTGAACCACAGGGCCACGTACTCGGCGGTGCCGCCGAAGATCGACACGGTCAGCGCGTAGGGTAGGCCCACGCCCAGGGCGCGGATCTCGGTGGGAAACAGCTCGGCCTTCACCACGGCGTTGATCGAGGTGTAGCCACTGACAATGATCAATGCGGCCATGATCAGGAAGAACGCGCCCCACCACGTCTGGATAGTGTGCAGGGTGCTGAGGATCGGTACGGTGAACAGGGTGCCGAGCACACCGAAGGCGATCAGGATCGGGCGCCGGCCGATCTTGTCGGACAGGCCGCCGATCACCGGCTGCAGGCACATGAACAGGAACAGCGTGGCCGCCGAGATGGTGGTCGAGTCGCTGATGCTCATGCCTACGGTGTTGACCAGGTACTTCTGCATGTAGGTGGTGTAGGTGTAGAAGGCCAGGGTACCGCCCATGGTCAGGCCGACCACGGTCATCAGTTCCTTGGGATGACGCATCAGGGTGCGCATCAGGTTCTCTTTGGACTTTTCCTTCTTGGTGAAGGAGGCGGTCTCTTCCATGCCACGGCGCAGGTACAGGGCGACCACCGCGCACAGCGCGCCGATCACGAAGGGTACGCGCCAGCCCCAGGCGTACAGCTCCTCGGTAGTCAGCGTGTTCTGCAGGACGATCAGCACCGCCAGGGCGATGAGCTGGCCGGAGATCAGGGTGACGTACTGGAAGCTGGAGAAGAAGCCGCGGCGCTCCTTGCTGGCCATCTCGCTCAGGTAGGTGGCCGAGGTGCCGTATTCACCCCCTACCGAGAGGCCCTGCATCAGTCGGGCGATGACCAGCAGGACCGGTGCGGCGACGCCGATGGTCTCGTAGCCCGGCGTCAGCGCGATGACCAGCGAGCCGGCGCACATCAGCAGCACCGAGGCCATCAGCGCCGCCTTGCGGCCCTTGCGGTCGGCGTACAGGCCCATCAGCCAGCCACCGATCGGGCGCATGAGGAAGCCCACGGCAAAGATTGCGGCGGTGTTGAGCAGTTGGGCGGTGGTGTCGCCAGCGGGGAAGAAAGCCTTGGCGAAGTACAGCGAGAATGCGGCGTAGACGTACCAGTCGTACCATTCGACCATGTTGCCGATGGAACCACTGAAGATCGATTTGAGGCGGCTGGCGGTGGACTTTTCCGCGGCGGGCGCAACGGCCGCCCCGGTGGGCAGAGTGCTGGCGTTATCCATCAGGGATACCTTCTCGTTGTTTTTGTGGAGCGCGCTCGGGGCGCAGCTTGAGAAGGGTTTTGCAGGAGGTGTGCCAAAGGGGTGCTTGGTGGTCCATTTGGGGGCGTCTTGTGCCCTGTCGCTGGCAAGCCAGCTCCCACCGTATCTGGCTTGCATGGTGCCTGGTGGGCGCTGGCTTGCCAGCGATGGGCTGCCAGGCAGTCCCGGCGATTCAGCATGCAGTGAGCGAACTTCCGCTCATTTGCCTGGACCGATAAGCGGAAATCCGCTCATTCGTTGCCGAGAAAGTCCTCACGCACCAGGCCATGGCGCTGCATCTTCTCGTTCAGCGTACGCCGTGGCAGTTGCAGCGCCTCCATCACCCCCTTGATCTCGCCCCGGTGCTGGCGCAGCGCCGCACGCAAGCATTGGGCTTCGAACGCCTCCATCTGTTCGCCCAGCGACTGCCCGCCTGGCAGGCTCTCAAGGTTCTGCGAATCCAGCCCCAAGGCATGGCGTTCGGCAGCATTGGCCAACTCACGCACATTGCCCGGCCAGTCGTGGGCCAGCAGCCGCGCCAATCGTCCTCCGCCGACCGGTGGGGCATGGCGGCCCAGGCGTTCGGCGGCGGTGCGAGCGAAGTGTTCGAACAGCAGCGGGATGTCTTCACGGCGCTCGCGCAGCGGTGCCAGGCGCAGCTCGGCAACGTTGAGGCGGTACGCCAGGTCTTCGCGAAAGCGTCCAGCACGGGCCTCTTCAAGCAGGTCCGGTTTGGTCGCGGCGATGATGCGCAGATCGACGGCGATGCTCTGGTTGGCCCCCAGGCGCTCAAGCCTCTGCTCCTGGATCACCCGCAACAGTTTGGCTTGCTGGGCCAGGGGCATGCTCTCGATCTCGTCGAGGAACACCGTACCGCCATTGGCGTACTCCAGCTTGCCGATGCGCTTGCCCTGAGCGCCGGTAAAGGCGCCGCTTTCATGGCCGAACAGTTCGGCTTCGAACAATGTTTCGGGGATGGCCGCGCAGTTTAGCGCGACAAAGGGTTTGTCGGCGCGCGGGCCGAAGTCGTGCAGGCAGCGCGCCACGCGCTCCTTGCCGCTGCCAGTTTCGCCACGGATCAGCACGTTGACCGGCAGGCTGGCCAGCTCCAGCACCTGTCGGCGCAGTTGCTGCAACCCCTGGGACATGCCCAGCAAGGTGTTCTCCAGCTGAGCCTTGAGGTCGGCCTGCTCATGCAGGCGGCGGTTTTCCAGGACCAGCTGGCGTTTTTCCAGGGCCCGGCGCAGGCTGCCCATCAGGTGCTGTGGGGTAAAGGGCTTTTCCAGAAAGTCGTAGGCACCGTTGCGCATCGCCTCCACCGCCATGGGCACATCGCCGTGGCCGGTGAGCAGAATCACCGGCAGGTCGGGGTCGGCCTGCTGGAGCCGGTCGAGCAACTGCAGACCGGACATGCCGGGCATGCGCACGTCGCTGAGGATCACGCCGGGAAAGTGCGCCGGGAGTTGCGCCAGGCATTCCTCGGCACGCTCGAAAAGCTGCACGTTGAAGCCCGACAGGCTCAGCCATTGTTCCACCGCAGCGCGGATGCTGGCTTCGTCATCGACAACGATCACTGAATTCAACATACCGTCTCCAGGTCGCGGGGCAGGGTGAGGCTGAAGCGGGCGCCCCCCGGCAGGTTCTCGACCTGCAGGTGGCCGCCGGCATCGATGACGATGCCGTAGGAGATGGCCAGGCCCAGGCCCAGGCCCTCGCCGACCGGCTTGGTGGTGAAGAACGGGTCGAAGACCCGGCAAAGGTCGGTGTCGAGGATGCCGCCACCGGAGTCGAGCACGCTCAGGCGCCACTGCGCATCGTCCGCCTCGATACGGATCTCCAGGCGTTTGTAGCGCTTGTCGGCCATGGCGTCGAGGGCGTTGCGCAGCAGGTTGATCAGCACTTGCTCCAGGCGGATCGCATCGCCACGGACCCAGGCCGGGCGCGCCAGGTACAGCGCCACCTCGACGTTTTCGGCGCGCATGCGGGTGTCCAGCAGGTGCAATGCCTGGTCGACCACGGTGGCCAGGTCCAGGCGTTCGCGCAGGCCTCCGGGGCTGTTGCGGGCGAAGGTTTTCAGGTGGCCGGTGAGCGCGGCCATGCGGCTGAGCATCTGCTCGAGCGGTTCCAGGGCCTGGCGGGCTTCGTCATGACGGCCATGATCAAGCAGCAGGCGCAAGGTTTCCAGTTGCATGCGCTGGGTGGTAAGAGGCTGGTTGATCTCGTGGGCCAGCGCGGCCGACATCTGCCCCAGCGCCGCCAGCTTGGCCGACTGCACCAGGCCTTCCTGGGCCGTGCGCAGCTCGCGGGTACGCTCCTCGACCTGGCGCTTGAGCTCCTCGCGGCTGCGTTGACGCAGACGGGCCAGGCGCAGGCGCTGGCTGACGAACAGCGCGGCGAACACCAGGCTCAGCCAGATCGCCGCGGCGGCGAGGGCGGCGTTGCGCCCATCCTCGGCGACCTGCGGCTTGCGCAACAGGTGCAGGGTCCAGCCTTCGGCCTCCAGGGGCAGGCGCTCCCACAGGTACTCGGCGGTGCCATCCGGGCCTTGCACGCGGGTCAGGTGGCTGGTGTCGGTGAAGCGAGTCAGGGCCTGGTGCTGCAGGGGCACCAGCGGCTGCTTGTCGTACTGGCGGGTCTCCGCCAGCTCGGCGCGGTCGGCACCGGACAGCGGTTGCAGTTCGCGGTAACGCCAGCCGTCCTGGTTGGCAATAAAGGTGATGCCGCGGGCATCGCTGACCAGCAGGATGTCGTTGCCCTGGCGCCACTCGCGCTCGAGCTCCGGGAACTCCAGCTTGACCACCATGGCGCCGAGGAAGCGGCCATGTTCGTCGTTCACCGCGCTCGCCAGGAAATAACCTGGCACGCCGCTGGTCACGCCGACGGCGTAGAAGCGGCCACTGCCCTGGCTGCGGGTCTGTTTGAAATAGGGGCGAAAGCCGTAGTTGGAACCGACATAGGTGGTCGGCAGGCGCCAGTTGCTGGCCGCGATGGCCAGGCCCGTGCGGTCCAACAGCTCCAGGGTGGAAGAGTTGGCGGCGCCGTTGATGCGTTCGAGCTTGCGGTTCAGGGCGTCCTGCACCTGTTCGGTAACCGGGCCGCGCAGGGCGGCGATCAGTTCAGGGTCCAGCGCCAGTACCGCAGGCAATGCACGGTAGCGCTCGATCAGGGTATGCAGGGCGTTGGCATACAGGCCCAGTTGCTGGCCGGCCCGGCGGGCGTCGGTTGCCATCGCCTCGCGCTTGGCCTGGTGCATGGCCCAGCCGGCGCTGAGTGTGGTGCCGACCAGGATCAGCAGGATGATCAAACCCAGGCGCAGGGTGCGGAAGGATGAGGGCATGGGGCGGATCCGGGGTTGCGGTTGTCTGTGCCGGCCTCTTCGCGGGGCAAGCCCGCTTCCACAGCGTGATGTGTGGAAACGGGCTTGTCCCGCGATGGGGTCGGGTCTGGCTTACAGCAGCTCGAAGCTCTGCTGTTGCACCGCTTCGGAATCGAGGCCGACCTGCACGTTGAACTGGCCAGCCTCGGCAACGTGCTGCAGTTGGCCATTGTAGAACTTCAGATCCTGCTCACTGATGTCGAAAGTCAAGGTTCGCGACTCGCCGGCCTTGAGCATCAGCTTCTGGAAGTTCTTCAGCTCCTTCACCGGGCGGCTCATCGACGCGCTCTGGTCCTGGATATACAGCTGCACCACGGTCTCGCCGTCACGCTTGCCGGTGTTCTTCACGACGACCTTGGCCTTGAGGGTCGCGCCGCGCTTTAGCTCGGTTTGAGACAAGGTCAGGTCGGACAGTTCGAAGCTGGTGTAGCTCAGGCCGTAGCCGAACGGATACAGCGGGCCGTTTGGCTCCTCGAAGTACTGCGAGGTGTAGTTGCCCGGCTTGCCTGGGGTGAAGGGGCGGCCGATGCGCATGTGGTTGTAGTACATCGGGATCTGCCCGACCGAACGCGGGAAGGTGATGGCCAGCCGCCCGGACGGGTTGTAGTCGCCAAACAGTACGTCGGCGATGGCGTTGCCGCCTTCGGTGCCGCTGAACCAGGTTTCGAGGATGGCGTCGGCCTGCTCGCGTTCCCAGGCGATCGACAGCGGACGGCCGTTCATCAGCACCAGCACCAGGGGTTTTCCGGTGGCCTTGAGCGCCTTGATCAGGTCGCGTTGTACCGCGGGGATCTCCAGGGTGGTGCGGCTTGAGGACTCGTGGGACATGCCCCGGGACTCGCCGACCACGGCCACGACCACGTCCGATTGCCTGGCGGCCTTGACCGCTTCGTCGATCAGCACCGCGGCCGGACGCGGGTCGTCGACGATTTCCGGGGCGTCGAAGTTGAGGAAGTTCAGGTAATCGAACATCGCCTTGTCGCCAGTGACGTTCGAGCCCTTGGCGTACACCAGCTTGGCCTTGCCTTCGACGGCGCGGCGCAAACCTTCACGCACGGTCACCGAGTGCTGCGGTTTACCGTCGGCGGCCCAACTGCCCATCATGTCGATCGGCGCATCGGCCAGTGGGCCGACCACGGCGATGGTGCCGGCTTTTTTCAGGGGCAGGGTCTGCTCGCGGTTTTCCAGCAGCACCAGGCCGCGGCGTGCCACGTCACGCGCGGCTTCGCGGTGCAGGCGGTCCTCGGCGTAGTAGTCCTTCAGGTCGGTCTCAGGCTTTGGAATGCGCACGTAGGGGTCTTTGAACAGACCCATGTCGTACTTGGCGCCCAGCACTTCACGCACTGCCTGGTCCAGTTCTGCCTGGCTGACCTCACCGGACTTCAACAACCCAGGCAGTTCTTCGCCGTAGAGGGTGTCGTTCATGCTCATGTCGATGCCGGCCTTGATCGCCAGCTTGGCGGCTTCGCGGCCGTCACGGGCCACGCCATGGCGGATCAGTTCCTGGATGGCGCCGTGGTCGCTGATGGTCACGCCCTTGAAGCCCCACTGCTTGCGCAGCAAGTCGTTCATCAGCCAGGTGTTGGACGTGGCCGGCACGCCGTTGATCGAGTTCAGCGCCACCATTACCCCGCCAGCACCGGCGTCGAGCGCGGCGCGGTAGGGCGGCAGGTAGTCGTTGTACATCTTCGGCAGGCTCATATCGACCGTGTTGTAGTCGCGGCCCCCTTCCACGGCGCCGTACAGGGCGAAGTGCTTGACGATGGCCATGATGCTGTCGGCATTGGCCGGGCTCGACCCCTGGAACGACTTGACCATCACCTGGCCGATCTTCGAAGTCAGGTAGGTGTCCTCGCCAAAGCCTTCGCTGGTGCGCCCCCAACGCGGGTCGCGGGCAATGTCGACCATCGGTGCGAAGGTCATGTCCAGCGAGTCGGCGGCCGCCTCGACGGCCGAGGTGCGGCCGACCTTGGCGATGGCGTCCATGTCCCAGGACGAGGCCAGGCCCAGGCCGATCGGGAAGATGGTGCGTTCGCCATGGATGGTGTCGTAGGCGAAGAACATCGGGATCTTGAGGCGGCTGCGCATGGCCGCGTCCTGCATCGGACGGTTCTCCGGGGCGGTGCGCGAGTTGAAGGTGCCGCCGATGCGTCCGGCGGCGATTTCCTCGCGGATCTTCGCGTGGGGCATCTCGGGGCCGATGCTGATCAGGCGTAGCTGGCCGATCTTCTCGGCCTCGGTCATCTGGCTGATCAGATGGTCGACGAACGCCTGCTTGTCCTGCAGGGGCGGGGCGATAGGGGCGGCAAGGGCCGCCTGACTGGCAAGGCCCATGGCCAGGCCCAGCAAAGACAGTTTCATCATCAATTCCGTTGTCGAGTGATAGCGGTGGGCCGAGACGTTTCGTATGCCTGTTGTTGTCGTGTCCGCTGGCCGTGTTGTGGATCATTCATCCATGATCCGACGCAGTCGCGGATTATGCCTTATATGAGGCATTTGTTGAGATACACTCTCGCCCACCCGATTGCCGGGATAACAACGATAAGAACGCTCGAGAGACGAAGGCATGACCGAATACGAACAGCGCCAGATCGCCGAGGCGATTGCACGCGCCGAACGGCGCACCGATGCGGAGCTTGTGACCGTGCTGGCCCGCCGCGCCGATGATTTCCCCTACTTGCCGTTGATCTGGGCCGCCTTGCTGGCCTTGTTGATACCCGGCGCGTTGCATGTGTGGCTGGGTGGTATCGGCGTCAATGGCTTGTTGTTGGCGCAGATGCTGACCTTCATCAGCTTGTGCCTGGTGTTGCGCCATCCGCGCCTGGCTGCCTGGGTGGTGCCGTCGATGTTGCGCCGCCGGCGCGCTTCGGGCCTGGCCCGCCAGCAGTTTCTCGAGCTCAACCTGCAGCGTACCGCCGGGGCCACGGGCGTGCTGATCTTCGTCAGCGAAGCCGAGCGCCATGTCGAGATCCTGGTCGACGAGGGCATCGCCCGGCACCTGCCCGAGCAGGCGCGCGAAGCGATCGTCGCCCGTTTCACCGACCAGGTGCGCCAGGGCCATACCTTGCAGGGCTTCGTCGAATGCATCGAGGCCTGCGGCGAGCTGCTCAGCGAACATGTACCCCCGACCCATGCGCGCAACGAACTGCCCAACCGCCTGGTGATTCTCGACTGACCGTTGGCGAGCAAGGGCATGTTTCGCCAGGGGCATCATCGACGTAGAATGCCCGGCATTGCGCATCGCGCTCCCCGCATTTCGAGGCACCCGTTTCCATGTCATCCCCTTCCTCCGCCCCTGGCGCGCCGGACGCGCGCGCCCAGTTCCTGAGCCTGCTCGCCGATGCGCTGGGCGACGGCAGCCTGAGCAAGCTGGTGCTGGCCCGTCATGTCGGTACCGACCAGACCCTGCAGCGGATCATCGCCAAGGCGGTGCAGATCAAGGGCCAGGCCTGCCTGTCGTTGGTCTACCGTCACCAGACCCGCGACATTACTCGCAACCTGGGGTTGGACGAGGCGCAGGCGCTGGTGGCCGAACTGCTCCCCGAGAGCTTTCGCAACGCGCACCTGTTCACCCCGGCCGGTGAGGTGCAACTGGAGTTCAGCAAGAAGGGCAAGCCGATGCTGCGCCGGCACCTGGCCCAGCAGGCGCACCGCGAGACGGGCGCGGGTGGCCATGACCGGCAGAAGAAGCGTTACCTGGAGCTGTCGCGGCCGTTCCTGCGCGACCTTGGGGTGACTGACGCGCAGGGCGCGCTGATCCCGTCCATGTCGCGCAAATGGAAGCAGATCAACAAGTTCATCGAGGTCTTCGACCATGCCTTGAGCGACGCGCCCGTGAACCCCCAGCAGAGCCTGAAGGTCGCCGACTTCGGTTCGGGCAAGGGCTATCTGACCTTTGCCATGCACGACTACCTGCGCAACACCCTCGCCCGTGAGGCGCAGGTCACGGGTGTCGAGCTGCGCCCGGACATGGTCGAGTTGTGCAACGCCGCCGCCGCGCGCCTGGAGCATCCGGGCCTGGTGTTCGAGTGTGGTGATGTGCGCAGTGTGGTGCCTGAGGCCATTGACGTGATGATCGCCCTGCATGCCTGTGACATCGCCACCGACTATGCCATCCACACCGGTATTCGCTGCAACGCCGCGATCATCATGTGCTCGCCGTGCTGCCACAAGCAGATCCGCCCGCAGTTGCACAGCCCGGGGTTGTTGCAACCGATGCTGCAATATGGGCTGCACCTGGGCCAGCAGGCCGAGATGCTCACCGACAGCCTGCGCGCCCTTTACCTGGAGGCTTGCGGCTACGAGACCAAGGTGTTCGAGTTCATCTCGCTCGAGCATACCAACAAGAACAAGATGATCCTTGCGGTCAAGCGTCGGCAGCCCCAGGACAATGCGGGTCTGCTGGAGAAAATCGCCGAGCTCAAGGCGTTCTATGGGGTGCGCGAGCATTGTCTGGAGACGTTGTTGAAGGCGGATGGGCTGATCGCTGGTTAAGGTCCATTCATGCTTTGCGTGGGCTACCGGTCGGTTGACTGGAAAGATGCAGCGCCTGGGATACCGAGCGCCGCCCGCGCGGCGCATCGCGGATGAATCCGCTCCTACATTTGCTGCAACGTACCGAACCTGTCAGGCGATGGTTGCCAGCCTTGGCGCAGGGCTTGAGACAGGTGGGGCGGCAGCAATGCCCGCCGAAAAATCGTGTCGAGCGCACAAGGCTAACAACCATGGCCTATCAGGCATGGTCACGTTGCAACAAATGTAGGAGCGGATTCATCCGCGATGCGCCGCGCGGGCGGCGCTCGGTATCCCAGG
>Ga0247820_10002312_pt1 | contig 10752 bp, 7 predicted proteins | sample 13C_Glucose_Day1_2_FD_192480 | JGI IMG/M metagenome (GOLD analysis project Ga0247820, IMG submission 192480) | Soil microbial communities from agricultural site in Penn Yan, New York, United States - 13C_Glucose_Day14 | ecosystem: Environmental > Terrestrial > Soil > Agricultural land | place...
AGCCCACGCGGGCGATCTGGTGCGCCGCGCGCGCGCCGAACACACGCTCCAGATCGGCTTCAGCATCCCAACGCAGGTTGGTGATGAGCCAGTTGATGTCGGTCGCGAATGCAGCATCGCCTTGCAGCTCGACGGTCGGCGCCACCCCCGCGGCCATGTCGGCCACCAGCATCGCCGGGTTGGAGGCATCCAGGCGCAGCTCGAGGTCGGCCGCCACCGGGGCGTCGGTGCCCCGCCACTCCAGCAGCCCCGCCGGCGTCACGCGGAAGGCAAACGCGGGCGGCGCCGGCAGCAGCTTCGGCCAGCCGTCGAAGTGCAAGCGGATGCTTCTACCGCGATGCGGCTTGAGGCGCTCGGTCGCCACCGGCTCGGCCGCCACGACGTGGTTGATCATGAGCGTCAGGCGCTCCATCACGGCCGGTGCGAGCAGGGCGTTGAGGGCTTCGAGCATGCGGGCGATTGTAGGCAACCGTTCACAGCGCAACCCCCTGGACGAGCGCCGGTCGCCGCGATCTTTTGATAGAGAATCGGACAGACCCGGCATCGGGGTGACGCCCCCGAGACGCGGGGCCGCGCGGAGGAGCCGGCCGACCCCAAAGTCCCAATGTTCGAGAACCGCAGCTACAAGAGGACGTTCTACAGCGCGCCGCAATCGGTGACCTCGCTGATCGCCGCCTTCATGGAGCCGACGATCACCGTGGCGGTGTTCCTCATCGCCACCCGCTGGGTGGGCGACCCCATCCTGCGCTCGGATCTCACCCTGTGCCTGCTGGTGTTCGCCCTCACCTTCCCGGGCCGCAACCGCTTCAAGGACAACCTGCTGGCCGCCGGGACCGACCTCGTCACCTCGTGGATCGTGCTGCTGGCCATCCTGGCGCTCTGCGGCTACGCCACCAACAGCCTGCACTACTTCGACACCCGCGTGCTGCTCGCCTGGACGCTGGTCACGCCCGTCCTTCAGTGGCTGTCGGTGTGGGTCGGCCAGGAGGTGCTGCGCCGCGTGGCCAAGCGCCCCGAAGTGCGGCGCTCGGCCGTGGTCGTCGGCGCCGGGCCGCTGGGCGTGAAGGTCTCCAAGGCCTTGCTGGAAAGCCAGGACCAGGGCGTCGATTTCGTCGGCTACTTCGACGACCGCACCGACGAGCGGCTGCACGGCGAAGCCGTCGACGACCGGCTCGGCACGCTGCGCGACCTCGCGCCCTACGTGCGGGCGCAGGGCATCAAGGAGGTCTACATCACGCTGCCGCTGGGCTCGCAGCCGCGGATCGTGGAGCTGCTCGAGCAGGTGCAGGGCACCACGGCGTCCATCTTCTTCGTGCCCGACGTCTTCGGCATCAGCATCATCCAGGGGCGGCTGCAGGACATGAACGGCGTGCCGGTCGTCGGCATCTGCGAGACCCCTTTCACCGGCACCAACGAGCTCGTCAAGCGCGTGTCCGACATCGTTCTCGCCATCCTCATCCTCATCCTCATCTCGCCGCTGCTGCTGGCCATCGCCATCGGGGTGCGGCTGAGCTCCCCCGGGCCCGTCATCTTCAAGCAGCGGCGCAACGGCCTCGACGGCGAGGAGATCATCGTCTACAAGTTCCGCACCATGCGGGTGATGGACGACGGCCAGGTCGTTCCGCAGGCGACCAAGGGCGACCCCCGCATCACGCCGTTCGGCGCGTTCCTGCGCCGCACCTCGCTCGACGAGCTGCCCCAGTTCGTCAACGTGCTGCAAGGGCGCATGAGCATCGTCGGCCCGCGGCCCCATGCGGTGGCCCACAACGAGCAGTACCGCGAAATGATCAAGGCGTACATGGTGCGGCACAAGGTGAAGCCCGGCATCACCGGCTGGGCGCAGGTCAACGGCCTGCGTGGCGAGACCGAGACGATCGAGAAAATGCGCCAGCGCGTCGAATACGATCTGGAGTACCTGCGCAACTGGTCCCTCGGCCTGGACCTGCAGATCATCGTGCGCACGGCGCGGCTCGTGCTCTTCGACCGCAACGCGTACTGATTTCCTGATGGTATTGGGCCCCAACCCGAGAAAGGATTGCCATGAATAACAGCAACATGCCCCGGCGCGCCGCGAAGGTCCTGACCGTCGCGGTCCTTGCCGCCTGGGCCGCCACGGCCGGCGCGCAGTCCACCCCGCCGTGGTACGTCGCGCCGCAGCTCTCGGTCACGAAAGACTCCAACGTCTTCCGCGCGAACACGGGCGAAATCACCGACACCATCTCGTCCCTCGCCCTTCTCGGCGGCATCGACATTCCCTTCGGCCGCCAGGCCTTCGTCGCCGACGCGCTGGTGCGCCGCGACGTGTTCCGCGACCAGAAGCAGCTCGACAACACCTTCTACCGCCTCGGCGCGCGTCTCGACTGGGCAACGATCGAGCGGCTGTCGGGGAGCGTCGACGTCTCCTCGCGCCGGGAACTGGCCCGCAACGACGTGCTCGGGACGTCTGGTGACACCGCTCGCACCACGCAACGGGTCGACAGCGGCATCTTCACCGGGCGGCTAGGCGCCACGTCGGTACTCGCGATCCAGGGCCGCCTCGGGCACCAGAACGTCGATTACGACTCCGACAGCACCCAAGTCAACTACGAGTCGCTCGACTACCGGCAGAATTTCGCCTCGCTCGGGCTCGTCTACCGGCCGAGCGCGCTGCTGACGCTGGGCGTCGCCTATCGGGACACCAAGGGCAAGTACCACAACGCGGTGCCTGAGGACGAGTACGACCGCCAGGACATCGATCTCACCGCCACCTGGGTGCCCACGGGCATCAGCCGCGTCATCGCCCGCGTCAGCTTCACCGATGAAGTGCACGAAGTGCAGACCCAGCGCGACGAGTCCGGCGTGACGGGGGCAGTGCAGTGGGATTGGCGGCCGACCGGCAAGCTGCACTTCCTCAGCGACATCTCGCGCGACACGGGCAGCCAGATCGCGTTCTCCCAATCCGTGCTTCCCACCGGTGAGCTCCTCACCGCGACCGCACCCGACAGCCGGCTTGTGGCCTCCGTCGGTATCCGCGCCTTCTACGATCTCTCTGCCAAAATTTCGCTGAACGCCGAGTTGCGCTATACCGATCGCGACTTCGATGTCCAGGCCGACGACCGCACCAGCCTCTTCTTGATCGGCGCCCGTTGGGAGCCGACGCGGGCGATCTCCCTCGGTTGCGCCTTGTCCACGCAATCGCGCAGTTCCACGGTCGTCACTCGCGAGTTCGACGCCAACGTCGTCAGCTGCTTCGGCCGCTTCACGCTCCAAGGCTGATCGGCGCGCGCGATGCACACGGTCCTCCTCACCGGCGCCACCGGCTACATCGCCTCGCATACGTGGCTGTCGCTGCTGGGCACTGGGTTTTCGGTCGTGGGCATCGACGACTTCTCCAACAGTGCCCCGGAGGTGCTGAACCGGCTGCACCGCCTCTCGGGCGCCGAGCCGGTGTTCGAGAGGCTCGACGTGCGTGATACCGCCGCCGTCGAGCGCGTGCTGGCCGAGCACGCGGTGGACGCGGTCGTGCACTTCGCCGCCTACAAGGCGGTCGGCGAGTCCACGGCGCGCCCGCTGGACTACTACGACAACAACGTCGGCGGCCTCGTCAGCCTGTGCCAGGCGATGCGCCGCCGTGGCTGCCCGCGCCTGGTCTTCAGTTCGAGCGCCACCGTCTACGGCGATCCCAAGTCGTTGCCCATTCCCGAAGATGCGCCGCTGTCCGCCGTCAACCCGTATGGCGAAACCAAGCTCGTCGGCGAGGGCCTCGTGCGCGCGATGGGCGCCGCCGATCCCGGCTGGCACGCCGCCATCCTGCGCTACTTCAACCCGGTGGGCGCCCATGAAAGCGGGCTCATCGGCGAAGATCCTCGCGGCACCCCGAACAACCTGATGCCCTACGTCGCGCAGGTCGCGATCGGCCGCCGGCCGCAGCTGCAGGTGTTCGGCGCCGACTACCCCACGCCCGACGGCACCGGCGTGCGCGACTACATCCACGTCGTCGACCTCGCCGAGGGCCACGTCGCGGCGCTGCAGTACCTGTTCGAACAGGGGCGCGGCATCACGGTCAACCTCGGGACGGGTCGGGGCCACAGCGTGCTCGAGGTGGTTCGCGCCTACGAGACCGCCAGCGGCCGGCCGGTGCCCTACGAGATCGTGGCCCGCCGGCCCGGAGACGTCGCGGCCTGCTATGCCGATCCGTCGGTGGCCTCCGAGTTCCTGGGCTGGCGCGCCCGCCGCGACCTCGCCGCCATGTGCGCCGATTCCTGGCGCTGGCAGACCCTCAATCCGCAGGGGTTCGAGACATGAACGCCGCCTCGCGCCTGGGCTGGATCGATTTCAGCAAGGGCATCTGCATCCTCGGCGTGGTGACGCTCTACGCGGCGCAGAAGATGCACGACGAGCTTGGCGTGACCGGCTGGCTGCAGTACTGGGTGGATTTCGCGCGGCCGTTCCGCATGCCCGACTTCTTCCTGCTGTCGGGCCTCTTCCTCGCCCGCGTGATCGACCGCCCATGGCGCGGCTACATCGACAAGAAGGTGGTGCACTACCTCTACTTCTTCGTCCTCTGGACATTCATCTACTTCCTCGGCAAGGCGGTGGTCGGCCGCGCGGGCGATTCCCGCGCCGAGATGGCGCTCGACCTCGGCCGGATGCTGATCGAGCCCTTCGCGATGCTCTGGTTCATCGCGATCCTGCCGGTCTTCTTCGTGCTCACCCGGCTCACGCGCAAGGTGCCGTGGTGGGTGATGCTGCCGGTGGCGGCCGCGCTGCAGGTCAGCGACTTCCACACCGACGCCTGGCTGATGATCGGCCACTTCTGCAAGCGCTTCGTGTTCTTCTATATCGGCTATCGATTCGCCGGGCTGTTCTTCGAGGTGGCACGTCGGGCCGACGACCACCCCCGCCGTGCGCTGGCAGCGCTCGCCGCCTGGGTGGTGCTGAACCAGTGGCTCGTGGGCATCGGCATCGGCGATGCGCCCGGATGGTCGCTCGTCGTCGGTCTCGTCGGCTGCATGGCGGTCATCGCCGCCGGGGTGCTGCTGAGCCGCGTGCCGTGGATGGACTGGCTGCGCTACCTCGGCGAGCATTCCATCGTCACCTACCTCGCCTTCTTCCTGCCCATGGGTGCGCTCATCGTCACGATGAAGCGCAGCGGCCCCTGGTTCGATCCCGGCACGACCGCGCTGCTGCTGGCGATCCTGAGCACCGCCGTTGCGGTCCTGCTGCACCACGTCACGGCGCGAACCGGCCTGCGCTTCCTTTTCGAGCGGCCCGCCTGGGCGTCGCTGCCCGAGCGCCGGAAGGCGACCAAGGACACCCGTTCGCGACCGCTGCACTCCTGACCCTATGCATCCCATCGTTCCCGTCATCATGGCCGGCGGCTCCGGCACCCGGCTGTGGCCGCTCTCGCGCGCGCTCTACCCGAAGCAGTTCCTCGCGCTCACCGGGCGCGACACGCTGTTCCAGCTTGCCGTTCAGCGCGTGATGGCCCTGGCCGACCACGACATCGAGGCCGCCGCGCCGTGCGTCGTGTGCAACGAGGAACACCGCTTCCTCGTCGCCGACCAGTTGCAGGAGATGAACGTCGCCGGCGCATCGGTCGTGCTGGAGCCTGTCGGCCGGAACACGGCGCCGGCCATGACCCTGGCCGCGCTGTCGTCGCAGGCCGCGGGCGCCGACCCGATCCTCGTCGTCACGCCGGCCGACCAGACCGTCACCGCGCCCCCGGCTTTCATCCGCGCGCTGCGCGACGCGGTCCGGGCGGCGGCGGATGGCGCCATCGTCGTTCTGGGCGTGATGCCGGAACGCCCGGAAACGGGCTACGGCTACATCCGCACCGCAGGGGCTGTCGGCAGCGACGGCTCCGCGCCGGTGGGGCGCTTCGTCGAGAAGCCGACGGCCTCCACGGCCGCCGAGTACGTCGCCTCGGGCGAGTATTACTGGAACAGCGGCATGTTCGTCGTGCGCGCGTCGGTGTGGCTGAAGGCGCTCGAGCGCTTCCGGCCCGACATCGCCGCCGCCACCCGCACCGCCTGGGAAGTCCGGGGCGCCGACCAGCAGTTCCTGCGGCCCGGCAAGGCCGAGTTCGCGGCCGTGCCGAGCGAGTCGGTCGACTACGCGGTGATGGAGAAGTGCACCGGCACCGACAGCGGGTTCCCGGTGCGGATGGTGCCGCTGTCCGCCGGCTGGTCCGATCTCGGCGCGTGGGACGCCGTATGGCAGGTCGGCGAGCGCGATGCCGAGGGCAACGCCGCCCACGGCGACGTGCTGCTCGAGAACACGCGCAACACCCTCGTGCACGCGTCGAGCCGGCTCGTGTCGGCGGTGGGCGTGGACGACCTCATCATCGTCGAGACGGCTGATGCGGTGCTCGTCACGCGGCGCTCCGCCAGCCAGGACGTCAAGGCCGTGGTCGCCCGGCTCGCGAAGGACCGGCGCAGCGAAGGCACGCTGCATCGCCGCGTGCACCGGCCCTGGGGCTGGTACGACGGCATCGACCAGGGCGCCCGCTTCCAGGTGAAGCGCATCCTCGTCAAGCCCGGGGCGTCGCTGAGCCTGCAGATGCATCACCACAGAGCCGAGCACTGGGTGGTCGTCTCGGGCACGGCCGAGGTCACCTGCGGCGCCAAGAAAGTGCTGCTCACCGAGAACCAGAGCACCTACATCCCGCTCGGCGAAGTGCATCGGCTCGCGAATCCCGGCAGCATTCCCCTCGAAATCATCGAGGTGCAGTCCGGCAGCTACCTCGGCGAGGACGACATCGTGCGCTTCGAAGACAACTACGGGCGGCTGGGCCATTGACGGTGGCTCGTTTCCAGCGGCCGCCTGCCGCGAACGCGGGGTATATAGACCCCCTGGGGTTGGGCCAGAATTGCGCCGCTAACGTTTCGTTGCCCGCCCGCCGGAGCAGCGTGTCATCGGGGGGTGCATTGTTCAGTTCGTCCTACTACAAGCGGAGTCCGCCCTGGTTCCAGGAGTGGCTCATCGCGAGCCGCGCCTGGGCCCGCGGCGCCTTGCGTGAAAGCCGCTCCTTCCGGCAGGTGCGGGCCGAGATCGAGAGGAGCCAGTGGCTCCAGCCCGCCGAAATGCACCGCATGCAGGCCGACCGCATCACGGCCATGGTCCACCATGCCGCGACCACCGTTCCCTACTATCGCGAGCGCTTTCGCGAACTCGGGCTCGACGTCTCCCGCATGGAGTTCCCGCGCGACCTGCACCGGCTCCCGTTCCTCACCAAGAACGACGTGCGCAAGGCCGGCATGTCGCTGGTGGCACACAACGCGCAGAAGCCGCTGGTGTCGGTGAGCACCAGCGGCACCACCGGCAGCCCGGTGTGGTTCCACCAGGACCTCACCTCCATCACGCGCGAGAATGCCTTCATCTGGCGCCACCTGGGCTGGGCGGGGCTGAAGCCGGGCGAGCGGCGCGCGTGGATCCGCGGCGAGCCCATCGTGCCGCCCGAGCGCTTGACGGCGCCCTACTGGCGCCTGAACCGTGCCGACAACATGCTGATGCTGTCGTCGCTCCACCTGTCGGACCGCAACGCACCGGGCTACCTGGAAGCCATGGCCCGCTTCGATCCCGTCGTGATCCAGGCCTATCCCTCGTCGATCTCCTTCCTCGCCGCGTGGATGGAGAACCGCGGCACGCGCTACCAGGGAAAGTCGCTGCGCAGCGTGGTCACCTCGTCCGAGATGTTCGACCGCGAGCAGCAGGAACAGGTGGCGCGCGTGTTCGGCTGCCAGGTGATGGACTGGTACGGGCTGGTCGAGAGGGTGGCCGCCATCGGCCAGTGCGAGCACGGCCGCTACCACGTGATGACCGATTACTCCTTCGTGGAGTTCGAGCCCACCGAGGAGGAGGGCCTGTTCGAGCCGGTGGGATCCACCTTCAACAACTTCTCGATGCCGCTGCTGCGCTACCGCTGCGCCGACCTCGTGCGCCTCGCCCCACCCGACGAGCGCTGCTCGTGCGGCAGGCACATGCCGCTCGTCACCGAGATCATCGGCCGCACCGACGACTTCATCAAGCTGCCCGACGGGCGCCGCATGGCGGCCTGCCTGGCCGGCAACATGTTTCGCGGCGTGACCGGCATCCTCGAGGGACAGATCGAGCAGGACGCGATCGACACGCTGACCATCCGAGTCGTGCCGTCGGCTCATTACAGTCCTGCTTCTGCCGCGCAGTTGCTGGCGAACGCACGCCAACGGCTCGGCGGCGCGGTGGCTTGTGAGGTCGTCGTGGTCGATGAGATCAAGCGCCCTGCCCGGGGCAAGTTCAAGGCCGTCATCTGCAGGATCTGAGGCACGTTCCAAAATGTTCTCGTCCTCGATCTACAAGTCCAGCCCCGTGTGGCTCCAGGAGCTCATGATGAGCACGCGTGCCTACGGTCGCTTGACGATGCGCGAAGGCCAGCGGTTCCGTCGCTTCCTCGCCGAGGCTGACCGCACGCAGTGGCTCGACGCGCCCGAGCTGCGCCGCTACCAGGAAGACCACGTGCGCCGGTTGCTCGAGTGCGCCGCCTCGCAAGTGCCGCTCTACCAGGAGTTGTACGGCCACTCACCCTCGCTCGAACGCTCGGCGATCGACACGCTGCATTCGCTGCCGGTGATCGACAAGGACACCCTGCGCAAGGCGGGCTCGCGCGCCATGCGCGAGCGCCCTTCCTGGCCGCTGTTCGAGGGCGGCACGAGCGGCACCACCGGCCCGCCGCTGAAGCTCAAGCAGGACCTGTCCGCCATCAACCGCGAAAACGCGTTCGTGTTCCGCCAGCTGCGCTGGGCGGGCTACGAGCCGGGGCAGCCGCGCGCCTGGATCCGCGGCGACATGATCGTTCCCGCGGACGACACCACGCCGCCGTTCTGGCGCCGCAACGCCGCCGAGAACATGCTGGTGCTTTCGTCGTACCACCTGTCGGCCACCACGGCGCAGGGCTATCTCGATGCACTGGCCCGGTTCGATCCGCAGATCATCCAGGCCTATCCGTCGTCCATCGGCTTCCTGGCGTCCTACCTGCACAGCAAGAACCTCGACTACGGCGGGCGCCGGCTTCGCGGCGTCGTCACGTCGTCCGAGACGGTGGACGACGAGACCCGGCGCCTGGTGAAGCAGCGCTTCGGCTGCGCCATCTTCGACTGGTACGGCCAGTTCGAGCGCGTCGCGGCGATCGGCACCTGCGAGCACGGCTCGCTGCACGTCATCGAGGACTACAGCTACGTCGAGCTGCTCCCGAACGGCGAAGGCGAATGCGAGATCGTCGGCTCCGGCTTCAACAACCTCGTGATGCCGCTGATCCGATACCGCACCGGCGATCTGGTCGAGCCTTCCGCCGATGCCACCGCCTGCCGCTGCGGCCGCAGCTTCCGCACCGTCAAGCGCGTCATGGGACGCGACGAAGACGTGATCAAGCTGCCCGACGGACGCATGATCGGGCGCCTCGACCACATCTTCAAGGGGCTCGACAGCATTCTGGACGCGCAGATCCGCCAGGACGAGACGCGCTCCGTCATGATCCTCATCGTCCCTGGCGAGGGCTTCGGCCCTCACACCGTCGAGTCCATCCGCGCCAACGCCGCCGAACGCCTGGGCTCGGGCATCCGCATCGACGTCGAAACCGTGGCCACGCTGCCGCGCACCAAGAGCGGCAAGTTCCGCCGCGTCATCTGCAACGTGTGACCGAGCCGGCCCGCGGCGCCCGGTCACCGGGCAGCACCCCGCGGCGAGGGCGCTCCTGACCGGAACCATGGCATCCACTCCTTCGAAGCCGCGCATCGTCATGATCGGCACGTCGCCCCTCAACCGCGGGGGCATCTCCACCGTCGTGCAGAGCTACATCGCCGCCGGGTTCCTCGAGCGCTGGAACGTGCGCTACCTCACGACGCACACCGAGGGCTCGAAGTTCCGCAAGGCCTGGTTCATGCTGCGTGGGCTGGCGTCGTTCGCCATCGTGCTCGCCCGGCCGCCGTCCTTCGTGCACATCCACCTCGCCACCCGCGCGAGCTTCTGGCGCAAGCTCGCCTTCATCGCGCTGTCCAGCGCGCGCAGGATTCCCATCGTGCTGCACGTGCATGGCGGGCACTTCGGGGGTTACTACAACGAGGGCAGCCGCCTGCGGCGCGCGCTCATCCGCTGGGCGCTCGCCCAGGCGAAGACGCTCATCGCGCTCACGCCGAGCTGGGGCCGAATGTTCCTCGACATCGCACCGGGCGCGACCGTCGTCGTGATCCCGAACCCCGTCGACATCCCGGTGCTGGACGGTGTCTCGCAGCGCGAGGAAGACAGCGTGCTCTTCCTCGGCCGCCTCACGCACGAGAAAGGCATCGACGTGCTGCTGGACGCCTTCGAGGACGTCGCCCGGCGCCGCCCTGCCGCCAGGCTGCTGATCGGCGCGCCCGGCAATCCGCACGCGATCGACGACGAGCTGCGCCGCCGAGGCATCCAGGACCACGTGCGCATGCTGGGCTGGGTCGACGGTGACGCGAAGGACCGCCTGTTCCGCACCGTGGCCGTGTTCACGCTGCCGTCCCGCGCCGAGGGGTTGCCCGTGGGCATGCTCGAAGCGATGGCGCATGCGATGCCCGTCGTGGTCAGCCGCATCGGCGGCGTGCCCGATGCGCTGGCCGACGGCGTCGAGGGGCTCATCGTGCCGGTGGGCGACGCCCGCGCGCTGGCCGATGCCTTGTGCGAGCTGCTGGGCGATCCGCAACAACAGCGCCGCATGGGAGCCGCAGGACGCGTGCGCGCCGTCGCGGAGTTCGACCGGGCGGCCAAGCC
>Ga0247820_10002314_pt1 | contig 10743 bp, 9 predicted proteins | sample 13C_Glucose_Day1_2_FD_192480 | JGI IMG/M metagenome (GOLD analysis project Ga0247820, IMG submission 192480) | Soil microbial communities from agricultural site in Penn Yan, New York, United States - 13C_Glucose_Day14 | ecosystem: Environmental > Terrestrial > Soil > Agricultural land | place...
CGCTGCCCTTCATGTAGAGCACGCCCTTGTAGCGCAGCATCTTGGGCCCGTAGACCTGCACGATGGCGGCGAGGAAGTCTTCGAGCCGGGCCGGATTGAAGGCGCGGTCGGCCCGGAAGACGAACGACTTCACGTCGTCGTCGTGATGATGATGGTGGGGGTGGTCGCAGTCCTCGCCGTGCTCGTGGTCGTGGTCGTGGTCGTGGTGATCGTGATCGTCGGCCTGGAGGAAATCCGGGTCGATGTCGAGCTTGGCGTTCAGGTTGAAGCCCCGCAGGTCGAACACTTCCGTCAGGGGAACTTCGCCGAAATGCACGTGCTTCTGGGGTGCGCGCGGGTTCATGTGCTTGAGCCGGTGCGCCAGCGCCTCCACCGTGCCGGCATCGGCGATGTCGGTCTTGCTGATGAAGATCTGGTCGGCGAAGCCGACCTGCCGGCGCGCCTCCTGGCGCGTGTCGAGCTGGCCGTCGGCATGCTTTGCGTCGACGAGCGTGAGGATCGAGTCGAGCAGGTAGCTCTCGGCGATCTCGTCGTCCATGAAGAAGGTCTGGGCGACGGGGCCGGGGTCGGCCAGGCCGGTGGTCTCGATCACGACGCGGTCGAAGTCGAGCTCGCCCTTGCGCTTCTTCTCGGCCAGGTCGGCCAGCGTCGAACGCAGGTCTTCGCGAATCGTGCAGCAGACGCAGCCGTTGGAGAGCTGGACAATCTGCTCGCTGGTGTCGGACACCAGGATGTCGCTGTCGATGTTCTCCTCGCCGAACTCGTTCTCGATGACAGCGATCTTCTGGCCGTGCGCTTCTGTGAGCACTCGCTTGAGAAGCGTCGTCTTGCCCGAGCCGAGGAAGCCGGTGAGGATGGTGGCGGGGATGAGGCCGTTGGACATGGTGGTGGCCCTAGCAAGTAATGAGCCCTGATTTGGGGGCGGCGAACTGTCGTGCAAGGGCCGTCCCCTGTCAACCGATGGGGTATTCTTGACCCTTCGCCATTGCCGACACCCCTCGTGTCCGACCCTCAGCCCAGTCGATCCCCGCGCCACCCCCCCGGCGACAGGCGCTCCCTGTTCGAGCGCCTGGTGGAAATGATCTCCCCCGGCCCCGACTCGCGTGCGGAGCTGATCGAAACGCTGGCGGAGGCCGAGCAGCGCGAGCTGATCGAGCCAGAGTCGCGCATCATGCTCGAGCGGGTGATCCGCATGGCCGACATGACGGCCGGCGACGTGATGGTGGCAGCGCCCCGGATGGACCTGCTGGACATCGACGCGCCGTACGACGAGCTGCTCGGGCTGGTGATCGACACCGCGCACTCGCGCTTCCCGGTCTACGACGGGCGCCGCGAGAACATCATCGGGATCCTGCTCGCGAAAGACCTGCTGAAGCTGCAGCGGGCGCCGGAGCTGAACCTGCGCACGCTGCTGCGGCCGGCGGTGTTCGTGCCGGAGAGCAAGCGGCTGAACGAGCTGCTGCGCGACTTCCGCAGCAACCGCAACCACCTGGCCATCGTCATCGACGAGTACGGCAACATGGCCGGCCTGATCACGATCGAGGACGTGCTCGAGGAGATCGTGGGCGAGATCGAGGACGAGTTCGACGAGCGCGACGCCGAGTCCGGCGTCTACACGCTGGCGGACGGCACGCACCGGGTGGCCGGCGACACGAGCATCGCGTCGGTGAACGAGGCGTTCGGCACCGATCTGCCGGTGGACGACTTCGACACCATCGGCGGCATCGTCGCGCACAAGCTGGGTCGCGTGCCGCGGCGCGGCGAGGCGGTCGACGTGGGCGGGCTGCGCTTCGCGGTGATGCTCGCGCGCGGCGGCGCGGTGCGCTGGTTCAGGGTCTCGCGCACGGAGCCGTCGGACTCGGGCGACGGCGTTTGAGCCGCGCCGCACGCGCCGGGTGGGCCAGGCTGGCGCTGGCCGCCCTGCTCGGTGCGCTGCACAGCCTGCCTTTCGTCTGGACCTGGGCCTGGCCGCTGCAGGTGGGCTGCGTGGCCGCGCTGGCATGGCTCGCGGCGGCCGCCTCGCCCGCCCGGGCTGCTGGGCTCGGTGCCGCGTTCGGCACGGCCTGGCTGCTGTCGGGCGTATGGTGGTTGTTCATCAGCCTTCACCGCTACGGCGGGTTGCCGGCGCCGCTGGCCGTGGCCGCAGTGGCGCTGCTGTGTGCCACTCTGGCGCTGTATCTGGCCGGGGCGATGGCGCTGTTCGCCGCGCTGCGGCGGGCGCGCCCTATGACCGACGCGCTGCTGTTCGGTGCGCTCTGGCTGGCGGCGGAGCTGGCGCGCGGCGTGCTGTTCACCGGGTTTCCGTGGCTTGCCAGCGGCTACGCGCACGTGGATTCGCCGCTGGTTGCGCTGGCGCCGTGGATCGGCGTGTACGGCATCGGGTTCGTGGCCGCCTGCGCGGCCGGCTGGGTGGGGCTGGGCGTGAGAAGCCGACGTGCACTGCCGCTGCTGGCGGGACTCGCGGTGTTCGGCCTGGCCGCCGTGACCGGCCCCGGCGAGTACGGCCGGCCCACGCGCTCCCTGAGCGTGACCCTGTTGCAGACCAACGTGCCGCAAGACGAAAAGTTCGCGGCAGACCGGCTGCCGGCCACCCTGGACGAACTGCGCGCCGGGCTGTCGGCGGCCCGCGGCGAGCTCGTGGTGGCGCCCGAGACAGCGGTGCCCCTGCTGCCCGATCAGCTCGGACCGGGCTACTGGAATGCGCTCGCGGCGCCTTTCGAGGCGGGCGGGCAGGCCGCGCTGGTGGGCTTGCCGCTCGGCAGCTTCGAGGAGGGCTACACCAACTCCGCGGCCGGGCTGTCGGCGCAGGCGGCCCGCATGCCGGGCGGTTTCTACCGCTACGACAAGGTGCACCTCGTGCCGTTTGGCGAGTTCATTCCGACGGGCTTCCGGTGGTTCACCCGGATGATGAACATCCCGCTCGGCGACTTCGACCGCGGGCCGCTGAACGCGCCTTCGTTCGTCGCGCATGGCGAACGCATCGCGCCCAACATCTGCTACGAGGACTTGTTCGGGGAGGAGCTGGCAGTGCGCTTCGGCGACGCCGCGCAGGCGCCGACGATCTTCGCCAACCTGTCGAACATCGGCTGGTTCGGCGACACGATCGCCATCGACCAGCACTTGAACATCTCGCGCATGCGGTCGCTCGAGTTCCAGCGCCCGATGCTGCGCGCCACCAACACCGGCGCGACGGCGATCGTCGACCACCGGGGTCGCGTCACGGCCCGGCTGGCGCCGCACACGCGCGGCGCCCTGGACGGCCGGGTGGAGGGCCGCCAGGGGCTGACGCCCTATGCGCGATGGGCCTCGCGGGCGGGGCTCGCGCCGCTGGCGGCGCTGGCGCTGGCGATCGTGGCGACGGCAGCCTTCGCGGTCCGGCGCGTGCGCAGGCGCCTCTAGAATCTCGCGTTTCCGCCACGGCGCCGCGATGCTGAATTTCCAGCAACTCATCCTTCGACTGCAGGACTATTGGGACCGCCAGGGCTGCGCGCTCCTGCAGCCCTACGACATGGAAGTGGGCGCGGGCACGAGCCACACCGCGACCTTCCTGCGGGCTCTCGGCCCCGAGCCGTGGAAGGCGGCCTACGTGCAGCCGAGCCGCCGCCCGAAGGACGGCCGCTATGGCGACAACCCGAACCGGCTGCAGCACTACTACCAGTATCAGGTGGTCCTGAAGCCGGCGCCGGCGAACATCCTCGAGCTCTACCTGGGCTCCCTGGAGGCGCTCGGCTTCGACCTGAGGCGCAACGACGTGCGCTTCGTCGAGGACGACTGGGAGAACCCCACGCTCGGCTGCTGGGGCCTGGGCTGGGAGGTGTGGCTCAACGGCATGGAGGTGACCCAGTTCACCTACTTCCAGCAGGTGGGTGGCAACGCGTGCAAGCCCATCACGGGCGAGATCACGTACGGGCTGGAGCGGCTGGCCATGTACATGCAGGACGTGCCGAGCATCTACGATCTCGAGTACGCGCCCGGCCTGCGCTACGGCGACGTGTTCCACCAGAACGAGGTGGAGCAGAGCACCTACAACTTCGAGCACAGCGACGTCGAGTTCCTGCTCGGCGCCTTCGGCGCGCACGAGCGGCAGGCGAAGCACCTCATGGACGAGGCGCTGGCGCTGCCGGCCTACGAGCAGGTGCTGAAGGCCGCCCACACGTTCAACCTGCTGGACGCGCGCGGCGCCATCAGCGTGACCGAGCGCGCCGCCTACATCGGCCGCATCCGCAACCTGGCGCGCGCGGTGGCGCAGGGCTACCTGGCCAGCCGCGCCCGGCTGGGCTTTCCGATGGCGCCTCGCGCCTGGGCCGACGAGGCCCTGGCGCAGTTCGAGCGGAGGCCGCAGTGATGGCGCAGAACCTGCTGGTCGAGCTCTTCGTCGAGGAACTTCCGCCCAAGGCGCTGAAGAAGCTGGGCGAGGCGTTCGCGGGCACGATCGCCGCCAGCCTGGCGGCGCAGGGGTTGGCCGGCGCGGATGCGGTGGCGACGCCGTATGCGTCGCCGCGCCGGCTGGCGGTGCATCTCACGCACGTGCTGGCCAAGGCCGCCGACCGCGCCGTGCGGCACAAGCTGATGCCGGTGGCGGTGGGGCTCGATGCCCAGGGCGAGCCGACGCCCGCGTTGCTGAAGAAGCTGCTCGGACTGGGCGCCGGCTCCGATGCGGTACCTCGCCTGGAGCGTGCTCCGGACGGCAAGACGCAGGCGCTGTTCCTCGAGACGGTGGAGCCCGGCGCGCCGCTCGACGAAGGGCTGCAGCGGGCGCTCGACGAGGCGATCGCGAAGCTGCCGATCCCGAAGGTGATGGACTATCAGCTCGACGACGGCTGGTCAACGGTGCACTTCGTGCGCCCGGCGCACGGGCTCGTGGCGCTGCACGGGCGCGAGGTGGTGCGCTGCTACGCACTCGGGCTGAACGCCGGACGGCAAACGCATGGCCACCGCTTCGAGGCGGCGGTCGACCCCATCGAGCTGGCTGACGCCGATGAATACGCGGCCCGGCTCGAGCGCGATGGCGCGGTGGTGCCCGGCTTCGAGGCCCGGCGCCAGGAGATCGAGCGCCAGCTGCGCAATGCCGCGGCTCGCGAGGGGCTGGTGCCGATCGACGACGACGCGCTGCTCGACGAGGTGACGGCGCTGGTGGAGCGGCCGAACGTGCTGGCCTGCGGGTTCGAGCCGGAGTTCCTGGCGGTGCCCGCGGAGTGCCTCATCCTCACGATGAAGGCGAACCAGAAGTACTTTCCGCTGCTGGACGCGCGCGGCAAGCTGACCCACCGCTTCCTCGTGGTGAGCAACATCCGCCCGGACGACGCGAGCGCGATCGTCCAGGGCAACGAGCGGGTGGTGCGGCCCCGGCTCGCGGACGCCAAGTTCTTCTTCGACCAGGACCGCAGGAAGACGCTCGACGCGCGCGTGCCCGGGCTGGCGAAGGTGGTCTACCACGGCAAGCTCGGGACGCAGGGCGAGCGCGTCGAGCGCGTTCGGGCCATCGCGCGCGGCGTGGCGGAGCTCCTGGCCGGCTCGGTGAAGGTGGCCGATGCCGACCTCGCGGCGCGCCTGTCGAAGGCCGATCTGCTGACCGACATGGTGGGCGAATTCCCCGAGCTGCAAGGCGTGATGGGCGGCTACTACGCGCGCCACGACGGCCTGCCCGGCGACATTGCCGACGCGATCGAGGATCACTACCGGCCGCGCTTCGCCGGCGACACGCTGCCGCGCAACGCCACCGGGGTGGTGGTGGCGATGGCCGACAAGCTCGAGACGCTGGCGGGCCTCTTCGGCATCGGCCAGCTGCCCACGGGCGACAAGGACCCGTTCGCGCTGCGCCGCCATGCGCTGGGCATCGTGCGCATGCTGGTGGAGCGAGCGCTACCGCTGTCCGTGCACGAGCTCGTGGCGCTGGCCTTCCGGGCCTTCCCGCCCGGCCACGGCCAGGCGCAGGCCGAGGTGGCGTACTTCCTGCGCGAGCGGCTCGTGGGCTACCTGCGCGACCAGGGCTACGCGGCGCAGGAGGTCGATGCGGTGGTCGAGGCGCGGCCCGAGCGCTGGGCCGAGGTGCCCCAGCGGCTGGCGGCGGTGCGCGCCTTCGCCGCGTTGCCCGAGGCGGCGCCGCTGGCGGCGGCCAACAAGCGCGTCGGCAACATCCTCAAGAAGGCGGACGAGCCGCTGGAGGCGTTGACGGTCGACCCGGCGCTGCTGCAGGCCCCGGCGGAAGCCGCGCTGCATGCCGCGCTCGCGACACTGGTGCCGCAAGCCGACGCGGCCTTCGAGCGCGCGGACTACACGGCGTCGCTGCAGACGCTGGCGGCCCTGAAGCAGCCTGTGGACACCTTCTTCGACGACGTGATGGTGAACACCGACGATGCGGCGCTGCGCAGCAACCGGCTCGCGCTCCTGGCCTCGCTGCACCGGGCGATGAACCGCGTGGCCGACCTGTCGCGGCTCGCGGGCTGAGGCCATGGCGCGCGGCCGGCCAATAATCGCGCCATGAACCCCGGCATCAAAGTCGTCATCCTCGGGCGCGACGGCACCCTCAACGAATACCGCCCGGACCACGTCAAGGCGCCGGAGGAGTGGATGCCGCTGCCGGGCGCGCTGGAGGCGGTGGCCAAGCTGCACCATGCCGGCTGGCACGTGGTGGTGGCGACGAACCAGTCGGGCATCGGGCGCGGGATGATCGACATGGCCTCGCTGAACGCCGTTCACGCGCACATGCTGCAGCTGCTTCACCGCGTGGGCGGGCGTATCGACGCGGTGTTCTTCTGCCCGCACACGCCGGAGGAGGAATGCGACTGCCGCAAGCCGCTGCCGGGGCTGATGAAGCAGATCGTGCAGCGCTACGGCGCCGACCCGCGCCTGGTGCCGATGGTGGGCGACACGGCCCGCGACCTGCAAGCCGCCCTGGCTGCGGGCTGCCAGCCGCACCTGCTGCGCACCGGCCGCGCCGCCGGGTTCGACGACGCGCAGGTGGCGCGCATGGTCGAGGGAGCTCCCGGCGCCGAGGTGCACCGCGACCTGATGGCGTTCGCGGACTGGCTGCTGCACCGCGAGCGCGTGCAGCGCGGGCTGGAGGGCGAGGACTCGATCCCGGGGGCGCTGGCTTGATCCTCGCGCGCATGCGCTCGGTGCTGTTCTTCGCGTGGATGGTCGCGATGGTGATCCCGATCGCGATCGCCGTGCTGGTGGCCTCGCTCTTCACGCGCGGCGACCGGCTCTACTGGATGTGCGTGTCGTTCCTGCGCCTGTCGATTGTCGGCGCCCGCTGGATCTGCGGCGTGAAATGGCGCGTGCAGGGCATGGAGCACCTGCCGCAGGCGGGGGGCACCGAGCCGGTGATCCTCGTGCCCAAGCACCAGTCGACCTGGGAGACGTTTGCCTTCCCGACCATGATGTCGCACCCGCTGGCCTACGTGTTCAAGCGCGAGCTGCTGTGGATTCCGTTCTTCGGCTGGGCCATGGGGCGGCTGGACATGGTGCACATCGACCGCAGCAAGCGCAAGGAGGCATGGTCACTCGTGGCCGAGCAGGGCCGCCGGCTGATGTCGCGCGGCATCTGGGTGATCATGTTCCCGGAAGGCACGCGCACGCCGCGCGGCTCGCAGGGCACCTACAAGGCGGGCGCCTCGAGGCTGGCGGTGGCCACCGGTGCCTCGCTGGTGCCGATCGCGGTGACGTCGGCCCGCTGCTGGCCGCGCAAGAGCTTCGTGCTGCGGCCGGGCGTCATCGACGTGTCGATCGGCCGTCCGATCCCGTCGGCCGGGCGCGACCCGGACTCGCTGATGCGCGAGGTCGAGGGCTGGGTGGAGGCCGAGATGCGGCGGCTCGATCCGCAGGCGTACGCGGCATGACGGCGGCGCAGCTGTCGCTGTTCGAGGAGCCTGCCGCGGCGCCGCGGCACGTGCCGGCGCCGAGCGCGCCGCCGGCGAGCGCCGCGCCGCCGCCCTTCGTTCACCCGCGCGCGCGCCGCGAAGTGCGGCTGGACGGACATGTCGTGGCCTACGAGCTGCGGCGGGGGCGGCGCAGGACGATCGGGTTCCTGGTGGGCGCGGAGGGGCTGTCCGTGAGCGCGCCGCGCTGGGTCGGGCTGGCCGACATCGACGAGGCGCTGCAGTCGAAGGCGGGCTGGATCCTGCGCAAGCTTCAGGAGCAGCACGAGCGCACGCGCCGGCTGGAGGCGTCGCGCATCGCGTGGCGCGACGGCGCCAGCTTTCCGTTCCTGGGCGAGCCGGTGATCGTGGTGCTCGACCCGCGGGCCACGGGCGCGGTGCTGCACACCGCCGACGCGCTGCCCGGCGTGGCGCGGCTCACGCTGCACGTGGGGCTGCCGCACGATGCCGATCCGGCGCAGATCCGCGACGTGGTGCAGAGCTGGCTGCAGCGCCAGGCGCGCCGCGTGTTCGAGGAGCGCTGCCGCGAGTTTGCGCCGCGGCTGGGCGTGCGCATGAAGCGGCTGTCGCTGAGCTCGGCCACCACGCGCTGGGGCAGCGCGAGCGCGGACGGCTCGATCCGGCTGCACTGGCGCCTGGTCCACTTCGCGATGCCGACGATCGACTACGTGGTGGCGCACGAGCTGGCGCACCTGCGGGAGATGAACCACAGCGAGCGGTTCTGGGAGGTGGTGCGGTCGGTGGTGCCGGAGTACGAGCACGTGCGCGGGCAGCTCAAGGACGAGCACCTGCCGGTGTTCGAGTAGGGTCAGGCGGACTTCGAAGGCCGCGCCCTCACTCCGGCCCTCTCCCGCTCGCGGGAGAGGGAGCAAGAGTGAAGCGCAGCACGCCGTCGGGGCCGGTTGTTCGCATGAGGCGGCCTTGGGCCCACAGCAGGTGCAGGTGGGCTACCGCCTCGCCCATTGCGAATGTCGTCTGGTGCAGGTCGAGCGGGCGCCTGAAGAGGATGTCGAGCAGATCGGAGGCGGCGTGCGGCTTCGCGGCGCAGGCGGCCATGACGTCGGCCAGGCGCTCGTCGTGGTGCTCGCTCAGCTGGTCGATGCGTGCGTGCAGGCCGCGGAAAGGCTTGCCGTGGGATGGCAGCACCAGCGTGTCGGGGGGCAGCGCCTTCAGCTTCTCGATCGAAGCGAGGTACAGCGGCAGCGGGTTGGCCTCGGGCTCGAGGTCGATCACGCTCACGTTGGTGGAGATGCGCGGCAGCACCATGTCGCCGGAGATCAGCACGCCGAGCGCGGGGCAGTGCAGCGCGATGTGCTCGGGCGCGTGGCCGTAGCCGACGATGCAGCGCCAGTCGTGCGCGCCGATGCGCACGCGCATGCCGTCGAGCAGGCGGTGGAAACGCGGCGGCACCTGCGGAACCATGCTGGCGTAGTAGTTCGACCGGGCGCGCACCTTCTCGACCGACGCCGGATCGGTCAGGCCGTGCTGCTGGAAGAACGCTGCCGCACGCTCGCCGCCGAAGCCGGTGGTGCTCGTGCTCGCGACGCGGGCGGCGTTGTAGTCGGTGGCGCTGACCCACATCAGGCAATTCCAGCGCTGAGTGAGCCAGTGCGCGAGACCGATGTGGTCGGGATGCATGTGCGTGACGATGACGCGCAGCACGGGCAGGCCGTCGAGCTGCGTCGCGAACACCCGCTCCCAGGCGTCGCGCGTGGCGTCGCTGGTGATGCCGCAGTCGACGATCGTCCAACCCTCGCGGCCGTCGAGTCGGTCGCGCAGCAGCCACAGGTTGATGTGGTCGAGCGCGAACGGCAGCCCCATGCGCAGCCAGCGCACGCCGGGCGCGACCTCGAGCGAGGCGCCCGGCTCGGGCAGCGTGTCGCCCAGGAGGTAGGTGAGCTCCGATTCCTTGGGGTTGGCCATGACTTACATTTACGTAAACGTCAACCAGTGTAGCCATGACCATCGCCGTTCGATCCCGGGAGGGCAAGACCTTCACGATCACGGAGCTCGCCCAGGAGTTCGACATCACGCCGAGGGCGATCCGGTTCTACGAGGACGTGGGGCTGCTGGAACCTTCGCGCGCGGGTCGCAATCGCGTCTACACGCAGCGCGACCGCACGCGGCTGAAGCTCACGCTGCGCGGCAAGCGGCTCGGCCTGAGCCTGCAGGAAGTGAAGCGCCTGGTCGACATGTACGACTCGCCGTCGGACACCGCGCAGCAACTGCAGGCCTTCATGGCCGTGCTGCAGGAGCATCGGCGCCAGCTCGAGCAGCAGCGCGACGACATCCAGGTGACGCTCGAGGAGCTCTCGCAGCACGAGGAGCGCTGCCGCCGCCTGCTGGCGGAGCAGGCACGCGGGCGGCGCAAGGCCGGCGGCCGGGCCTGAGGCGCCCGCACGGCTAGAATTTACGTTTACGTAAACGTAAAGCAAAACCGGCGGCTGTTTTGGCCCACGACCAGGAGACAACCCATGAACCTCCCCGGCCTCGACTTCCAACTCGGCGACGACATCGACGCCCTGCGCGACGCGGTGCACGGCTTCGCCCAGGCCGAGATCGCCCCGCGTGCGGCGCAGATCGACGAGAGCGACCAGTTCCCGATGGACCTGTGGCGCAAGATGGGCGAGCTCGGCGTGCTCGGCGTGACGGTGGAGGAGGAGTACGGCGGCGCGGCGATGGGCTACCTGGCCCACATGATCGCGATGGAGGAGATCAGCCGCGCCTCGGCGTCGGTGGGCCTGAGCTACGGCGCCCACAGCAACCTGTGCGTGAACCAGCTCCGGCGCAACGGCACCGAAGCGCAGAAGCGCCGCTACCTGCCGAAGCTGATCAGCGGCGAGCACGTGGGGGCGCTGGCGAT
>Ga0247820_10002318_pt1 | contig 10734 bp, 13 predicted proteins | sample 13C_Glucose_Day1_2_FD_192480 | JGI IMG/M metagenome (GOLD analysis project Ga0247820, IMG submission 192480) | Soil microbial communities from agricultural site in Penn Yan, New York, United States - 13C_Glucose_Day14 | ecosystem: Environmental > Terrestrial > Soil > Agricultural land | place...
TCCACCTCGACCAGCTTGTAGACCATGCCGGCGGTCGGCGCGCCGGACCCGGTGACCAGCGACGTGCCCACGCCGTACACATCGACCGGGTCGGCCCGCAGGGCGGCGATCGCGTACTCGTCCAGGTCGCCCGACAGCACGATCTTGGTTCCGGTCGCCCCCAGCCCGTCCAGTTGTTGCCGGGCCGCCCGGGTCAGCGCGGCCAGGTCGCCGGAGTCGATGCGGACCGCGCCGAGATCGGGACCGGCGACCTTCACCGCCGTCTCGATGCCCTGGGTGATGTCGTAGGTGTCGACCAGCAGCGTGGTGCCGACGCCGAGCGCCGCGACCTGGGCGGCGAACGCGGCTTCCTCGGTGTCGTGCAGCAGGGTGAACGCGTGGGCGGCGGTGCCGGTGGTGGGCAGGCCGTAGCGCCGGCCGGCCTCCAGGTTGGACGTCGCCGAGAACCCGGCCAGCCAGGCGGCCCGCGCGGCGGCGACGGCTGCCTCTTCGTGGGCGCGCCGGGTGCCCATCTCGATCAGGGGGCGGTCCCCGGCCGCGGAGACCATCCGGGCGGCGGCGGCGGCGATCGCGCAGTCGTGGTTGAGCACGGACAGCACCAGGGTCTCCAGGATCACCGCGTTGGCGAAGGTGCCGGTGATGGTGAGCACGGGGGAGCCCGGGAAGAACAGTTCACCCTCGGGATAGCCGTCGATGTCGCCCTCGAAGCGGTAGCCCGCGAGGTGGTCGATCGTGGCTGCGTCCAGGAAGGGCCGCAGCTGGGCCAGTTCCTCGTCGCCGAACGTGAACGCGGCCACGGCCTCGATCAGCCGACCGACACCGGCGACCACGCCGTACCGGCGGCCCGGCGGGAGCCGCCGGGCGAAGGTCTCGAAGACGCACTGCCGAGTGGCCGTTCCGTCCGCGAGCGCGGCGGCGAGCATGGTCAACTCGTACCGATCGGTGAACAAGGCGGTGGACCCGACGGCGGATCCGGGAGTGCGGCGCATCCGTTGAGCCTAGGCCGAGCGGGTGAGTCACCCGGCGGGCACCGGCCGGGCCCCGGGCCGGGCCCGGGCCGGGCGCCGGCGGGTCCGGCGGTCGCGGTCGACCACACACCGGCCTCGGCCGTTGGCCGGGGCGCGGATCGGTGCGAAAATGAGGGTGTGGGTGGCACGGGGCAACGGTCGGAGGTCGGGTCGGTGATGAGCGCCGCTCCCGGCGAGGTGATGACGGCGCCCGCGCCCGAGAAGACCGGTTCGTCCGCGACCGTGCTGGCCCCGGACACGCCCTGGGTCACCATCGTGTGGAACGACCCGGTGAACCTGATGTCCTACGTGACCCTGATGTTCCAGAAGCTGCTGGGCCATCCCCGGTCCAAGGCCGAGGCGCTGATGCTGGACGTGCACCACAAGGGTCGGGCGACGGTGTCCAGCGGGCCGCGGGAAAAGATGGAGGCCGATGTCGCCAAGCTGCAGGCGGCCGGCCTGTGGGCGACGATGGCCCGGGACAGCTGACCCATGCGCCCGTTTCATCGCCGTTTCGGCAAGTACAGCGCGTCGTTCGAACCGGCCGAGGCCTCGCTCATCGCCGACCTGGTCGATCAGGTCCGGCAACTTCTCGCCGACCGCCGGGCGCAGGCCCCGGTCGACCCGTTGGCCCAGCTCACCGGCATGACGATGGGTCCGGATAGCAAACCGGCCGATCCCGCGGTCGCCCGGCTGCTGCCCGACTTCCACGCCCAGGACGCCCAGCTGTCCTCCGGGCTGCGGGTGCTACACGAGCCGGACCTGATCGCCGCCAAGGACGCCGCGGCCGTCACCCTGCTGGATTCGCTGCCGCGCGGCGGCGGCCCGGTCCGGCTCGACGACGACGCGGCCGCGGCCTGGATGGCCGCGCTCAACGATGTGCGGCTCGCGCTCGGGGTGCGGTTGGAGATCTCCGAGGACGACACCCCGCCGCCCGGCGTGGACGTCGCGGACAGCCCGCAGGCGGCGATGTACGCCACCTACCGGTGGCTGTCCGCGGTGCAGGATTCGCTGGTCAGCGCCATGCTCGACGCGTAGCCGGCGACGCCGTCGGGCCGGCTCGCACGAGCGCCCGACTACGCTGTCCGGGTGCTGCGCATCCCCGCCGCGATGATCGACGAGATCGTCGCCCATGCCCGCGAAGACCACCCGGACGAGGCCTGCGGCATCATCGCCGGGCCGGCCGGCTCGGACACGGCGACCCGTCTGGTCCGCATGCTCAACGCGGAACGCTCGCCCACGTTCTACCGGTTCGATTCGGGCGAGCAATTGCGGCTGTACCGGCAGATGGACGCCGCCGACGAAGAGGTGATCGTGGTCTATCACTCGCACACGGGCACCGAGGCCTATCCCAGCCGCACCGACATCTCCTATGCGGGTGAGCCGCAGGCGCACTACCTGCTGGTTTCCACCCGGGAACCGGACACGGAGGAGATCCGGTCCTACCGGATCCGGGACGGCGTCGTCACCGAGGAGCCGGTGGAAATCATTGAGGCCTGACCCGGCGTTGCACGAGAGGGCGTTCTCGTCCGTCACAATTGTTCCGATCCCACCAGCAGCAACCGACCAACGATGACCTCTGCGCGTCAGGCGCGGGGCAGTGAACAAGGAGTTTCCCGATGAGTGTTTCGGTGTCCGTGCCGACGATCCTGCGTCCGGTCACCAAGGGGGAGAAGACGGTCTCCGCCGAGGGTGCCACCCTGGCCGAGGTGATTTCCGACCTGGACAGCCGCTACACCGGGCTCGGCGACCGGCTGATCAAGAACGGTTCGTTGCATCGCTTCGTGAACATCTACGTCAACGACGAGGACGTGCGGTTCACCGGTGGCCTGGAGACCGCGGTCGCCGAGGGCGACAACGTGACGATCCTGCCAGCCGTTGCCGGAGGCGACAGTCGGGCAACTGTCGCCGGCCGGGCCCGCTGACGGGGCCCTGACGTCATGACCCGCTACCCCAGCCTGGTCGACGCGGTCGGCGGCACGCCCCTGGTGGGCCTGCCCCGGCTGTCGCCGTCCCAGTCGGTGCGGCTGTGGGCCAAGCTCGAGGACCGCAACCCGACCGGCTCGATCAAGGACCGGCCCGCGCTGGCGATGGTCGCACGGGCCGAGCGGGACGGTCGGCTGCGTCCCGGCTGCACCGTCATCGAGCCGACCAGCGGCAACACCGGGATCTCGCTGGCGATGGTGTGCCGGGTCAAGGGGTACCGGTTGATCTGCGTGATGCCGGAGAACACCTCGGAGGAGCGCAAGCTCATCCTGCGGGCGTACGGGGCGCAGATCATCCCGTCCCCGGCGGCCGGCGGGTCGAACGCCGCGGTGGCGATGGCCAAGGAGCTCTCGGCCGACCACCCCGACTGGGTCATGCTGTACCAGTACGGCAATCCGGACAACGCGCTGTCGCACTACGAGACGACCGGACCCGAGCTGTTGGCCGACCTGCCCTCCATCACCCATTTCGTGGCGGGCCTGGGCACCACCGGCACCCTGATGGGCGTCGGCCGGTTCCTGCGGGAGAAGGTGCCGGACGTGTCCGTCGTCGCGGCCGAGCCCCGCTACGGCGAGCTGGTCTACGGGCTGCGCAACCTCGAGGAGGGCTTCGTCCCCGAGTTGTACGACGCGTCGGTGCTGACGTCCCGGTTCTCCGTGGGACCGGACGACGCGGTGCGCCGCACCCGGGAGCTGCTCGAGGTCGAGGGGATCTTCGCCGGGATCTCGACGGGCGCCATCCTGCACGCCGCACTGGGCATCGCGGCGCGGGCCGTCCGCGAGGACGTGGAGGCCGACATCGCGTTCGTGGTGTGCGACGGCGGCTGGAAGTACCTGTCCACCGGCGTCTACGACGCCGGTGACGACGCGATCGCCGCGACCGGCCTGGAGGGTCAGCTCTGGGCCTGACGGCCCATCCGGTCGGCCCGTCCGACGTCCCGATCGTCAGGGTTTCCCCCGATTCCGGGCCGATCGCGGGTCGGTACCGTTAAACCCATGACCTCGCCGTCGCAGTTCGGCTCGTCCGGTTCCTACGTGCCCCCCGGTTACGGTGTGACGCCGTCCGGTTCGGCCGCCCCGGCCAAGAAGAAGGTCCTCCCGGAGAACCTGCGGACGGCGATCGTCGTCGTCGGCTCGCTGGCCGTGGTGATGCTCATCGTTCAGGTCGTCAACTGGGCGATGGACTACCGGCTCGACCAGTTCGGCATCGATCCGCGCAGTTGGTCAGGGCTGTGGGGCGTGCTGGCGGCGCCGCTGATCCACGGGTCGTGGGCGCACCTGTGGTCCAACCTGGTGCCCCTGGTGATCATGGGCGTGCTCATCACGGTCGGCGGACTCCGGCAGTTCGTCGCCGTGACCGCGCTGGTCTGGCTGGTCTCGGGGCTCGGGGTCTGGTTGGTCGCGCCGGCCTACAGCGTCACCGTGGGTGCCTCCGGCGTCGTCTTCGGCTGGCTGACCTTCCTCATCGTCCGCGGCATCTGGACCCGGACCTGGCAGCACATCCTGCTCGGCCTGGTCCTGCTCGTGCTGTACGGGAGCCTGTTCTGGACCGGCATCGTGCGGGTGGCCGCAGCCGATATCACCGGGGTCGTCACCGTCTCCTGGCAGGCCCACCTGTTCGGTGCGCTGGGCGGCGTGCTCGCCGCGTTCATCGTCGGCCGGGCCGACCGGCAGCGCCGCGCGGTCACCGCCTGACCCGGCCCGGCGGTAGCTTCGGGGACGTGAGCGCTGTGGTGAGTCCGGACGTGACCGCCCCGATCGGCATCTTCGACTCCGGGGTGGGCGGGCTGACCGTCGCCCGGGCGATCATCGACCAGTTGCCGGGGGAGCAGGTCCGCTACGTCGGCGACACCGCCAACGGCCCGTACGGCCCGCTGCCCATCGCGGAGGTCCGTCGCCACGCACTCGCGGTCGGTGACCGGCTGGTCGACAGCGGGGTGAAGATCCTGGTCATCGCCTGCAACACGGCGTCCGCGGCCTGCCTGGCCGACGCCCGCGAACGGTACGACGTGCCCGTGGTCGAGGTGATCCGGCCGGCGGTGCGGCGCGCGGTCGCGGCGACCCGGACCGGTGAGGTCGGCGTGATCGGGACATCGGCGACCATCGCCTCCGGTGCCTATCAGGACGCATTCGACGTCAATCCGGGCATCACGGTGCACGCGGCCGCCTGCCCGTCGTTCGTCGATTTCGTCGAGCGGGGCATCACATCGGGCCGGCAGGTCATCGGGCTGGCCCAGGCCTACCTGGGACCGCTGCAGCGGACCAACCTGGACACGCTGGTTCTCGGGTGCACCCACTACCCGCTGCTGACCGGCGCCCTGTCCCTGGTGATGGGGGACGGGGTGACGCTGGTCTCCAGCGCCGACGAGACCGCCAAGGATGTCTACCGCAAGCTGACCCAACTGGACCTGCTGGCACCGGGGACGGAGCCCGTCGCTCCGCACGAGTTCCTGGCCACCGGGGACCCGGCCCCGTTCACCCGGCTGGGCCGGCGATTCCTCGGGCCGGAGATCGGGTCGGTCGTCGAGTTGGGTGCGCCGGTTGCGTGATTCGAGCCTGCTGTCGGAGTCCGGCGGATTGCCGGCCGATGACGCATCGGTGTGACTAATCTGTCACCGGCTCGAACGAGAACCACGCGGAGTAACGGCGAATGGGACCTTCGGACCCAGTGATCGCAATAGGTATCGGCCCGCGTCGCTGACGGTGTTCCAGGAATGTGAATTCCGTCGAGCGAGGTCGCACGAAGGGTTTTCGGGGCTCCGGCGTCACCTACAGTGATGCCTGCGTACGGTCGCCAGTGTCGGCGGATCGAGCGCGGCCAGGGGGGCGGGATAAGGCGGTCTCACCCATTCCGCCGAAGGATCAATGCGGATCCATTCGATCCGACCGGGTTTCCATGCCGGGTCGCATCCGGTGGTCACACGCGTGCTCGGAGCACGCCCCAGCCTCGTGAGCGCTGACTGACTCGGCTGAGAGGTCGTGAAGATGCAATCCAGGGACGAATACGAGTGTCGGTCCGGTACGGGTGACCCCGTCGAGGCCTTGATCGCGGCCGCCACCGCCGGGACCGCGGACCCGAGCGGGCGGATGCGCGCGGCCACCCGGGCCGTCATCGACGATCGCGCAGGGGCCGGGCTCGCCGAGCTCGGCCGGTTCCGGGAGACCAGGACCCGCCAACTGGGCATTGACGACGATCGGGTCCGGGAAGCACATCTCGGGCGTACCGTCCTGGTCACCGGCGGAACCGGTTGCATCGGCTCGGTTCTGGTGCGTCTGTTGCGCGAGAGCGGGGCGGCGCGGGTCGTCTCGATCAGCCGTGGCCGGACGAACTGCTGGCCGCGGACGGACGGCGTCGAGTACCTGCGGATGGATGTGCGCCAGCGGGCCGCCCTGCAGGAGCTCGTCGCCGAGCTGCGGCCCGACATCGTCTATCACGTCGCCGCGCAGCACGATCCCGGATTGGCCGAGCACCACGTCGCCCGGACCGTGTCCACCAACGTCACCGGAACGGTGAACGTCGTCGATGCCTGCCGCTCGGTCGGTGGGATGCACCTGGCCTTCGCGTCGACCGGCAAGGCCCTTCGCCCGTTCAGCCGGGACGTCTACGCCGGGTCGAAGAAGGCCGCCGAGTGGGTCATGCGCAACGGAGTCGTCGATGCCGACATCACGGGCACGGCCGTCCGTTTCACCCACATCGTCGACAACTCGATCATCTACAGCCGCCTGCAGGACTGGTGCGCGACCGAGAGCGTCGTGCGCCTGCACGACGCCGGCACGATGTTCTACGTCCAGTCGGCCCTGGAAGCGGCCGAGCTGCTGATGAGTTCGGTGCTCGACGCGCGGCCCGGTCAGCTGGGGTTGGATGCCATCACCGATCTCGGGTGGCCGATCTCGCTGCTCGACCTGGCCGTCGGGATGCTGGCCGAGACCGGGGCGCCGTCGCCCATCCACGTCTGCGGGCACGATCCGGGCTACGAACGCAGCCCCTACCCGGCGTTGTACGACCCCTTGGCATCTGGCGAGCGCAGCCCGTTGTTCAGCTCGTTCGAGGTCGCCGACCTGGTCGACGCGCCGGGCTGCCCGAGCGTGGATCGGCTTCCATCGGGTCCGCTCGCCGACCAGGTGGTCGAGGACGGCCTGGCCGCCCTGACGGCCAGCGCGGCGCGCGGGCGGCCGCCGGGCGAGATCCGGGCGCTGCTGTGGACGGCCCTGTGGTCGATGCTCGGCGCCGGACTGGCTGATCTGCCCGAGGACGTGCTGCGCCGGCAGGTGCGGCTGATCGCGCGGGCCGCGGCGGCCGACTGGTCGTCCGACGACCGGACCGTCGCGTCGATGGTGGAGGCCGAGACCGCCCGGCGACTCGGCCGGCCGGATCCCGGGCTCGGGGTGCTCGCCCACACCGCCTGACCATGGCGGTGTCCGACCACCCAACTAGCCTGCCTGTATGACCCGAGCAGACGGCCGTGCCGATCACGAACTTCGACCGGTGCGGTTCACCCGCCGGTTCCAGCAACATCCGGCGGGCTCGGTGCTGGTCGAGTTCGGTGGCACCAAGGTGCTCTGCGCGGCGTCGGTCACCACCGGCGTGCCGCGCTGGCGCAAGGGTTCCGGCCTGGGCTGGCTCACCGCCGAGTACGCCATGCTGCCGTCGGCGACGCACCAGCGCAGCGACCGGGAATCGGTCAAGGGCCGGGTCGGCGGACGCACCCACGAGATCTCCCGGTTGGTGGGCCGGTCGCTGCGCGCGTGCCTGGACCTGCGGTCGCTCGGGGAGAACACCATCGCGGTGGACTGCGACGTGCTGCAGGCCGACGGGGGCACCCGCACCGCGGCCATCACCGGGGCGTACGTGGCGCTGGCCGACGCGGTGGCGTGGCTGCGCGAGCGCGGCCAGCTGGCCGACCCGCAACCACTGTCCTGCCAGATCGCGGCCGTCTCGGTGGGCGTGGTCGGCGGCCGCGTCCGGCTCGACCTGCCGTACGAGGAGGACGCCCGGGCCGAGGTGGACATGAACGTGGTGGCCACCGATGTGGGCACGCTGGTGGAGGTGCAGGGCACCGCGGAGGGCGCCACCTATTCGCGTTCGACCCTGGATGCGATGCTGGACAGCGCACTGGCCGGCATCGCCACGCTGGCCCAGCTGCAGCGCGCTGCCCTGGCCCAACCACTGGATGAGCCCGCATGACGGCCGGCCGGACGAGGGTCGTGCTGGCCACGCGCAACGCCAAGAAGCTGGCGGAACTGCGCCGCATCCTGGGTGCGGACGTTCAGGTGCTCGGCCTGGCCGATGTGCCCCCGTTCGCCGAGCTCCCGGAGACCGGTGCGACGTTCGAGGAGAACGCCGCCGACAAGGCCCGGCAGGCCGCTCGGGAGACCGGGGAGATCGCCCTGGCCGACGACTCCGGGCTGGCCGTGGACGCCCTGAACGGGATGCCCGGGGTGCTCTCGGCGCGGTGGTCCGGCCGGCACGGTGACGACCCGGCCAACACCGCGCTGCTGTTGGGCCAGCTGGCCGACGTGCCGGACGAGCGCCGCGGGGCCGCGTTCATCTGTGCGCTGGCCCTGGCCGGGCCGGACGGTGCGGTGCGGGTGCTGCGCGGCGAGTGGCGGGGGAGGATCGGTCGGGTCGCGCTCGGGACGAACGGCTTCGGCTACGACCCGGTCTTCATCCCGGCGGAGAGCGACGCGGCCGGTGATGGGCGCACCTCGGCAGAGCTGAGCCCGGCCGAGAAGGACGCACTGTCCCATCGCGGCCGGGCTCTACGGCTGATGCTGCCGATCCTGCAGGAGGTGCTGGATCGGCCGTGACCGGGGTCAGACCAGCGGGCGGCGGCGGCCGACGGCGCGGGCGATCACCACGGCGAAGCTGGCGCCGAGCAGCATGAGGCCGAGCACCAGCATCCAGCCGGTGATGCCCCAGACGACCATCTCGGGCCGGGCGAACATCTGGTCGACGAAACTGGCCACGCGGTCGGCGCCGTCGTACCAGGCCAACGACCAGATGCCGGCGGCGGTCAGGACGGCCCCCGGGATCAGCGTCGCCCACGGCGACCAGCCGTTCAGCAACACCGCGACGAAGATCAGCGCGGCGCCGACGGAGGTCCAGGTGATGTCCCACCCGGACGGCTGCCCGCCGCCGTTGAGCATGGCCTGGAAGATCCCCATGCCGAACTCGCCGATCAGGTACAGGCCGGTGCCCACCAGCAGCGTGCCGAGGATCGCGCTGAACAGCCCGGCGACGGCCCGCTGCTTGGTCTGCCGGCCGGACGCCGGCGGCTCCTCCCGGGCCGGCGAACCGGGGGCCGGCACGTAGGTCGGGCTCGCCGAATCCGATCCGCCGTACGTCGACGGATACGACGCCGACGACGACGACGACGACTCGGAGTCCAGCGGCTCATAGGGGCTACCGCTCCACGCCGAACCGGAGGACTTCGACGAGCCGTACGGGCTGTCCGGGGAGTCGTCCGAGAAGGGCGACGCCGTCGAGTACGCCGACGACACGGTCGTCACCCCGCCGCCCGAACTGTCTTGGATTGCGTCGGACTTCGAGTTTTCCGGTCCGCTCATCGATTTCGCCCCTCTAGTCGAGCAACTGGCTTCGCCGTCTGGCCGCCGCACCGCGCTGCATCATTGCTCGAGACCCGGTGTGGACGGTCTTCATCGTGCTTGTTCACCGGTCGTGGGTGTGGTAACTCGGGCCGCGTGTTGTCGATTGGAGTGTGAACTGGATTGAACGGTGGGGCCGGTGGGACTCGAACCCACACTGGCACGGACCTAAACCGTGTGCCTCTGCCAATTGGGCTACGGCCCCGCGACGCCTGCCCGGGCCTCAGCTTGCCAGACCCAGCTCCGTCAGCACCCGGGCGACGTGGCCGGTGGCCTTGACGTTGCGCCAGGCCTGCTCGATGCGGCCATGGGCACCGACCACGAAGGTGGACCGGATCACGCCCTGCACCGTCTTGCCGTACATCTTTTTCTCGCCGAATGCTCCGTAGGCGGTCATCACCGATCGGTCGGCGTCCGAGAGCAGGACGATCGACAGGTTCTCTTTGTCCCGGAACGTGGCGAGCTTCTCCGGCCGGTCGGGCGAAATGCCCAGCACGGTGTACCCGCCACCGTCGAACGAGCCGCGGGCGGTGGTGAAATCGCAGGCCTCGGTGGTGCAGCCGGGCGTCATCGCCGCCGGGTAGAAGTACACGATCACCGGGCGGCCGGCGAAGTCGCTCAGCGACACGGGATTGCCGTCGGCGTCGGGCAGGGTGAAGGTGGGTGCTTCGTCGCCCACTCCGGGTGCGGTGATGGCCATGCGGCTAGGGTAAACACCCGCGGGGCCGGTGTGGGTCCGGGCCTGCCACCGGCCGGGTGCGGCAACTCGCCGGTCCTGAGCATCGAATGATCTTCCAGATAGGAACAGGAGGCGCCGTGGTCCGCGACGCGGAGACCATCCAGGCGGAAATCGAACGCGCACGGGACTCCCTGGCGGCGGCGGTCGACGAGCTGACGACGCGGGCCAACCCCAGGCGCGTCGTCGACCAGGGACGGCAGACTCTGGCCGCCACTCTCGCCGAGCCGAAGGTCAAGTACTCGCTGATCGCGGTCGGGGCCCTGGTCGGACTGGTCGTCCTGCGGCGTCTGTTCCGTTAGGACGGCGCGACCACGGAGATCGTTCGCCGCCGGGTGCGCCCGGGGTGGGCCGTGATGAGGTCGATGTCACGCCGGCGGCAGGCCCGCCGGCGTGACAT
>Ga0247820_10002320_pt1 | contig 10728 bp, 8 predicted proteins | sample 13C_Glucose_Day1_2_FD_192480 | JGI IMG/M metagenome (GOLD analysis project Ga0247820, IMG submission 192480) | Soil microbial communities from agricultural site in Penn Yan, New York, United States - 13C_Glucose_Day14 | ecosystem: Environmental > Terrestrial > Soil > Agricultural land | place...
GCTTCAAAAGGAGTCGAATATTTTGATGATGAGTTAGAAGAATTTACTAAATGGCAGATAAGATAACCCAGGGCAGAAAATAATGTTTAGAGAGAGCCGCAAGTTAATTGATGAAGTGTGCGGATAGAGGCAAAGGGGGTAGTGGTGGATAACTCAATGTTATTGGTGGTTATGAAGTTATCGTTGCTTTTTGGGCCGCTTTTAATTGGTTTTATAGGCGTTGGTGTCAACTGCTATATCGCATGTCGAGATTTAAATGCGATTTTGGGCGTTTTCAAAAAAAGCAATATCGTAACTTCTTATGGAGATGTATGGGGTAATGGTTCGTTTTCTGCGCGCTGTGTACTTGCATCCATAGTTTCGGGCAATGTACTTTTCCCAAGAAAACATATTCGCAATGGATCGCTTGATCCTGATGAACTCGCTTGTTTGCCTGCCTCAATAAAAACACGCATGAGATGGTCAGTGGGGCTGATGTTCTTTGGGGTTATATCGCTTGTTGGGCTTGTTGTCGTTACTGAGTTCTTAAAGTGGTTAACTGGAGCTTAGATTCAGTAGTCGCCAGGCCTCGTTCATTTCAATTATGCCCTAACCGAAAGGCGATTGATTCCTGCTCGGGTCCAGCTCAAAAATAGCCAGGTGGCAAACTCATTAAAACATTAAGTGCATTGTTGGAGGGTGTAATGGAATTGAATCCTGCGGCTTGGCCGTTGTTGCTCAAAATGTGTTTCCTGTTTGGACCGTTTTTCGTTATGTTTGTCGGGATGGGTATGATTACGTATATGGCATGTCGCGACTTGGATAAAGTTCTTGGCGGATTTCCAAAAAGCCAAATAATCACTTCTTACGCAGACGCTTGGAGGGGCGGTTCGTTGGTCGCTCGCTACACTGTTATGTCCATTGTGATTAGTGCAGTTCTCTGGCCTGGAATGCACCTGAGAAAGGGGCATTTAAATGCAGAGGAGCTCAATGGAGTTCCGGTTGCTATTAAGCGGCGTATGCAGGTTTCAGCAGGGCTGCTTATCTTCGGATTTGTATGGTTTGTTGGTTTTTTTGTTCTGGTAAAACTATACGAGTGATTTCTGGTGGCGAGTTGTTCGAAGGTTTGCAAGGGGATATACAGTGGGGTATATGAGTTTTTTGTCAGTTAAGCTGTTTTTTCTGCTTGCGCCGCTGTTGGTCGGTTTAATTGGTCTAGGTGTAAATTGTTACGTTGCTTGTCGTGATCTCGATGCGGTGTTGAGTGTTTTCAAGAATAGTTATGCTGTAATGTATTATGGAAGGATGCCGTCCGGAAAGTGGACATTCGCCATGCGTCTTTCTCTAGCTTCCAATTTGTCGGGTACCATTGCGTGGTCGAGCAGGTATGTTCGGCGTGGAATGCTTGATCCTGAGGAGCTCGCTCGGTTGCCCGTATCAATAAAGAGGCGAATGATATGGTCTTCCGTGCTTTCGGCAGGAGGGTTTATGGGGCTGTTGGTAGCTATCATTGCGCTTGAAATTTTCAAGTAACGGGCGAGTCAATAGTAAAGGCACTAGTTCATAACTACTAAATTTTTAAAGTGTTGGCAGGGCTTCGGCTTTGCTGTTGTCAGGCCTCGCCCATATTGGTTATGCCCTCACTGAAACGCGGCTGCTGCCTGCACGACCCCAGCGTTTCATCGAGTCCTACTGGAGCAGCTTGAAAATGCCTGAGGTCGGCCCCTCGGAGAAAGGGGGCCAGTCCAACACATCACTCACTCACGCACATTCTGATACAGCATCAACCTCGAAGTCTCATGCATCCCCCGAGTCAACTCCACCAGACGCTTGAACTCCTCCGGGTTTTTCTCAGCCACGTTGTCCAGCGGCGTCTTCGAAGCCAGGTCATGGAGCGTCGGCGAGCTGCCGTCGTGTTCCATCTGCACCATATAGTGCTGGGTGACGCCCGCAATCAGCGGGAAGGTGCCTTCGCGCAATACCAGCGGCACGACACGTTCACCTTCGGGTGCAGGTTGCTGGATGTCACGGCCCATGCCGCTGTTGCGGAATTCGAGGCCGGCCATGCCTGCCACTGTCGGCAGCAAGTCCACCAGGCCCACGGCTTCCTTGACGGTACGCGTGCCGAGCAGGCCCGGGGCGTGGATGATCATCGGCACTGCGTTGCTTTCCAGGCCCAGTTGCTCATAGGCCGGGGCCAGGAACGGGATCTGGGCGATGCGGGTGTTGTGGTCGCCGAACAGCACGAAAATGGTGTTGTCGTACCAGCCGCCGGCCTTGGCGATTTCCATCAGGCGACCGATGTTGAAGTCCAGCAAACGCACGGCGTTGTACTGCTCGACACTGCGGGATCCGGCGGCCTGGACTTCCTCCAGGGTAGGGTGCTTGACCTCGAATCCGTCGTTGGTCTTCGGAATCGTGAACGGGCGATGGTTGCCTGCGGTCTGCACGTAGGCGAAGAACGGTTTGTCCTTGGGCAGTGCCTGCAGGATCTGGTCGGTTTCCTTGAACAGGTCCAGGTCGGAAATGCCCCACACGTCCACCACCGGCGACTTCCAGTCACGCTCTTCGAACAGGCGAACGCCGTCGATGCTCTGCCGGATCAAGGCATTCATATTGGCCCAGCCGGAGTTGCCGCCAATGGTGTAGAGCTTCTCGTAGCCGGTGAACGCGTTGATCAGGGTGTGCTGTTTGGTGATCAGCGGATTACGGGTCGCGGTTTCCTGGCGAGTGACGTCAGGCACCCCGCTGATGCTGGCCCAGACGGTTTTCGCGGTCCCGGTCACCGGCACATAGAAGTGTTCGAAGAACCAGCTCTGCGTGGCCAGGCGATCGATGTTCGGGGTCGGATTGAGCGGGTTGCCATAGGCGCCGACGGCGCTGGTGCCCAGGGATTCGAGCATGACGAACATCACGTTCGGCGGCCGGTTACCCGGCACCTTGTAAGGTTGCGGCCCCTGGTGACGGACGAAATCGAGGCGTTGCGGGTCAGGTTGCGCGACCCCCAGGTACTTGGCCATGACGGGATAGTGTTCACGCACCTGCGCTTCGTCGTAGCGCGACTGGCCGACCTTGACCGTGTCGTACAGGAAGATCACCGGATTCAGGCCCAGTGCGGCGACCTGGTTGTTACCCGAGAAGAACGCATCGCTCCAGCGCAGCGGGACCGGGTTTTCCAGGTTCATGTTCTCGACCCGGCCCAGGATACCCAGTAACACCAGCACCACCATCAACGCGCTGCCCCAGGTGACGGCGAGCGGGTGGATGGCTTTGCGCGGGCGGTCCAGGGTCACGCGTTCCAGGCGCACCAGGGCCAGGGTCACCAGGGCGACCGTCGCCAGCCAACCCAGCGAAATCCAGATGACCGGGTAGGTCTGCCAGACCATGTCCCGGGAGATCTGCGCATCTTCGATAAAGCGCAGCACGGTGGCGTTGATTCGCACGCCCAGGTACGCATAATGGCCGAAATCGATGATGTAGATCAGCAGCATGACGCTGAGGATCGCGGCCAGGTACACCCGTGCGATCCGCCGCAACAGGCGGCTGGTCGTGAGGTTCCAGCGCGGGATCCAGGCCAGCAACGCCATCGGCAACATCACCAGGATGGCCAGGCGCAGGTCGAAACGAAAGCCGATGCCCAGGGTTTCCGGCACGGCCGGTTCAGCGCTCAACGCGTTGGCGTCAAAGCCGGAAAAGCCGAAGAAGAACACCACCCGCAGCAGTGCAAACAGCACGAATGCAATCGCTGTTGCGCCCAGCCAGTAATGTAAACGTCTCGATTGCAGCCAGCCCATCCATGTTCCCCTGTTAAAAAATGTCGTTGAATCTCGAATGGAGCCTGGTCACGCCGAACGGCGCAAGGTGCCGAGTCGGCCGTAGATCCAGCCCATGGCCAACACCAGCAGTGCCAGGCAGCAATACAGGCCCAGCAGCGGATCGACCAGGTAATCCCAATAATTGTGCGATGGCTTGATGCCGACGACGAACGCCAGGGTCGCGCCGGCCAGCATCACCACAGCCAGGTAGTTGCGCAGGTAAAAAAGGCCGAGTGTCAGCAGTGCGACGAACACCAGCATCGGGCGCGGGCTGAAGCCGAAACGATAGGGGTCCAGGTCGCTCATGCCCAGAGTGGCCGGATACAGCGCCAGGGCCATCACGGCAAAGACAGTCAATACGCCGGTTTGACCCCGTGCGGGCGGCAGAAAATCCATTCGACGCAAGCAACCCCAGGCCATGAACACCAGGGTCGTGACGGCAAGGTCGTCGATGTGGCTGCGCAAGTACGCGGCCAGGGTCAACCCGTCCAGCGGAATGAAGCTGACGGCCAACAGGGCGAGCAGCAGCGCGACACGCCAGGCCTTGTTCAAGCCAAAAGACGGCAGCAGCAGGAAGAGGATCATTGCGAAGCTGATATGGGCTTGCCAGAGGTTGATCAATGGACGCGCTCCGCCAGCCAGGCATCGTTGAAGGTCACATGCTTGATGAAGGTGTTGTTCCAGGAATACACCAGGTGATACATACCGTCGGGACTGCGAATGAAGTAGGGGTATTCATACTCGAATTCGCAACCCTGGTTTTTACACACGCGGGTATCGAGGTTGCTCAGGAACTGTGCTTCCAGCGGTTGGCGAAGCGCGCCACTGGAACCGCGAAATTCCTGGCCGATGATTTCCTTGTACGCCTCGGGTGAAAACGGCGCGCCCAGGGGATCGGGCGATTTGTCCAGGTCCCGTAGCGAACGCCAATCGTCCATCTCTGCGTCGGTGCCGTAGAGGCTCAGTTTGAAGCGCCCCTCCTGCAGGTCATTCAGCGCTACCAGCAACCCGTGTTCGGGCGTCGCGACCGCCGCCAGCGAGGAGTTCGGGTTCGATGGGTCCAGCGGGTAGGGTTCACTCCAGGTTTGCCCGGCATCTTCAGTGCGGGACGCCAGCACCCGGTGGTGGGTGTTGCCGGCGTAGCGCAGCAAAGCCACACCGCGCTGCCCATCCAGCGGAACGACCGTGGGTTGCAGGGAGTTATTGCCGTGGCTGATGCGGTATTTATCGATCACATTGCCGTCCGCGCTCAGGTACAGGTACTCGGCGAACTTGCCTAGAAACTCGTGGTAGACCGGCAGGCCGATCGAGCCATCGGCATGAAACACCGGCGCCGAGCGGACCAGGGTGCTGATGTTAAGGAAGGGTGAGGTGATCAATTGGCGCGGCTCTGACCATTGCCGACCATAGTCGTCCGAGACCATCACATTGACCGCACTGCCGGCCCAGCCGCCCATCGACACGGAGACGTAGAACAGCCAGAGGCGATTGTCCGGCGCAAGTGCGACCACCGGATTGCCCAGCTTGCGAATGTATTTGCGGGTGCCTTGTTGCGTCGAATCCCGCGTCGCCAGTACCTGCTCCGCCCCCCACTCGCCGGATTTCGCGTCGAAGCGGGCAGAGCGCACCTGCACGTCGGCGGCGCCTTCGCGAGTGCCGGCGAACCAGACCGCCATCAGGCTGCCGTCCGGCAAGGCGGTGACCGCCGAGGAATGCACGAAGTCCACCAGCCCGGAAGAGGCGAACCGGCTGGTATAGATGGGCTTTGCCACTTGATCGGCCACCGCCATGACCGGTTTCATCAGGGCGAAGGAAGAATGCACAGGGGCGGGGTGGCTGAACCATGCGCCCGCAAACAGGCAGGAAAGGGCAAGGTAGGCACCGACGGCGGGAAGACTGGGAAGTTTGATGCGCATAATTAAGGCAGAAGAGCATCTCGTGGCCCGGGCAAGCGCCGTAACCTATCACTAGTAGCCGACAGCTCGGAGTTTAACGAGCCGCTAAATTGTAAGTAAATGTGTTCATGATCTTTCTCCTCCAAAAACGCCATACGTTGCGCCCTCTAGCGCCAGTGTTTACGGGGTTTAACCGGTGGTCTACCGTCGGTCTGAAACATGCTTGGCACAGGTAAAAATCTTTGGGGTTCGCCGGTTTCTTGTCGCTGCTGCATCATTTAGCCGCGCCCGGGTCTCGATGATTGTCCTTCGCCACCCCTTGGCGTTTTTCCCTCCCCAGGAACAGGCTCAACAGCACCGAGGCCAGGATGATGCCGGCGACCAGTGCCAGCGACCATTGGATCGGCACATGAAACCACGGCATGACCAACATCTTGCCGCCGATGAATACCAGCACGATCGCCAGCCCGTATTTGAGCAGATGGAACCGCTCGGCCATGTCCGCGAGCAGGAAGTACAGGGCGCGCAAGCCCATGATCGCAAAGATGTTGGAGGTGAACACGATGAAGGGGTCGGTGGTGACGGCGAAGATCGCCGGGATGCTGTCGACCGCGAATACCAGGTCGCTGGCCTCGATCAGGACCATTACCAGAAACATCGGCGTCGCCCAGCGCACGCCGTTCAGCACCACGAAGAACCGCTCGCCGTGAAAGCCGTCGGTCACGCGCAAATGACTTCGCAGCCAGCGCAATATGGGATTCCTGGCGAGATCGGGTTGCTGGTCGGCGAAGACCAGCATTTTGATCCCGGTGATCAACAGGAACGCGCCGAAGACATAGAGCAGCCAGGCAAATTGCGTCACCAGCCAGACCCCGGCAAAAATCATCAGGGTGCGCATCACGATGGCGCCCAGCACGCCATACAGCAGAACCCGGCGCTGCAACTCCGGCGGCACGGCGAAGTAGCCGAAAATCATGACGAAGACGAACATGTTGTCGATCGACAGGGACTGCTCGATCAGGTAGCCCGTGAGGAATTCAAGGGTTTTGCGCTGGGCGACCTGCGCGCCGAAGGTGTCGTTCAGGTACCACCAGAGCAGGGCGGCGAAAGCCAGCGTCAGGCCGCTCCAGGCGATGACCCAGGACAGCGCTTCCCGGGGGGATACGCGGTGGGCCTTGCGTCCGCCGAACACGAAAAGGTCCAGCGCCAGCATGCAGACGATGAAGGCGATGAAGCTGGCCCACATCCAGGGTTCGCCGATGGTCATGGGGAACATGGGATTCTTCCCGAACTGATCGAGGCAGGTGCAGGTCATGCTATCGATCGAGATGTATCAGGAAAAATCGTTTATTTTTTATTGATTCTTCGTTTTTTACGAAGTGTCGATGCCCCCGACCAATCGGTTCATCGGGGCACGCATGCCCCTCCATAGTCCATGGCCGAGCAAAGCGATGCCCCTTATATTCGCGCCAGCGCCTGGCTCAAGTCCGCACGCAGGTCCTCCACATCCTCCACCCCCACCGACAACCGCACCAGCGCATCGCCGATGCCCAGCTGCGCACGGGTCTCGGCAGGAATGGTCGCGTGGGTCATGATCGCCGGGTGCTCGATCAGGCTTTCCACGCCGCCCAGGCTTTCAGCCAGGGCAAAGATCTGCACACTTTCGAGGAAGCGTCTGGCACCGGCCAGGTCGCTGTTGAGGTCGAGGGAAATCATCCCGCCGAAACCGCGCATCTGCTGCCGCGCCAGTTCGTGCTGCGGGTGCGAGGGCAGCCCCGGATAATAGACGTTTGCCACTTGCGGCTGACGCTCCAGCCATTGCGCCAGCTCCAGTGCGTTGCTGCAGTGGCGCTCCATGCGCAGTGCCAGGGTTTTCACGCCGCGCAGGGTCAGAAAGGCGTCGAACGGCCCGGCGATGGCGCCCACCGCGTTCTGCAGGAAACCCAGGCGCTCGGCCAGTTCCGCATTTTGGCCGACCACGGCGATGCCGCCGATCACGTCGGAGTGGCCGTTCAGGTACTTGGTCGTCGAGTGCAGCACGATGTCGAAGCCCAGTTCCAGCGGGCGCTGTATCCACGGGCTGGCGAAGGTATTGTCGGCGACACAAATGATGTCCCGGTCACGGCAGATGCGCGCGATGGCCGCCAGGTCAGTGAGGCTCAGCAGAGGATTGCTCGGGGTCTCGACCATGACCATGCGCGTGTCGTCCTGCAGCGCCGCCTCGAAGGCCGTCAGGTCCGAGAGGTCGACGAAGCTGAAGCGAAGCCCGGCGCTGCGCCGACGCACCTTGTCGAACAGACGGAAAGTACCGCCGTACAGATCGTTGCCGGAGACGATGTGTGCACCGGTGTCGAGCAGTTCCAGCACTGTGGAAATTGTCGCCAGCCCGGAGGCGAAAGCGAAGGCCCGGGTACCGCCTTCGAGATCCGCGACGCAACGCTCCAGGGCAAAGCGCGTCGGGTTGTGCGAGCGCCCGTAGTCGAAACCCTTGTGCACGCCGGGGCTCTGTTGCAAGTAGGTGGAGTTGGCGTAGATCGGTGGCATCAGCGCGCCGGTGGTGGGGTCCGGCACTTGGCCGGCGTGGATCACGCGTGTGGCGAAGGCGCGGGTTGCTGCGTTTTCATCGTGTTGACTCATGTCAGGGCTCTCCGTAAGTGGTTGAGCAGGTCGAAGCGGGTAATCAGGCCGTGGAAGCCCGACGCATCGGCGATGATCGCCACCAACCCGCGGTCAAGCTCTGCCTGCAGTTCAGCCAGGCTGGCGCCAGGCGGCAGGGTTTGCACCTTGTCCGTCATCGCGCTGGCCACGCTCATGCGAAAGTGCGAGGGATCCTCCTGCATGCCGAGCAGAATATCGGACTCGTCGATCACCCCGACCAGCCGCTGGCCGTCCACCAGCACCGGCAGTTGCGACACATCCGCCAGGCGCATGCGCTGGAACGCGGTGAGCAGGGTGTCGTCCGGGCCGACGCTGATCACCCGGCCATCCTCGAAACGCCGGGCGATCAGGTCGCGCAGATCGTCATAGTGCTTGTACTGCAGCAGGCCCTGATCGTTCATCCACTGGTCGTTGTAGACCTTCGACAAGTAACGGGTGCCGGTGTCGCAGACGAAACTGACGACCCGTTTCGGCTCGGTTTGCTCGCGGCAGTAACGCAGTGCCGCGGCCAGCAGGGTGCCGGTCGAAGAGCCACCGAGGATGCCTTCGGCGCGCAGCAGTTGACGGGCATGGTCGAAGCTTTCTTCATCGCTGATCGAATAGGCGTGGCGCACGCTCGACAGATCGGCAATCGACGGAATGAAGTCCTCGCCAATGCCTTCCACGGCCCAGGAGCCGGGCGTAACTAGGGTGCCGCTGCGGCTGTACTCGGCCATCACCGAACCCACCGGGTCGGCGAGCACCATGACCAGGTCCGGCTGCACCCGGCTGAAAAAGCGGGTCAGCCCGGTCAGGGTGCCGGCCGACCCGACGCCGACCACGATGGCGTCCACATCATGTTGAGTCTGCGCCCAGATCTCCGGAGCGGTGCTGCACTCATGGGCCAGGGGGTTGGCCGGGTTGTTGAACTGATCGGCGAAGAAGGCGTCGGGAATTTCACGCGCCAGTTTCGCCGCCACATCCTGGTAGTACTCGGGATGGCCCTTGCCGACGTCGGAGCGGGTGATGTGCACCTCGGCCCCCATGGCCTTGAGGTGCAGGACCTTCTCGGTGGACATCTTGTCCGGCACTACCAGCACCACCCGGTAGCCCTTGGCGCGGCCGACCAGGGCCAGACCCAGGCCGGTGTTGCCGGCTGTGGCCTCGACTATGGTGCCGCCCGGTCGCAGGCGGCCATCGCGCTCGGCGGCGTCGATCATCGCCAGGCCGATGCGGTCCTTGATCGAGCCGCCGGGGTTTTGCGATTCAAGTTTGAGGAAGAGGGTGCACGGGCCGGTATCGAAGCGGCTGATACGCACCAGCGGCGTATTGCCAATCAGTTCGAGCACGGCGGGGCGGGAGTCGTTCGGCATGTTGTCACCTCGTAGCAAAAATCTGCACTGGATGGGACAGCAACCCGCGGCGAGTTCTCGCGCGCCGGTCGCAAGCAAATGCGTCGTTTGGAACATAGGCCGGGATTGCCCCACTCGCAACCGCGCACGGCCAATTGGTAGCGTCGTTGCCGAAATCGCGGTGCCTGCCTTTAGTCAGCAAATGAAGGTTCCGGCGTCTCCATCCGGACATAGATATTGGCCAATGCGATCCCCCTTTTGGCCAACCCGAACTCTGTAGGAGCCGGCTTGCCGGCGAAGGCGATCTTGAATTCGCCTTCGCCGGCAAGCCTGGCTCCTACAAAAAGCGGAGGCATCAGAACGCCGGGGTGTATTTCACGCTGAACATGACGTTTCGCGGGTCACCGAAGTAGTTGTTACCATTGAGCTGGTTGTACCCCGCCGTGTAATAGTTCTTGTCGAACAGGTTGTTGGCATTCAACGCCAGGTCGATTTCCGGGGTGAGTTGATAGCCCAGGCGAGCATTCCATACGGTGTAGCCGGGTATCTCGTATGTGCGTTCGTAACCCAGGGTGTGGCTTTGGGTGGTGAAGCCCAGCCCGGTGCTGACCCGGCTCCAGTCGCCACTGAACTGATAGTCGCTCCAGACCCGCAGCATGTGCTTGGGCGTCCACTGGCTGAAGACCCTGCCTTCGTCGACCGGATCTTCGAGGTACTTGGTGGTGTTGTAGGTGTAGCCGGCGAACAGTTGCAGGCCGCTGAGCACTTCGCCGCTGATTTCCGCCTCGATCCCCTGGCTGCGAACTTTTCCCGAGGCGGTCGAGCAGTACCAGCCGTCGCAGGCGAAACCCGAGGCGACGTCGTTGACCGCACGGTTTTCCTGGTCGTAGCGGAACACCGCCAGGGACGTATTGACCCGGCCATCCATCAGCTCGCCCTTGAGACCGATTTCGTAGTTGCTGCCGATCACCGGCTTGAGCACCGAGCCGCTCGTGGTGCGTGCGGTCTGGGGTTCGAACACGTCGGTGTAGCTGGCATAAACCGCCCATT
>Ga0247820_10002322_pt1 | contig 10724 bp, 9 predicted proteins | sample 13C_Glucose_Day1_2_FD_192480 | JGI IMG/M metagenome (GOLD analysis project Ga0247820, IMG submission 192480) | Soil microbial communities from agricultural site in Penn Yan, New York, United States - 13C_Glucose_Day14 | ecosystem: Environmental > Terrestrial > Soil > Agricultural land | place...
CGGTCACCCTGTCGGGCCTTGACTTCCACAGGCCAGAAGATACTGTCCGCGACTCAGACATGGCCGCGCCAGGAGGACCTCATGCCCCCGCCCCACCCGCAGGACGAGACCCCGGTGCGGCCCCCGGCTGAGGCCCGGCCGCACTCCGGCCCCACCGGTGACCTCCTGCCCGGTCTGGCCTCGCTGGCCGATGAGCTCGACACCGCTCTGGCAGGGGCGGACCTTTCCCTGCGTGACGGGTATCCCGGTGAGCGTGCCGGCCGCCAGCCAGTGCACACCGTCTACGTTCCAGCCGACCGCTACACCCCGAGCCTGGTCGCGGACTGGGGCGCGGCCGCGCTGGCCGCACTCGACGCGGATGCAGACGGCTTCCGAGCGGTGCTGGGGGGTGATCCCGACGGCCTCGAGGAGCGGGTGCGGGCCAAGCTCGTGTCCGAGCCGATCGAGGACCTGCGGATCGACTTCGAGGACGGCTACGGCTCCCGAGCCGACAGCGAGGAGGACGACGACGCACGCGCCGCCGCGCGTGCGCTGAGGGCCTCCATCAGCACGGGCGGAGCCCCGCCGTTCCACGGCATACGGTTCAAGAGCTTCGAGGCGCCGACCCGGCGCCGCGGCCTGCGCACGCTCGGGATCTTCCTGGGGGAGCTCGCCGACTCGGGCTGGCTGCCGGAGGGCTGCGTCGTCACGCTGCCGAAGGTGACCTCCGTGGAGCAGGTCGAGGCGATGGTCCTGGCGGCGTCGCGGCTGGAGCGGATGCTCGGGCTGGGCCCGGGTGCGCTGCAGTTCGAGATCCAGGTGGAGACCCCGCAGGCGATCCTCGGTCCGGACGGCACGGCGCTGGTCGCACGCATGGTGCACGCCGCCTCCGGGCGCTGCACGGGGCTCCACTACGGCACCTACGACTACTCCGCGTCGTGCGGCATCGCCGCGCAGTTCCAGAGCATGGAGCACCCCGTCGCCGACCACGCCAAGGCGGTGATGCAGGTCGCGGCCGCGGGCACGGGCGTCCGCCTCTCCGACGGCTCCACGAATGTGCTCCCGGTAGGGGAGCCGGCCGCGGTGCGTGCCGGGTGGGCCCTGCACCACCGGCTGGTCCGGCGCTCGCTCGAGCGCGGCTTCTACCAGGGCTGGGACCTGCACCCCGCGCAGCTGCCCACGCGCTATGGCGCGGTGTTCGCCTTCTACCGCGACGGGCTGGCCCAGGCCGCGGACCGGCTGCGCCGGTATGTCGAGCGCACCGAATCCGCCTTTCTCGACGAGCCGGCCACGGCCAGGGCGCTCGCCGACTTCATCCTGCGCGGGGTCGACTGCGGCGCCGTCGGAGAGGCGGAGGCGCAGGGCTTGTGCGGGGTGGACATCCCGGGGCTCGCGGTGCTGGCCCGCCGCGCGGCCGGCTGAGGCCGGCTGCTGGGGCTGGGACGGGATCGGGCGAGCCGGGAACGGGATCGGGCGAGCCGGGAACGGGATCGGGCGAGCCGGGAACGGGGCCGGGCGAGCCCGGAGCGGCAGCGGCTACCGTGGTGCCATGGACCTCGCGGCCGAGTTCACCACCGAGCCGTTCCGCGGCGAGGGAGAGCCCCCGGCACACGTGAGCGCTGCCGCCGAGGCGCTCCTGCAGGCAGGGCTCACACCAGACCTCGGTCCGTTCGGCACCTCCGTCCGCGGTGGCGCTGAGCGCCTGCTCCCTGCTCTCGAGAGGGCGATGGAGGCCGCGTTCGCCTCGGGCGCCACGCGGTTCACGCTCCAGGTGAGTCCCCACGATGGCGGCTGAGTCCCATGTCCCGGGCTCCCCGTCGCCGCACATCGATGCGCCGGGCACCGACGCCCTGCGCGACCGTCTCGCGGCCGCCGTGGGCCCCCTGCTCGATCGCGTCGGGGGCCGCCTGGTCGATCCGGCCGAGGCGGGCCCGGGCGACGTGCCGCTGGTCTGGGACGGCCGGTCCGAGCTCTTCGTACGTCTCCGAACCCCTCCCGCAGTCCCAGCACCCGGTCGGCAGGGCTCGGCGGACCTGTCGGACGGCCTGGCCCGGCTCATCGCCGAGGTGGAGGCCGAGCTAGGCGGCAGGCTGTCGTCGCTGCGTCGCCCGGAGAAGCAGCGCGCCGTGCGGCTGCTCGAGGAGCGGGGGGCGTTCGAGATGCGCCGCTCGACCGAGACCGTGGCCGAGGCCCTGGGGGTCACCCGCTTCACCGTGTACAACTACCTGAACCGGGCGCGCGACCCGCGGGGCTGAGGCGGGTCCGATACGTACTTCAACAAACTGTTGACGGCGTGCGGGGTGCGTCCTAGTGTCCCGGTAGTGCTGAACGGGTTTCCGCTGGACGAAAACGTCGCATCAGTCAATGGAGTCAACGGTGATTCCTGCGAGTCGTCGAACGTCTCGGCGCGGCGCAGGCGCTGCCGACCCCGCGGCATACCGGCGCTGCAGGCCGGCCACGCCGTTCCCGCAGCCGTCCGGCCAGCCCGGGCGCCACGACGAGGGAGCACGACGGACACCATGGGCATCGTTCTCGGACCGAACCAGTACGGCAAAGCGGAGAACCGGGTCGTCCGGGTCTACCGGGACAGCCAGCGCCACGAGATCAGGGACCTCAACGTCTCCACTGCGCTGCGCGGCGACTTCACCGCGGCCCACGTGGAGGGAGACCAGAGCGGCGTCCTGCCCACGGACTCCCAGAAGAACACGGCGTTCGCGTTCGCCAAGGAGAAAGGCGTCTCATCCCCCGAGGAGTACGCGCTCGCGCTCGCCGAGCGCTTCCTCGAGGCCGCCGACGCCGCCACAGGCGCCCGCATCGAGGTGGAGGAGTATGCCTGGGACCGCATCCAGGTCGATGGCGCCGGCCATGACCACGCGTTCGTGCGGCGCGGCGGGGACACCCGCACCGCCCTGGTCACCCTCGATGACAGCGGCGCACAGCGCCAAGCCTGGGTGGTGTCCGGGTTGAGGGACCTCGTCGTCCTGAAGTCCACCGGCTCGGAGTTCAAGGGCTTCCTCAAGGACCGCTACACGACGCTGGCCGAGACCGACGACCGCATCCTCGCCACCTCGCTCGTGGCGCGCTGGCGCTACGAGGGCACCGCGATCGACTGGAACAAGGCCTTCGACGACATCCGGCAGGTCCTCCTGGCGACGTTCGCGGTGACCTACAGCCGCGCGCTGCAGGAGACGCTCTACGCGATGGGCCGCGCGGTCCTCGAGGCGCACCCGGAGGTAGCGGAGATCAGGTTCTCGGCGCCGAACAGGCACCACGTCCTCGTCGACCTCTCGCCCTTCGGGCTGGAGAACAACGGCGAGGTGTTCCACGCCGCGGACCGCCCCTACGGCCTGATCGAGGCGACCGTATGCCGGGAGGGTGCCACCCCCGCCGGCGACGCCTGGCTGGCCGTGCCCGGCTTCTGCTGACCGGCCTGCTCATGACCGCACATGCCTGGGCCAACCCCATCGACAGCGTCCGCGCCCGCCGCATGGGGCTCGAGTGAGCGCGGCGGAGGCGTTCAACGCGCTCCCGGACGATGAGGCCAGGGCCCGGCTCGAGACGTGCCTGGGGGTGCCGCGCTGGGTCGAGGACGTCCTCGCCGGCCGGCCCTACCGCGACGACGCGTCGCTGTGGGACCGGGCCGAGCGGGCCGCGTTGCAGCTCGACGAGGCCGAGCTCGCGGCAGCCCTGAGCAGGCACCCGCGCATCGGTGAGCGGCCTACGGCACCCGGTCACGAGGCCGCCTTCTCCCGCCGGGAGCAGGCGGGGGTCGACGGCTCCGACAAAGAGGTGGCCCGCCGCCTCGCCGAGGGCAACCGCGCGTACGAGGAGCGCTTCGACCGGGTCTTCCTCATCCGGGCCGCCGGGCGATCGGCCCATGAGATCCTCGGGGAGCTCGAGCGGCGGCTGCAGAACGACGACGCCACCGAGCGCAGCGAGACGGTCACCCAGCTGCGGGAGATCGCAATGCTCCGACTGAGGCAGGTGGTCTGAGGGTGGGGACTCTGAGCACGCACGTCCTGGACACCAGCCGCGGCTGCCCCGCGGAGGGAGTGGCCGTCCAGCTCCTCGGGGCGGCATCGCCGGAGCCCCTCGGCGAGGGCGTGACCGACGCCGACGGCCGGCTCGGCGCGATCGGTCCCGAGCGCCTCGAGCCGGGCGACTACCGGCTCCGGTTCGACACGGCGGGGTACTTCGCCGCGAACGGGACGGACGGGTTCTACCCCGAGGTCGTTGTCGCGTTCACCGTCGCGGCAGGCGTGGAGCACGTGCACGTGCCGCTGCTGCTCAACCCCTTCGGCTACTCGACGTACCGCGGGAGCTGACAGCGTGCGGCACGACGTCGTCATCCACGCCGAGCGGGTGGTCACGGCCGAGGGAGAGGGGCCCGCTTCGGTCGGCATCGCCGGCGGGCGCCTCGTCGCCGTACAGCCGGGGCGGGGCCCCCTCGAGGGCGAGCAGACCATCCGCCTCGGCGACGACGTCGCCCTCCTGCCCGGGCTGGTCGACACCCACGTGCACGTCAACGAGCCGGGCCGCACGGAGTGGGAGGGCTTCGCCTCCGCCACCCGTGCCGCCGCCGCCGGGGGCGTGACGACGATCATCGACATGCCGCTCAACAGCATCCCGCCCACCACCACGGTCGAGGCGCTGCGGGCCAAGCAGCAGGCGGCAGCCGGCAAGACCTTCGTCGACGTGGGGTTCTGGGGCGGCGCCATCCCGGGGAACCTCGCGGATCTCCGCCCTCTGCACGATGCCGGCGTCTTCGGCTTCAAGTGCTTCCTGCTGCCCTCGGGAGTCGACGAGTTCCCGCACCTCGACCCGGCGGGCCTCAAGGCCGCCCTGGCCGAGGCCGCTGGCCTCGACGGCCTCGTGATCATCCACGCAGAGGACCCCGACACCATCGACGCGTCTGGGGCCGCGGCCGGACCCGGGTATGCCGGCTTCCTCGGCTCCCGTCCGAAGGAGGCAGAGGAGCGGGCGATCGCCCACGTGGTCGAGGCCGCCCGCGAGACCGGGGCGCGCGCGCACATCCTGCACCTCTCGGACGCCGACGCGCTGCCGCTCATCGCGCGGGCGCGGGCGGAGGGCGTGCGTCTCAGCGTGGAGACGTGCCCGCACTACCTGACCCTGGCAGCCGAGGAGATCCCCGACGGCGCAACGCAGTTCAAGTGCTGCCCACCCATCCGCGAGGCCGAGAACCGCGACCGGCTCTGGCAGGGTCTGGCCGAAGACACCATCGAGACCGTGGTCTCCGACCACTCGCCGTGCACGGCCGAGCTCAAGAGGCTCGACACCGGCGACTTCGGGGAGGCATGGGGCGGCATCGCCTCCCTCCAGCTCGGCCTGTCCGCCGTCTGGAGCGAGGCGCGCCGCCGCGGGCACACGCTGGCGGACGTTGCGCGGTGGATGTCGGCCGGGCCGGCCCGGCAGGCGGGCCTGCCCGACCGCGGCAGCATCGCTGTGGGCTGCCAGGCGGACCTCGTGGTGTTCGCCCCGGACGAGGAGTTCACCGTCGACCCGGCGCGCCTGCTGCACCGGAACCCGGTGAGCGCCTACGCGGGCCGTACCCTCACCGGCACCGTCCGGCAGGCCTGGCTGCGCGGCCGGCCCATCGACATCGACGCGGAGCCCCGTGGGCGGCTCCTGAGGAGAGGACAGTCATGACGCCTCGCTACTACGCCCCCACCGGCGGCCTGCCCGGGCAGGCCGAGCTCACCACCGACCGTGCGGTCTTCACCGAGGCGTATGCCGTGCTGCCGCGCGGGACCATGCGCGACATCGTCACGAGTGCGCTCCCGTTCTGGGAGCAGACGCGGCTGTGGATCATCGCCCGCCCGCTCTCGGGGTTCGCGGAGACGTTCTCGCAGTACATCGTCGAGGTGTCGGCGGGCGGCGGCAGTGACCGCCCCGAGCTCGACCCGGCGGCCGAGGGTGTCCTCTTCGTCGTCGACGGCAGCCTGACCGTCTCCATCGCCGGCCGGGCTCACGAGATGGACCCGGGGGGCTACGCGTTCATCCCGCCGGGCACCGACTGGACGGTGCGCAACACCGGCGGTTCCAGAGCGACGTTCCACTGGATCCGCAAGGCGTATGCGCACGTCGACGGCATCGACGTGCCCGAGCCCTTCGTCACCAGCGAGACCGATGTCGAGGGCCAGGAGATGCCGGGCACCGAGGGCCGCTGGACCACCCAGCGGTTCGTCGACCCGCTCGACGTCCGCCACGACATGCACGTCAACATCGTCACCTTCGAGCCGGGCGGGGTGATCCCCTTCCCCGAGACGCACGTCATGGAGCACGGGCTCTACGTCCTCGAGGGCAAGGCGGTCTACCTCCTCAACAAGGACTGGGTCGAGGTGCAGGAGGGCGACTTCATGTGGCTGCGAGCCTTCTGCCCGCAGGCCTGCTACGCCGGGGGGCCGGGGCGGTTCCGGTACCTGCTGTACAAGGACGTCAACCGCCACGCCGCACTCGGCCGGCAGTTCCTCTAGGGCAGTGACGGCGGCCCAGTGCGGTGGCGGCACCCGAGGTGGACAGAGCCTCGGCAGCCGGGCGGGGTGTGCGCCCCGGCCCCGCGGGTGGGGCGTGCCTCCAGCACGCGTGGACCGTCCGGAATTTCCCGATTCGACCCCTTTCAAACAGTTTGCCGAGGCCCTACATTCGAGCCACAGCGGTGCTGCTGTTCGCATGGATGACCAGCAGCCACGTGCTGAGCCTCCAACCATGCCCACGTTGCCCGAGCACGTGTTGCCAGGGCCTTCGGGGGCGCATGATGAGACGACCACGACGGGGTGGAGGAGCTGGCCATGGACCCGCTACACGTGAAGGTCAACGGGACGCCGCGTCCCCTGGCGGGCATCGCGCCGCACGCGAACGCGCTCGACTTCCTGCGCGAGTGCGGGCTCACCGGCGCCAAGGAGGGCTGCGCCGAAGGAGAGTGCGGCGCCTGCTCGATCCTTGTGGCGCGCCCGAGCGCCGCGGGGCGCGAGCAGGCACCGGGCACCGAGTGGACGGCCATCAACACCTGCCTGGTCCCGGCCGCGGCGCTCGACGGCCAGGAGGTCGTGACGGCCGAGGGCCTCGGCGGTCCGGGCGACCTGCACCCGGTCCAGCGCGAGATGGCGACGCGGGGCGGCTCCCAGTGTGGTTACTGCACCCCTGGCTTCGTCTGCAGCATGGCGGCCGAGTTCTACCGCGAGGGCCGCCGCCCTGTCGTGGACGCCTCGGGCAACGGTCAGGGTGCGCCCGCCGGCCACGACGTTGGGGTGGACCACGAACACGGACCCAACGGCTTCGACCTGCACGCCCTGAGCGGCAACCTCTGCCGCTGCACCGGCTACCGCCCCATTCGCGACGCCGCCTACGCGCTCGGCGAGCCGGAGGTGGAGGACCCCCTTGCCGCCCGTCGCGCCGAGGCCGCCCCGGCTCCCGCCCACACCCGGCTGTCGGGACAGGGCGGCGACTTCGTCCGGCCCGCAGACCTGGCCGAGGCGCTGGCGCTCCTCGCAGAGCGCCCCGACGCCAGGCTGGTCGCCGGCTCCACGGACTGGGGTGTCGAGGTCAACCTCCGCGGAGTGCGCGCGCCCCTGACCGTGGTCATCGACCGCCTGCCCGAGCTCCGCGAGCTCACCTGGGGTGAGGACGTCGTCGAGATCGGTGCGGCCCTGACCCTCTCCGAGGTCGAGCGCCGGCTGGAGGGGCGCGTGCCGCTGCTGGATCAGATGTTCCCGCAGTTCGCGTCCCGGCTGATCCGCAACGGCGCCACCATCGGCGGCAACCTCGGCACCGGGTCCCCCATCGGGGACGCGCCCCCGGCCCTGCTGGCCCTCGAGGCCTCCGTGGTTCTCGTCTCCCGGCGCGGCCGGCGGGAGGTGGCCATGGCCGACTACTTCACGGGCTACCGGCAGAGCGTCCGCGCGGCCGACGAGATCATCGCCGCGGTCCGCCTCCCGCTGCCGCTCGCCCCGGTCACCGCGTTCCACAAGATCGCCAAGCGGCGGTTCGACGACATCTCCAGCGTGGCCGTCGCGTTTGCGCTCACCATCGACGACGGCGTCGTCAGCCGTGCGCGGATCGGCCTGGGCGGCGTGGCGGCCACGCCGCTGCGGGCCCTCGCGACCGAGGCAGCGCTCGAGGGCCGGCCGTGGTCGAAGGAGGTCGTCCGCGAGGCCGCAGCCACCATCCGGCGGGAGGGCACGCCGATGGACGACCACCGGGCGAGCTCGGCGTACCGCTCGGCCATGCTCGCGATGTCGCTGCTGCGGATCTTCGCCGAGAACCCGTCCGCCCGGGCGGGTGACCGCCAGGAGGTGGGTGCATGAGTGCGCTCTCCGACCGCCCGGTGAACCCCGTGGTGGGACTGGAGATCCCGCACGAGAGCGCCGACCTGCACGTCACGGGCCGGGCGCTCTACACCGACGACCTCATCGCCCGCACCCGCGACGTCCTCCACGCGTGGCCGGTCCAGGCGCCGCACGCCCACGCGCGCATCACGCGCCTGCACACCGCGCCTGCACTGGCCGTTCCCGGCGTGGTCCGGGTGTTGACCGCCGCTGACGTGCCGGGCGTCAACGACGCGGGCGTCAAGCACGACGAGCCGCTGTTCCCGACCGAGGTGATGTTCTACGGGCACGCCGTCTGCTGGGTGCTGGCGGAGTCGCTCGAGGCGGCCCGGCTCGGCGCCGAGCAGGTCGAGGTGGAGTACGAGCCGTTGCCGTCCTTGGTCACGCTGGGCGAGGCGATCGACGCCGAGTCGTTCCAGGGCGCCCGGCCCACGCTCGGTCGGGGAGACCCTGACGCCGCGCTGGCCCGCGCGGCCCACGTCGTCGAGGGCGAGTTCGAGTTCGGCGGCCAGGAGCACTTCTACCTCGAGACCCACGCGTCGCTGGCCCTCGTCGACGAGGGTGGCCAGGTGTTCGTGCAGAGCAGCACGCAGCACCCGAGCGAGACCCAGGAGATCGTCGCCCACGTCCTCGGCCTGCACAGCCACGAGGTGACGGTCCAGTGCCTGCGCATGGGCGGCGGGTTCGGCGGCAAGGAGATGCAACCCCATGGGTATGCCGCGATAGCGGCTCTCGGGGCAACCCTCACCGGCCGCCCGGTGCGCCTGCGGCTGAACCGGAGCCAGGACATCACGATGTCCGGCAAGCGGCACCCGTTCCACGCGTCGTGGAGCGCCGGCTTCGACCCGGACGGGCGCATCGTGGCACTGCGGGCGACCCTGACCTCCGACGGTGGCTGGAGCCTCGACCTCTCCGAGCCGGTCCTGGCCCGGGCGCTGTGCCACGTCGACAACGCCTACTGGATTCCGGACATCGAGGTCCAGGGCCGCATCGCGAAGACGAACAAGACCTCGCAGACGGCGTTCCGCGGGTTCGGCGGCCCTCAGGGCATGCTCGTCATCGAGGACATCCTCGGGCGGTGCGCGCCGATGCTGGGACTGGCACCCGAGGAACTGCGGCGCCGCAACCTCTACCGACCGGGTCAGCGCACGCCCTACGGCCAGGTGGTCCGACATGCCGAGCGGCTGCAGCGCATCTGGGCCAGGGTCGAGGAGTCCGCGGAGGTCTCCCGACGGCAGCGGGAGATCGCCGAGTTCAACGCAGCCCACCGGCATACCAAGCGGGCACTGGCGATCACCCCCGTGAAGTTCGGCATCTCCTTCAACCTCACTGCGTTCAACCAGGCCGGCGCGCTCGTGCACGTCTACAAGGACGGCTCCGTCCTCGTGAACCACGGCGGCACCGAGATGGGGCAGGGCCTGCACACCAAGATGCTGCAGGTCGCCGCGACCGCGCTGGGCGTGCCGCTGGGCAGCGTGCGCCTGGCGCCGACCCGCACGGACAAGGTGCCGAACACCTCGGCCACGGCGGCGAGTTCGAGTGCCGACCTCAACGGAGGCGCGATCAAGAACGCCTGCGAGCAGATCCGCGAGCGACTGGCCGAGGTGGCTGCCCGCCGGCTCGGTGTGCACCCTGCCGACGTGCTCTTCGCCGACGGCACGGTCAGCGGCATCGGGTTCCACGACACGGTCCTCGACTTCGCCGAGGTCGTGAGGGATGCCTACCTCCAGCGGGTCCAGCTGTCCGCGGCCGGCTTCTACCGCACCGAGGGCCTGCACTGGGACGCGGCGCGGATGCAGGGCGAGCCGTTCAAGTACTTCGCCTACGGCGTCTCTGCCTCGGAGGTGGAGGTCGACGGCTTCACCGGTGCCTACCGGCTGCGGCGCGTCGACATCGTGCACGACGTGGGCGACAGCCTCTCGCCGCTGGTCGACATCGGCCAGATCGAGGGCGGGTTCGTCCAGGGCGCCGGCTGGCTGACCCTCGAGGAGCTCCGCTGGGACACCGGCGACGGCCCCACCCGTGGCCGGCTCGCCACGCAGGCGGCCAGCACCTACAAGCTGCCGAGCTTCTCGGAGATGCCCGAGGTGTTCAACGTGGCGCTGTTCGAGGAGGCCACCGAGGACGGCGTGGTCTACGGCTCAAAGGCCGTCGGCGAGCCGCCTCTCATGCTCGCCTTCAGCGTGCGTGAGGCCCTGCGGGCGGCGGCAGGCGCGTTCGGTCCCGCTGGACACAGCGTCGAGCTGGCCTCCCCGGCCACGCCTGAGGCGGTCTTCTGGGCCGTTGAGGCGGCGCGGGCTGCAGCGACCGCATCCTCGGAGCCGGAGCCGGAGCCGGAGCCGGAGCCGGAGCCGGAGTCGGAGCAGGCCGCAGCCCGTGGCGAGCGCCCCGTGCCGGCCG
>Ga0247820_10002323_pt1 | contig 10720 bp, 9 predicted proteins | sample 13C_Glucose_Day1_2_FD_192480 | JGI IMG/M metagenome (GOLD analysis project Ga0247820, IMG submission 192480) | Soil microbial communities from agricultural site in Penn Yan, New York, United States - 13C_Glucose_Day14 | ecosystem: Environmental > Terrestrial > Soil > Agricultural land | place...
TCGGCGTCCGTCCATCGGTCGTCGCTGGTCGAGTCCGCCTCCCGCACCGCGTCCCGGACCAGGGCGTGCAGGCGGTAGGGCCACGGCGCGCCAGGGTCGTGGTCGACGAACGGCCGGTCCACCAGGTCCTGGGCCGGGGCATCGTGGTCGAGGCCGGCGGCGGCCGATGCGAGCGGTACGGAGAAGGTCTCCAGGAGGCTCACGGACCGCACGACGCGCCGCACGTCCGGAGGCAGGTCGCGGAAGGTCCGGGCGACCAGAGCGGGAAAGTCGAAGTGGAAGTCGTGCACGGAGGGAGCGTTGCCCGACCGACGGTAGAGATCAAGGAACCGCATCGCCGCCAGGTCGAGGTAAAGCGGCAGACCGTGGGAGTTCGACGTGATGAGGTGACGGGTCGCGTCATCCATCATCGGCCGGCCGTCACGCGTCAGCCGCCGGGAGAGGTAGGTCTCGCAGTCACTGGCGGACAGATAGCCTACGGTATGCTGCCGGGGCTCCTGCGTCGCGCCGCCGGCCAGCTGGGGCCAGCACTCCGGGCCCGCCCAGTCCAGCTGCCCCTCGAGCTGAGGGTCGTCCCACTGAAGACGGTTGCGGCCCGTGATGACGAACAGGACGTTCGGCATCAACCATGCGACTCGCTGGATGAGGCGCTCCAGATCACGGTGGACACGGTCTCCCACGTCCTCGAACGTGTCCAGCAGGACCACCAGGGTCGCCCGGCGCTTGGGGGGAAGGCTCGCCAGGTCCCAGGCGAGAAGATGCGGGTAGTAGCTGAGCGCCTCCTGGTCGGGAGTGGCCTCCAGGAGGTCGGCGAACCTGCTGCATTCCGCGAGTGCCCTGATCCGGTGATGTCTCTCCCGCAGTGCGCGAACGACGGTCCGCAGGCCCTGGCCGACCACCTGGCCCATCGTGCCGGGAAGAGCCACCGCCTGTGCCACGTCCGCCAGGGCCGACTGCATCTGGCCCGACAGGTTCCGGGCGCCGGGCAGGGAGCTCAATCGGGTACGGCGCCGTACATATTCGTCGAGCGGTTCACCGGGATGGTTGTACTCCCAGTACCGCTGCAGGGCCAGGTCGAACGTCGGCATCGGCTGTCCGATCTCCGCCGCGGCCAGACGGACGGCCAGGACCAGTGACTCGAAATCGACGCCGGACTCGCGCGCCAGATCCACGCGCACCGGTACGACCGCGCCGACACCCTCGTCCAGTGGTGGCCATTCGCCCTGGACGGGTCCTGCATTCGATAAGTGCTTGGCCACGCACCGGGAGAACGTCGACTTGCCGATGCCACCGACACCGTAGAACGTGAGCACATTGCGGCGGGGCCTCTCGAGGTCCTGCACGTCGAAGCCTTCGGCGCGGACGGCATCGACGAGACGGGAGAGGCTGTGCGCGACCGAATCCCACTCGTCACGCCTGTCCGCGAAGTAGTCGACCGCCTTGACCTCACGATCGTTCGAGCGGAACAGCGCCCTCAGGTCCGACTGGCTCACCAAAGCCCCTCTGCGTCGACAACGGTGCCAGAAGTACAGCGAGCCTGAAACACCGTCAAGTTTCGATGCCCGAGAGCGGACATTTCCGGTCCGACCCCATCGAGTGGTTCCACACCCAACTGAACCACTACCGGCCGCCGGACCCCGCCTGGAAGGCTCCCCCGAGCAGAGCCGACCCGCTTGGCTCACCGGCAGGACGCATCTCGGCCGACGCGGAGGCCCCGCCCTGCGGCCTCCTGGCCCAACTCACGCTCCAGGAAGAGCCGTTCGGGTCGATTCGGCACGCCCACGGCGACGATCGGTCGCAGCATACGTCCAAAACGGGCCCCTGAAGCTGCAGTTCTGTCCGTCGATGGTCGAGCCGGGTGGGCGGCGTGGGGAGGCTGACGTCACCGGATGAACGCGAGCGGGTGCGGCCCGGCCGCGCTCCGTTCCGGCCTCGTCGGGCCCCCACCTCATGTACAGCGCGCTCCCGTACCGGCGTCGCCCCTGGTAACACGCCCCGCGCCGGCACCACGCTGACGGCATGCACAGTCCTTCCCCTCAGCGGCCCCGGCTGCTCTCCCTCCTCCCCATGCCCTCCACCGAGTTCGCGATGGCCTTCACCTCGACCCCACGAGGGGCCCGCCTGGCGCGGCTGTTCGTCGCGCACTGCCTGGACTCCTGGGGCCACCCCCACACCGGCAACGTCAACGAGACACTGACGCTGATCACCGCCGAGCTGTGCGCAAACGCCGTACAGCACGGACGCGTGCCCGGCCGGGACTTCCACGTGCGGCTGGCCGCCGAGGCGGACGGCGGGCGGCTGCGCGTGGAGGTCTCCGACACCCGCTCGGACCGCCGGCCCGCCGTCGGCGCACCCGCGGATGCCGACGCCGAGTCCGAGTCCGGACGCGGGCTCCTCCTCGTCGCCGCCCTCGCCGACGACTGGGGCGTCACCGACCGCCTCGGCGGCCCCGGCAAGACCGTGTGGGCGACGGTGAGCCCTGGAGGTGGCGGCACCAAACGCAGGGCGCTCACGGATCGACGGGCGCGAACCGTCCCACATCGTTACGGGCAGGACGAAGACCGGGCACCCGATCCGCCCGCACAGGGGCACCGTCCCGCACCACCCGGCCCCTGATGACAGCCGGTCAACCGCTTCCCCTGCGCCTCCGGGTGGACGGGCCCGCTCGCCGGGCGTGGTGACGAGGCAGGACCCCTCGTCACAGGCCCCCGTCGCGGGACGTCCCGGCCCCGGCCAGGGTCGGCCCACTTACGGCTCATCAAGACGAAGAGCGTCCATCGGGGTTCTCGGGACTCGCTGAGGGCCCGCCGTCCGCCGGCCCCGCGTAGTCCGGGCTGGTGAACCTCGGCCGTGTGCGGTGGGAGGGACCTTCCTCCGGGCTGGTGAACGATGGCCGGTCGTAGCCGAGGAGCGGAACACGGCTGGTCGGTTCCGACGGTGCCGTACCGCGCGTCGCGGCCGGCGTGCCGGGATCGGAGAGGACGTCTTGCAGGAACGGCACGATCCCCCGCTCCAGCAGTGCCTCGCGCCATGCCTCTCCGGCCAGGGCCACCTCGTCCCTCACCCCGTTCCCTCGTTCGGTCTCGGGCAACGGCCCGTGACGCAGGGCGGTGACCAGCAGCGCGACACCGGCGACGACGACCGCGGCTCCCGTGACCACGCAGGAGATCCATCCAACGGTGAGGAAGACGTGGCCGAACACCGACGTGGGGACGAAGACCTTCAGAAGGAAACCCACAAGCAGGGAGAACACCGCGACAGCGCCTGCCAGCACGGGAGCGAGCACCGCGACGACGGCACCGACACCCGCGCCGCCGGGCTCCTGAACCTCTCCCACAGTGGCGGCGAGACCCGTTGCACCAGTGCCGGGGTCCTCCGATCCCCCCGGCTGACCGGACGAGGACGCGGACGGCGGCAGGCGGCTCGCTCCCTCACGGACCGACACGTAGTGCTGGTACTCGGTCGCCGCGGCCGCAGTGATGATCGCGGTGGCGTTGAGCGCCATGGTGCGCAGTTGTTCGGTACTGAACCGTCGGCCGAGGGGGGCGAGTCCCGGGAGGTGCGGGGCTGAGCGCAGCGCCTCGTCGAGGATCCTCTCGTATTCCCGGCGGTCCTCGCTCAGTAGGTGCTGCGGCTCCGGCCCGACTCGGCGCGAGTCGTACTCCTGGCGGCCCCCGCTCGACGTGCGTCGCGGAACGCGGTCGCCCGTGTACCGGGAGCGTGCCTTCTGGTGCCGGCTCCGTGGCGGGGGACTCGGTGTGTCCGGAGGGGAGGCGAAGTAGCTCGTGCCGTGGGTACGCGTCGCTTCCGCGTTCCCCTTCGGGTCGGTACGCGGGGACACGGTGGGCACCGACGGGCGCGCCTGGACACCCAGGACCGAGGTCAGCAGACGGCGCCCCACGGGGAGCCGGCGCTGATGCGCCACGGCGGAGGGCCGGTCGCCCCGGCGGTCGGCACCCAGGATCGCAGCCGCGATACGTCGGCGCATGGAGGGCCGGATCATCGCGTCGTCCCTTCCTCGCCGGTGGCCGGTCCGTGCCGATGGTGCAGCGCCCCGTGGTCGGTGCTCGCAGCTCCCGGCCCGCCCGGGGGATCCAGCGGCCGGCCGTTCGGCTGCGGGTCGCGGGCTTCCATGCCCGTCCGGAGTCCGGTGGCGAAGTCCGGGCTCGTGGAGTCGGGCCCCTGGAGGTCCGCTCGGCGGTGTGCTCCGACGTCCACGGGGTCAGCGGGCACCGTCGGTGACGGCTGCGTCGGGTCGGTCATGACCGACTGCGTGACGGAAGGCTGGGAGGCGGCGCCGACAGAGGCCGGCCGTTCGGCGGAGGGCGCGCCTTCCGGAATACCTGCGGGGGTGCCCACTTCCGCGGCCGTCCCTGCCGGCGGGACGCCGTTGACCGCATCGCCGATCGACTGGACACGACCGAGCTGGGTCAGGATCACCGGGGCCGAGAGGCCGACCACCATGGCCGCATACGCTCCACTGACCTGTCCGGTGGTACCGAAGAGCACCGCTGCCCCGGCACCCATCGCGCTGTGCACGACAGCCGCGACGGGATCGGCGACGGGGTCGAAGTAGTCCTGGAACCTGGGCGATCCGCTCCCCTGCCCGGTGGGTGTCTGCCGGTGGGCACGACGATCCGACTGCCAGTCCAGGAAACGGTTGTAGGCATCGAGGAGCCCGCGCAGTGCACCTCCCGCCGCACCCAGCAGGATCAGCATCGGCACGTCCACGACTGCCCCCGGGTGGTACTGACCGCCTGCCTGCGGTGTATGGAGCCTGCCGCTCGAGCATAGGGGCACGTGCCGGACCGACGGAAGATCCAGCGACCTGCGGCCGTGCCGCCCTGGTCCACGACGTGGTTCGCGAGCCGCGCACCGGGCGGGACTGTCCGATGCCCCATCGTGATCAGCGGGCGCACAACCCCGTATGGATACCGGCCGTCTTCAAGGCGTCGGAGGGATGATCCTCCGACGCCTTTCCGTGCAGATTGGGGATCAGGTGGGGAAGCACGTCTGGAGAGTCGTCGTGGCCGGTGGTGCCGCGGCGGCGTTCACGGCCGTGGCCGCGGTGCCGGCCGGGGCGGCCGAGGGTGGGGTCTCGTTCTCCCGTGTCCAGGTGAACGGCGGCAAGCCGATCGTAATCGGGGTGGGGGAGGCCGCGGCGCCCGCCTCCTTCCGGATGACGACCACGCACAAGTGGAAGTCGCCGGCGGTGTTCCTGTACCGCAAGGGGGCCGACCGGCTGTGGCACGCCATCGAGACGAGCGACTGCGTCAAGGTGAAGTCGGGCGTCTGCGACTTCAACGAGACGATGTACTTCGACCCGAGCGTGTGGGACATGCGCAACAGTGAGGCCGGGGCCTGGAAGGTCGGGGCCGAGGTGTACTTCAAGGGCGGCGGTGGGGACGTCGACGACAAGGGTCTGACGGTCCACGTCAAGCGCAACTCCCGCCTCACCGTCAACGCCTCGCCCGAACCCGTGGCCAAGGGCAGGACCATCACCGTGACGGGAAAGGTCACCCGGGCCAACTGGGAGACCGGGAAGTACGGTTCCTACGGAGGCCGCCTGGTGAGGCTGCAGTTCAAGCCGGCCGGCACCACCTCCTACACCACGGTGAAGAAGGTGTACTCGAACGGCTCGGGCAACCTCAAGACGACCATGAAGGCCTCCAAGACGGGTACGTGGCGCTGGCTGTACAACGGCAACACCACCACCGGACCGTCGAAGTCGTCCGGGGACCACGTCGTCGTGAAGTGATGTCCGCGGTGCCGGCGGGCCGGCGCGCGCCGCACCGGCGGTAACGGCTGCGACGGCTCAGGCGTCGGGTCCACCATGATCGGGCGAACCCGACGCCTCGCGTCCATGGGACAAGCAACGTCCGTCCTAACGCCTCGCCAACGCGGTCTGCCGCGCCTCCTGACCGGTGTCGAAAGCGATTCACTCGCCGCCCGTGCACATTAAGGTTGCGCCTCAAGGGGAGGACGTCGAGTGGCTGTCGCGCCGCTCGCCGAAGCAACGCGCGGAGACGGCAGCCGGGGCACGCGCCCGGCAGCTCGGCCGACGGCGGAACAATCTGGGGGAGAACACATCGTGACAGACGCGCCGACGCACGCTGCCGACACCGACACGGAACAAGCCGACGAAGCCGCCGACCGGAAGGTCGTCGAGCAGGAGCAGGATGCGATCAGGGACTTCGTCAAAGGGCTGAGCGGGGACGACATCAAGTCGGGCAACTGGTTCACCAAGCTTGCCGCTCACGCCATGAACACGTACACCGAGAAGGTCGACTGGCAGTACTTCCAGGACCGGTACGCGGGCGTGCCCCCGGACGTAATCGTGGACCAGCGGATCAAGATGGCGGCCCGCTACGCCGCGCTCGAAGGCGGGCTCTCCGCCGGGGCCTACACGGCGGCCGTCGCCGCCACCATCGGGAGCCTCGGGGGTGCCTCACCGGCGACGGTCCCCGCGGCCGTGGCGACCGTGACGGTCGATGTCGCGTTCATCACCCAGCTCCAACTCCGCCTGGCCTACGACATCTCCGTGCTCTACCGGGTGCCGCTCGACGTGCACGACCCGGACGACCTGTGGAAGCTCATCCGGGTGGCACTCACCATCAAGAGCGGCGAAGTGGCCAACAAGACCGTGTCCAAAGCGGTCCCGCTCATGGTGCGGCCGCTGATCAAGCGCTTCTACTCGAACTCGGTGCTCGCCGCCGGGAAAGCGCTCCCCGTCGTCGGAAAGCACCTGCTGCAGCGCAACGTCATCAAAATCGGCATTCCGCTCGTCGGCGTCCCCCTCTCCGTCCTGCTGAACCGCTACACCACGCTCGTCGCCGGCCGGCACGCGCGGGCCGTCTTCCGCAACGAGGCGCGGGTGATCGAACTCGCCGAAGGTCTCAGCGAGCGCAGTCGGCACCCGCAGCTGATGCTGTGGGTCGCCTGGCTCGTCATCATGACGAACGCGAAAGCCAAGATCGCCGACGACGAGGCCCTGCTGATGCGGCATCTGGTGAGACTGGTCCGGGAACGGCACGAGGTGGTCGACGAGCAGCTCGCTCAGGTCGTCGACATCGACCCGGCCGAGGTGTGGAAGCGCGTGGACGCCGAGCCGGGCGATCTCGGTGACATCCTCGACGCTGCCGAACGCGTGGCCACCGTGGACGGTGACGTCAACTCCCGTGAGAAGGCGGTCCTCGCGGAGCTTCGGGAGCGGTGCCGCCGGGGCTGACCCCGCCGTGCGGCAGCGCTCTCGCGCCACTCCCCCGCCGCGACCCGGCGGCCTGTACAGCGCGCGGCCGTACAGGCGTCGCTCCTGGTGACACGCCCGGCACGGCCGCGACGCTGGCCTCATGCACACACCGCTTTCCCCTCTCCCCGGCCCCACGGGAACCAGTGAGTTCGCGATGTCGTTCACCTCGACCCCACGGGGCGCCCGGCTGGCGCGGCTGTTCGTCGGGCACTCCCTGGACACCTGGGGCCACCCCTACGACAGCGAGGTCAACGAGACACTGACGCTGATCACCGCCGAGCTGAGTGCGAACGCCGTACGGCACGGGCGGGTGCCCGGCCGGGACTTCCACGTCCGGCTGACCACTGAGGCAGGCGGTGGCCTCCGGCTGGAGGTGTCGGACACCCGCGGCGAGGATTGGCCCGCCGTCGCCGCGCCCGCGGACCACGCCGAGTCGGGCCGCGGCCTGCTCCTCGTGACGGCGCTGGCCGACGACTGGGGCGTCGTGGACCGCCGTGGCGGCCCGGGCAAGACCGTCTGGGCGTCACTCAGGACGGGCCGAGGTGCGACAGAGGTGAAGGGGTGAACCGATGTCACCAGCGGCAGATACGCTGAGCCACGATTCTCCATGAACGGTCGATCATTGTCCGTCCACGGACTCAGTACACGACGGAGGTGCGGATGCCGACCCCGTGGCAGGTCCACGAACAGCGCTCGCGCGGGAGCGCACACCCCGTATCGCCGCCGTCCACGCCGACGCTTCCGCCGTACCGTGCATCGACTCGATAGGTTACCCATGCCCGGCCGTCTGCTAGAACTGCACGTCGAGAACTTCCGCAGCCTGCGCGACGTGACAGTGCCCCTGGGACCCCTCACGGTCTTAGTGGGCCCCAACGGCGCGGGCAAGTCGAACGTGCTGAAGGTCTTCGACTTCCTCGCGGACATCATCCGCACCGACCTCCAGCCGGCGCTCGACACACGCGGCGGATTCGACGAGGTGGCCTTCTGGGGTGGACACAGGCCTCCGACGTCCCTGCGCGTCCAGCTGAAAGCGACGTGGACGACCAACTCCACCCTCAACGCCCCGGACGAGTACAGCCTCACCATCCGACGCCGCTCCCTGCGCACGAAACCGGGCGATGAGCGACCGTCCTACTACACCCTCTCGCGTGAGGAGAGCTTCGCGTTCAAACGCAGACAGGGGCGCGGTCGACGCATCACCATTTCGGGTGAGGAGGCACGCATCCTCGACGTGCGCGCCGGTGAGAGCAAGGACAGCGGCAGCTTCGGCATCCGGAGGCTGAGCAGCGGCCTGTCCACGCTCCCCCGGCTCGGTCCCTCCGACGGCGGCGACGAGGTGACGCGGGTGGCCGACCGTCTGTCGTCGTTCCGCGTCTTCGACGTCGACGTGGCGGCGGCCCGGCAGCCGACCCGCCTGCGCGGCACGGACTTCGCCACCCTCTCACCGCACGCCGAGAACCTGGCCGGTTTCCTGATCCACCTCAGCGGCCGCGAGGAGATCTGGAACGATCTGGTCGCCGACGCCCGCACGGTCCTCCCGCAGTTGGAGAACATCGAGTTCGAGGAGGTCGGCGGGGCGACCGACCAGCTGACCGTCGTACTGCGCGAGCGCGGCCTGCGCCGCATGACGCCTCTCGCCGACGCCTCGTACGGGACGGTCCGTCTCCTGGGACTGCTCGCCCTGCTGTACGACCCCAACCCCCCGGCGTTCACCTGCATCGAGGAGATCGACCACGGGCTGCACCCTCAGGCGCTGGAACTCGTCGTGCAGAGGCTGCGCGAAGCCGCCGAGCGAACGCAGTTCATCGTGGCCACCCACTCCCCCGCGCTCGTGAACCGGCTGTATCCGGAGGAGTTCGTCGTGTGCGACCGCGACGAGGACGGGGCGTCGATCATCCCGGCGCTCACGGTCGACGAGGTAAAGGAAATCGTCGAGGAATCCGGTGAACAACCGCTCGGGGAACTGTGGTTCTCCGGAGTGCTGGGCGGCGACCTCACCGGGGGTGAGCTGTGACCCCGAAGGCACGGCAGGGCGGCAGGCGGGTGGCCCGGACCGAGGAACGGGGCGTCATCGTGCTGGCCGGCGAGGACCAGAACGACTGCGAGATCATGGCCTCCCTGATACGCGCCCACCGGCCCGACCTCGGCGCGGCGGCCAAACTGGTGCGTATCAACGACCCGGTGCGGTTGCGCCGAAAGTCCGGCGCGGACCTCACCGCCGCCGTGAGGGCGCTGGCCGGCAAGGCCCGGGCCAAGGCGCTCCAACAGCGCGCCGAGTTGCTCGGGTTCGTCGTCCACGAGGACCTGGACGGCTTCACCGACGCCCAGTACGACCGGATCCGCACAACACTGACCGCCGAGTTCGACCGCCAGTGCCAGGGGTTCCGGACGGCGGTCGCGCTCGCCGCCTGGGAGAGCGAGGGCTGGCTGCTGCTCTGGCCGGACGCCTTCCCCCGTGTCCGTCCGCGCTGGAAGGTCCCCGGCCGTCTGCTCGACAAGGACACCGGACGCCTCAAGGACGCCAAGGAGGAGCTCAAGCGAGGGCTCGGCCTGCCGGTGTTCCGGGAGAGCGACGGGCCCGCGGTCGCCCGCGAGGCGCTGGAGCACCGGCTGATCCCCTCCCCGCGCGGCAGCAACCGCTCGTACAGGGACTTCGTCGGGGACCTCACGGGCTGGACCTGACCGCCGGCACGGCGGTGATGACGGCGGAGGGCGGATCAGGGCCGGGACCGGGACCGTTGCTTCGAGCGTGGGCCGGGCCCTTCACTTGGGTGGGCCGCGTCCCGCCGTGCGATCGGCCCGGTCCGGGATGCGACCAGGTGGGTGTCGTTGTCCGGGGTGGCCGATATGTTGGGGGCTGATCGTCACGGTGCCGATGCCCGGCTGCCGCGGTGGTGCGCACCGGCGGTCGCGGTAACCGTCCTGCCCGAAAGGTCCTCGTGAAGCCCACCCTGGCCGCCGCGCAGCTCCGCGGCAGTCTGACGCAGTACCTCACGACGACGTACGCGCTGGCCGACGAGGACACTCGGCTCGCGCTGGAGCGGTTCCTGGGGGATCCGGAGACGGGGATCTTCCGGGGGCCGTATCTGCGGATCAGGACGCCGTTCCATCCGGCCGGGGACGGGTGGCGGGACGCGTTGGAGTGGCAGCCGTCGTTCACGCCGTGGCGGCACCAGGCGAAGGCGTGGGAGCGGCTGAGCACGTACCGGCGGACGGCCGAGCCGACGCTCGTGACGACCGGCACCGGGTCGGGAAAGACCGAGTCGTTCCTGATCCCCGTGCTCGACCACTGCCGGCGGCAGAAGGCGCTGGGGCGGCGCGGGGTGAAGGCCGTGCTGCTGTATCCGATGAACGCGCTCGCCACCGACCAGGCGGGGCGTATCGGCGAGTACCTGGCGCAGCCGGAGCTGGCGCAGGTGACGGCCGGTCTCTACATCGGCGACAAGCCGGACACGGACTTCCGGCGGGTGA
>Ga0247820_10002324_pt1 | contig 10719 bp, 11 predicted proteins | sample 13C_Glucose_Day1_2_FD_192480 | JGI IMG/M metagenome (GOLD analysis project Ga0247820, IMG submission 192480) | Soil microbial communities from agricultural site in Penn Yan, New York, United States - 13C_Glucose_Day14 | ecosystem: Environmental > Terrestrial > Soil > Agricultural land | place...
GAGCTAGCTGTCATCGACGGCGCTGCTCCCGGCGTCGTGCGTACCCCGCTCGAGTCCCTGGACACCACCCGCCCACTGACCCGGATCGAGTTTGCCGACGCCCATGCACAGGGGGTCGGCGGCGCGAACCTGCATGCGACGCTGCTCCGCGCGCAGGCGTCAGCCCTCGTGGCGCTGGCCTCCGAACAGGTGGGCGCCGCCGAGGCGTGCCTGGAGATGTCGGTCGAGTACGCCAAGGCCCGGGAACAGTTCGGCCGACCGATAGGCTCCTTCCAATCGATCAAGCACCGACTCACCGACATGCTGGTGGCACTCGAACTGGCGCACGCCGCAGTACTGGACGCGGCGAACGCCGACGAAAAGCCAACAGACGAACTAGCCACTGCAGCGAGCATTGCGCACGTGCTGGCGTCCGAGGCCTTCACCTACGCCGCCGAAGAATCCATCCAAATCCACGGCGGCATCGGATTCACCTGGGAACACCCCCTACACAGGTACTTTCGGCGGGCCAAGAGCGACACACTGCTATTCGGCAGCACCGAGACGCACCACGAAGTCATTGCCGCTTCGGTGATATAGGTGTTCGGGGTCGTCGGGATCTTCTTCCCGACCGCACCGCCCTAATTCGGCTCGTCGGAGCCGTTCTGGCCGAGCAGCACGACGAATGGATCGAAGTCCGCCGCTACCTCGGACTCGACGTCCCCGCCCGCGCTCGCGGTGGCCAGACGCCCGACACCACTGCCGAACCAACTCAGGAGGTGACACCCGCGGTTCTGACCGCATGGCCATCACGCGAGGAATCACGCGACGACGTCGTACACCACCTCACGGGACTTGACCTGGTTCGATCAACGCGACGATCGGGCGAGGTGAGAACGGTAGTGTCGGTCCAGCAGGTCGTGGATGACCAGTTCCTGGGCGCGGTGGACGGAGCGCAGCACCCTGTTTGCGTGCATGTGGGCCAGGCTCGCGGCCCATGCTTCCAGCGGTACGCCGAGGCGACCCGCGTGGTCGAGATCGTGCAGTTCGGTGCCGATCCTCCGCAACGACTCCGACCTGATATCGAAATACCGCAGGCAAGCGGCGAGCGGGTGTTGAGTGCCGGCAGCCAGCAGTTGCTCGATGGCGGCTCGTTCCGCGCGGTATCGCCGTCCCAGCTCCCGGGCCTGTGTTGGCCCGCCGGGGAACTCGGTGGCGAACCCGTCGCGTTGCCGCCGCACGAGTGCGGCACGAGAAGGCAGGTCGAAGCCGAGGTCGTCGAGGAGGCGGTCTGTGCCGGCCAAGGTCAGTCGCCAGCGAGCGTCGAGACTGGTGTCGCCGGAGAGCATTTCGACGATACCGAGCGCGGCGGCGCTGTCCGCGTGGAATGCCTGCTCGGCGAGCAGTATGCCCTCGTTGCCGCCGTAGCGTTCGATTTCGCGTTGGTAGGTGTCGAGCTGGACCCGCCACACCATCCCGTTGTCGATCAGCGGTACGAGCGCTTCCGACAGTGCGGGCTGGATCTGCTCACGGAGCGCCTCGGGGTTTCCGGTGAGTCGGAGACGGATGTGCCAATCGGGGTCGGCGTAGCGGACGAAGAACCATCGGGTGGCCGAACCAGCGTCGACTGCGTCCCGGATCGGTGGGCCGAGCGTACGTAGAACAGCATCGGCGCCGGTGGTGCCGGTATAGATCTTGAGGTAAAGCCAGTCCGACCCCGGCGGAATGTTCCGCGGTACCGAACCGACCCGCCGAGATAACGGCGGCGTTTTCGACGGCACCGGTGCGGGAGGCCGGAGAAACGGCACCACCAGCTCGTGGGTGAATCTGCCGTCGGGGCCGGCAGCGGTGGGTTCGTGGAAGCCGAGAGTTTCGATGAGCGTGGCCGATTGGCCGCGGTTCAAGGCGCGCAACATGGTGTGTACCCAGGGTGGGCTGTCCAGGTCGACGACCAGCTCGTTGTCGAACTCGGCGAGGGTGCACACGCGCGGGAGCTTGCGCGCGGCGCGCAGCCGGGCCACGTCGTCGTGATCGCGCAGTCCGTCGACCTCGGTTGCGGTCAGGCGCCAGCGGGCCCGGGCCAGCACCAGCCGTCCGGCTGTGACCCGCGGCAGAAATGTCGCATCGGCGAGCGGGCCCCAGTCCCACGCCATCCAGGAGGCGACGCCTTGATTCTGAAGGTCGGCGAGGAATCGGTACATGCCGAGGCTGTTGTGGGTGGTGTTGTGTGCGGTGGTCAGCCGCGGGACGATTTCGCGGTCGAGTCGGCGCGAGCGCAGCACCACCCGGTCGCCGTCGAGCCGGACGGTGAGATCGTCCACCGTCAACTGCCGCTCCGCCGGGGCGTCGGAGCGGCCCAGGTAGGTCAGCTCGTACTCGCGGAGCACCGGCCGGCGCAAAATGTTGCCGATCCGACCCTCCGGCAGGTGCACGACCTCGGCGAACACCGTGTCGGGGCGGTGGGCCTGCTCCGTTGCCAGATGCGCTCGGACCGCCGCGGTCAGCTCGTCGTCGCCGTGGCAAAAGCGACCGAGCAGTGCTGCGCCGGACGGTCCGGCGACGCCGCGCACCAGCAGCTGCCCGGTCTGGGGGTCACCCAGCACGATCGCCATGATCGACAGGGCGTCGGGCAGCGGGAGCGGATCGGGCTCAGCCAGCCGCTGGATGTCGGCGTCGGCGAGATCGATGCATTCCGCGCCTCGTGAGAGCGCATCGGTCAGCAACTCCAGCAGTACCCCGTCGCGACGACTCCACGTGCGGGCGTGTTCCGACCCGAGCCCGAGATCGATGCCGGCCAACAGCGGGGATTCCTCGGCGTCGGGGTGCGCCGAGCCGTGGTAGCCGATGCCGGTCTCCTCGTCGAGCACCTGCGCCAGCCCGACCTCGGCGCCGCCGTACCGTGTGTCGAACGCGGTCCGGAACTCTTGCATGGGGTCCGGGCGCCAGGCCGTGATGCGGTGCAACAGGGCGACGGCCCGGGCGAGCTCGTCGACAACCCGATGACTGAGAGTCATTCCGGTGCTTGGTTTTACGAGATCGACCTGCACCAGCCGAGCCGGGTCGAGGTCGGGGACCAGCTCGCGCATATCCCTCACGATTGTGGTGTACCGACTCACCGGTTGCCCGAGACCATCTCGATCCAGCGCCGCCAGATGCGCGCGGACGGTATCGAAGCGCTCGGCCACGGGCGCGGTGGCCGGTGAGCGGTGCAGCGCGGCGCAGAGTGCCGCCGCAGGATCACCGGTTCCAGTGACCGCAGGTTGGGCGTCGGAGACCAGCATCCGGGCGTCCACCAATTCGTGGACGTAGTGCCGGGCGTCCTCGACGGTGATGTCGTCGTCAACCAGTTCGGCGGCCAGGTCCTCAAGGCGGGCCCCGCCCACCGCTCGCCGCAGGGTCGCGGTAAGTGCGTCGTCCTCATCGACCGCAACCAGGTGATGCGACCGAACGGTGCCGGTCATCCGGGCCTCGACGAACCGCACGCGGCCCGCGGCCCGGTACAGACTTGTGTTCGGCGAGAACAGCAGGCCATCAGTTGAGCCGGCATCGCATTCTACCCGGTCCGCCTCCGCGGCCAGCACTCCCATGTCCAGTCGGCTCCGGCGCTGGAGCGAACTCAGCGGCGGCACGTGCAGCGCCGTGTCCCGCCCGGTCAGCCGCCCGACCCCGACGCCGGCGAACAGTCCGAATGGGGTGGGGCGGGTTGCTGCGCGGATCAGATACGCCGCGACCGCCCGCTCGACACGGTCCAACGGGCCCTCGGTGGTCGTGTTTTCCTGCCATCGTGCCGTCAGTTCCGGGGAGGCCAACCACAGCGCTTCGGCGACCTCCGGCCGTGCGGCGAGACTGCGCAGCCGCTCGCGCGGGTCTGCCCCGTCGGTACCCCAACCGGCCAGCACGTCCACCGGCAGCAACGGGGTGCGCATGACGAAGAATCCCGACGGCACGAGCGCTTTTTCAGCGGCCAACGTGATCACTCCCGTCGTCGGGGTTTCGACCGGTGTGATCGTCAACCAGCCGGGCGTATGCGCCGCCGCGGGCCAACAGTTCGTCGTGGCCGCCGGATTCGACGATCGTGCCCTCATCCAGGACGATGATCCGGTCGGCGCCACGGATCGTGGACATCCGATGCGCGATCACGATTCTGGTGCACCCCAGGGTGTTCAGGTTGTCGTGCACCGCTGCCTCGGTGATGGTGTCCAAGTGGCTGGTGGCTTCATCGAGCAGTAGAATCTTGGGCTGGTGCAGCAGGGCCCTGGCCAGTGCGAGGCGTTGCTTCTGTCCGCCGGACAGGGATGCGCCGCCGTCGACGAGCATCGTGTCGTACCCCATCGGCATCGCCGTGATGTCGTCGTGGATACACGCCAGCCGCGCAGCCTGTTCCACCTCGTGCAACTCGGCGGCGGGGTGGGCGAAGGCGATGTTCTGGCGGACGGACACGCCGAACAGGAACGGGTCTTGGACAACTACGCCGAGCTGAGCGCGCACACTGCGGCAGTCCAGTGCTGCCAGGTCGATCCCGTCGAACAGGATTCGCCCACTGTCCGGCGGGTACAGTCCCAACAGCAGGTGCGCCAGGGTGGTCTTCCCGGAGCCCGAGCGTCCGACGATGGCCACCGTCTGGCCCGGTTGGATGTCGAGCCCGATATCGCGGATCACTGGTTCGTCGAGGGGGGCGTAGCCGAAGACGAGACGCTCGGCGACGATGCCGCCGAGCAGGGTCGGCGCGCGGCGCACCGCGTGGCCGTCTTGTTCGCGCGGGGTGTCCAATACGTCGTCGATACGGTCCAGATAGCTGCCCAACAGTTGCAACTGAGACACCGTGGCGACCAGAGCGGCCAGCGGTTCCAGAAACCCGGCGGCCAGCGCCGCCAGCGCGAGCAGTTCGCCCAGGCTCAGCTGCCCGTTCAGCACCAAGAGTGCTCCGACACTCAGGACAGCAAGCGGAGAACCCATCCGCAGAGCAGCCAGGGCCGCCTCGACACCGGCGGCGAGCCGACCCCGGCGCACCGTGACGTTGAGTTCGTCGACGAACAGGTTCGACCAGGCTTCGATGGCGCGGTCCTCGGCGCCGGAAGTCTTCAGAGTCTGCACGCCGGAGAAGATCTGGTAGGCGTAGGCCTGGGTCTTGGCCTCCGCTTGCAGCCCCTCGGCGGTCAGTCGCTGGTTGCGGCCGCGGCTGGCGAGGAGCACAGCCACCTGGGCGGCACCCAATCCTGCCACCAACACGCCCAGCTGCGGCGAGAAGATCACCAGCAACACCAGGTAGCCCGTGACCAACGCACCGTCGAGCATCGCCGACAACGCGCCGGTGGTGAGGATCTCGCGGACCACGGTGTTGGAGCGCAGCCGCATCATCAGATCCCCGGCGGAGCGGCGCAGGTGGAAACTGTAGGGCAAGGCCAGTAAGTGATCGAGGAACCCGACGGTGGTACGCAGGTCCACGACCGTGCGCAGAGCGAGCAGCAACCGTCCCCGCAGCCACGTCGTGGCGAGCGTCGTGGCAGTCATGATCGCCATCACCGCCGCGGCCACAGCGAGCAGTGAGCGGTCGTTTCCGGGGATCACCCTGTCCACCACGATGCCGGTCAGGACGGGCAGCGCCAGTGCCAGAACCCGCAGCACGATCGATGCGGCCAGGACCTTGACCAGCCGGGCCCGTTGGGTCAGCAGTGCGCCCGCATGGCGGCGCAGCCGCCCTCGCTGCGCTGGGCGCCGTCGGGTCGCGAATTCCTCGCCGGGTTCGAGTTCCAACGCTACCCCGGTATACCCGCGGCCGAACCGGGCCCAACCGAGGCGGACCCGCCCCACGGCCGGGTCCACCAAGTCCACCCCGCGGCGCCGCACCGCCCCGAGCACCACGAAATGGTTGAGTTCCCAGAACAGGATCGACCCCGTCGGCAGCAGACCGAGCTCATCGACCTCGGCCTGAACGCCGCGAGCGCGTAACCCAAAGTGGCGGGCAGCGGAAACCAGCGCCTCCGCCGTGGCCCCGTCCCGGCCGTTGCCGACCACTTCTCGTACTTCCCGCAACGGCACCCACTTGCCGTATGCGGCCAGCGACATCGCCAATGCGGCGGGTCCGCAATCGGACATCTCGGCCTGCGGCACGAACGGCACCCGACGGCGCCCCGGCGATGCGACCCGACGAAACCCTCCATGATTGTCCCCCGGGCGCAGAGGCTCGCCCGGCCGACCACCTCGGGCGTGGTACTCCAACGCCTCCTTGCGGAACAACCCCCGCCCGTTCACGGTCCACTGCCGACCGAGGCGAGCCAGGCGCTTCGGCGCACAGCGGTGGCGGTCGCCTCGCGCCGTGAGCCGCACAGCCTCGACCGGCCGGGATCGGTGGTTACCGAGTCGGTCGTGCCAGCAGCCTCTGCGGTGGTGGTCATGACATGGTCCACTCTCGCATGATTGGAAGATCAGCGGTGACCAGTTTTCACTAGCAGATATGCGAGTGGATCAGCCTGCAGCCGTCCACCCCGACCCAGATCCACCGGCCAGTACCGGTACAGCACGCGGAAAGCGAGCCTCGATCCGGTAACGGGTCGAGGCGCTTTGCGCGCGTCACGCTATTCACCGCCGATGTCGACTCCTCGGCGTTCATCGTCGCGGCGAGCCAAGAGCACACGCTCACCTCGATCTAGCCATCCCCGAGTGAAACCGAATGCCGACACCCGAACCTGACGACCAGCAGAACCTAATCCCGAACGCACTGCGTCAGAGGAGAACCGACGACCTGCTGCCGGGAGACATATCGCTGATGGCGCTGCTGTACCGCCACCGGGACCGGATCTCAGTCGACCTGCTGCGCCGCCGCGATACCTTCCGATGACTCCGGAATCTAGGAAAAGGAAGCCGACAGCTCAGTAGATCGGCGATCTCAGCGGACCCGCAATGACCGCGCCTTGGTCGACCCGTCCGTCAGCGGCCACCGACCGCTCATCGCGCACGGTTGCGGTACCAATGGCTAGCGTGACGTGGCGGTCGTTCTCAGTGAGCGCCTGTCGTTGGCGTCAGAGAGTTACTCACGCCCGCGCCTCTACCGGCCGCGATCTGGCGCAGATCGTCGGTGGTCAGTTCGCGCAGCGATTCGCGGCGCAGCGCCGGCAGTCGGAGGGTGGGGTGAACTTACAGGCGCGACGGGTGTCGCGTTGGTTTTCATGGTGGGCCTATACGATGCCGGTTTTGCTGGTGGTGCCAGACGTACACGCTGCGGAAACCCGTCCGCCAGCGATGTGGCGCAGGTCGTCGGTGGTCAGTTCGCGCAGCGATTCGCGTCGTAGCGCAAGCCGTCGCGGGGCGACGGGTGTGTCAGCGGGCGCGCCGGGTGCGGGGGTTGTGTTCATTGTCAGTCTCCGTTGTGCTCGTGGTCCAGGATGAAACTCCCGGATTCCCTGGACTTGAAGCGTGACCCATCACCGAGAGTCTCGACAGAAACCCCAGGGCTGGGAATCACCCACCCCACCACCGTGCGCCGACGTCGATCACCATCCAACCGGCGATGCGGTCCTTGGTCTCGGCGCATCCGCCACCGGCAGCCCGCCGACCGTGGCACTCGCACACCCCCGAGCCTCCCGGCGCGAGGCGAACAATCCCGCTCCCCCGTTCGGGCATCGAGTACTCCCGGCCACGGTTCTCCGAATTGAATAATGCACTGTCCCAATCGGTTCACCACGGGAGAAGATCGGACACGCTCAAGCCGTTGTCGTCCTGTTTCAACGCCAGATCGCCTCGTAAGTCGGGCGGCGTAAGCCGTAGGCGGCTCCCAGGCCGGGCCCTTTCGTGGGTCCACGACACGGGAAAGTCGCCCTTTTCACGTGCCTGCCCGAGCACTTCGCCACCGGTCCACGTCGGAAGCTCAGCTGCCGTGCGGTCGGCTGACCAGGGTTGGGCTTGGAGATCAGGAGGCAGACCGCGGGCACCCAAACGACAGATGCCTTGAGCTACGTCCACTCCACGGTCCCGCGGAGCGATCACTTGGCCGCCGTCCGTACTGCCTCTGCCGACGAGGACCGGCCCTCGCTCACGTGTCGCGGTCGCTGGCACGGTAGAGCCGCCAGAACCAGATCGCGCCGCCCACCAAACCGATCAACCCCGAACCGAACGACCCCACCGCCAGCAACATCGTGCCCAGCGTCACCAACGCGAGCACACACACGAGCTGAAGCAGCACACTCCTTGGCACAGCCCCGAATGTGCCGGACAACCCGCGCCCGCGCAACACCGCTGCACACCACCCCTCCGCCGCCGCCGCCGACCCATACTGCGCGGTGTGCCCGCCCAACACCGTCACCCCAGAGTCGCCGAGCCTTCCGGCCGAGCCTGCCAGCCCATGAAGTCCACGACCGACGGGCTTCGGGGTACAGCGACGACGATGCCACGCTACATCCGCAGATGGGTCCGCCGACGGCACAGGCTAACGATTCCCAGCCCGTCCCCCTGCGCGACACGCACCTGTGCCCGCTGAGCGTCGGGAAGGTGCGCCGGTGGGGGTTCCTGGTACGAAAGCGGTCTGGGCGCAAACGCCGAATACTAACTGCCCTACCACGATCGGGGTGGAGGAGGAGTTCGTGCTGATCGACCCGGTCACCGGCCACCCGGCACTATCGAACACCGCGGTTGCGGCCGCCGCGGGTATGGGCGTGGATCTGCAACGCGAGCTGTCGCGCGCCGTGCACCGCTGTTCGCCTGTACGCACGCCACTACGCGCAACGTTCCCCGGCGAGACGGTGGGCCTGGTCCTGGTGGAGCCCGAACATGAGGACTACGACGCCTTTATGGCCCAGCAACTGAACGAGCTGTCGATCAGCGGCTCGCGGATCTGCGCCGGCCAGTCGGCCATATCCTGCGCGAACAGGTCGCAGTAGAACGGGATGCGTTCGTCGAGCACCTCGTCGGGCACCGCCACGCCGGGGTCCCATGCCTGGTTAGGAGGAACACCAGTGCGATGTTCCGGAGGACCCCCGACTGCACCGCGAGCGAGCTGATCGCCCAGGCGTTCGGCGGCGACCGGGATGAGCGTCCACCATGGCATGCCCCCGGCCGGAAACGTCCGACACCAGCTCCGTGAAGGCAGCCGTGGTGCGCAGGTCGCGCGTTGATTGAATACGGCCGCAGTGGGTATGCAGGCACTGCCCCCGCGCGCCGGGTCCCACACCTGGGCCGCCGCGCACCCGGTGTCGATCGCCCGACGATCACCTCACCCGCCCCGGCGACCGAGCCACGACGACACCACGTCGCGACACAGCAGGATCGATCTCATGACCACACACACGCATCTCACCACCGACCACGAGGAAATCCGTCAATGGACCCAGGCCCATCACGGCATCCCCGCCCGGGTCCCCCACACCACGGCCAACGACGTGCTCCGAATCGACCTGCACGGAGTCGACTCCGGGCTCGAACACATCTCCTGGAGGGAATGGTTTGCCGCCTTCGACCAGCAGGGCCTGGCCCTCAGCTATCCGGATCCGCACCTACAGGGCGGGATCAGCGCCTGGTTCGAACTCGTACCCCGACCCCGACCCCGCACCGCGGACGACCCCCAGTAGATCGCGCGCGCCACACCCCGCCCTTCCAGACAACCGACAGGAGTGATGAGTACCCGTCGCAGGGAGGCAGTCGTGAATGCGCCTGCCGGGTCGGTGGGCCGTTGGCCGAACGGATCTCGGGATGCCGCCGACGAGATCTTCCGGGCCGCGTTCGCCGCCACAATCAAACTCCCGGCTCGCCGGGACGAACGTCGTCGCCACTGAGGCAGGGTCAGGTACTCGCGCGTACCGGCCTCGTACAGATGCCAGGCCGCCCCCATGGTGCCGATGCCCTGGATTGCCACCGTCGTGTCGGCCGGAGTCCAGCCACATGCTTTCACCGCACCGATGCAGGCCTGGGCGACTCCGTAACCGCCGATCACATCGCCCAGCAGAAAACCGCTGGGCACCGGGGCGTTCAGATACGACTCCCTCCCCCGATCCCTTCAGTCCTCCAATCTTCGCGACCCGAGGCGGAGTACCCATGACCTCACATAGAGCACCGCCCCGGCGCGACGCGCTGCAGGGACGGGTGGGCGCGATGCACCATGGGCGCCGGTTCCGGCCTCGGGACATCTCGCCCGCAGCTGTGACCGCCGGGGACACGCAAAAAATGAGCGAACGGCTCACTTCTCGGACCGTGGCCCCCGCTCGGCCACCTCGCGAACCGCCGCCGCGACCGCCGGCGCGACAGTGGCATCGAACACGCTCGGCACGATGTACGTGGCATTGAGCTCGGACGGCGACACCCTGTCGGCGATCGCGCCAGCCGCGGCGATCAACATCTCGTCGGTGATGTCGACCGCGTGCGCGTCGAGCAGACCACGAAACACCCCCGGGAAGGCGAGGACGTTGTTGATCTGGTTGGGGAAATCCGACCGACCGGTGGCCACCACCGTGGCATGTTCGCCGGCAGCGACCGGATCGACCTCCGGGACCGGATTGGCCAGCGCGAACACGATCGACTCGTCGGCCATCGCCGCGATGTCATCGCCCGTGACAATGTTCGGCGCCGAGACCCCGATGAACACGTCCGCCCCGACCAACGCGTCCCGCAGTGATCCCGTCCGAGCCTCGGGATTGGTGTGCTCGGCGATCCAGGTACGAAACTCGTCGGCGGTGTCGTCCGGGGACACGATCCCCCGACGCCCGCAGCCGATGACGTTCGTCGCACCTTGGGCGACGAGCAACCGGATGACAG
>Ga0247820_10002325_pt1 | contig 10718 bp, 6 predicted proteins | sample 13C_Glucose_Day1_2_FD_192480 | JGI IMG/M metagenome (GOLD analysis project Ga0247820, IMG submission 192480) | Soil microbial communities from agricultural site in Penn Yan, New York, United States - 13C_Glucose_Day14 | ecosystem: Environmental > Terrestrial > Soil > Agricultural land | place...
GTTCCACGCGGCGCCGGCGCCGGCGCCGCGTGGAACTCGGGCAGCTCCACGAGCGGCATCGGCTCCGAATCGACCACGGACACGGTCGGCAGCGCCTGCTCGACGGCCCCGCTGGCCGCGGCATAGGCCTCGGCGTCGCGCGAGCGCAGTGCCTCGAACGCGGCTCCCAGTGCGTCGGCGCGCATCTGCAGGCGCTCGATCTCGGGCGGCGTGGCATGACCTTGCGCCACCAGGTGCTCGATGGCGGTCTCGAGGCGGTGCGCCATCTCGCCCAGGCGCATGGCGCCGGCAAGCCGTGCGCCGCCCTTGAAGGTGTGGAGCGTGCGCATGCACGCCGAGCCGCCCGAGGGATCGCTCGGGCGGCGGGTCCATTCGCGCATGCGCTGCGACAGCTGGGGCAGCAGCTCCTGGCCCTCTTCCTCGAAGATCGGGAACAGCTCCGCATCGACCGCGTCGATGGCGTCGATGTCGTCCTCGTCGTCCAGCGCGTCGCTCGCCGCCGCGCTCCGGCGCACCGCCGGAAGCTGGCCGAAGGACCGCACCTCGGGCTGCCCGAGCTCGCCGAAGTGGCTGACCGGCGCCAGCGGCGCCGGGCGCGACACGGCCGGCGTCGGCGCGGGGGCCGACGCCGGTTCGTCGGCAAACTCGACCTCCAGGGCGCCGCCCACGGTGAGCGCCTCGATCTTCTCGCCGGCGACGCGCTCGTGGTCGGCCAGCCGCTGCCACAGGACCGGCGGCGCCGACGGCAGGAAGCCGGCGGCGAACTGGTGCAGGAGGCGCCGGATCTCGTCGCTCACGTCGACGAACAGCTGCGCCTCGGCGGCGTCGCCATGGCCGATGGCGTCGGAGCGCATCAGCGCGTGCTCGAGCGCACGCGACAGGTGCGACAGGTCGGTGAAGCCCACGGTGGCCGAATTGCCGGCCAGCGAGTGCGCGAGCGCGACGGCATGGTCGCCGACCGGCCGGTGCAGCTCGAGCGTCCACTCGGCCAGCTCGGTGCCGAGCCGGCGGGAGAGCTCGTCCGCCTCGTTCAGGTAGATGTTGAAGAGCGGGATCGGGATCGACAGCGTGCCGATCACCTTGAACTCGTTCGGGTCGGGCGCCGCGGGAGTCGGTGGCACTCCCTCGAGGGCGGGCTTCGGCTCGTGCTGCGGCTCGTCCGGCTTCGGTTCGTGCGGGACCGGCGCCGCGATTTCGTCGTCGAACGTGAAGTCGAGGTCGATCAGCTCGACGGCCTCGGGCACGGGCGGCGGCTCGTCGGCCGGCGCGCCGAGCGGCATCGCGGCGGTCTGGGACTCGGCGTCTTCAGCGGCGGCATCGAGATCCAGGTCGAAGTCGATGTTGATCGCGCGCTGCATCGGCACGGGCGGCGCCGCCTCCTCCGGGAGGTCGAAGCGGCTCGGCAACTCGAGGGGCGGTCCGTCGTCGAGGGCGGCCGGCGCGAACTCGCCGGCGGCAAGGAACGGAGCCGCGGGTGCGGGGGTGGTCACGGCGGCCGCTTCGGGCGGCACCGGCGCGGCAGCGGCACTTGTCAGCGGCAGCGGCAGCGGGTCCCGGCGGTTGTCGCAGCGCAGTGCGTCGGCCGCCTTGGCGACGGCACGCGGATCGTGTCCGCCGGCGCGGCCGGCCGCGATGCATTCGATCCAGTCGCCGAGGTACGCCAGGGCGTCGATCGTGAAGCCGCGCAGGTCGTCGTCGGCCCGCGGCGCCTCGGCGAGGCGGGCGTTGTAGAGCTGCTCGCACGACCAGGCCGCTTCGCCGAAGTCGCGCAGCCCCACCATGCGGGAACTGCCCTTGAGCGTATGGAACGCGCGGCGGACGGTGGTGAGCTCGCCGAGATCGTCGGCCACGTCCGCCAGCGCGGCCAGCGCCGCGTGCGCGTTCTCCATGACCTCGCGCGCTTCCTCGAGGAAGACCTCGCGCATCTCGGCGTCGTCTTCGAGGCCGGTCGAGCCGGCCGAAGGCGCCGTGACCTGCGGCAGCGACGGCACCGCCGGCGGTGACAGCGACATCGGGGCGAGCCGGATGGGCTCGTCCACGCGCTGCGGTGCGAGCGAGGCCGGATCCGACGCGGTGTTGGCGAAGTCGGTCAGCGCGTGCGCGAGATCGGCGCGCGCGGCTTCGCGGCGCGACGGGTCGTCGGCCGCGCGCGCGATGGCGGCCTGCGCATGGCTGGCCGCTTCGGCCAGGCGCGGCTGGTCGGCGATCAACGCCTCGTGCGAGAGGAGCTCGAGGTCGCGCGACACGGATTCGAGTGGCACGTCGGCCCGCACAGCGGCCGACGCGAGCGATTGCGCATGTTCCACGAGGTGCGGGGCCACGGCCGACGGCGGGGCGGCGTCGAGGCCGCCGAAGCCGGACACGCGGGAGCTTCCGCCGCCGACGACCGAACGGAGGTATCCCGAGTCGGCGTCGAACGCGAACAGCGACTTCGCCATCTGCGGCTGCACGCCGAGCATGTCGACCAGGAAGCCGAGCGCACCGAGGTTGCCGGCCAGGCGGTCGATCGGGCTGTCGGGGTTCGCGGCGTGGTGGGCTTCGACCTCGTTCTGGATGAGCGCGTCGACGTCCTCGCGCATGCGCAGGACGGCGTGGGAGGCGTGGTCCAGCCCGAGCACGGACAGCACCCCGCGCATCGCCTGGAGCTGCCCGGGCACCGGGATGAGCACCGAGCGCTCGGCCGGATGGCGGAAGAACTGGTCGATGGCCTTCTCGGCCTCGGACAGCGAGCTGCGCAGCTCCTGCACGACGCTGCCCATGGTCTGGCGGTCGGAGACGCGGCGGTAAAGCTCCTCCATCCACGCTTCGAGCGGCTCGGCCGTGCCGCCATGGCGCACGCGCGCGATGCGCTGCGCGAGGCGGGCGATGCGCTCGCCGTGGGTCGGATCGTCGAAGTCGCCGTCTTCCAGCGAGGCGTCGAGATAGAGCACGCTGGTGGCGACTTCCATCGCGAGCGAGGGCTCCGGCGCATCGCCGCCGGTCACCGTCTGCGCGACGGCGTCCTGCAGGCTGCCGGCCAGCTCGTCGCCGCTCGCGTACAGCCGGCGCAGCGAATCGCCGACGAGCGAAAACTGCTCGGCCAGCCCGGGCAGGCGATGCAGTTCGCCGCCGGCCACCGCCGACCAGGCGTCGCGCGCGCCGGCCACGCGCTTGCGCGCCTGCACGACCACTGCGGGGTCGAACCGGCCGAGGCCGCTCGACTCGTAGTCGACCGGGCTCGACTTCTCCAGCCCGAACGCCTTGCGCACGGCCGCAAGCCTGGGCGCGAGGGTGTCGGTGGAAAGCCGGGCCTGGGCGCAGAAGAAGAGCATGTCCTGAGCGAGCCGGTCGGACACGTCGGTCTCGCCACGCTCGCCCACGCGCAGCTGCGCAAGCAGCCGCGACGCGACGCGCTTGCTGTAGGCGTCGGCCACCAGCAGGCCCTGCGCCTGGCCTTCGAAGAACGCCGCGGCGAGCCGCCACAGCGTGCGCAGCCGCAGGTCGGACGCGCCGGCACCCAGGTCGGCGAAGAGATCGCTCATGCGCGCGGCCGCGGGGCCCTGCGGCGCGCGCATCAACCCGAGCATCTGCTCCTCGACGGCGCCTCGCGCGGCCGCGTCGGCCGCGCGCGCCTGCGCCTTGGGATCGTCAGGCAGTTCGCGCCACTGCCAGTCGACCGGCCACAGGTCGGCAGGATGCACGCGGGTGGCGCCGGCCAGTGCCTGCAGTGCCCGGTATTGCGGAAACAGCGCGACCGGGGACACGGGCTTGCCGGCCAGCATGCGCGCGAGGTAGTCGAGCAGCGCGAAGGAGCCGCGCTCCACGGCTTCCAGGGCATGCTGGTCGATGCGCCGGGGCTGCGCGGCCAGCCGCTGCACCGCCACCTCGCTCGCGCGCAGCAGCGTGGCGGCGGCCGACAGGCCGACCAGTTCAAGCGCACCGACGCCCTGGTGGATCTGCGAGCGTGCGTGACGCAGCACGTTCGGGTCGACCGCGTCGACATCCGAACCGGCCATCGCCTCCGATTCCTTGAGGTAGCGCCGCAGCGACTTGTGCGCCGCTTCGAGCGAGCGCCGCAGTTCGTCCTGGACCCACGCAAGCGCGCTCAGGTCGTCGATGGTCTCGGTATCGCGGGGCTGGTCCATCGGCTGGGATCCGGGTGAGGGCGGCGGATTGTGGCGCGCGGTCTCAGGCAATCTTGAACCGGGCCACCGACTGCTTCAGTTCTTCGGCAGTTTTCGACAGTTCCCGCACCATCTGAGCGGTCGAGCGCGTGCCCTCGCCGGTCTGCTCGGTGACCGCGAAGATGTGCTGGATGTTGGCCGCGACGACGTTCGCCGACTGGGCCTCCGACAGCGCCTGGTTCGAGATGTGGGCGATCAGCGCGGACAGCTGGCGCGTGACTCGGTCGATGTCGTTCAGCGCGGAACCGGCCGCGTCGGACAGCTTCGTGCCCTCGACCACGCCCTGCGTGGACCGCTCCATCGAGGCGACCGCGTCCTGCGTGTCGGTCTGAATGGTCTTCACGAGCGCGGCGATCTGGCGCGTCGCGTCGCCGGAACGCTCGGCGAGCCGCTGCACTTCCTCGGCCACCACCGAGAAGCCGCGGCCCGCTTCGCCGGCCGACGCCGCCTGGATGGCCGCGTTCAGCGCCAGCACGTTGGTCTGCTCGGTAATGTCGGAGATCAGCTCGGTGATTTCGCCGATCTCCTGCGAGGATTCGCCAAGCCGCTTGATGCGCTTCGACGTTTCCTGGATGTTGTCGCGGATGGAGTTCATGCCGCCGATGGTGTTCTGCACCGCCGACAGGCCCGCCTCCGCCGCCTGCAGCGACTGGCGCGCCACCTCCGCGGTCTGCTGGGCCTGCGCGGACACGTCGTTGATTCGGCCGGCCATCTGCAGCACCGACTCGCCCGTCTCGCGGATCTCGCGCAGCTGCTCGGTCGACGCCGCCAGCAGCTCGGTGGACGTGGCTTCCACCTGCTGCGTGGTCTCGGTCACGCGGCCCACCGTGCCCTGCACCTGCGACACCAGCGTGCGCAGCTCCTCCACCGTGTAGTTCACGGAGTCGGCGATGGCGCCGGTGATGTCTTCGGTCACGGTGGCCTGCTGCGTCAGGTCGCCTTCGGCCACCGTCTGCAGCTCGTTCATCAGTCGCAAGATGGCCGCCTGGTTGGCGTCGTTGACGCGCTTGGCTTCCTGCTCCTGGCGCTCGGCTTCCACGCGCTGCGACTCCGCGGCCCGGGCGCGCAGGGCCTGGTCGGCGAACTGCAGCCGCACCAGCCCCCAGCCGCCTCCGACCATCAGCAGCATGCCCAGCGCCATCAGCGCGAGGTGGCGGCCGGTCAGGCCGCCTTCGGTGGACAGGCGCTGCTGCAGCGTCTCGAGGCCTTTTCGCAGCGGCTCGCTGTCGTTGATGATCGCCACCTGCGCTTCGCGCGCGGAGACGAGGCCCTGGAGGTTGCCCAGGATGGCGCCGGCTTGCGTGCGCGTCTCCTCGTACTGCTTGACGAGCGTGGTCAGCCGCTCGCGCGTCTGCGGGTCGCGCGTGGGCGGCAGGCGCAGCTCGACGTTGCCGTCGAGCAGGCCCTGGGAGATCTCGCGGAAGGAGTTCAGGTCCTTGCCGAGCAGGAACACTGCCTCGGGGCTGACGCCCTCCATCGTGAGGAACTCGTTCGCGCTCTTGCCGATGCGCTGCGTGAGCATCACGATCTGGCCGATGGCGGAAAGCTCGGCGGCCGAAGCGTTCTGCTGCAGCTTCAGCGACGACACCGTCTCGGCCGTCTCGAGCAGGTTGGAAGACTGGCGGTTGATGGTGCGCAGCGCCTGGCCCACCTGCGTGAGCGTGGCCTGCTGGCCCAGGATGACGTTGGCGTTCTTCTCGGCGCGGTCGACGAACGGCATCATCGGCTCGATGGCCTCCTGCAGAGGCGCGGCCACCTTGGGCACCAGCCCGTCGCCGCCCTGCAGGCCGCGCACGTTCTTCGTGAGCACCTCGACGCTTTCCTTCACCTCCGGGAACGCCTGGGCGCTGCCGATCAGCGCCTGGGACACCGACTTGGCGAGCCGCTGCGACTGCATCAGCGCCTGACCGGAAGCACCGACCTGCGTCGCGCCCTGGTTGGCGGCCGACAGCGCGAGGAAGGTGGCCATGCCGAGGCCGGCCAGGCCGATCACGAACAGGCCCACCAGCGTGCGCTGCTGCTGGTCAGCGGCCCAGTGGCCGATCAGCGGCAGACCGGTGCCGGCGGCGGCCAGCTCGGCGGCGTCCGCCCCGCGTGCCCGCGTCTCGTGGAAGTCGGCGGCCATCTCCGACGGCGCCGCCTCGGAAATGATGGAGGTGTCGTCTTCCTGCGTCACGGTGGGGACGCCGGTGGGCATCATCTCGAGCGTGGCCGCGCCGCTCGCGTCGGGCATCGGCTCCATCTCGTCGAACGGCGAGCCGGGTTCGTCGTCCGGACCCTTGTTCCAGCCCTTGGTCTTGAATTTGTCCAGGAAGCTCATGTCGTCCCCTTTGGGAGCACTGTGTCGGTCAGCCGACGATGGCCAAGAACTGCTCGTCTTCAGCGAGCGACGAAAGAAGGATCTCCTGCCACGGCCGGCCTTCGCCGTCGCGCCAGCGCATGCCGGCGAAGGCCGGCCGCGCCCCCGGCCCTTCGGGCTCGGAAGCGAGTTGGTCCGCGCTGCGCAGGCCGGCCAGCCGGTCCACCAGCAAGGCGCAGTTCAGGCCCAGCGACGGGTTCAGCGCCACCAGCCGCTGCTGTTCGCGCGCCGCGTCGGGCAGCGGCGGGCGCTTGATGTCGAGGAAGGCGGACAGGTCCACGACCCCGTGCAGGCCGCCGCGCAGGTTGGCCACGCCGGCGAACCACCCCTGGGTGTGCGGCACGGGTACCAGCGGCACGAGCGAGAAGATCTCGCCCGCCTGCGCGAGCGGAAACAGCAGGCCCTGCCCGCCGCACTCGACGGCGAGCCAGGAGGTCGGCCGGGCCTGCGTGCGCGCGGCCTGCATGCGCTCGGCCAGCCGGCTTTGCAGTTCGCGCAGGGCTTCCTTCTTGGCCATGGCAGTGTCTCTAGTCGAACGCCTTGATCTTCTTGATCAGCTCGTCCGCATCGACCGGCTTGACGATGTAGTCGCGCGCACCCTGCCGCATGCCCCAGACCTTGTCGGTTTCCTGGTTCTTGCTCGTGCACATGATCACCGGCACGTCGGCGAAGCGCGGGTCGCGCGTGATCGCGCGGGTGAGCTGGAAGCCGTTCTGGCCCGGCATGACGACGTCCATCAGCACGAGGTCGGGCTTCTCCTCTTCCAGGCGTCGCATCGCCTCCTCGGCGTTCTCGGCCGTGCGCACCCCGTAGCCGCGCTTGGTCAGCACGTCGGACAGGTGGTGCAACTCGGTCTTGGAGTCGTCGACGAGCAGGATCTTGCGGACGGTCATGCCTTTTCCTCGGTGACGCGCCGGTGTTGCTCGACGGCGCGCAGCAGTTGTTCCTTGGTGAACGGCTTGGTGAGGTAATCCTCGGAGCCGACCATGCGGCCGCGCGCCTTGTCGAACAGGCCGTCCTTGGACGACAGCATGATCACCGGCACGTGGGCGAAGCGCGGGTTGCGCTTGATGATGGCGCAGGTCTGGTAGCCGTCGAGCCGCGGCATGAGGATGTCGCAGAAGATGAGCTCGGGATCATGGTCGTTGACCTTGGACAGGGCGTCGAAGCCGTCCTCGGCGAGGAGCACGTCGTAGCCCCCCTGCCGCAGGAAGATCTCGGCGCTGCGGCGGATGGTGTTGCTGTCATCGATGACCAGCACCTTGGCCCCCGTCACGGGGGCAGCGGGGACTTCGTTGATCACGAAGCGTTCTCCTCAACGACGCGAGTCTCCGGCGCGCCGGAGACTCAGATCTGGACCATCTCGAAATCGTCCTTGCGCGCGCCACATTCGGGGCAGGTCCAGTTCATCGGTACCTGCTCCCATCTCGTGCCTGGCGCGATCCCGTGTTCAGGATCCCCGGCGGCCTCGTCATATATCCACCCGCAGATGAGGCACATCCAGGTCCGCGATTCGATCACTTGTTTTATCAGCTCACTACAATGAACGAAGATTGTAGCCACGTGAATCTCCAAAAATTCGAGCACGCGTAGGCACATACGCAACTTTCTTCACATTCCTCCTGAGGTCTCTCGAGCACCTCGCGAGGGCTGCCGGACCAGTCCCATGAGCCCCGATTCGCCTCCCCCCGTCGAGCTCGACGACGCCCAGGATCCCGTGTCGCCGGCGTGCGTGATGACGTTCAACGCGAGCGACCCGAGCGGCGCGAGCGGCATGGCCGCCGACATCGCCACCATCGCAGCGATGGGCGCGCACGGATTGCCCGTCATCACCGCCATCGTGATGCGCGACACCGCCGAGGTCTTCGACCAGCACACGATCGATACCGATGCGGTGGTCGAGCAGGCCCGGTCGATCCTCGAAGACGTCACCATCGCGGCCTGGAAGGTCGGCCACCTCGGCTCGGCGGAAGGGGTGAGCGCGGTTGCCGAGGTGCTGTCCGACTACCCGGACGTTCCTCTCGTCTCGTTCATGCCGAACCTGTCCTGGCTCGACGACGAGGCGCTGTCGGGCTACCTCGACGCCTTCCGCGAGCTGATCCTGCCGGCCACCGAGGTGCTGGTCGGCAACCACAAGACGCTGACCGACTTCCTGCTGCCCGAATGGGACAGCGAGCGTCCGCCGTCGGCCCGCGAGCTCGCCGTGGCTGCGGCCGAACACGGCACGCGCTTCGTGCTCGTCACCGGCGTGCACCTGGCCTCCAAGGGCAGCGAGCAGTTCATCGACAACGTGCTGGCATCGCCGCAGGGCGCGCTCACGGGCGAGAAATTCGAAGTGTTCGAGGCGTCGTTCGTCGGCGCCGGCGACACGCTCTCGGCCGCGCTGGCCGCCCTGCTGGCCTCCGGCGCGGAACTCCAGGCCGCGGTGGGCGAGGCGCTCACCTTCCTCGACCAGAGCCTGGACGCCGGCTTCCGGCCCGGCATGGGCAACGTCGTTCCCGACCGCTTCTTCTGGGCGCTGCCGCCGGCCGAGGAGGCCGAGGAAGGTACCGCCCCGGCGGAGCCTGAAGCGCCCGCGGAGGAGCCGCGCGGAGCATCCAGACGTGTCCACTAACGAGGCGCTCTTCGCTCGGGCGCAGCAGGTCATCCCGGGCGGCGTCAACTCGCCGGTCCGCGCCTTCCGTGCGGTGGGCGGCACGCCCCGCTTCATCGCACGCGCCCAGGGCCCGTACCTCTGGGACGCCGAGGACAGGCGCTACATCGACTACATCGGCTCCTGGGGGCCGATGATCCTCGGCCACGGCCACCCGGCCGTGCTCGACGCGGTGCAGCGCGCGGCATCGCAGGGTCTGTCGTTCGGCGCGCCCACCGAGCGCGAGATCGAGCTCGCCGAAGCCATCGTCGCGCAGGTGCCGAGCATCGAGCAGGTGCGCCTCGTCAGCTCGGGCACCGAGGCGGCGATGAGCGCCATCCGGCTGGCGCGCGGCGCCACGGGGCGCTCGCTGCTGGTCAAGTTCGAGGGCTGCTACCACGGCCATGCCGATGCGCTGCTCGTCAAGGCCGGCTCGGGCCTGGCCACGTTCGGCCATCCGACGAGCGCCGGGGTTCCTGCGGAAGTGGTGCAGCACACGCTGGTGCTCGAATTCAACAACGTGGCGCTGGTCGAGGAAGCGTTCGCGCTGCACGGCCGCGACATCGCCTGCGTGATCGTCGAGCCGATCGCCGGCAACATGAATTTCGTGCGGGCGAGCGTGCCTTTCATGCAGCGCCTGCACGAGCTGACCCGCTCGCACGGCGCACTGCTCGTGCTCGACGAGGTCATGACCGGGTTTCGCGTCGCGCTCGGCGGCGCGCAGAGCCTCTACGCGCAGGCGATTCCGGGCTTCGCGCCCGACATCAGCGTCTTCGGCAAGGTGATCGGCGGCGGCATGCCGTTGGCCGCCTTCGGCGCCCGGCGCGACGTGATGAGCCAACTGTCGCCGGTGGGCCCGGTGTACCAGGCGGGCACGCTGTCCGGCAACCCGGTGGCCACCGCCTGCGGGCTCGCCACGCTGCGGGAGATCGCGAAGCCGGGTTTCTTCGAGGCGCTCTCCGCGCGCACGCGCGGGCTGGTCGACGCGCTGGCAGGCGCGGCCCAGGACGCCGGCGTGCCGCTTTCGGTCGATTCCGAGGGCGGCATGTTCGGTTTCTTCTTCGCCGCGGCGCTGCCGCAGCACTACGGCGCGGTGATGGCCACCGACAAGGCACGATTCAACCGGTTCTTCCACGCCATGCTCGACCGCGGCGTGTACTTCGCGCCGGCGCTCTACGAGGCCGGCTTCGTCAGCGCGGCGCACCGCGAGGAAGACATCGCCGCCACCATCGCGGCCGCCCGCGAGGCGCTCGCTCAGGGCGGCGACGAACGCATCCCGTAGGCCTTCCCTCCGACGAACAGGTATTCGGCGCGCAGCACCGCGTCGCCCTTCTCGCCGCTGAACGTGTAGCCGACGAACGCCACCGGGTCGCCCGGCTTGATCTCGGCCACCCGCCACGCCTGCACGCGCGTGAGGGGGGCGAGCTCGACGTGCCAGACGCGGTCGCGCCGCGTCGGCAGTTGGGCGCCCGCCACCACCTTCGGGCCGTCCACGCTGGCGCTTTGCGCCGGCACCGTGCGGCTGCTTCCAGCGCGGCGCCGGTGCCCACACGCGAAGCTCGAA
>Ga0247820_10002327_pt1 | contig 10712 bp, 9 predicted proteins | sample 13C_Glucose_Day1_2_FD_192480 | JGI IMG/M metagenome (GOLD analysis project Ga0247820, IMG submission 192480) | Soil microbial communities from agricultural site in Penn Yan, New York, United States - 13C_Glucose_Day14 | ecosystem: Environmental > Terrestrial > Soil > Agricultural land | place...
GGTCCATGCCGATGCATCGACCAACACGGAATGCAGACATGCGATTCCCGGGCGGCAGCGCTCAGAGCCCATGCGCCCGGCGCTTCGCCGCGATCGCGACCTCGGTCGTCGCGCGTCCGGCCCCGAGGCCGGTGAAGCCCCCCTCCCCCCGCTCCGCCAGCAGCGCCCGCATCAGCCCGAGCTCGACCTCCCGCGCCTCGGTCCCGGCGCGCAGGAGCTCGAGCCCGCGCTGCACCACCGCCGAGAGGCTCGCGTAGCGCCCCTCCTCGACCAGCCGGCGAGCGAAGGCCGCCTGGGCTTCCGAGATCGATACCGAGGCCTTGACCGTCATGGCGCACCCGCTCCTTACCACTGGTGCTACCAAGTAGCACAAAGCCGCAGCCGGCGCGGCCGTTTTTCTTGCCAGCCTGCCGGCCGCCACCTAAGCAGGAGCCTTGTGGCTCGAGTGTGAGGTGACCCATGCGGATTGCGGTGTTCGGGACCGGCTACGTCGGCCTGGTGCAGGGCTCGGTCCTGGCCGAGGTCGGCCACGACGTGCTCTGCGTCGACGTGGACGCGGCGAAGGTCGAGGGGCTGAAGGCGGGGCGGATCCCGATCTACGAGCCCGGCCTCGAGGACATCGTGAGGAAGAACCACGCCGAGGGCCGACTCAACTTCACCACCGATGCCGCGGAAGCCGTCGCCCACGGCCGCATCCAGTTCATCGCCGTGGGCACGCCCCCCGACGAGGACGGCTCGGCGGATCTGAAGTACGTGCTCGCCGTCGCCGCCACGATCGCCGAGCACATGGCGGAGCCGAAGGTCGTGGTCACCAAGTCGACGGTGCCGGTCGGCACCGCCGATAAGGTGCGCGCGAAGATCGTCGAGACCCTGAAGGCCCGCGGCCGCGCCGACCTCGGCTTCGACGTGGTGTCGAACCCGGAGTTCCTGAAGGAGGGCGCCGCGGTCGCCGACTGCATGCGCCCCGACCGCATCGTCATCGGCACCTCGGATCCGGAGTCCGAGGAGCTCCTGCGCGAGGTCTACGCGCCGTTCAGCCGCAACCGCGACAAGCTCATCGTCATGGACGTGCGCTCGGCCGAGCTGACCAAATACGCGGCGAACTGCATGCTGGCGACGAAGATCAGCTTCATGAACGAGATGGCGAACCTCGCCGAGCGCCTCGGCGCCGACATCGAGGCGGTGCGCCAGGGCATCGGCTCGGACCAGCGGATCGGCTATCACTTCATCTATCCGGGCGCCGGCTACGGCGGCTCGTGCTTTCCAAAGGACGTGAAGGCGCTGATCCATACCGCCCGCGAGGTCGGATTCGAGCCCCAGGTGCTGCAGGCGGTCGAGGACCGCAACGAGGCGCAGAAGGCGGTGATCTTCGAGAAGATCGCCGCGCATTACGACGGCGAGCTCGCGGGCCGGACCTTCGCGCTCTGGGGCCTCGCCTTCAAGCCGCAGACCGACGACATGCGCGAGGCGGCCTCCCGCGTGGTGATGGAAGCGCTCTGGGCGGCGGGCGCGAAGGTGCAGGCCTTCGATCCCGAGGCGATGGAGGAGGCGCAGCGGATCTACGGCGACCGCGCCGACCTCACGCTCTGCGGCACCAAGGAGGCGGCTTTGCGCGACGCCGACGCCCTCGTCGTCATGACCGAGTGGCAGGCGTTCCGGGCCCCGGACTTCGACCTCCTGAAGGAGAAGCTGAAGGCAGCCGTCATCTTCGACGGCCGCAACCTCTACGAGCCGGCGCGCATGGCGCGGCGCGGCTTTGCCTATTACGCCATCGGCCGCGGCCTCGCCGAGCCGCCGGCCCCCCCGACGGCGGCGGCAGCGACCCCGCGATCGGCGGCCTGATCCGGTGCGGGTCCTCGTCACCGGCGCCGCCGGCTTCATCGGCTTCCACGTCGCCCGGGCGCTCCTCGCCCGCGGCGACAGCGTGACGGGCTTCGACAACGTCAACGACTACTACGACGTGGGCCTGAAGGCGGCCCGCCTCGCCGAGCTCGGCGGGATGCGCGGCGACTGGCGCTTCCTGCACGCCGATCTCGCCGACAAGCCGGCGGTCGATGCCGCCTTCGCCGGCCAGGGCTTCGACCGGGTGATCCACCTCGCCGCCCAGGCAGGGGTGCGCTACAGCCTCGAGAACCCGCTGGCTTACGTCGAATCGAACCTCCTCGGCTTCACCAACGTGCTCGAGGCCTGCCGCCGGGCCGAGACGCCGCATCTCGCCTTCGCCTCGACCTCGAGCGTCTACGGCGGCAACACCAGGATGCCGTTCAGCGAAGGCGAGGGGGTCGACCACCCGCTGCAGTTCTACGCTGCGACCAAGCGCGCGAACGAGCTGATGGCGCATGCCTACGCCCATCTCTACCGCCTGCCGGTGACCGGCCTCCGCTTCTTCACGGTCTACGGGCCGTGGGGGCGCCCGGACATGGCGCCGATGCTCTTCGCCGAGGCGATCCTCGCCGGGCGGCCGATCCGGATCTTCAACGCCGGCCGGCACAGCCGCGACTTCACCTACATCGACGACATCGTCGAGGGAGTGATCCGCACCGCCGACCGGCCGGCTGAGCCCGATCCCGCCTTCGACCCGGCCGCGCCCGACCCCGCCACCTCGGACGCGCCCTTCCGGATCCTCAACATCGGCAACGGCGCCCCGATCGAGCTTCTCGACTTCATCGCCGCGCTCGAGGCGGCGCTCGGGAAGGCCGCGATCCGCGAGCTCGTCCCGCCGCAGCCGGGCGACGTGCCCGACACCTTCGCCGACACCCGCCGGCTCGAGGCGATCACCGGCTGGCGGCCGGTCGTCCCGGTCGAGGAAGGGGTCCGCCGCTTCGCCGCCTGGTTCCTCGACTGGAAGAACGGCCGCCCGCAGGGCTGAAACGCCGCGGGCGCGGTGGCCTTTCCCGCGAGAGGCTGGCGGCACCTCTGGCCGGGGCGGGCAGCGCCCTCGGGCTCCCGATCCGGTGCCGATTGACAAGCACCTGGCGAGACGAGCGGCCGGCGAGGACCAACACGGAATGCAGACATGGAGGCGCGAGGTTCCCCGCGGCGGTCCCGCTCCCTCCCCCCATGTCTGCGCTCCGTGTTGGTCCGAGCTATGCCTGAATCTGGGTGACGCGGCCTGATCAGGCGGCGCGGGTTTCGGCGTCGCCGACGGCGATGCCGTCGGTGAACTTGATGCCATTGACGACGAGAGGCAACTGGTTGGCGCCCTTCAGTCGGCGCCACTTCCTCGAGGCAGCTCGGACAAGGGCGAAGACCATCAGCTTCGCCGTCTTCTGCGAGAGGGCGCCTTTGGTTCGGACAGTCCGGTGCCGGACGGTGGCGAACACGCTCTCGATCGGGTTGGCCGTGCGCAGGTGATCCCAATGCTCGGCGGGGAAGTCGAAGAAGGTCAGCAGCGCGTCACGGTCCTTGACCAGGCAGGCAACGGCGTTGTGGTACTTGGTGCCGTATTTCTCGGCGAAGGTGTCCATGGCGGCCTCCGCGGCGGCCCGCGTCTCGGCCTGCCAGATGTCGCGCAGGTCCGACTTCACCGTCGGCGTCATGGACTTCGGGACCTTGTTCAGCACGTTGGCGACCTTGTGCACCCAGCATCTCTGGTGACACGCGCCGGGGAAGACCTCGTCCAGCGCCTTCCAGAAGCCGAGCGCGCCGTCGCCCACGGCGATCTCGGGCGCGACGGCGAGGCCCCGGGCCTTGAGGTCGACCAGCAGCTCGCGCCAGCTTTGCGCGCTCTCCCGCGTCCCCACATGGAAGCCGACGAGCTCTTTGTTCCCCTCCGGCGTCGCCCCGATCACCACCAGGATGCACTCCGCCGCAGGCTCCATCCGGGCCTGGAGGTAGACCCCGTCGGCCCAGATGTAGACGTACCGACGGGCCGAGAGATCGCGGTCCTGCCAGCGCTCGTGCTCCGTCTCCCACTCGGCCGTGAGCCGCGAGATCACACCCGGCGACAGGTTGGGAGCCTCGGCTCCGAGAATGGCCGAGAGCGCCTCCTGGAAGTCGCCGGTGGAGATGCCGCGCAGGTAGAGAACCGGCAGCAGCGCGTCGAGGCTCCTCGAGCGGCGGGCCCATTTCGGCAGGATGTGCGACGTGAACCGGACCTTCTCGCCGCTCTCCACGTCCGCAGCGCGGTCCCGGACCTTTGGCCGCCGGACCTCGAGGGCGCCGATCCCGGTCTGGATCATCCGCTCCGGGCCGGACCCATGCCGCACCAGGCGCTGCCGACCGTCCGGCAGCCGCTCCTCGGCGAACTCGTCGAGAAAGGCCCCGATCTCGGCCTCGAGCGCGGTCGCGAGCATCCGCCGCGCGCCTTCCCGGGCAATCTCGGTGAGCGGGTCCTCGACCGAACCCGGCTGGCGGAACTGGACGATGCTGGTATCTTCCTTCATGGCGTATCGCTCCTTCTGGAGGTTCTGGCAGGCTTGATCACCCGCCACGATACGCCGCCCTCTCAACTCGCCATCACCCAAGTTCGGCCATAGCTCGTGTTGGTCCCGACCGAGAAGCCAACACGGAATGCAGACATGCCTCGAGGCCCCCTCAGAACCAGCGCCCCATCGACATGAGCCCGAGCCCGACGAGCTGCTCCGCTCCCTCGTAGCGGGCGCTGATCCCGGGGCTGTAGAACTCGGCCCGCGCCCCCTCGCGGCGGTAGTGGGCGTACTCGCGCCCGCCGTCGTAGTGCTCGCCCCGCGCCGCCTCCTCCTCGGCCTTGGCCGCGAGGCCGGAGACGAGCTTGAAGTGGAAGAGCGCGCCCGTCACCGAGACCTCGCCCTCGGTGTGCGCCCGGTTCAGCCGCCGCGGATAGGCGTCGTGGGTCGAGTGCCGGTAGTGATAGAACCGCTGCCAGCGCACCAGCGGGATCTTGTTGAGCGCCGGCGCCCCGTGCGGCGCGTCGTGGAAGTGCTTGCGGAGCCGCGGCCCGCCCTGGATCCAGATGCCGTTGCCCCAGCCCTCGGTTTGCACGTAGCCATCGCGGTCGAAGAACGGGCAGACCGCGAAGGGATCCTCGCCCGGCCCGAGCACCGTCTCGGCGAGCGGCCGGTCGCTGTAGGCGTCGATCAGGAGCGCGTGCATGCAGGCGCGCCTGTCGTCCTCGAGGAACTGCACGAGGTCGGGCAGGCTCCGGGTCTCCACGTGCGGGTAGATCAGGAACTCGTCCGGGTCGACGACCACGCACCAGCGGTCGCAGGCGTGCCGGCGCATCAGGTCGTTCAGCCACAGCATGCCGAAGCCCGAGGCGCGGTAGCTCGCCTCGGTGCGCCAGACCGACATGTCCTCCTGCCCGGCCGCCCACTCGGCGAAGCCGTCGGTCGAGCCGTTGTCGACCACGAAGAAGTGCCCGACCCCGAGGCCGCGGTAGTAGTCGACGAAGGCCGGCATCCGCGGCGCCTCGTTCCGGAGGCAGACGAAGAGCAGGACGTCGCGCGGCCGGACGGCGGCGAGGCGGTCCTGCACCAGCGCGAGCTGGCGCCCGGCGGCGCGGTCGCGCCACTCGAGATCGACGAAGCGGTATCCCTCGACGCTGCGGCGCAGCCGGCGAGCGAGCTTCTTCGCGTCCGCGAGGCGGGTCATCGCCGGGCCTCCGGGAAGCGGATGAGCTCGCGCACCGGCGACGCCTCTTCCCCGAGCGGCGCGGGGGCGACGGGAGCCGGGTCGACGGAAGCGGACTCGCCGAAGAGCGCGGCGCCGACGGGCGGCAGGGGGCCGAGGAGCGCCTCGGTGCCGCACTCGAGCCGCTCGGTCCAGACCCGCCGGAGGCCGCGGGCGAAGCCGCGGAACCAGGACGCCGAGACGAAGCGGCAGCTCGCGAGCGAGGCCTCGAACATCTGCCGGCGCTGCAGCGCCTCGAGGCTGCCCGCCGGGCCCGCGACCGGGCTCCAGGGCAGCGAGATCATCGCGCTCCGGTGCAGGTGGGTGCCGTCCTGCATCAGGTAGAAGAGGTCGCGCCCGAGCCAGTGCAGCCAGTCGCCCCCCGCAGCGGCGAGGCTGTCGAGCCGGGCGCGCGCCACCCGCCCGGGGTCGATGCCGCCGAAGGCGCTCTCGGGCACCCGCTCGAGCCCGGGATCGCGGCGCGAGGCGAGCGCAAGGAGGCGCCGGTCGCGCTCGGCGTCGCCGGTGAACGGCAGGCAGGCGACGACGAGCGCCAGGGGGTCGCGCAGCACCGCCTCGAGCAGCTCCGGCGCCTCGAACGGCGACCAGGTCATCACCGGCACCCCGGGGCAGCGCGCCCGGAGCCGGGTGAGAAAGAGCGCCGGATGCATGTCGCGGATCGCCCGGTCGCCCCGCCCGAGGCCGCCGATCTCCTGCCGCGGCGCGCCGCCCTCCTCCTGGCCGAGATCGACCTCCGCCGGGGCGAAGACCGCGCCGAGGCGGGTGAACTCGCTCGCCCCGCCGTTCCCCGGGGGGCTTCCGCCAGGGTGTCCCGGGGCAGCCTCCGCCAGCGCCGCCGCCACCGCCGGGGTGAGCGCCGGCGGCCCGAGCACCACCACGTAAGGCCGCTCGGCGCCGGCGAGCACGCTGTCGGTCATGTCGACCTGCTGGTCGCGGTAGAAGATCTGCCCGGCCCCGGGATACCAGGTCTGGGCGAGGATCTTCACCCGGTAGTCCTCGCGCCGGGGCGCCGTCGGCCCGAACGGCGCCCCGTCGTCGGGCGCCGCGGCGCGGGCGAGGCAGGCGGCGCGCAAGGCGCGCGCCCGCGGCGAGACCTTGCGCACGAAGAAGCTGTCGAGGGTGGCGACGTAGTCGGCGTGGTCGTCGTGGAAGACGACGGGCTTGCCGCGGTTCGAGAACTGGAAATGCGTGAGCCCGTGCTGGGCGATCTCGCCCGGGGCGACGAGGGCGTGAACCCAGGTCTGGATCACCATCTCGTCGGGGATCCAGACGGTGCGGAAGAACTCGAGGCGCTTGGGATCGCGGTCCATGTCGAGGAGCATCGCCCGGCAGGTGTCCCAGGTGAGCGCCCACCACTGCGAGCCGAAGCGCGGGGTGAGCCCCTCCGGGAAGCGGCGCGCGAGCCCGAGCAGGCGCTGGAGCTGGAAGGAGAGCCACTCCGCGGTGTGCTGGGTCTTGTGGTCGAACCAGAAGCGGTACTTCCAGCGCTCGTCGCGCCAGCCGTTGCCGATCCAGGAGGCGTCGGCGACCTCGATGAACTCGCGGCCGGCGTGCTCGCCGAGGTAGCGCTCGAGCGCCGCGACCGGCCGGCACGGCAGGCAGGCGCCGGAGAGCAGGAGGACATAGGCCGGCTCGATCGCCTCGGCCTCGATCTGGCGGAGCGCGTTCAAGGGCGCCTCGACCAGGCCGAAGCCGCCCCAGCGGCAGGCGACGCGCTCGGCGACGAGCCGGATCCGCGGCTCGCCGGCGGCGTCCGCCGCCAGGCGGGCGTAGTCCGCCGCCGGCGAGCGGGGATCGTAGTGGATCATCGCCACCCCGTCCGAGGCCGCGGCGACGAGGGCCCGGGCGAGCTCGAGCGTCTGCTCCGGCCGGTCGTGGGCGAGGATGAGGAAGACGAGGCGCATCGCTCGCTCCTCAGGTCTGCCGCGCGAAGTCCGCGCCGAACTCCGCCGCGAGGAAGTCCGCCTGGGGCGCGAGCTTCTCCTCGAGCCGGGCGGTGACGCTCCTCGGCACGTCGAAGCTCCGGGTCTTGTGCACCCGCTCGACGAGGCGGGGGTAGTCGTGGGCGCCGAGGCCGAGGAAGCCCTCGACGTCGCGCATCACCCCGCCCGGATCCTTGGCGATGCGGCCGTAGGGCACGAAGAGGATGTCGGCCTCGGCGAAATGCGCCTTCCAGCGCGGCACGTAGGTCTTGTAGTCGCCGCGGTTCGCGATGTCCCACTGCTCGGCCTGGGCGAGCCAGTCCGCCTCGGTGAGATGCCCCTTCACCGTGCGCGAGACGTTCATCTTGAGCTGCGACAGCGCGCGGCTGACCGGGCTCCGGATCAGGTAGACGATCTTCGGCGCCCCGAGGAGCCCGCGCAGGTAGCGGATGCCCTCGTCGGGGATCGTCGAGTACTCGGGCGTCATGTCGCCCACCACCTTGCCCGCTGCTGCCGGCAGGTCGAAGACCCGCCGGTACCAGCCCTCGGTGAAGACCTCGTTCGAGCCGAGATCCACCAGGTACTGCAGGTAGGGAAAGTGCAGATCCTCGTTGCGGGCGACGTAGGTCTTGACCGCCGAGACCGTCGAGGAGCGGATGTGCCACTTCGTCCACTTGCGGTTCTCGGGCACGAACAGGTGGTTGAAGTAGTGCACCTCCTTGATCGGCGGCACCCAGACCCCGGGGTGGGAGTGGAGCTGCGCGAAGAGCCAGCTGGTGCCGGCCTTCTGCGCGCCGATGCAGAGAAAGGAGGGAAGCATGTCCGGTTACCCCTTAAACACCCTCGAGAACCATTGCCCTTCGGCTCGCCGCCGTCCTGCGACCGGACGACGCGGGCGGGCGGGAGAGCGCCGCCCGCCTCAGCCCCAGAGCCGCTCCTGGCCGTAGCCGTGCGTCCAGTCCGCGCCCGGCGCCTCGCCGCCGATCGCCTGGCGGTGGAGGATCATCGCGTCCCTGAGGAAATGGCGGTCGCCCTCGGGCCGCGCCCGGTTCACCGCCTGCAGCAAGAGCTCCGGGTGGACGAGGCTCCGGGGCTCGACCGTGGGCTCGATCCCGCGGGTCGCGAGCATCGCGACCCAGCGGGTCCTGACGTAGAGCAGGCAGTTCTGCCGGTAGAAGTAGGGGATGCGCGCGTCGTTCCAGAACGGCTCGCGGAAGATGTCGAAGGCGACGTAGTCGAGGGCGCGGAACTTGCGGTTCCAGTACTCGACCCACTGCTCGTTCACGTGGTGGATGCCGCCCTGGTAGGGCAGCGCCGCCGAGAACAGCACGATGTCGGAGAAGCCGCAGAGATTGCGGAGGAAGGCGTCGGCATGCTCGGGGCCGACGTGCTCGGCGACCTCGGTCGAGATCGCGATGTCGAAACGGCCCTGGTTCTCGATCGGCCGGGTCAGGTCGGTGATGGTGATGAGCTCGCGCTCGATCGCCAGCGCCTCATCGGGCACCGGCACGAGGTCGAAGCCGGCGAGCCGGGTGGCGCCGAGGGCGCGCGCGGCGTAGAGCCAGTTGCCGCCGCCGCATCCCACGTCGGCGACGCTCGAGAACGGGTGGAAGCGGGCGAGATGGCCGAGGAGGAGGCCCTGGGCCATCATCGGCTGGCCGGTCGCCTGGCGCGTCGCGTCCTCGATGCCGCCGGCGAGGTTGCTGAACTGCAGCGCGCCGGCGGCGTCCGCCGCGGGCACCGCGTAGGACGGGACCGAGGCGGGGCTGGCGGGAAGGGTGTCGGTGTCGCTCATGGCGGGGTCCGTTCTCGGGTCCGGGGCCTCGGCGCGCGCGGCCGGACGGGTGGGCCGGTCAGCCGGCGGGCTGGAGCTGGCGGAGCGGGATCGTGGGCGCGGGGCCGTCGCCGAGCGGCGTCAGGGAGCCGGTCGCCGCCTGGAGCGCCTCCCAGTTGGAGAAGCCGTCCGCGAGCGTGCCCTTGTACTGCTTCCTGTAGTCGCTCCTGAGATCCGACGCGCGGGCCTTCGAGCCCAGGAAGCCGAGGAGGGCATCGAGCACCTCCGGGTCGTTCGTCTGCTCGTAGTGGATGACGAAGCTCGCGGGCAGCGCCGCGAGCATCCGGCACATGGAGACGTAGCGGTTGTAGTGGAAGCTGAAGGTCTCGAGCGATTCAGGCGTGAACTCGACCCGGGCGTCGAGCGCCTTTCCCGCGACCTGCCGGTCGCTGCGGTTGGTCCAGACGCCGGTCGCCCGGGCGCGGAGGCCCGAGGCGTAGACCTCGAGACCCGGGCGGTAGAGGATCACCCGCTTCGTGGTCGGCGCCGTCAGGTACTCGACCGCCCCCGGCGCCCAGATCAGGTGCGAGGCGAACATCTTGTAGCCGAAGTGCTTGAAGGGATTGATCCGCCGGAGCTCGGCAATGAAGGCCGAGGCGGCGTGGTTGCGCCCGGCGAGGCTCCGGGGGCCGAGCTTGCGGCGGTGGAAGTCGGAGACCTCGATCTGGCCCTTCTTGAAGATCTCGCCGTGGCAGACGATGTCGTCGGCGGAGTTGAGCAGGCTCGTCAGGTTGTAGGAGCCGGTGCGCGCGTCGCAGAAGACGACGAACTCGCTGCGCCCGCCGCCGCGCCGACCCGTGGCCCCCTGCTCGTCTCTCACGCCGTGCTCCTGCCCGGATCCCGTCCTCCCCGCCCCATTACAGGGCGGCAGGGATCGCGTCAAAGGGCGCGGATCGGGAGATGGCTGATGTCTGCATTCCGTGTTGGTTTTCATCGAGGCCCGCTTCGGGGCGACCAACACGGAATGCAGACATTGGACTCGCCCGGCGCGACGATGTCTTCTGCCCGCATGACAGGAACCACCAGCTCCGATATCCCGCCCCCGAGCGGCCTGCCCACGCTCACCGTCGCGATCTCGACCCGCGGCGCGCGCGCCCTCGCGCTCCGTCCCGACGCCTGGGAAGCGGCACCCGGGCTCGACTGGCTGGTGCTGGTGCAGGATCCGGCGGCAGACCCTCGGCTCCCGGCGCATCTCGACAGCCTCGCGCTCCGGCCGGACGTGACGGTAGCGCGTCTCGCGAGCCGAGGCCTCTCCCGCAGCCGCAACGCCGCCCTCGACCTGGCGCGGGGCGAGGTGGTGCTCCTCGCCGACGACGACGTGACGCATCCTCGGATCGCCGCGAAGG
>Ga0247820_10002328_pt1 | contig 10708 bp, 10 predicted proteins | sample 13C_Glucose_Day1_2_FD_192480 | JGI IMG/M metagenome (GOLD analysis project Ga0247820, IMG submission 192480) | Soil microbial communities from agricultural site in Penn Yan, New York, United States - 13C_Glucose_Day14 | ecosystem: Environmental > Terrestrial > Soil > Agricultural land | place...
CGGCATACCAGGGTGTGGACATGTCCACACCCTGGTATGCCGCGGTCGGGCCGCCGCCGTTGCGTAACCTCCTCGACCCGTCGTCGTTAACCAGCGCGAACCGGGGCCCTCGCGGGCAGCACAATCACGACGAGGTGAGCAGTGGGCGTTGAGATCAGGGTCGAGGGACTGACCAAGCGGTTTGGGTCCCAGACGATCTGGGACGACGTGACCCTCACCCTTCCCGCGGGTGAGATCTCGGTCATGCTGGGCCCCTCCGGGACCGGCAAGTCGGTCTTCCTCAAGACGCTCGTCGGCCTGCTCAAGCCCGACGCCGGCTCGATCTGGATCGAGGGCCGGGACCTCACGCGGCTGCGCGAGCACGACCTCTACGAGGTGCGCAAGCTGTTCGGGGTGCTCTTCCAGGACGGCGCCCTCTTCGGGTCGATGAACCTCTACGACAACATCGCCTTCCCGCTGCGCGAGCACACCAGGAAGAGCGAGTCCGAGGTGCGGCGCATCGTGTCGGAGAAGATCGAGCTCGTCGGCCTCCAGGGCGCCGAGGGCAAGCTGCCCGGCGAGATCTCCGGCGGCATGCGCAAGCGTGCCGGGCTCGCCCGCGCGTTGGTGCTGGACCCGGAGATCATCCTCTTCGACGAGCCGGACTCCGGCCTCGACCCGGTCCGCACGGCCTACCTCAACCAGCTCATCGTCGACCTCAACGCGCAGATCGAGGCGACGTTCCTCATCGTCACGCACGACATCAACACCGCGCGCACGGTGCCCGACAACATCGGCCTGCTCTACCACCGCCACCTGGCAATGTTCGGGCCGCGCGAGATGCTCCTCAGCTCCGAGGAGCCGGTCGTGCGCCAGTTCCTCAACGCCCAGCGGGTCGGCCCGATCGGCATGTCCGAGGAGAAGGACGCCGACGAGCTGGCGGCCGAGTCGGGCCAGGAGCTGCCGCCGCTGCCGCCGATCGCGCTGCAGCTCGAGCCGAGCGACGGCACCATGCGGCGCACGGCCCGCCAGGCGGGGGAGTGGTGCCGCGCGAACGGCGTCGTCCCGCCGCCCGGCTCGTTCCAGTCGGCCAACGCCGGCGTTCCGGGGGTTCGCGACAGCCGGCTGGCCGAGGGGGTGGCCCGGTGAGCAACCCCGCGATCGGGGCACTGCGGCAGAGCGGGTCGCTGTTCGCCCTCATCCTCGATGTCTTCCGGGCCCTGCCCCGACGGCCGTTCCAGACCAAGGAGTTCATCCAGCAGTGCTGGTTCATCGCCTCGGTCACGATCGTGCCGACGGCGCTGGTCTCGATCCCGTTCGGTGCGGTCATAGCCCTCCAGCTCGGGACGCTGACCCGCCAGCTGGGGGCCCAGTCCTTCACCGGCGCGGCGAGCGTCCTGGCCGTCATCCGCGAGGCCTCGCCGATCGTCACCGCGCTGCTCATCGCGGGCGCGGGCGGCTCGGCGATCTGCGCTGACCTCGGCTCCCGGAAGATCCGCGAGGAGATCGACGCGATGGAGGTGCTCGGCATCAGCCCGATCCAGCGCCTCGTGGTGCCGCGGGTGCTCGCGGCCATGCTCGTGGCCCTGCTGCTCAACGGACTGGTGTCCGTGGTCGGTGTCGCGGGCGGCTACTTCTTCAACGTCATCATCCAGGGCGGCACCCCGGGCGCCTACATCGCCTCGTTCACCGCGCTGGCCCAGCTGGCGGACCTGTGGACGAGTGAGATCAAGGCGGTGATCTTCGGGTTCATCGCCGCGGTCGTCGCCTCGTACAAGGGCCTGACAGCAGGCGGCGGGCCGAAGGGCGTCGGCGACGCGGTGAACCAGAGCGTGGTGATCACGTTCATGTTCCTGTTCGTCATCAACTTCGTCGTCAGCGCCATCTACTTCCAAGTCGTCCCGCAGAAGATCTGAGCGGGGGAGCAGCAGAGATGAGCAGAGTCAGCGAGCTCGCGGGCCGCCCCGTGGAGGCCCTCGACAGCCTCGGCGAGCAGATGCGCTTCTACGTGCGCTCCCTCGCCTGGAGCGGGCGCACCCTCCGCCGGTACAAGAAGGAGGTCGTCCGCCTCCTGGCCGAGGTCTCCCTCGGCTCGGGCGCCCTGTCGGTCATCGGCGGCACGGTCGGCGTCATCGCCTTCCTGGCCTTCTTCACCGGCAGCCAGGTCGGCCTGCAGGGCTACTCCTCCCTCAACCAGCTCGGCACGGGAGCCTTCACCGGCTTCATCTCGGCCTACCTCAACACCCGTGAGATCGCGCCGCTGGTGGCCGGCCTGGCGCTGGCAGCCACCGTCGGCTGCGGCTTCACCGCCCAGCTCGGCGCCATGCGGATCTCCGAGGAGGTCGACGCCCTCGAGGTCATGGGGATCCCGTCGCTGCCCTTCCTCGTGACGACCCGGATGATCGCCGGCTTCATCGCCGTCATCCCGCTCTACGTGCTCGGACTGCTCTCCTCCTACGGCGCAACGAGGTTCATCGTCACGGAGTACTTCGGGCAGTCCAAGGGCACGTACGACCACTACTTCCACCTGTTCCTGCCCCCGATCGACGTCTTCTACTCCTTCCTCAAGGTCATGGTCTTCGCGGTCGTGATCATCCTGATCCACTGCTACTACGGCTACACCGCCTCCGGCGGTCCGGCCGGGGTGGGCGTGGCAGTCGGCAAGGCCGTGCGCACCTCGATCGTTGCCATCAACATCGTCGACTTCTTCTTCTCGCTCGCGGTCTGGGGCGCCTCGACGACCGTCAGGATCGCGGGTTAGCCATGTCCCAGACGAATGCCACCAATGTCGGTCCCGCCAGGGGCTTCATCTCCCGACTGGGAGACCGTGCCTACGGCGTGGCCTTCCTGCTGGTCGTGGCCGCGCTCATCGGTCTGTCGATCGCGTCTTTCCAGAAGGTCTTCACCGATGTGGTGATGGTGTCGCTCGAGACCGACCGGGTGGGCTCGCAGCTGCAGGAGTCCTCGGACGTGAAGCTGCGGGGGCTGATCGTGGGGGAGGTGCGCTCGATCGAGACCACCGGCAGCGGCGCCCGCCTGGGCCTGGCGCTGGACCCGGCGTTGGCGGGGCAGATCCCGGCCGGGGTCAGCGCCCGGCTGCTGCCGAAGACGCTGTTCGGGGAGCGGTACGTGGACCTGGTGGCCCCCGCGGGGGCGCCGGGGCGACCGATCCGGGCCGGGGACGTCATCGGGCAGGACCGCACCACCGTGGCTATCGAGCTCGAGCGGGTCTTCGAGGACCTGCTGCCGCTGCTGCGCACGGTGCGCCCCGAGAAGCTCGCGGCCACCCTCAACGCCCTCGCCACGACGCTCGACGGCCGCGGCACCCGCCTGGGCAAGAACCTCGTCCTCGCGGACGCCTACTTCGCGGAGCTCAACCCGCGGATGCCGACCATCCAGGCTGACATCTCCGGCCTGGCCGACCTGGCCAGCACCTACGCGGTGGCGGCACCGGAGCTGGTCCGGGCGGCGCGGGCGCTGGTGACCACGAACGCCACGATCGTGCAGAGGCAGGAGTCGCTGAAGGGGTTCTTCGCCGGGACGGCGGGCTTCGCGAACACCACCGCGGACTTCCTGGACAACAGCGGCGGGCGGATCATCCAGGCCGGCCGGGTGGGCCGGCCGAGCCTGGCGCTGTTCGCGAAGTACTCGCCGCAGTACCCGTGCATGGCCACTGCGCTGGCCAACTGGGTCTCGAACATCGACGGCGCGTGGAAGAACGACACCTTCCACATCACCCTCGAGGTCAACCAGCAGCGCAAGGGGTACCAGCCGGGCGACGAGCCGGCCTGGGGCGAGAGCCGCGGGCCCAACTGCTACGGCCTGCCGAACCACTACGGCAACCAGCAGAACCCCCGGCCAGGCATCACGTTCGACGACGGCACCGACGGCCCGGGCAACGGCGCCGGCAGCGCCCTGCCGTCGGCCTTCACCGGCACTGCGGGTGCAGGCATCTCCGACGTCAACGCCGGACTTGCCGGCACCGAGGAGGAGCAGAAGGTGGTCGCCGCCCTGCTGTCCCGCGACGGCTCGGGCGAGCCGTCGGCCATCACGACCCTGCTCGCGGGCCCGATGCTGCGCGGAGCGGTGGTGAGCCAGCGGTGAAGACCACGTCCAGCCTCGTCAAGCTCATCGTCTTCGCGGTCGCCACCCTGCTCGCGACCGGCACCCTCGCCGCGACCATCGCCAACGTCCAGCTCGGGGACAAGGCCACGTACAAGGCGGTCTTCGAGGACGTCACCGGCGTGGCCCCCGGCCAGGAGGTGCGCATCGCCGGTGTGCGCGTCGGCGAGATCGAGAAGGTCGCGGTGCACTCCGACCGCACGAACGCCGTGGTCGAGTTCAGCGTCGCGAAGACCAGCGTCCTGACGCAGGGCACGCTCGCGACCGTCAAGTACCGCAACCTCGTCGGCGAGCGTTACCTCGCGCTCACCCAGGGCGTCGGGGACTCGGCCGCCCTCAAGGACGGGGCCACCCTCGGCCTCGACCACACGCAGTCCGCGCTCGACCTCACCGTGCTGTTCAACGGCTTCAAGCCGCTGTTCGCCGCCCTGTCACCCAAGGACGTCAACGAGTTCTCGGCCGAGATCATCGCGGTGCTGCAGGGAGAGGGCGGCAACATCAACTCGCTGCTGGCGAAGACCGCGTCGCTCACCTCCACCCTCGCCGACCGCGACGCCGTCATCGGCCGGACGATCGGCAACCTCAACGCCGTCCTCGGGACCGTCGACGAGCACGACGCGGCGCTGAAGAGCCTCATCGACCAGCTCCAGCGCTTCGTGTCCGGCCTGGCCGAGGACCGCAAGACGATCGGTGCCTCCCTGACGAACATCAACTCGCTCACCGCGGAGACCGCCGACCTGCTCAAGGTGACCCGCCCGGCGCTCAAGGACGACATCAGGAACCTGCGCCAGCTCTCCACGGGCCTGAACAAGCCGAAGAACACCGCCGTCTTCGAGAAGTTCCTCTCGACCTCGCCGGAGAAGATCACCCAGATCACCCGCACGGCGAGCTACGGCTCGTGGTTCAACTTCTACCTGTGCCGCTTCGACGGCACCGTCCAGCTGCCCACCGGGCCGGTGCGCCCGTCGTACGCCGTGTCCGCTGCGAGGTGTTCGTGAGCATCCCCTTCCGTGAGCGCAACCCGGTCCCCATCGGGGCCGCCGGGCTGCTCGTCATCGCTGTGCTGCTCTTCCTGGCCTTCAACGTCCAGAGCCTGCCGCTGCTCGGTGGGGGCGAGAGCTACCGCGCTGCCTTCAGCGAGGCCGGCGGCCTCATCGAGGGTGACGACGTGCGAATCGCCGGCGTCAAGGTGGGCGAGGTCGAGACCGTCGACCTCGCGGGCGACCACGTCCGGGTCGACTTCAGGATCACCTCGGACGTCGCCTTCGGCCCGCAGACCGCTGCATCGGTGCGCATGAAGACGCTGCTGGGCCAGAAGTACCTCTCGCTCGAACCCGAGGGCGCCGGGCAGATGAAGGAGGGGACCGAGATCCCCCTCGAGCGGACCGTCTCCTCCTACGACATCGTCAACGCCTTCACCGACCTCGCCCAGACGGCCGAGCGCATCGACACCGACCAGCTCGCGACCTCCCTCAACGTCATGGCGAGCGAGTTCAAGGACAGCCCACCGCACGTCAAGGCGGCGCTCAACGGCCTGACCCGACTCTCGCGGACCATCGCCTCCCGCGACGCCGAGCTCAAGCGGCTGCTGGCCTCGGCCAACGCCGTGAGCGGCACCGTCGCCGAGCGGAACAAAGCCCTCGAGACCCTGATCAAGGATGCCGACCTGCTCATGGCCGAACTCGACGCCCGCCGCGAGGCCATCCACACCCTCTTCACGAACACCTCGGCCATGGCCCAGCAGGTGACCGCCCTGGTCCGGGAGAACCGCGCCGAGCTCAAACCCGCGCTCGACCAGCTCACGAAGGTGCTCGCCGTGCTCGAGAAGCATGAGAAGGACCTTGCCGACACCATCACGGCGATGGCGCCGTTCACCAGGCTGTTCTCCAACGTCCTGAGTACAGGCCGCTGGTTCGACACCTACATCGCCAACCTCACGGTCCCCGTGGGCGCCCCGGGGGTGAAGTGATGGGTCTCGGGATCCGGCGTCTCCCGCAGACGCCCCGGGTCGGCCTCCTCCCGCGGCTCGTGGCAGCGCTGGCGGTGGTGGCCCTGGTGGCCGGCGCCTACGCGTTCTGGCCCCGCGAGGAGCGCATCCGCGTGACCGGCGAGTTCCAGCGCGCCGTCGGGCTCTTCCCGGGCTCGGACGTGCGGGTCCTCGGCGTGCAGGTCGGCGAGGTGACGGAGGTGACCCCGAAGGGGGCGACCGTCCTGGTCGAGTTCGAGTTCGACAAGAAGTACGCCGTCCCTGCCGATGCCAAGGCAGCGGTCGTGGCGCCCTCCTTGGTGAGCGACCGCTACGTGCAGCTGTTCCCCGCCTACCAGGGCGGACCGAAGATGCACGACGGCGCCCGCATCGGCATGGACCGCACGGCGGTGCCCGTCGAGCTCGACCGCATCTCGCAGAGCCTCGACGACCTGCTCGTCGCCCTCGGCCCCGAGGGCGCCAACACGGAGGGCGCCTTCTCCCGGCTGCTCGCGACCGGTGCGGACAACCTCGAGGGCCAGGGCCAGGCGATCCACGACACCAACCGCGACCTCTCGAAGGCACTGGAGACCCTCTCGGGCGGCCGGAACGACCTGTTCGGCACGGTGAAGAACCTGCAGGCCTTCACGACGATGCTGGCGACGAACGACCAGCAGGTGCGCCGGCTCAACAAGGACCTCGCCACCGTCTCGGTCCAGCTCGACGGCGAGCGCGACGACCTCTCCGCGGCGCTGAAGAACCTCGCCATCGCGCTGAACGAGGTGTCGACGTTCGTGCGCGACAACCGCGCCGGGGTCAAGACCAACGTGGACCAGCTCGCGGCGGTGACCGGCACCGTGGCCAAGCAGCGCGACGCCCTGGCCGAGACGCTGACCAACGCCCCGGTGGCCATCAGCAACCTGCAGAACGCCTACAACCCCGCGACGGGCACCCTCGACACCCGCAGCAACATGGAGCAGTTCGACGACCCCGCCGTGCTGCTGTGCTCGCTCGTGACAGGGCCCACGGGGAGCGGCAACACCGACCTGTGCAAGAACATCGACGGGCTCTTCGCTCCGCTGCAGGACGGTCTCCAGGGCGGCAGCAGCGTGAAGCTCCCGCTCAACCTCCTCTCGGCCGTCCCCGGTGACGGCCGCGCCCCGGCCGGGAGCCCGGGCGGGGGCGCCGTGACCGTGCGCGGGGCGGACCCGACCCTGGGCGGACTGCTCGAGGAGGGCCAGTGACCAGCCACCAGCACCGTATGCCGCGTGCGCGCCTGCGCCGAGCGGCGTCCGTCATCGTCGCCGTCGGCACTGCCGCCGCCCTGGCCGGCTGCCAGGGCGCCTACGACCTACCGCTCCCGGGAGGCGCGGCCGCCAGTGGCGACGTCTACCGCATCACCGCCGAGTTCGCGGACGTGCTCGACCTGGTGCCCCAGTCGTCGGTCAAGGTCGACCAGGTCACCGTGGGAGCGGTGGAGGAGATCGAGCTGAACGGGTGGACGGCGCGGGTGACGATGCGCATCCCCAGGCACGTCAAGCTGCCTGACAACGCCGTTGCCGAGCTCAAGCAGACCTCGCTGCTCGGCGAGAAGTACGTCGAGCTCGCACCGCCGAGCGGCACCAGGGCGGAGGGCGAGCTCGGGGAGGGCGACAACATCCCGCTCGACCGCACCGGGCGCAACCCCGAGGTGGAAGAGGTCCTCAGCGCCATGTCCCTCCTTCTCAACGGCGGCGGGGTCGCGCAGCTCAAGGTCATCGAGACCGAGCTCAACAACGCGCTGCGCGGGAACGAGAAGGAGATCAAGGACCTCATCGGCCAGCTCGACACCTTCGTCGGGGGGTTGGAGGAGCAGAAGGGCGAGATCGTCCGGGCGATCGACAACATCGACCGGCTCTCCGCCCGGCTCGAGGCCCAGAAGGAGGACATCGCGGCCGCCCTGGAGACCATCCCCGGCGGCCTGAAGGTCCTCGCCGACCAGCGGCGCCAGTTCGTCGACATGCTGGAGGCGCTGAACCGCCTCGGCGCCGTCGGCACCCAGGTGATCACGCAGTCCAAGGCCGACACCCGGGCCAACCTCGAGGCCCTCGAGCCCATCCTCGCCCAGCTCACCAAGGCGGGGGACGACCTGCCCGCCTCGATGCAGCTGCTGCTCACCTACCCGTTCTCCGACGGCACGCTCGGCGCCATGAAGGGCGACTACACCAACCTGCACGTCACCGCTGACCTCAACCTGCGCAACCTCGCCGGCAACCTCGGGGTGCCCACGACCCCGCCGGGCGGGGGGACGCCTCGACTCCCGATCGACCCCACCCTGCCGATCGACCCCAGCGATCCCCTCCCCGATGCCCCGCTGCCGGGCCAGAGTCCCAGCCCGTCCTCGACGGGTGGCAGCGTGTGCCTCCCCGGGGTCACGTGCCTCGGTTCGGGGCAGTCGTCCGGAAGCTCCTCGGACGGCTCGTGGCGCTCGCTCTACTCGGGAGGCCAGGCATGATCCGCCGCTCGGTCAAGGTCCAGCTCGTGGCGTTCCTGCTCATCACGCTCGCGACCGTCTCCCTTCTCTCCGCGCGCTACGTCGGGCTCTACGACCGGGTCGCGGGAGGCCAGTACGTCGTGTCGGCGGACTTCGCCGAGTCCGGCGGCATCTTCGTCGGCTCCGAGGTCTCCTACCGAGGGGTGCAGGTCGGGCGGGTCGAACGTCTCCGGCTCGGCAGGGACGGCGTCCTCGTCGACGCCCGCATCCGCCGCGGCGTCGAGATCCCCAAGGACACCATCGCGGTCGTCGAGAACCGCTCAGCGGTGGGCGAGCAGTACCTCGACTTCCAGCCGAGGTCCGAACGCGGGGAGAAGCTCGCCGACGGCGACCTGATCCCGCGCAAGGACACGCGGTACCCGCTCCGGGTCGACACCCTGCTGCAGGACTTCGACCGCACCATCGAGTCGGTCGACAAGCGCGACCTCGCCACCGTCGTCGACGAGCTCGGCACCGCGTTCGCCGACGGCGGCGCCGACCTGCAGCGGCTGCTCGACAGCGGGGACGCCCTCACCCGGGCAGCCACGGAGGCGCTCCCCGAGACGGTCAAGCTCATCGACGACGGCCGGATCGTGCTGGACACCCAGCGCGACACCGCCGGGCAGATCACCACGTTCTCGACGAACTTCGCCAACCTCTCCGAGACCCTCAAGGCCTCGGACGCCGACCTGCGCCTGGTCCTCGACCGAGGAGCCGTCGCCTCCACGGAGCTCGACGGACTCATCCGCGACAACCAGGGCAGCCTCTCCGCACTGCTGGCGAACCTCATCACCGTCGGGCAGGTCACCACGGCCCGCGTCGACGGCATCGAGCAGCTGCTGGTCACCTACCCCGACGTCATCGCCGGCGGCTACACCGTGGTCCCCGGCGACGGAACCGCCCACTTCGGCCTCGCGCTCTCGGAGGAGCCGAAGGTCTGCAAGCAGGGCTACGAGGGGACCACACGCACCGACCCGAACCAGACGAGCAACCTGCCGCCGCTCAACACGGGAGCCCGGTGCGCCCTGCCGCGCGGTTCGGCCAGCGCGGTGCGCGGGGCGCAGAACGCGCCCGGGCCCGCGCGGTCCGGCTCGTCGAACTCCTCCGTTCCCCTGGCGATCGGCGGCCAGCCCGTATCCCCCGGGGCCTCGGCCTCGTTGGGCATGGCAGCACCCGACGTCTCGGTGCCCCTCCCACCCTCGGGAGGTGAGCAGGGCGGGCCGTCGTGGCTGTGGATCATGAAGGAGGCTGCTCAATGAGCACGATCACCACCCAGGCCGGGAGGGCGGTGAAGAACTCCAGGCTCCGCCTCGGCGGGGCCCGGGGCGAGTCACACGACAACCAGTCACACGACAACGAGTCGCACTACACGGTGGGCGGCGCCGCAGCCGCCCGGGCCAGGACGCGCACGGCGCGCATCACGCCGCGGGCGCTCTGGGCCCTCGTGGCCCTGCTGCTCCTCGTGGCAGCTGCCCTCGGGGCGACCCGAGGACGCGAGGCCTACACCGCCTACCGCGCCGACCAGGCCCACGCCGAGGCCGTGGCGGCAGCACGGCAGCTCGCCGTCAACTTCGTCACCGTCGACTTCCAGCAGGTCGACAGGGACACCGCCAGGGTCCGCGCCGGGGCCACCGGGACCTTCCTCGAGAGCTACACGACGTCGGTGGAGGAGCTGAAGAAGGTCATCGTCCAGAACAAGACCGTCTCCCGCGCCGAGCGCACGGAGGCAGCCCTCGTCTCCGGCGACCTCGACTCGGCCGTGGCGCTCGTCGGCGTCGTGGCCCCCACGACGAACACCTCGGTGCCCGACGGGGAGAAGAAGACCTACCGGATGCGCCTCGAGCTCCGGAAGGTCAGTGACGCGTGGAAGGTGGAGAACCTTGAGTTCGTCGGCTAGCCGCACCCGCCGCCGGGTGGCGGGGGAGCGCTCACGCACCCGCCCGTCCGAGCCGGAGCGGGGGACCGCCCCCGCGGTCCGCACGCGCGAGACCCGCCCCACGCCGCGGCCTGCGCCCGCGGTGGACCCACCCGCGCAGGGGCGGCCAGAGCCGGCGCGGGCCGAGCGGGAGGCCCCTGCCGCCACGTCCGCGGCCCGGCCACGACGGTCCCGGCTGTTCGTGCCGTGGATC
>Ga0247820_10002329_pt1 | contig 10706 bp, 7 predicted proteins | sample 13C_Glucose_Day1_2_FD_192480 | JGI IMG/M metagenome (GOLD analysis project Ga0247820, IMG submission 192480) | Soil microbial communities from agricultural site in Penn Yan, New York, United States - 13C_Glucose_Day14 | ecosystem: Environmental > Terrestrial > Soil > Agricultural land | place...
GATCGACATTTCCGATGGCGCCGTGACCATGAAACTGGTCGGCCGGGCTCACCCGAGCCGGGCTATCGCCTTCCTCAATGAAATCTACCCGCCAGGCGCCGACACTGGTGAAGAGATGCTCACCCACGAGGGCGAGGAAACCGGGATTTTGCTCGAAGGAAGACTGGAACTGGTGGTCGGGCTGGAAACTTTTGTGCTCGAAGCCGGTGATAGCTACTACTTTGAAAGCACCAAGCCGCATCGTTTCCGCAATCCGTTCGATGCACCGGCGCGACTAATCAGCGCAGCGACACCCGCGAATTTTTGACAAAAGAGGCGCCCTGCCAGCATGGCGCAGGTGCCTGGACTGTTTTTCCGTTGCACAACAAGACCCCTTCGACTTTGGGGTTGTTTCAGTGTGGCGGGCTTACCGTTATACTTGCGCCCGCCTGCGAACCGTGGCCGTGGGCGTGACTAGCCACCATTGAGGGTGAACGCGTGAATCTAATTATGAAAATGCTGGCTGCACCAGCAACCGTATTGGCCCTATGGGCAGTCAGCGCTCAAGCTGCGACGAACGATGACATTGCGAAACGCCTTGAGCCGGTCGGTCAAGTCTGTGTACAGGGTAAAGAGTGCAAGGGCATGGAAGTGGCCGCTTCTGCGGGTGGCGGTGATGCCAAGACTCCAGACTCGGTGATTGCGAAACATTGTAATGCTTGCCACGGCACCGGCCTGTTGGGCGCGCCCAAAGTGGGTGATGCCGCTGCTTGGGGCGAGCGCGCCAAAAAGGAAGGCGGTCTTGATGGTTTGCTGGCAAAGGCGATCTCCGGGATCAACGCGATGCCGCCTAAAGGCACCTGCGCCGATTGCTCCGATGACGACCTCAAGGGCGCCATCCAGAAGATGTCCGGCCTGAAGTAAGGCTTCATCATTCGCAAAAAAGCCGCTTACAAACGAATGCTGTTCAGTTAAAAAATTGTAGGAGCGAGCTTGCTCGCGATGGACTCAAGACCGCCGCGGTTAACCAGTTAACACGCGTCATCGTTACCGACCATCGCGAGCAAGCTCGCTCCTACAGTGGACATCATGCCGCTTGCGAGCGGCTTTTTTGTGCCTGCGATTTGCCCTTGGGACTATTCTTTGCAGCAAAGGCCCGGCAAGCCCGGTCCAACCCCATTCACGGAGCGTAAGGGAGGATCAGATGGTGCAGCTGTGTTCTATCGAGCAGGCGGTCGAAGATGTGTTGGCACGATTGCCGGCGCATATCCACATGGGCCTGCCCCTCGGCCTGGGCAAACCCAACCACTTCGTCAACGCGCTGTTTCAACGCATTGCGCAACTGCCCGAACGGCAGCTGACCATTTACACCGCCCTGTGCCTCGGCCGCCCTGCGTTAGGCGACGGCCTGCAAAAGCGCTTCCTGGAACCCTTCATCGAACGGGTGTTCGGCGACTATCCGGAACTGGATTTCCTGGCGGGCCTGCACCAGGACAACCTGCCGCCCAACATTCGTATCCAGCAATTCTTCCTGCAGCCTGGCAGCCTGCTCAACAGTGCACCGGCCCAGCGCGATTACGTCAGCAGCAACTACAGTCACGCCGCCCGGGACATCAACGCCGCGGGCTTGAACCTGGTGGCGCAACTGGTGGCGAGTCACAGCGAGCATCCCGACCGCTTGAGCCTGAGCTGTAACCCGGACATCACCCTCGACCTGTTGCCGATGATCGCCAAGCGCCGTGCGGCAGGGGAGACGATCCTGCTATTGGGACAGGTGCACAACGACTTGCCGTACATGCCCGGCGACGCGGAAATGGGTATCGATGCCTTCGACCTGTTGATTGACGAGAAAGACAGCACGACGCTGTTCTCCACGCCGAACATGCCGGTGGGGTTTCAGGATCATTTCATTGGCCTGCACGCCAGCACGCTGGTGCGCGATGGCGGTACCTTGCAGATCGGCATCGGCGCCATGGGCGATGCCCTGACCGCCGCGCTGCTGGCGCGGCAAGCTGACAATGACGGCTACAAGGCATTGCTCGCGGATATCAATCTCAGCCAGTGGGCGCAACTGATCGAGCGCGAAGGCGGTGTCGAACCCTTCGCCAAGGGCCTTTACGGCTGCAGCGAAATGTTCGTCAACGGCTTGCTGGTGCTGGCTGATGCCGGGATCGTGCGGCGCAAGGTCTACCCGGATGTGTCGACGCAACAACAGGCCAATGCCGGGACTCTCGACGAAGCCGCGCAAACCGACGGTATTTCGGTGCACGGTGGCTTTTTCCTCGGGCCCCGCCGTTTTTATGAGCGCTTGCGCGAGTTGCCCCAGAGCAAGCGGCTCGAATTCAACATGACCCGCATCAGCTACATCAATGAGCTCTATGGTCAGGAAGAGCTCAAGCGCCTGCAGCGCCTGGATGCGCGCTTTATCAATACCGTGTTCACCATGACCCTGTTGGGTGCTGGTGTGGCGGATCAGCTGGAGGACGGGCGGGTGCTCAGCGGTGTTGGCGGGCAGTACAACTTTGTCGCCCAGGGCCATGCCCTGGAAGGCGCGCGTTCGGTGCTGCTACTGCGCAGCTGGCGCGAGTCGGGGGGTGACGTCAGTTCGAACATCGTCTGGGAATATGGTCATTGCACGATCCCGCGGCATCTGCGGGACATCGTGGTGACCGAATACGGCATCGCCGATTTGCGTGGCAAGACGGATGCGGCAGTCATCGAGGCATTGCTGAACATCAGCGACTCACGTTTTCAGCCAGGGTTGATCGAGCAGGCGCAGAGCGTTGGCAAATTGCCGAAAAATTTTCGCCTCGATCCACGGTTTGCGGATAACAATCCCCAGCGTTTGCAGGCGATTCAGGCGCAGCATCCGAATCTGTTCCCGGAGTATCCGCTGGGGTGTGATTTCACCGGGGTGGAGCGGGATGTGTTGCGGGCGTTGAACTGGTTGAAGAGCAAGTTCAAGCCCACGGAGATTTTGGAGTTGGGCAAGGCTGCGCTGGATGCGCCGGAGCCTTCGACTTATCCCGAGCATCTGGAGCGAATGCAACTGACTGACCCGCAAGGGCTGAAAGAGGATTTGTTCCAGCGGTTGCTGCTCACCGGCCTCAAAGCCACCGCGCAACTTCAGCCACACTGAAGATCCCTGTGGGAGCGGGCTTGCCCGCGATGGGGTAAAAACATTCAACATCAATGTTGGCTGTTACACCGCCATCGCGGGCAAGCCCGCTCCCACAGGTACAGCGGTGCAGCTGATTTACTCGATGAAGGTCACGACGCCGCCAGCCAAGGACTGCACGCGAGCCAGGGATTCAACGCGATAACCCTGCGCATCCAGCTCCGCACGCCCACCCTGGAACGACTTCTCGATCACGATTCCCAGGCCCGCCACGGTTGCGCCGGCCTGTTTGATGATCGAAATCAGCGCTTGCGACGCCTTACCGTTGGCTAAAAAGTCATCGATGATCAACACGCGGTCGCTGCTGGTCAGGTGGCGCGGGGAGATCGCCACGGTGCTTTCAGTCTGCTTGGTGAACGAGTAGACGGTCGCCGACAGCAGGTTTTCGGTCAGGGTCAGGGATTGATGCTTGCGCGCGAAAATCACCGGCACCCCGAGGTTCAGACCGGTCATGATCGCCGGGGCAATGCCCGAGGCTTCGATGGTGACGATCTTGGTGATGCCCGAATCCTTGAACAGCGAGGCGAATTCGTCGCCGATCAGCTTCATCAGGGCCGGGTCGATCTGGTGGTTCAGAAAGGCGTCGACTTTCAGGACCTGGTCGGAAAGCACGATGCCTTCTTCGCGGATTTTCTTGTGCAGTGCTTCCACAACAGCTTCCTCAGTTGGCGCAACGGGCGCCTGGCTCGTAAAAAGTGTTAGGTTAAAAAGTAGTCAATTCTAGCGCTTTAACATCGCGCGTATATCCGCCAATGCCGAATTGCCGCGCACGGCTTTGACTTCGGTCGGGGTGTCGTCGTTGCCTTCCCAGGCCAGGTCGTCCGGCGGCAGTTCATCGAGGAAGCGGCTTGGTGCGCAGTCGATGATCTCGCCGTATTGCTTGCGCTTGGCGGCGAAGGTGAAGGCCAGGGTCTGTCGCGCACGGGTAATCCCGACGTAGGCCAGGCGGCGTTCTTCCTCGATGGTGTCGGCTTCGATGCTGGAGCGGTGCGGGAGGATTTCCTCCTCCATGCCCATAATGAACACGTAGGGAAACTCCAGGCCCTTGGAGGCATGCAAGGTCATCATCTGCACACCTTCGGCGCCGTCTTCCTCTTCCTGCTGACGTTCCAGCATGTCGCGCAGCACGAGTTTGCCGATGGCGTCTTCGACAGTCATCTCGCCTTCTTCGTCTTTCTCCAGCGTGTTCTTCAACGCCTCGATCAGGAACCACACGTTACCCATGCGGTAATCGGCGGCCTTGTCGCTGGAGCTGTTGGTGCGCAGCCAATTCTCATAGTCGATGTCCATGACCATGCTGCGCAGCGCCGAGATCGGGTCTTCACCGGCGCACTGCTCGCGAACTCTGTCCATGAAGCGCTTGAACCGAGACAGGCGATCGGTGAAACGGGCATCCAGGTGTTCGCCCAGGCCGATTTCGTCGGTGGCGGCGTACATCGAGATTTTTCGTTCGGTGGCGTAGTTGCCCAGCTTTTCCAGCGTAGTCGAACCGATTTCCCGGCGTGGGACATTGATCACCCGCAGGAAGGCGTTGTCGTCATCCGGGTTCACGATCAGACGGAAGTAAGCCATCAGGTCTTTGACTTCCTGACGTCCGAAAAAGCTGTTGCCGCCGGACAGTCGATAAGGAACCTGGTGATGCTGCAGCTTCAGCTCGATCAACTTGGCCTGGTAGTTACCGCGATACAGGATAGCGAAATCGCTGTAAGGCCGATCGGTGCGCAAGTGCAGGCTGAGGATCTCCACGGCCACGCGCTCGGCTTCGGCGTCTTCGTTGCGGCAGCGGATCACCCGGATCTCGTCGCCGTGACCCATTTCACTCCACAGCTGCTTTTCGAATTCGTGCGGGTTGTTCGAGATCAGCACGTTGGCGCAGCGCAGGATACGGCTGGTGGAGCGATAGTTCTGCTCGAGCATGACGACTTTCAGGGACGGGTAATCGTCCTTGAGCAGCATCAGGTTTTCCGGGCGAGCGCCGCGCCAGGCGTATATCGACTGGTCATCGTCGCCAACCACGGTGAACTGGTTACGGGTGCCGATCAGCAGCTTCACCAGCAAATATTGGCTGGCGTTGGTGTCCTGGTATTCGTCCACCAGCAGGTAGCGGACTTTGTTCTGCCATTTTTCCAGGATATCGGCGTGTTCCTGGAAGAGTTTTACCGGCAGCAGGATCAGGTCGTCGAAGTCCACCGCGTTGAACGCCTTGAGCGTGCGCTGATAGTGGGTATAGACGATGGCGGCGGTCTGCTCCTTGGGGTTGCGAGCATTTTCCAGGGCTTCGGGCGGCAGGATCAGGTCGTTTTTCCAGGAGCCGATCATGTTCTTGATCTCGTCGACACCGTCGTCGCCCGAGTATTCCTTCTGCATGATGTCGGTCATCAAGGCTTTGACGTCGGTCTCGTCAAAGATCGAAAAGCCCGGCTTGTAGCCCAGGCGAACATGTTCCTTGCGGATGATGTTCAGGCCCAGGTTGTGAAAGGTGCACACCGTCAGGCCGCGGCCTTCGCCGCCCTTGAGCAGGGTGCCGACCCGTTCTTTCATCTCGCGCGCGGCCTTGTTGGTAAAGGTCATGGCGACGATGTACTGGGCGCGAATGCCGCAGTTCTGGATCAAGTGGGCAATCTTGCGCGTGATCACGCTGGTCTTGCCGGAGCCCGCGCCGGCGAGCACCAAAAGAGGGCCGCCGACGTAGCTCACGGCTTCTTGCTGCCGGGGATTGAGTCGGGACATACGAAATCAGGGAGTCGTTTGCGAAATGGGCCGGCATTTTAACAGGCTCAGCGAATTGTGCTGCTCTCTCCGACTTGTGACGCAGCACGCTTTCTCCAATTGCTGGTTTTGTTACTTTCACGCAGGATGCGCGCGGAATTTGCATCTAATTGTTTGAAATTCGAATTCATGGCCGCGTGTGACAGCAGATGTCATTTGGTCATTGGTAACCGGCGCTGCATAATGCCCGCCGCCTACATCACTGCAGAGTTTAGGGAGCCAGCTTGTCTACGCCTGTCGAACCCTTGCGTTTGCTGCTGCTGGCCGAAGAGCCGGGGTGGGCGGCGTTGTTGCGCGAGTGTCTGGCTCCGATGGGAAGCACGGCCGTGCTGATCAGTGCGCCGAACTGGGAGTCGGTCAGCAGTCTGTTCGATGACAGCCGCAGCGCGGTGTTATTGACGATCCCGGCACTACAGCCGCTGCCGGGTCGTTGCAACCTGCCGACGGTCTTGCTGCTCGAACATGAGCCGTTGTCGCCACCCGATGGCGTGAGCGACTGGCTGGTGCGCGATCTGCTCGATCCGGGCATGCTGCGCCGTTGCCTGCGCCACGTGCGTGAGCGTGGTGTGCTGGAAAACACGCTGCGGCGACTGGCCGAGCAAGACCCGTTGACCGGCATCGCCAATCGCCAGGGATTCCAGGCCTTGCTGGCCGCGCGGCTGGCGGAAAATGAAGGTCGCGGCCTGGCGCTCGGCCACCTCGACCTAGACAACTTCCGCCATGCCAACGACTCCCTTGGCCATCAGGCCGGTGACCGATTGATCCTGCAAGTGGTCGCGCGGCTCAAAAGCCAACTCGAAGCCTGCGACCGGCTGGCCCGGCTGGGCAGCGATGAATTCGCCTTGTTGATCGACACCCGGCGCGCGCCCGAACGCGCCGAGTGGATGGCCGAACGCATCACCGAAGCGCTGGCCGAGCCCTATTGGGTCGACGGCGAAAGCCTGCTGATCGGTTCCAGTCTCGGTATTGCCCACGCCCGGGCCCAGGCCGGCGCCGACCCGCTGATGTGGCATGCGCACATTGCCATGCAGCAGGCCAAGAGCACACAGGGCTGCACCTTTCACATCTTCAACGAACGCATCAATCGCAATGCCCGCAGCATGGCTGATCTCGAAAGTGAGCTGCGCCGGGCCTTGCGTCGCGATGAACTGGAGTTGCACTACCAGCCACGGCTGAACCTCGAGGACGGGCAAATCGTCGGCCTCGAAGCCCTGGTGCGCTGGCGTCATGCTGAACGCGGCTTGCTGCCACCGAGCGAATTCGTGCCGCTGGCCGAGCAAAGCGGTTTGATCGTGCCCCTGGGTTACTGGGTGATTTCCCGCGCCTTGCGGGACATGCAGGCGCTGCGCGAACGGGGTTTGCCGGCGCTGCACATGGCGATCAACCTGTCGTTCCGACAGTTTCAGGACAGCCAATTGCTGTCGACCCTGAGCCGGCTGATTGCCGAGCGCGGCGTCGAGGCGCAGTGGCTGGAGTTCGAACTGACCGAAACCGCGGTGATGCGTCGCAGCGATCTGGTGAAACAGACCATGGATGCCCTGGGGCGGCTGGGCGTACGCTTCTCCCTGGACGACTTCGGCACTGGATTCTCTTCGTTCGTGCACCTCAACAGCCTGCCGATTGCCTTGCTGAAGATCGACAAAAGCTTTGTCGGCGGCATGGAACAACGCGAAGAGAATCGCAAGCTGGTGCATGCGATGATCAACCTGGCTCACAACCTCAACCTCGAAGTGGTCGCCGAAGGGGTGGAAACGGTTGAGCAGCTGAGTCTGTTGCGGGGGTTTGGGTGTAATCAGGTGCAGGGGTATCTGATCAGCAAGCCGTTGCCGTTGGCGGGGTTGGTTGAGTATTTGACGTTTGGCGGCAGTCAGCAGTCGATGATGGATGGGGTGGGCTGATTGCAACCGCAGCCCCTGTATCTGACGGCCACCGCAACCCAGACGGTCATGGCAGTCTGACGGCCGCCATGACCCCTGTAGGAGCTGGCTTGCCAGCGAAGGAGTGTCAGTCGACATCGATGTGGCTGACCCACCTTCGCTGGCAAGCCAGCTCCTACAGGGGATCGCAGTCGGCCTGGGCGATTTGGAAACTCGTCCCTGACGCCGGATCGCGCCGAATCATGCGCTTCATCTTCCACTCGAACGCCAGCGTCAGGCTCACCGCTGCACACGCCAGCCCCAGCGCCAGGCCCCACCAGACACCCGTCGGCCCCCCCTCCAAATGGAACGCCATCCACCAGGCGGCCGGGGCACCGATCAGCCAATAGCAGCCCAATCCCACCAGGAACGTGGTCTTGGCATCCTTGAGCCCGCGAATGCAGCCCATGGCGATGGTTTGCGTGCCGTCGAACAGCTCGAACCAGGCCGCCACCGCCAACAGACTCACCGCCAGGTCGATGACCTCGCGAAATGCCGGGTCGTTGTGGTCCAGGAACAGGCCGATCAACTGATTCGGCAGCAGCCAGAAGATCATCGCAAAGCCCAGCATCGCCGCAGCCCCGAAAGCAATCCCGACCCGTCCGGCCAGCCGCGCGCCCAACAGGTGCCCCGCCCCGTAGTGCTGGCCGATGCGCATGGTGATCGCATAGGAAAGCCCCGCCGGGATCATGAACGCCACCGAGACGATCTGCAGGGCGATCTGATGCGCCGCCAGTTGCGTACTGCCCATGGTGCCCATGCACAGCGCCGCGAAGGCAAACAGCCCGACTTCCACCGCGTAGGTGCCGCCAATGGGCAGGCCCAGACGCCACAGTTCCTTCAGGTATTGACGGTTGGGCCGCGACAGGCCCTGGCGCAGTGGATAAGCGTCGTAGGCCCGATGCCGACGGATGTGCAGCGCCAGCGCCAACGCCATGAGATTGGCAACGATCGCCGTGACCAGGCCGATGCCCACCAGGCCCATTTTCGGCAAGCCGAACATGCCGGTGATCAACGCATAATTGAGCAGGAAGTTGGCCACCGTGCCGCCGAGGCTGATGACCATCACCGGCGTTGCCCGGCCGATGGCGCTGGTGAAACCGCGCAGGGCCATGAAGCTCAGATAGCCGGGCAGGGCGAACGGCAGGATCAACAGGAACTGTCCGGCCGCCTCGACGTTGGTTTCGGTCTGGCCGAACAGCAGCAGCACCGGCTTGAGGTTCCACAGCAGCACACCCGCCACCAGCGCCATCAACCAGGCCAGCCACAAGCCGGCCTGGGTCAGCCGGGCCGCGCCGACGATATCGCCAGCGCCCTGACGGATCGCTACCAGGGTGCCGACCGCCGCAATGACGCCTATGCAGAAAATCGACACGAACGAATAACTGGCGGCACCAAGGCCACCGCCAGCGAGAGCCTCGGGACTCAGGCGCGCCATCATCAAGGTGTCGGTGAGGACCATCAGCATGTGCGCCAACTGCGAGGCAATCAACGGCCCCGCCAGCCGCAGGATGGCCCGGAGTTCAATACGCGCTGGATGCTGCATGGTCATCACGCCCGATTGGCTAAGTAAGCAGGAAAGCGTCGATTCTCGGCGCTCTGCGGGGATTTCACAAAGGGATAAAAAGGATGGGTGGCATGATTAAAACTCATGCCAGGAAGATTCTGTTAACTTCATCTTATTACGCCGTAGGAGCCTTCCTGATGTCCCGTCGTCTTCCTCCCTTGTATGCCCTTCGCGCATTCGAAGCAGCCGCACGGCATAGCTCGTTTACCCGCGCCGCTGAAGAGTTGTCGATCACTCAAAGTGCGGTCAGCCGGCACATTCGTACGCTAGAAGAGCATTTCGCCTGTCGGCTGTTCCATCGCAGTGGGCGCAATCTGCAATTGACCGAGTCCGCGCGGCTGATCCTGCCTGGCATCCGCGAAGGTTTCACGGCCCTGGAGCGGGCCTGCAATACCCTGCGCGCCGAAGATGACATCCTGCGCATGAAAGCCCCGTCCACCCTGACCATGCGTTGGCTGCTGGCACGGCTCAGCCGTTTCCGGCATCTGCAACCGGGTAACGAGGTGCAACTGACCAGCGCCTGGATGGACGTCGACTCGGTGGACTTCAATCATGAACCCTTCGACTGCGCCGTCATCCTCAGCAACGGCAATTTTCCTCCGGACTGGGAGGCCAGTTTCCTGTTCCCGGAAGAGCTGATTCCCGTCGGCGCGCCGAATCTTCTGAACGATCAACCGTGGGACCTCGCGCGCCTGGCCAATGCCGAACTGCTGCACCCGACCCCGGATCGCCGTGACTGGCGCAATTGGCTGGAGCGCATGGGCCTGGCCGATCAGGTGTCGCTCAAGGGCGGGCAGGTGTTCGACACGTTGGAACTGGGCATGATCGCCGCTGCCCGAGGGTATGGCGTGTCCATGGGTGATCTGTTAATGGTGGCGGAGGACGTTGCCCAGGGACGGCTGAGCCTGCCGTGGCCGACTGCCGTCGCCAGCGGTGAGAAATATTACCTGGTCTGGCCGAAAACCCGGCCGGGTGGTGAACGTATGCGCCGGCTCAGCGATTTCCTGCAGGGCGAAGCGCGGGCGATGGAGTTGCCGGAGGTCGAGCGCTTGAGCTGAATCGATGCGGTTTTGGTGGTCACACATCTTGAGTTCGCCGCAATTCCCTGTGGGAGCGAGCTTGCTCGCGATGGGATCGCCTCAGCGTTCAGGGTTAACTTAAAGCTTTAAATCGACAGGCGTTTTTTTTAGTCTTGTGTATAGAGCTTGATGAATCGTTTCAGCAAGGCTATAAAAATGGCACAACTCCAAGAAAGGCTCCTGCCATGACCCCGCTCAAACTCCTGATTAGCCTAGGC
>Ga0247820_10002331_pt1 | contig 10703 bp, 11 predicted proteins | sample 13C_Glucose_Day1_2_FD_192480 | JGI IMG/M metagenome (GOLD analysis project Ga0247820, IMG submission 192480) | Soil microbial communities from agricultural site in Penn Yan, New York, United States - 13C_Glucose_Day14 | ecosystem: Environmental > Terrestrial > Soil > Agricultural land | place...
GAAGGGTGGGGGAGAGGGGGAGGAGGGAGCGACGGTGGCCACCGTTCGCAGCACAAGGTGGTCCAGACCAATACGGTTGTCAATAGGTCCAGACCAAAATCGACCAGTGAACCGGCCCGAGGCGCCGGCCGGCGTCAAGGCGGCGCACGATATGTACGCCCGCGGGGCCCGAGTGGGACCGGCGAGATGCTCAACGTGCCCCGTTTTGGAGCATCTTGTGCCTCAGTCGTTGCTGTTCGGCTACTCAATCGCTGTTCTCCGCCCAACGGCCCGCGGATACAGTGCTGACGTAGTCACGCAGTGAAGTCACCAGGGTGCACCGGAGTGACGTCCGGTGGACCGAGGGGCCTGGGGAGAACGGGGAGCCGCGCGTGCCAACTGCCATCGCCGTGACCGGCGCCGACATGGCGCTGCCGGCTCAGGACGAACGAACCCTGCCCGCCGCCGTGCTGCGGGACGTCGACACCCGACCGCTCGAACAGGTCCTGGCCGAGCTGCAGACGCTCATCGAGCAGCACGGGCACGTCATCGTGATCTGCTCGCAGGCCGCCCCCACCGCCGTGCTCCGCCGTCTGCACACCCTGCGCTCGCTGCTGGAGAGCGACCGGATAGCCCTCTTCCGCCCCGATCTGCCGCCCCTCGGACTCGCCGTCCTGGCACGCCAGTTGCGCCAGCTCGCCTCCTGCGACCTCAGCCCCGGCGTGCTCGCCTCGGCCGGCCGGCTGCTGATCCACTACATCCACGCCGGGGCGCTGCTGGGTTCCGTCGCCCGCCTCGACCGGGTCCCCGTCGACCTGAAGCAGCACGCCAAGTCCTGGATGCCCGGGAGCCAGTTCGCGGTACTCGCCCACCCGCAGCCCCAGCTCGTCCGGCTCGGCCCCGAAGCCACGCTTTCCGGCCCCGAGTTCGGCACCTGGATGCTCGTCGCCAAGGGCCAGCTCCAGTCCGACTGGGTCACCGGCACGCTCGCCCCGTCCTGGAACGTGCAGGGCCTGCGCGAGGCACCGCTGCCCGCCGAGTCCCCGGGCTGGTGGGGAACCGGCAAGGTCGTCGAGTTCTGCACCTACCTGCCCGACCTGTCCGTGCTGTACCAGCTGGTCACCTCCGTACGGCGCGGCACCTGCCACTGGTGCGGCATCGACGTCATCGGCGACCGGTGCGTGTTCTGCTCCGCCGTACCCCCCGCACCCGAGGGCGCCCCGGCCCTCACCCGGCGCACCTGAGCCCCTCCGTCCACCGGCCGCACGACCCGCCCCACACCGCCCGATTCCGCTCGACCGATATCCCCGATGAGGTTGCACGGTTCATGAACTCCCGTCAGCGCCGCGGCGTGATACTCCTGCTTCTGTCGGTCCTGTGCGCCCTCGGCGCGTTCGCCGGCGTGCTCTCCGTCATCAGCGACGTGGAGTCCAAGGTCGGCCCCGAGGTCACCGCGTACCGGCTGAAGACGGACGTGGCGCCCTACACCCCGCTCAGCACGGGCCAGTTCGAGAAGATCAAGATGCCCGAACGGTGGCTGTCGAAGAACGCCGTCACCGACCTGGCCGGGATCCGGGACAAGATCGCCGTGACCGGACTGCGCGAGGGCTCCCTGCTGCAGAGCGACATGATCGTGGACCGGCCCGCCCTGCGGCCGGGACAGCAGGAGGTCGCCATCATGATCGACGCGGCGACCGGCGTCGCCGGCAAGATCACCCCGGGCTCCACGGTCAACGTCTACGCCACCTTCGAGGGCGAACGCGAGGGCGACCCCGACCAGTCCCGGGTCATCGTGACCAACGCCAGGGTCCTCGACGTGGGCCGGCTCACCGCGCTCCGGCCCGACGAGAACGACCGCGGCCGGGAACCCACCGACGCCGTCCCGATCACCTTCGCGCTGTCCGCCATCGACGCCCAGCGCATCACCTACGCCGAGTCGTTCGCCCAGCGGGTCCGCCTCGCGCTGGTGGCACCCGGAACCGACACCACCGTCCCGGACTCGCAGCGGACGTACGAACTCGCGAAGGACAAGTGAGACCGCATGCCCACGAGGATCCTGCCGGCAGTCGGGGACGCGGACGCGGTCCGGTCCGTCACCACCCTGCTCAGCCAGCTCCCGGACGCCGAGCCGGTGGCCCCGGTGGCCGACTCCACCCAGCTCGTCGACACGCTCGCGCGCCTGGCCGCCGAGTCCGTCGACGAGCTGCCCGAGGTCGTGGTCGTGCACGAACGCATCGGCCCCGTCCCCGCGCTGGAGCTGATCCGCGAAGTCGCCCTGCGCTTCCCCTCGGTCGGCGTCATCCTCGTCACCTCGGACGCGAGCCCCGGCCTCTTCCAGGCCGCCATGGACTACGGCGCCCGCGGCCTGGTCGCGCTCCCGCTCAGCTACGAGGAACTCGCCAGCCGCGTCCAGGCCGTCGCCCAGTGGTCCGTCGGCGTACGACGCCACCTCGGCTCCGGCGGCGACGTGTTCACCGGCGCCGGCGGCACCGTCGTCACCGTCAGCGGCGCCAAGGGCGGCGTCGGCGCGACCCTGACCGCCATCCAGCTGGCCCTCGCCGCACAGGCCTCCGGCCGCGCCACCGCCCTCGTCGACATGGACCTCCAGACCGGCGACATCGCCTCCTACCTGGACGTCCAGTTCCGCCGCTCGGTCGTCGACCTCGCCGCCATCACCGACATCTCCCCGCGCGTCCTCGCCGACGCCGTCTTCCGCCACGACACCGGCCTCGCCCTGCTGCTCGCCCCCGGGGAGGGCGAACGCGGCGAGGACGTCACCGACCGGGCCGCCCGCCAGATCGTCAGCGCCCTGCGCTCCCGCTACGAGGTCGTCGTCATCGACTGCGGCGCCCAGCTCGGCGGGGCCGGCGCGGCCGCCGTGGAGATGGCCGACACGGCCCTGCTGGTCACCACCCCCGACGTCGTCGCCGTACGCGGCGCCAAGCGGGCGGTGCGGATGTGGGACCGGCTGCAGATCCGCAAGGCCGAGGAGACCACCGTCGTCGTCAACCGGCACACCCGGTCCACGGAGATCCAGCCCCCGCTCATCCGGAAGATCACCGGCACCGTCGTCGCGGCCACCGCGATCCCCGCCCACTTCAAGGAACTGCAGGCCGTCGTGGACGCCGGACGCGTCCACGAACTCGAGAACAAGAGCACCGTGAAACAGGCCCTGTGGGGCCTGGCCGGCGAACTCGGCCTGGTCAAGGCGGCCCAGGGCGACCGGAAGGCGGGCCGGCTGCGCGGCGACCGGGGGTCGGTGAGCTTCCGGCGGCGCAAGGACGGAGGGGGAGGAACATGAGGCCGGCAGTGCCCGCGCGGGCCCGTGACCGGGGCCAGGTGACCATCGAGTTCCTCGGCATGACCCCGACGATCCTGGTGACGCTGGTGGTGCTGTGGCAGCTCGTCCTGGTGGGGTACACGTTCGTCCTCGCGGGGAATGCTGCCGACGAGGCCGTACGGGCGGGCACGGCGGTGGCACCCGGCGCACGCCCCGGCGCCTGCCGGACGGCGGGACTGGACAAGCTGTCGCAGGCGTGGGCGGGGGGAGCGACCGTGAACTGCACCACCTCGGGCGGCCTCGTCACCGCCGACGTCAAGCTGCGCGTCCCCCTCCTCTTCCCCGGCACCCTCTCCTTCCCCTTCCAGGTGAAGGGGCACGCGGGCGCGGTCGAGGAGGAGACGGACTGACATGCCGTACACGCCGGACGCACGCCGCCGCCGCGACCGCGGCCAGGTCGCCCTCGAATACCTCGGCTTCCTCCCGGTGCTGCTGATCGTCGCCATGGCCGCCATCCAGCTCGGCCTCATCGCCTACACCGCCCAGCAGGCCGGCACCGCCGCCCGCGCGGCGGCGCGCGCCGCGTCGCTGGGCGAGGCGTACGGCTACACCTGCAGGGCCGCCATCAGCGACTGGCTCGCCGACGGCACCTCCTGCGAGGGCTACCCGGGAGGCGAGGAGGTCACCGTCACCGCCACCGTCGACATCCCGTCGATCGTGCCGGGCTGGAACTTCGACCCGGTCCGCAAGAGCGCCACGATGCCACGCGACCACTGACCGGGGACCGGAACCGGCAAGCAGCGACCAGGAACAGCACAGGGACCAGGAACCAGGAACGAGGAGCAAGCGACTCATGAGCCTGCGGGCACGCATCAACTCCCCCGAGGAGACGGCCGGGCGCGGCGAGGACGGCCACCTGGTCGCCTCCTACCGCGCCAAGCTCCTCGAGGAGATCGACCTCGCGGAGATGAGTTCGCTGGCGGCGGCCGAGCGCCGGGCCCGGCTGGAACGCGTACTCGGCCACATCATCAGCCGCGAGGGCCCGGTCCTGTCGACCGTCGAACGCTCCCAGCTGGTCCGCAGGGTCGTCGACGAGGCGCTGGGCCTCGGCATCCTCGAACCCCTGCTGGAGGACGCGTCCATCACCGAGATCATGGTGAACGGCCCCGACGCGATCTTCGTCGAGCGCGGCGGCCGGGTGGAACAGCTCCCCCTCCGGTTCGCCTCCAACGACCAGCTGATGCAGACGATCGAACGCATCGTCTCCACCGTCAACCGCCGCGTCGACGAGTCGAACCCCATGGTCGACGCCCGCCTGCCCTCCGGCGAGCGCGTCAACGTCATCATCCCGCCGCTCTCCCTGACCGGCGCCACCCTCACCATCCGCCGCTTCCCCCGCTCCTTCACGCTCCAGGAGCTGATCGGGCTGGGCTCGCTGGACGAGCACACGCTCTACCTGCTGGCCGGACTGGTGCAGGCCCGCTTCAACGTCATCGTCTCGGGCGCGACGGGCACCGGCAAGACGACCCTCCTCAACGCCCTGTCCGGCCTGATCCCCGAGGGCGAACGCATCATCACCATCGAGGACTCCGCCGAACTCCAGCTCCAGCAGCCGCACGTCATCCGCCTGGAGTCCCGCCCGCCGAACGTCGAGGGCAAGGGCCGGGTCACCATCCGCGACCTGGTCCGCAACTCCCTCCGGATGCGCCCCGACCGCATCGTCGTCGGCGAGGTCCGCGGCGGCGAGTCCCTCGACATGCTCCAGGCGATGTCGACGGGCCACGACGGCTCCCTCGCCACCGTCCACGCCAACAGCGCCGAGGACGCGCTGATGCGCCTGCAGACCCTCGCCTCCATGTCCGACGTGGAGATCCCCTTCGTGGCGCTGCACGACCAGATCAACAGCGCCGTCGACGTCATCGTCCAGCTCACCCGCTTCGCCGACGGCGCCCGCCGCATCACCGAGGTCGCCCTCCTCGAGAGCCACGGCGGGGAGCCGTACCGGCTGGCCACCGTCGCCCGCTTCCACGCCCGGCCGATGACCGCCGACGGGCGCGTGTACGGCGCCTACGAGCACTACCCCCTGCCGCGCCGCACCGCCGACCGCCTCTACATGGCGAGCCAGCCCGTTCCCCAGGCGTTCGGCGTCGCCCAGTCCTACGACCAGCTCACCACCCGAGAAGCCAGGTAGGAACCGTCCCCATGGATCTGCGGAACCTGATCACGCTGACCACCGGCATCACGCTGCTGACCGGCGTCCTCGCGGTCGTCGGCGTGCACTCCTACGCCACCGGCAGGGCACAGCGGCAGGCGCTGGTGGACCGGCTGTCGGCCACCGGCCAGATCCCCGTCGCCGGCCGCCGGCGTCACTTCCCCACCCTGGACCGCCGGCTGCGCCGCACCAGGCTCGGCAGGAAGCTCGAACTGCGCCTGACGGCTACCGGCCTGGACATCACGCCCGGCGAGTTCTTCGCCTGCATGACGGCGACCGTCGCCGGCCTGTGGCTCGTCGGCCAGGCGACGCTCGCCCCCTTCTTCGGCCCGATCGCCGGGCTCCTCGGCATCGGGGCGGCACTGCAGTTCCTCAACTGGCAGCGCCAGAAACGCATCGAGAGGTTCATCAACCAGCTCCCGGAGCTCGCCCGCATCCTCGCCAACGCCACCCAGGCCGGCCTGGCGCTGCGTACCGCCGTCGGCATGGCGGCCGAGGAGATGGAGGCCCCGGCGGGCGAGGAACTGGCCAAGGTCGCCAACCAGCTGGCGGTGGGCGCGTCGATGGACGACGCGCTCGGGGAGCTCGCCGACCGGCTGCCGTCCCGCGAGCTGGTCGTCCTGGTCACCACCCTGGTGCTGTCCAACCGGGCGGGCGGCCAGGTGGTGAGCGCGCTGCGGAACCTGACGGAGACGCTGGAGGAACGCAAGGAGACCCGGCGGGAGGTCCGCACCCAGCTCTCCCAGGTCAGCATGACGTCGTACGCCGTCCCCGTGCTCGGCGTCGGCTCGCTGTTCCTGATGAACGGCGTGAAGGACGGAGCCCTGGACCGCATGACCGGCTCCCCGGCCGGCCAGGCCGCGGTGATCATCGCGTTCGGCCTGTACGCCGTCGGTTTCGTCCTCATCCGCCGACTGTCCCGCATCGACGTCTGAGCGGCGGGGAGGACCGACCGACATGGCACTTCTCCTGGCCCTCCTGATGGGCCTCGCCGTCTACGGAGTCTTCGCCGGCGTCCGCATGTACCGCGCGGAGGCGAAACTCCCCAGCGACCTGGCCCTCGCCCTGGAGGTCGGCGCCACCCGCACGGGCGCGGTCGACTCCCTCGTCGACCGCATGGGCATGCGCTACGCCCCCGCCGTGCTGCGCCTCATGGGCCCCAAGCAGGTGGCGAAGTACCGCCGCAAGATCGACCTGGCGGGCAACCCCGGCGGCCTCACCATCGACCGCTACGCCGCCCGCCGCGCGGTCTACGGCTTCCTGGGCGCCCTGGGCTTCCTGGTCTTCCTGATGCGCGGCCAGCTCTTCATGGCCCTGCTGCTCCTGGCCTTCGGCGCGTTCTGGACGGAGGTCGGCATCTGGTCCGCGATCCGCGTCCGCAGGGACGTCATCGAGCGGACGCTGCCGGACTTCCTGGACGTGCTGGCGGTGGTGGTGAGCGCGGGCCTGGGCTTCCGGCAGGCCCTGGACCGGGTGTCGTCGAAGTACGAGGGCCCCTGGGCCGACGAACTGCGCATCACGCTCCGCCAGATGGACCTGGGCATGAGCCGCCGCCAGGCGTTCGCGGAACTGCGCCGCCGCAACGACTCGGAGCAGGTGGCGATGTTCGTCACGGCGCTCCAGCAGGGCGAGGAGCTGGGCGCGCCGATCGTGGACACACTGGTGTCCCTGGCCAAGGACATGCGCCGCACGGACGCGCAGAACGCCCGCCGCAAGGCGGCCCGGGCGGTCCCCAAGGCCACCATGATGATCACCACGTTCATGGTCCCGGCCACGATGATCCTCCTCGGCGCCGGACTGATCCTCGGCTCCGGCATCGACTTCGGCGCGGTCACGGGCGAGTAGGGGACGGGGAGGGTGCGATGACGACGACCAGGGACCGTGCGGGGCTGTTCCGCCGCGCGGCCGGACCGCCGGAGATCACCACCCCGCCGGCGGGCACGGTCCTCCCGCCCCACGCCAGGACGGGAGCCCCGGACATCCCGGTCACCTCGGCGACCCCGGCACTGCCACCGGGGTGGGAACCGGCGGGTCCTGAAGCGGGGGGCTCGGACAGCCCGCCGCACGGCGGGAATGCCGCCGATGGCGCTCAGCCCCCACAGGGGCCACCCGCACCCGACAACGAAACCCGCACGGGTGGTGCGGGTGGGAACCCACATCCGGCCGAAGGCCGGACGCACCCCCCACAACCCGCACCGGGCCCGGACGTCCAGATCCAGGTCAACGCCCTCCAGGCCCTCTGCCGGCAGGCATTCGGCTTCCGCCTCGCGATGATCGCCCTGGCGACCCCCTCCGCCCTCCTCAACGCCGCCCCCGGCTGGAGCACCCGCCTCGTCGCCCTCGCCGTGGTGGCCACGTTCATGGCCTCCTACGTCCTGTTCAGGGACTGGGAACGCTTCGGCCCCCTCCTGCTCCGCCACCCCACTCTCCTCGCCGCGGACACCCTCTTCGGAGCCCTGCTGCTGATCTCCGCGGGCCCCGGCACGACCCTCGCCTACGTCAGCGTCTGCACCCCGCTCCTCGCGGGCCTGATCTACGGCTGGCGCGGCGCCGCGGTCTTCGCCTCCCTCCAGGGCCTGATCCTGCTCCTGGTCCACGCGGCGCTGGACAGCCCGCGCGCGGACCCGGCGGACGCCCTCCTCCTCCCCGGCCTCTGCGTGATCGCGGGCGCGGTCGGCTCCAGCCTCCGCAACCTCATGCTCCGCCTGGGCACGGCGACCCGGGCCCTCACCACGGTCCAGGCCCGACTGGCCGTCACCGAGGCGGTCAGCGCCGAACGCGCCCGCCTGGCCCGCGAGATGCACGACTCGGTGGCGAAGACCCTGCACGGAGTGGCCCTGGCGGCGGACGGCCTGACCGGCACGGCGAGCGCACCGCACCCCGACCCGGCGCGGGTGAGACAACAGGCGGAACTGGTGGCCCGCTCGGCCCGCAGGGCCGCCGCCGAGTCCCGCGAACTCCTGGCCGACCTGCGCAGGGAGTCGGACCCGGACCAGGGCACGGACGTACTCGTGGAACTGGCCGCCCGCACCCGCGACTTCACCAGCCGCACCGGCGTACCGGCGACCTACCGCCCGACCGGCGGGCACGCGGTCCCGCCGGTCCCGCCCGCCGTGGCCCGCCAACTCCTCACCATCGCCTCGGAGGCCATGGAGAACGCCCACCGTCACGCCCGGCCGGCCCATGTCGACGTCCACGCCGGAGTCCACGGCGATCTGCTGGTGATCAGCGTGTACGACGACGGCACCGGTCTCCCGCCCGGCACCGACCTGGAACAACTGCGCCGCGCCGGGCACTTCGGCCTGGTCGGCATGGTCGAGCGGGCGGCCTCGGTGGGCGCCCGCATCCGGATAGGCCGGGGCGCGCACACGAGAGGCACCGAAGTCCGCCTGGAACTCCCGCTGGCGGCCGTGACCACACCCACGGAGGCCACCCCATGACGACCCCGCCGAACCCCTTCGCGAACGTCCCGCCCCCGGCCCCGCTGCGCGTGGTGGTGGCCGACGACAACCCGGTGGTCCGCGCCGGCCTCACCGCCCTCCTCACCGGCCGCGAGGACATCACGGTGGTGGCGGAGGCGGCCGACGGCAGGGAGGCCTACGAGGCGACCCGCACACACCGCCCCGACGTGGTCCTCCTGGACGTCCGGATGCCGGGCGTGGACGGCATCTCCGCCCTTCCCCACCTGGTCGGCATGGCCCCGGTCGTGATGCTGACGTACAGCGGGGAGTCGGAGATCGTCCAGGAGGCCCTGCGCAGGGGAGCGGGCGGCTATCTGGTCCACGGCGAGTTCACCGCGGACCAGCTGGTCTCGGCGATCCGAGACATCGAGCAGGGCAGACCCCACTTCACTCCCACAGCGGCGGGAGCGTTGCTGTCGCAACTGCGCCGGGACGCGCGACCGGCGGCTACGCTGCCGGAGGGGCTGGGGAGTGCGTCAACAACTCCCCGCGACCCAACTGGAATCAACGCACCCCACATCTCGACGTCACCTACTTCTGTGGAAAACCTTTCGCAACTGCAACCGAATATGGCACCATCGTCGTCTGGGTGGACAGGCGGCCGTCCGGCCGCTCCTGACAGGTCGGGATACCAACTGAGCACGAGGGAGGCGGAGATCATGGACCTCATCGCGTCCGGCATGACGAACCAGCAGATCGCCGCCACCTGCTTCATCAGCGAGAAGACGGTCAAGAACCACATCAACCGCATCTTCGCGAAGCTCCACAGCACGAGCCGTTCCGAGGCCGCGGCGAAGTGGCTGGGCACGGCGCCGGGTTCGGGCCGAGGGATGAGGTGACCTCCGGTGACGGCAGGGGGGACGAGGAACTGGGCCCGCGATTGGGCCCGGGATTGGGCCCAGGGGCCCTCTGACGGACAGGGCGCCCGCCCCTACGGTGCAGATGCCGAAAGCGGCCCCACGAAGCGGGCCGCCCATGCGTCAGCCGGAGGGGAACACCATGAGCGACCTGATGATGAAGACCGCCGTCGCGACCAAGGTCCGCGTGAGCGGCTGGACGAACACGACCGTCGAGGCCATGCGGCGCCGCAACGCCGACAAGGGACAGACCGCGGTCGAGTACCTGGGCATCATCGCGGTGGTCGTGCTGATCGTGCTCGCGATCACCGGCACCAGCATCGGCCAGACCATCCTCGGAAAGATCAACGCACAGATCGCCAAGGTCGCTCCTTGAGCCGATTCCGTCGGTACGGCGACGCAGGGCAGGCCTTCCCCATCTACATCACGGTGGTGGGGGGCCTGCTCTTTCTCGCGTTCGCGTACTTCGCGGTCGGCCAGGCCGCGGCGAATCGCAACGGGGCGCAGACGGCTGCCGACGCGGCGGCACTCGCGGCGGCGCAGGACACCCGGGACGCGCTCGCGAAACGGTGGATCCAGGACCTGCTCGACCCGGAGAAGTGGCAGGCCATCTTCGACGGGAACGTCGACGGCATCGGTCTCACCTGCGGACGCGCGCACGAGCTTGCCGCGCGGAACGACGCCCGTGTGGTCGGATGCGATCCGGCGGGACTTCTCGGCTACACGGTCGAGGTCGAGACGAACAAGACCGTCGGGGACTCGGTCGTCCCCGGCACGGAGACCCGTCGCTCGAACGCGACGGCCACCGCCGTGATCGAGCCCCGCTGCACGTTCCCCCTCCCGTCCGGGGACGCCGGAGAAGCCGAGGAGGACGAACTGCCGCCGCTCACCTGCAAGGACGGCGAGCAGTGGGA
>Ga0247820_10002333_pt1 | contig 10694 bp, 11 predicted proteins | sample 13C_Glucose_Day1_2_FD_192480 | JGI IMG/M metagenome (GOLD analysis project Ga0247820, IMG submission 192480) | Soil microbial communities from agricultural site in Penn Yan, New York, United States - 13C_Glucose_Day14 | ecosystem: Environmental > Terrestrial > Soil > Agricultural land | place...
GCTTCTCGACCGGACCGACGCCGCACACCACCTTGGTGCCGGGCAGCGGCGTGTCGAGGAAGGCCTGGATGTTCTTCTCGTACGACACGCGGCCCACGAACAGCGACACCGGCCGCGTCATCGTGCCCAGCGGCTCGAACTCGCCGGGCTGCTCGCGGAATTCGAACAGCGAGGTGTCCACGCCGTGGGTCCATTCGCGCAGGTTGCGAAAGCCCCGCTGCTCGAGCATGCGCAGCACGCTGCACGTGGGCACCATCACGCCCGACGAAGGCCGGTGGAAATGGCGGAACAGCGAGTAGCCCCACGACACCGGCACCTTGATCGCCGCGTGCACGATCTCCGGGAACTTGGTGTGGAAGGCCGTGGTGAAGGCCCAGCCCCGCCGCAGGCAGTGGCGGCGCGCCGCCCAGCCGAGCGGGCCTTCGGTGGCCAGGTGCACCGCGTCGGGCTGGAATCCGTCCAGCCGCCGCGCGACCTCCTGGCCGGGCGAGACGGCCAGGTCGATGCCCGCATAGCCGGGGCACGGCCGGGTGCGGAACTGCCGGGGCTCGACCACCAGCACGTCGTGGCCGTCGGCGGTGAGGTGGCGCACCAGTTCGACGAGCGTGGTGACCACGCCGTTGACCTGGGGGACCCAGGCGTCGGTGACGAGGGCGATCCTCATGCGGGCTGCTCCACGCGGCGGCGCTCCGGCACGGGATGGTCCACCGCGCCCCACTGCACCAGCTCCAGCCGGCCGTCCATGTGCTCGACCAGCGCGGTGCGGCTCTCCACCCAGTCGCCGTCGTTGCAGTACAGCACGCCGTCGATCGTGCGCATCTCGGCGCGGTGGATGTGGCCGCAGACGACGCCGTCGTGGCCGCGCTTGCGCGCCTCGGCCGCCACCGCCTGCTCGAAGCTGGTGACGTAGTTGAGCGCGCGCTTGACCTTGTGCTTGAGCCAGGCCGACAGCGACCAGTACGGCAGCCCCAGGCGTCCGCGCAGGTGGTTCAGGTGGCGGTTCAGGCGCAGCGAGAACTCGTAGAGGTTGTCGCCCACCAGGGCGAGCCACCGGGCGCACTGGATCACGCCGTCGAAGGCGTCCCCGTGCAGCACCCACAGGCTGCGCCCGTCGGCCGTGACGTGCACCGCGTCCTGCACCACCTCGATGCCGCCGAAGGCATGGCCCGCGAACTGGCGGGCGAACTCGTCGTGGTTGCCCGGCACGTACACCACGCGGCAACCCTTGCGCGCGCGGCGCAGCAGCTTCTGCACCACGTCGTTGTGGGCCTGCGGCCAGAACCAGCGGCGGCGCAGCTGCCAGCCATCGACGATGTCGCCGACCAGGTAGAGCTGCTCGCTGGGGTGGTGCTTGAGGAAGTCCAGCAGCGCCACGGCCTGGCAGCCCGGCGTGCCCAGGTGCAGGTCGGACACGAAGACGGCACGCAGCCGCGGCCGCTCCATCTCGTCGTCGTGCGGGGCCGCATCCGCCCCGGCGGCGATGCCTCCGGCCAGGGCTTCGAAGGTGTCGCGCGGGCTTCGCATGGCGTCTCGCTCAGCGGCCCAGGAAGTGCTTGCGGTAGCGCGGCGGAAGGTCGCCGATGCGCATCAGCATCGGCAGGTCGGCGGTGTTGAAGTCGGGGTCCCAGGCCGGCGCACCCAGCACCTTCGCGCCCAGCCGCAGGTAGCCCTTGATCAGCGCGGGCGGCTCCACTTCGAGGTCGTCCTGCAGCTGCTCCACCGGCAGCGGCAGGCGCGGACGCACGTGGTACTCGATGGGCGCCAGGTGCGTGCGGCTCAGTTGCTGCCAGATGCTGGCGGCCGCATGGCCGCTGACCACGCCGTTGTGCAGCATCGGGATGCTGGCGCAGCCGATCATGGTGTCCAGCTTGTTGCGCACCATGAACTCGGCCAGCGCGCCCCACAGCGCCAGGATGACGCCGCCGTGGCGATGGTCCGGGTGCACGCAGCTGCGGCCCAGTTCCACCATGCGCTCGCGCAGGTGGCGCAGGCGGGTGAGGTCGAACTCGGTGTCGCTGTAGGTGCTGCCGACGCGGCGGGCCTGGGCCGGCGTGAGCACGCGGTAGGTGCCGACGACTTCGCCGCTGGCCTGGTCGCGCACCAGCAGGTGCTCGCAGTAGTCGTCGAACAGGTCGACGTCGTGGTCCGCCACCGTGGTGTCGAGGCGGGCCCCCATCTCGCCCGCGAACACGCGGAATCTCAGGCGCTGGGCTTCCCGGACTTCATCCAGGTCGCGGGCCCAGGCGACAGAGACCGCGCTGCGATCCGGAGCCGGCTGCGGATCAGGCCGATGAAGCGACCCCCGAGGCAGTGCGATCGGTGACAGCGGCAGGGTCGGAGTGGGCAGTTCGCTCAAGTCGATGCTCCTGTTGTGGTCGTGCCCGCAGTGTGCGAAGCCACGGTGACCCGTTCGTGGCAATCGCGTGGCAGATCGATGACAACCGCACGCCGCCTTCAGTGCAGCGTGCGGGACCACTCCAGGAGTTCGCGCAGCACCCATTCCGGGTCGTCCAGCGGCAGGTCGTGGCCCGCCCAGGGATGCATGCGCAGCGGCAGGTTCCAGTGGCCGGCGAGCCGTCGCGAGCATCGCGGCGACACCAGACCGTCACCTTCCGAGGCGAGCAGCAGCACGGGCACGCCCGGTGGCGTGGCGGGCGGGCGATAGCGGGCCGCGGCCCAGAGCTGCCGCAGCGCGTTGGCCGGTCGCACCGGATGCGCTTGCGACAACGCAGCCCAGGCTTCGGGAACGCCGGCGTGGGCATGCGGCCGCGCGCTGGTCATCGCCAGCACACGCCGCTCGCGTTCTTCCACAGTGAGACCGGGCAGCAGCATGCGGGCCACGGTCGGGTAGTTCGCCGGTTGCAGGCGGTGCCAGAACGGGCTCAGGCCCGAGGTGCTGGTGTTGATCAGCGCGCAACCGGCGATCGCGTCCGGATCGAGGCGGCACCACTCGAGCGCCGTCATGGCGCCCAGGGACAGCGCGACGACACGCACGCGCTCCTGCCGAACGCCGGCGCGGCGCCGCACGTCCTGCGCGATCGCCTCGACGTCCATGGGGCTGGACCGGTTCCACTGGTCGCCATTGCCCGGCAGGTCCACGCCCAGCACCTGCCCGCCCGAGCGCTCGGCCAGCGCCGCCGCGAAGTCGGCCCAGTGGCCGGTCTCGCGCGTGAGGCCGCGCAGCAGGATCCAGCGGCTCATCGCGAGCCGTACCACTTGGCCAGCGCTTCCTGCCGCAGACGCTCGCGATCCGCAGCCGCCGGCAGCCAGCGATGCGCGCCTGTCGTCGCGCGCACCAGGAAGTCCAGCAGCGGGAAGTGCCGGCGCAGCACGCGCTCGTGCCGGTGCGCGATCAGCGGATTGAAGATGCCGGCGCGCGAGAACAGCTGCCGCGGGTTTTTCTTGACCCACAGCCAGGACCCCATCTCCAGCGTGAGCGGCAGGAACACCGCGCCGCCCGCGGGCGCGCGCAGGTAGGCGTGGTCCCAGAGGTCGCCATGCGCGAGGTACTGCCGGCTCTGGGGCTCGAACACGTACGGGTGTTGCGGAAGCGTGCGCTCGAACACCTCGTGCAGCGCATGCAGCTCCGGCAGGTGCGCGATCGGCTTGCTGGTGTGGGCATGCGGGAACCACAGGCGATCGTGCAGGCCGAAGCCCGAATGGCAGTCCAGCGCCAGGCTGAACGGGCGGCCGTGCAGCTCCGCTTCCACCGTGTCGCACAAGGCCGCGCTCTCCGGTTCCATGGCCGCACCCGCTCGCCCGCGGTACCAGGGCAGGCCGGCGCTGATGCGTTGCCCGCCCACGAGTGGCGCGACGCCATCGACCGCGTCCACCGGCGCGTTGCGCATCAGGTCCACGCCGGCGGGATTCGCGCGCGTGCCGCGCAGCATGCCGCCCGGGTTCACCAGCGGCATGAAGACCAGGCGCACCTGCTGCAATTCGCGATGCAGCGATTCGTCCCAATCGAGGCGCACCACCAGGCTGCGCAACCAGGCGATCACCACCTGCGTGCCGATGCGCTCCAGCCCGTGCACGCCGCCGAAGAAACCTACCGCTGGCACCGAGGGTGATGCGTTGCCCAGCGCGATGCGATAGACCGGCAAGGGCTGCGCTCCCGCGCTGGGCGTTCGGGTGACTTCCACGCGCGGGCCCGCGGCGGCGAGCACGGCTTCCAGGTCGTCGAGTTCGGGCGGCGCGGAGGACATCGGCCGCGCGAGGATACGGCTTGCGCGTGTCACGCAACTGCCATGCATGGTCGCTACCCTGTGCGCGCCATGAGACATTCCACGCCCCTGCTCCACCACGTCGCCATCGCGTTCGCGCTGCTGGCGGGGCTGCATGAACTGGCGGCCCTGCAGGCCGCGCGCTGGCGAGAAGGGTTCGCGCGCCTGCGCGAAGGCCGCTAGACCGGCTCCAGCCGCCGGTGCGCACCTTCGGGTGGCAGCACCTCGATGGCGTCGCCCGCCCTCACTTCGCCGCCTTCCAGCACCACGCCCATCACCCCCGTCTTGCGCACGAGGCCGCCCTCTTCATCGTGATCCAGCACGGCCTGCATCAGCCCCTGCTGGAACTTGTCGATCTGCGAGCAGGGATTGCGCAGGCCGGTGACTTCGACCAGCGCGTTCGCACCGAGTCGCAGGCGCGTGCCCGCCGCCAGCGCGAGCAGATCGATGCCGCGAGTCGTGATGTTCTCGCCGAGATCGCCCGCGAAGACGGCGAAGCCGCGCTCGACCAGTTCGTCGAACAGCTCCGCGTGGATGAGATGCACCTGCCGCAGGTTGGGCTGCGTCGGATCGCGCCGCACGCGCGAGCGGTGCTTGACCGTCGCGCCCGCGTGCGCGTCGCCTTGCACGCCGAGCCCGGGCACCAGCGTGATGGCGTCTTCGGCGAACTTGCTGAAGCTGTGGCTGCCGCTGCGGTGCACGGCCTCGACTCGGGCCGTGGGTGCCATCAACCGGCCTGCAGCGCCTGCGCGAGGTCCTGCGCGCCCTGCTTCGCGAGCGCGGCGTCCTGCGCTTCCACCATCACGCGCACCACGGGCTCGGTGCCGCTGGGGCGGATCAGGATGCGGCCGCGGCCGGCCAGCCGCTTCTCCAGCGCTTCCTGCGCCTTCGGCAGCTGGCTGCTGCTCTTCCAGTCCTGGCCGGGCGCAAGCCGCACGTTGATGAGCGTCTGCGGATAGAGCGTCACGCCTTCGAGCAGGCGTTCCATCGTCTGGCCGCTGCGGGCGCAGGCCTTGAGCACCTGCAGCGCGCTGATGAGGCCGTCGCCGGTGGTGTGCTTGTCCAGCGCGAGCAGGTGGCCCGAGCCTTCGCCGCCGAGCAGCCAGCCGCGCTTGTCGAGCTCTTCCAGCACGTAGCGGTCGCCGACCTTGGCGCGCACGAACTCGACGTCGCGGTTGCGCAGCGCGACTTCCACCGCCATGTTGGTCATCAGCGTGCCGACCGCGCCGGGCACGCGCTCGCCGCTGGACAGACGGTCCTGCACCATCAGGTAGAGCAGCTCGTCGCCGTTGTAGAGGCGCCCCGCGCCATCGACCATCTGCAGCCGGTCGGCGTCGCCGTCCAGCGCGATGCCGAAGTCGGCGCGGCGCTCGCGCACCGCCTGCACCAGCGCCTCGGGATGGGTGGCGCCGCAGTCGCGGTTGATGTTCAGGCCGTCGGGCGAGCAGCCGATGCAATGCACTTCGGCGCCGAGCTCGTGGAACACTTTCGGGGCGATGTGGTACGCCGCGCCGTTGGCGGCATCGACCACGATGTTCAGGCCCTTGAGCGTGAGGTCGTTGGCGAAGGTGCTCTTGCAGAACTCGATGTAGCGGCCGGCGGCATCGTCCAGGCGGCGCGCCTTGCCGAGCGTGGCGGAATCGGCCCAGCTGGGCGGCTCGTCCAGCGCGGCCTCCACGGCGCGCTCCCACTCGTCGGGCAGCTTGGTGCCCTGGGCGCTGAAGAACTTGATGCCGTTGTCGGCGAACGGGTTGTGGCTGGCGCTGATCACCACGCCCAGGCTGGCGCGCTGCGCCCGCGTGAGGTAGGCCACGCCGGGCGTGGGCAGCGGGCCGAGCAGCACCACGTCGACGCCGGCCGAGTTGAAGCCCGATTCCAGCGCGCTCTCCAGCATGTAGCCCGAGATGCGCGTGTCCTTGCCGATCAGCACCGTCGGCCTTTCCTCGGTGCGCTTGAGCACGCGGCCCACCGCGTGCGCGAGGCGCAGCACGAAGTCGGGCGTGATCGGGCCCTGGCCCACCGTGCCGCGGATGCCGTCGGTGCCGAAATGCTTTCTGCTCATGATGTGGAGCTTCCTTCCCCTTGATGTTCGTTCGTCGCCGCGGCCCACACCTTCAGGGCCGCGACGGTTTCCTTGACGTCGTGCACGCGCACGATGCGCGCGCCGCGCTCGACGGCCAGCAGCGCCGCCGCCACGCTGGGCACGGTGCGCTGGTCCACCGGCAGGCCGGTGACCTGGCCGAGCGAGGACTTGCGCGACCAGCCCACCAGCAGCGGATGGCCGTCCGCCAGCAATTCGCCTTGTCGCGCGAGCAGCGAGAAATTCTGCGGGACCGACTTGCCGAAGCCCACGCCCGGGTCCCAGGCGATGCGGTCGGCCGCCACGCCCAGCGCCATCAGCGCCCGGGTGTGTTCCCGCAGGAACGCCAGCACCTGCGGCACGGCGTCGCCGGCCATGGTCGCCTTCTGCATGGTGCGCGGCTCGCCGTGCATGTGCATCAGGCAGACGCCGCACGATGGATGCGCGGCCACCGCCTGCACCGCACCGGGCTGCCGCAGCGCCCAGACGTCGTTGATGATGTCCGCGCCGGCGTCCAGCACCTGGCGCATCACTTCGGGCTTGTAGGTGTCCACCGAGACCGGGACGCGCAGGCGCGCGGCCTCGCGCACCACCGGCAGGACACGCGCGAGCTCCTCGTCCAGCGGCACCGGCGCGATGCCGGGCCGGGTGGATTCGCCGCCGATGTCCAGGATGTGGGCGCCTTGCGCCAGCAGCCACTCGGCGTGCGCGAGCGCCGCGCTGGTGGTGGCGTGGTGGCCGCCGTCGGAGAACGAGTCGGGCGTGACGTTGACGATGCCCATCACCCGCGGCTGCGCGAGGTCCATGCGGAAGCGGGCGGTCTGCCAATGCATGGGCTCGATTTTCCTCCATGCGACGCAAGCGAAAGGGGCCCGGATGGGCCCCTTTTTGTGCTCAACGGTAAGAGCGATCAGGCTGCGCTGGGCGCGGGGTTGTCCGCGCCGACGGCGCTGCCGCCCGAGCCGCCGCCGGACGACGGCGTGCGCGGCGTGAAGTCCTTGGGCGGACGCGGATCCTTGCCGGCCATGATGTCGTCGAGCTGCTCGGCGTCGATGGTCTCCCACTCGAGCAGGGCCTTGGCCATGGCGTGCATCTTGTCGCTGTGGTCCTCGATCAGCTTGCGCGCCAGCGTGTACTGCTCGTCGATGATGCGGCGCACCTCGAGGTCGACCTTCTGCATGGTCTGCTCGGAGATGTTGGTGGTCTTGGTGACCGAGCGGCCGAGGAACACCTCGCCCTCGTTCTCGGCGTAGACCATCGGGCCCAGCGCGTCGGACATGCCGTAGCGCATCACCATGTCGCGCGCCAGATGGGTGGCCCGCTCGAAGTCGTTCGAGGCGCCCGTGGTCATCTGGTTCATGAACACCTCTTCCGCGATGCGGCCGCCGAACAGCATGCTGATCTGGTTGAGCATGTACTCGCGGTCGTAGCTGTAGCGGTCCTGCGAGGGCAGGCTCATCGTCACGCCCAGCGCGCGGCCGCGCGGGATGATGGTGACCTTGTGGACCGGGTCGCACTTGGGCAGCAGCTTGCCGATGAGCGCGTGGCCGGACTCGTGGTAGGCCGTGTTGCGGCGCTCTTCCTCGGGCATGACCATGCTCTTGCGCTCGGGGCCCATCAGGATCTTGTCCTTGGCCTTCTCGAAGTCCTGCATCTCGACCACGCGAGCGTTGCGGCGGGCGGCCATCAGGGCGGCCTCGTTGCACAGGTTGGCCAGGTCGGCACCCGACATGCCCGGCGTGCCGCGCGCGATGATCTCGGCCTTGACGTCCTGGCCGATCGGGATCTTGCGCATGTGCACGTTCAGGATCTGCTCGCGGCCGCGGATGTCCGGCAGCTGCACGTAGACCTGGCGGTCGAAGCGGCCCGGGCGCAGCAGCGCGGCGTCCAGGATGTCCGGCCGGTTGGTGGCGGCGATGACGATGACGCCGAGGTTGGTCTCGAAGCCGTCCATCTCGACCAGCATCTGGTTGAGGGTCTGCTCGCGCTCGTCGTTGCCGCCGCCCAGGCCGGCGCCGCGCTGGCGGCCGACCGCGTCGATTTCATCGATGAAGATGATGCAGGGCGCGTTCTTCTTGGCGTTCTCGAACATGTCGCGCACGCGGGCCGCGCCCACGCCGACGAACATCTCGACGAAGTCGGAGCCGGAGATCGAGAAGAACGGCACCTTGGCCTCGCCGGCGATGCCCTTGGCCAGCAGCGTCTTGCCGGTGCCGGGAGGGCCGACCAGCAGCAGGCCGCGCGGGATGCGCCCGCCGAGCTTCTGGAATTTCTGCGGGTCCTTCAGGAAGTCGACGACCTCCTTCACTTCCTCTTTCGCTTCGTCACAGCCGGCTACGTCGGCGAACGTGACCTGGTTGTTGTTCTCGTCGAGCATGCGCGCCTTGCTCTTGCCGAACGAGAACGCCCCGCCCTTGCCGCCGCCCTGCATCTGGCGCATGAAGTAGATCCACACGCCGATGAGCAGCAGCATCGGGCCCCAGCTCACCAGCAGCGTCATGAGCAGCGAACTCTCTTCACGCGGCTTGACGTCGAACTTGACGTTGTTGTTGATGAGGTCGCCGACCAGGCCGCGGTCGAGGTAGGTGGCGGTGGTGCGCACCTTGCGGTCGTCGGTGGTGATGGCCACGATCTCGGTGCCGCCCTGGCCTTCCTGGATGACGGCGTTCTTGATGCGGCGGGCGCGGACCTCCTCCAGGAAGTCCGAGTAGCCCATGACGCTGGCGCCGGCGGCGCCGCGCGTGTCGAACTGCTTGAATACCGTGAACAGGACCAGCGCTATGACGAGCCAGACGGCGATTTTCGAGAACCACTGATTGTTCAAATCGAACTCCGGGAGTGCGTGCCTGTCGGGCACGTCGGGCAGATGCGTCCCATTCTAGAGGTTTCAACTGGTGGGAAGATGGAATGCACCAAAGCCCACCATAGCCAAAACAGTGACAGCCGGTAGCCGGGCGGGACCCCGTTCCGACGCGGGAGAAGGCCTCGCGCAGCGAGGCGCAAGCCCTGTCAGGCGGGCTTTTTCAGGCCGATGCCGACCAGGAAGTTCTCGGACGACTTGTCCCGGGAGGCCTTGGGCTTGATCGGCTTGACCACCCGGAAGGTCTCCTTGAACAGCTTCACCAGCTGGCTGTAGCCGCTGCCGTGGAACACCTTGGCGACCAGGGCGCCCTCGGGCTTGAGGTGGGCCTGGGAGAAGGCCACGGCCAGTTCGACCAGGTCGCTGATGCGGGCGGCGTCGGCCGACTCGATGCCCGAGAGGTTGGGCGCCATGTCCGAGACCACCGTATCCACCTTGCGGCCGCCCACGGCCTGCTCCAGCCGGGCGAGCACTTCCGCCTCGCGGAAATCGCCCTGCAGGAAGCTCACGCCCTCGATCGGCTCCATCGGCAGGATGTCCAGGGCGACGATGACGCCATCGAGCTCGCCCACGGCGGCGCCCTGCGGCGACAGCTTGCGGCGCACGTACTGGCTCCAGGCGCCCGGGGTCGAGCCCAGGTCCACCACCAGGTGGCCGGGGCGGATCAGTCCGAGGGCGTCGTCGATCTCCTTGAGCTTGTACGCGGCACGCGCGCGGAAGCCCTCCTTCTGCGCCAGCTTGACGTAGGGATCGTTGACGTGGTCGTTCAGCCAGGCCTTGTTGACCTTGCGGCTCTTTGTCTTCACCTTCATGCGGCCTCCATTGTCGCCCGCGGGGATAATCGCCCCATGCCCGCTCTCCAATTGACCATCGCCGAACGCAAGGCGCACCGCGCCGAAGCCCACCACCTCGATCCCGTGGTGATGATCGGCAGCGATGGGCTGACCCCCGCCGTCGTGCGGGAGACCGACGCCGCCCTCGACGCCCACGGCCTGATCAAGGTCCGCGTGCTGGGCGACGACCGCGCCGCGCGCGAGGAAATCTACGTGCAGCTGGCCGACCAGCTGAATGCCGCGCCCATCCAGCACATCGGCAAGCTGCTGGTGCTCTGGCGCCCGCAGCCGAAGAAGGAAAAGGTCGTCGACGAGGACCGCATGCCCGGCCCGCGCGACTTCAAGGTCCTGAAGTACAGCAAGCGCGGCGGCCAGCGGCCGGAAGTGAAGACCCTGCGCGTGCTGGGCAACCAGCGCCTGACCGCCGGCGGCAAGGTCAAGCGGGCGAAACCGAAGCAGAAATCGGTGAAGAAGGGTCGGCTGGACTAGGTTGCGCTGCGGCGGGAGATTCGCCACAGCACGACCAGGGCGCACACCCACTGCAGCGCGTACATCGCGCTGCCCACCGAATGCCACAGCCGAAGGTTCTCGCGCGCGACGATGCGCGGGGCGACGGCGAATTCGACCAGCAGCGCCAGCAGCATCCCGGCCAGCACGAAGGGCAGCGCCCCGCCCGCCCAGTCCATCCGGGGCGAGTC
>Ga0247820_10002334_pt1 | contig 10693 bp, 12 predicted proteins | sample 13C_Glucose_Day1_2_FD_192480 | JGI IMG/M metagenome (GOLD analysis project Ga0247820, IMG submission 192480) | Soil microbial communities from agricultural site in Penn Yan, New York, United States - 13C_Glucose_Day14 | ecosystem: Environmental > Terrestrial > Soil > Agricultural land | place...
GGGGCCGGTGACCACCGTCATTTCGCCGGTGCGGATGTCCAGGTCCAGGTTCTTGAGGTTGTGCTGGCGCGCGCCGCGGATGCGGATGACTCCGGACATGGAGGGCTCGGGTGGGGTCTCGGGCAGGAGGGGCAAACATTCTAGGGGGCGCCGGTGGGCCCGCCCGGCGATGGGGTTACACCCTGGGCGCGGGGTGTGCGCCCGGCGCCCGGCACTGCACGATCGCCGGATGCGCCGCCTCCTGACCGCACTCGTGCTCTGCTGGGCGGCCGCCGCCGCGCCGGCGCAGGTGCTCGTGGGCCAGACGGCCGGCTTCAGCGGCCCGATGGGCGCGCTGGTGAAGGAGACGACCGACGGGGCGAAGCTGTACCTGGAGCACGTCAACCGTCACGGCGGCGTGCAGGGTCAGCCGGTGAGGCTGGTCTCGCTGGACGACCGGGCGCAGCCGTCGCTGGCCGCCGACAACGCGCGCGAGCTCGTCCGGCAGCGCGGCGTGGTGGCGCTGTTCCTGAGCCACGGCGCGGCGCCGACCGAGGCGCTCCGGCCGCTGCTGGCCGAGCTGAAGGTGCCGCTGGTGGCGCCGTCCAGCGGCGCGACGGCGCTGCACGATCCGATGCACCCGTGGGTCTTCAACGTGCGGGCCACCCACCGGCGCGAGGCGCAGAAGGCGGTGTCGTACCTCACCGGCATCGGCATGACCCGGATCGCGCTCGTCCATTCCGACGACGACTTCGGCCGCGACGCGGCGGTCGGCGCCGCGCAAGCCCTGGAGCAGGTGCGCCTGGCGCCGGCCTTCGTGCACGCCTTCGACCCCGGCCGGCCCGACTTCGCGCCGCTCGCCGACCGCGTGGCGGGGCACGATCCGCAGGCCATCGTCTTCATCGGCGCGGCGGCCGCGGTGTCTGACGGCACCAGGCTGCTGCGCGCCCGCGGCTCGAAGGCGCAGGTCGCGACCCTGTCGAACAACGCCTCGGCCAGCTTCATCCGCCTGCTGGGCGAGCACGCGCGCGGCACGATCGTGGCCCAGGCGGTGCCCTATGAACGCGCCCTCGCCGCGCCGCTGGTGAAGGAGGCGCACGAGCTGGCGGTGGACAAGGGGCTGGACGGCGTGACGCCCGCGATGCTCGAGGGCTACTTGGCGGCCAAGGTGCTGGTGGAGGGCCTGAAGCGGGCCGGTCCGAAAGCCACCGGCGCGCGTGTGCGCGCGGCGCTCGAATCGATGCGGCGCGTGGACCTCGGAGGGCTGGAGCTGAGCTACGGCCCCGAGGACCACGGCGGCCCGGGATACGTCGACCTGGCCGTCGTCGGCGCAGACGGCCGGTTCAAGCGGTAGCGCCGCTCCCCGCTACGAGCCGGCCTTGCCCGGCGTCACGCGGGCCAGGGTGTCGCGCACCCGCTCCCAGGCGTCGCGCGAGGCGTCGCGGGCGTCCGACCACTCCAGGCGCGAGTTGCCACGTGCGTCGTTCCAGCCGGAGGCGAGGTCGGACTCGACATGCTCGAACGTGCGGTCGCCGTGCTGCTGATACGCGTCGATGCCGTAGCGGTAGGCCGGCGCGTAGTCGTCGAATGCGGCGCCCTCGCGCACGTAGGGCCGCTCGGCGTAGTGGGTGCGCCAGTAGCCGTGCTCGGCGTCCACGTCGACCTGCCTGGCGATCTCGCGGCCGGCCCAGGCGCCCGCGATCGTGGCGGCCGCGGCACCGATGGCCGTGCCGATCGGGCCGGCGACGGAGCCGAGCGCCGCGCCGGCGGCCACGCCGCCCGCCACCGCGCCGATGCCGGTGCCCACCGGATGCTCCACGTCGGCGTCGAACGGCGGATCGGTCGGGCGGACCTTCTTCGCATCGTCCTGCGCGTCTTTCGGATCCCGGGTGTTCCGGGCGGCGGGGCGGTCTTCCTTCATGGCGGTCTCCTGTGGCTGACTCACCCACGGTGGCCCAGCCGGCGGGCCGCGCCCATCGGGCGGCGCCGCGACCGCGTGTAGGGGTTTGCCGACCCCCGCCGCTGCCGCTACTTGACGTTCATCACCCGCATGCCCAGGCGCTTGCCGTCGGGGCGGTCGAGCACCTGCACCGTGGCCTGGCGCGGCTTGAAGCCGCCGGGCAGCGGCAGGTTGCCGCGCAGGTTCTGGTAGCTCCCGACGGAAATGTCGATCGGCGCCAGCTTCACGTCGGGGCGGCCCGATTCGCCGGCCACGATGAACTGCATCACGCCGGTGAGCGGCTTGGCGCCGGCCCGGTCGCGCGACAGCACGACGTCGTATGCGAGCTGGCCGTCTTCCACGCTGAAGCGAGCGGCGCGCACGTCCACGGCACCGCCGCGAGGATCGGGCGGCAGCGAATCGACCATCGCCTTCACGTCGGTGCGCAGGCCTTCGATGGTCTCGCGCGCGGTGGCGACGTCCTGCGTCAGCCGCTGGCGCTCGGCGAGCGTGGTGTCCAGCCGCTGCTTCACGCCGGCGAGCTCGGCCGCCAGGCGCTTGCGATCGGCGTCGGCGCGCTCGAACGAGGCACGCAGTTCGGTCGAGGCCTGGGCCGACAGGCGCGGCGGCAGGTGCTGCTCCTGAACGTAGACCACGCCGCCCGCGCCCAGGGCGATGCCCAGTACGAGGAGCACCAGCCAACGTGGAATGCGCCGGCGGCCCCGGCGGCCGGAGTAGGGGTCGAAAACGACGGGTTTGGATCGTTCGAACATCGAGAACGGGTGGTTTCGGGCGAAAGGTGCAAGCGTACGCGATGCGGGGCAGCCCGGCTTGGTGGCGGGCGCCGGCTGGCCTACAGTGGCCCGTTCCTTCCACTCAGGAGACCGCCATGCCCATCCGGACCTCGTCGCTGCACCGGCAAATCCACAAGAACGGCGTCAAGCTGCATCGGGCGATCGAGCTGCGGCTTGCTTCGGACGGTGCGGAGCGCCCCGCGTCGGAGCGCGAGCAGGCACTGCTCGACGAGCGTCGGCAGCTGAAGGAGGCGCAGGCGCAGCGGCAGGAGGCGGCTGCCCACCCCAAGCCGAAGGCCTCGCGCCTGGCCCGGGAGCCGCGGCCGGTGAAGGAGGCCAAGCCCAAGGCGCCGAAGGCCCCCAAGCCCGACAAGGCCGCCAAGGACGACGCGAAGGACAAGGGCGCCAAGGCCGCGAAGGATCACAAGTCGCGCGCCGAGAAGGCCGCGCAGAAGGCCGAGGCCCTGGCGGCGGCGCGGCGCACGAGCCGGCCCGCGAGCAAGCCCGGCAAGCATTGAGCCGCCATTCCCGGAGCGGGGCGGCGGGTGTCGAATCCGCCGTGCGTCGTTCGTCGCGTGAGCATCCACTGCTCCACTCGACGCCATGACCTCGCCCTCCTCCGCCCCCCGCGCCGGCCGCCGCGAATGGATCGGCCTGGCCGTCATCGCGCTGCCCTGCGCCGTCTACGCGATGGACCTCACGGTGCTGAACCTGGCGGTGCCGGCGCTCAGCGAGGAGCTGAAGCCGTCGAGCTCGCAACTGCTGTGGATCATCGACGTCTACGGCTTCCTCGTCGCCGGGTTCCTGATCACGATGGGCACGCTCGGCGACCGCATCGGCCGGCGCCGGCTGCTGCTGATCGGCGGCGCCGCGTTCGGCGCGGCGTCGACCGTGGCCGCGTTCTCGAACAGCGCCGAGATGCTGATCGCGATGCGGGCGCTGCTCGGGATCGCGGGCGCCACGCTCGCACCCTCCACGATGTCGCTCATCCGGAACATGTTCCACGACGAGCACGAGCGGCAGTTCGCGATCGGCGTGTGGATCGCGAGCTTCTCGGTGGGTGGCGCGATCGGGCCGCTGGTGGGCGGCGTGCTGCTGGAGTTCTTCTGGTGGGGCTCGGTGTTCCTGGTCGCGGTGCCGGTAATGGCGCTGCTGCTCGTGCTCGGGCCGGCGCTGCTGCCTGAGTACAAGGATCCGCAGGCCGGCCGGCTCGACATGGCGAGCGTGGCGTTGTCGCTCGGCGCGGTGCTGCCGGTGATCTATGCGCTCAAGCAGATCGCGGAGAGCGGCCTGGCGGCACTGCCCGTGGCGATCCTCGCGGGCGGACTCGGGGTGGGAGCGGTGTTCGTGCGGCGGCAGTCGCGGCTCGCGTACCCGCTGCTCGAGCTGAAGCTGTTCCGCCAGAAGCGCTTCAGCGCGGCCATCGCCGCCTACGGGCTGTCGTGCCTGGCGATGTTCGGCGTGTACATCTTCATCACGCAGTACCTGCAGCTCGTGCTCGGCCTGTCGCCGCTGCACGCGGGGCTCGCCACCGTGCCCTGGTCGCTCGCCTTCGTGGCCGGTTCGCTGCTGGCGCCGCGGCTGTCGCGCCGGGTCGCGCCGCTGACCATCATCGTGGGCGGGCTGCTGACGTCGGCCGTCGGCTTCCTGCTGCTGCTGCTCGCACACACGGGCATCGCCCTGCCGGCGCTCGTCGTCGGAACGGTGGTCATGGCCCTCGGCATGGCGCCGGTCATCACGGTCGGCAACGAGATGATCATCACCGCGGCGCCGCCCGAGCGCGCGGGGGCCGCCTCGGCGCTGTCGGAGACGGCGGCGGAGTTCAACGCGGCGCTCGGCATCGCGGTGCTGGGCAGCATCGGCACCGCCGTGTATCGCGCGGCCTTGAGCGAGGCGATGCCCGGCGGCGTGCCGCCGGAGGCCATGGCCACGCTGGGCGGTGCGGAATCGGCTGCGCGCGCGCTCGGCGGGCCCGCCGGCGAGGCGCTGCTGGCGGCGGCGCGCGCGTCGTTCGTCGACGCGATGCAGCTCAATGCGGTGATCGCCGCGGCGACCGTCGTCGTGGCCGCCGTGGTCAGCGCGCGCATCCTCAGGGGCTCGGGCGACGCGCCGCGGGGCGCGCGTGCCGTGTCCGGCGCGACAGGCGGCGACTGATCCGGCGCGCGACCGCGCCAGCAATGAACGGCCCCCACCAAGGGCCTTGCGCGGATCCGGCTCCGCCGGTCCGCAGCAAGGGCCCCCTCGGGGGGCAGCGACGGGAGGAGCGTGGGGGCCAACAACCTCCGGCTCCGCCGGTCCGCAGCAAGAGCCCCCTCGGGGGGCAGCGACGAGAGGAGCGTGGGGGCCATTTCACTTCGTTCTCCACGGCGCCGAAGCGGCACCCTCGATGCATGAACCGGCGCCACCGGGCGGCAACCGCGGATCCGGCTCCGCCGGTCCGCCGGTTGCGCCCCCTGGGGGGAGGCGCCGAAGGCGCTTCGGGGGGGTTCATCACCGCCGTGCCAGATCGCGCGCCACCTGGAGCAGCGCCTGCGCGTCGAGCGACGGCAGGTCGATGACGGCGCCCTCGGAGAGCTTGTCGTACGACCCCTTGGTGGACCGGTCATAGCAGGGGTCGTAGTGGGCGGTCATCACGCGCTCGAAGAGCGTGTCCACATCGCCGGCGGCGGCCAGCGCCTCCCAGCGCGCCAGCTCCTCGCGGCCGATCAGCGGCTTGAGGGGCGCGAGCAGGCGCACCATCGACGCGGGATCCTGCGCGAAGTGCGCGTAGTCTTCCCGCCAGAGCTTCACGCGCTCGGACATCGGCGCCACGAGCCGGACCGGGATGGTCCGGTGCATCGCCTCGTGCAGCGCCGCGGGCAGGTGCAGGTTGCCGATCTTGCGGCTCTCGGCCTCGAGCCAGATCGGGCGCCGCGGGTCCATGCGCCGCAGCGCTTCGAGCACCTTCGTGTCGAAGAGCTTCTGCGTCGGCTGGCGCTCGCCGGGAATGGCGCCGATGAGCGAGCCGCGGTGCGACGCCAGCGCTTCGAGGTCGAGCACCTGCTCGCCCGCCGCGTGCAGCGCTTGCAGCAGGCGCGTCTTGCCGCAGCCGGTGGAGCCGGCGAGCACCTTGAGCTCGAACCGGGCGGGCAGCGCGTCGAGGCTGTCGCGCACCCATAGGCGGTAGCGCTTCCAGCCGCCTTCCAGCACGTCGACGCGGTAGCCGATGGTGCGCAGGTTGTCCGCCCACAGCTTGCTGCGCTTGCCGCCGCGAAAGCAGTACACGAGCATCCGGGAGTCGGGATCGAAGCGGGTGATGAGGGTGCGGATGTGGCGCGCGATGTTGCGCAGGCTGTATTCCACGCCCGCGAGGTAGGCGGCGTGCGGGTCGGTGCGGTGCGCGGTGCCGACCTCGGCGTACTGCTCGTCGTCGACGACGGGCAGGTTCTGCGCGCCGGGCACGTGGTCGTCGTCGAACTCGTGCGGGGAGCGCGCGTCGATGACCAGCGCATAGGCGTCCCACTCCGACACGCCGAGCTGGCCAGGGTGGGCCAGGGCGTTGTTCGCGGAAACCCCGGGATCGATGTTCTGCATGAAGGGCCGATGAGCGATCGGGACATTCTGCCCTTCAGCCGGCGCGCCAGCTTGCGAGCGCCTCGGCGATGCCCGCGAGCGATGCGACCCGCGTGACACCTTCGATCGGCCGCCGGCCGATGGCCGGGGCGGCGCCGCCGACCCACAACGCCACGCCCGCCGGCAGTTGCGAGTGCAGCTGCTCCAGGCTCGTGAGCAGCAGCCTGCGCTTCATGGTGCCGGTGACGCTGAGCGCCACGATGTCGGCCCGCCACGCCGCCGCGGCCGCGGCGAGGTCGGCCAGCGGCACCTGCACTCCGAGCGAAAGGCAGGCGCAACCCTCCAGCGCCATCATGGTCTGGGCCATCAGCAAGCCCAGGCCATGCGGCTCGCCGGGCAGCGTGGCCAGCAGCACGCGCGGCGGACCGGCGGCTGCCGGCAGCGCATGCAGCGCCGCGTGCAATGCCATGCGCACGCACTCGGTGTACAGGTGCTCCTCGAACACGCGCAGCTCGCCGCGCATCCAGGCCTCGCCCACGCGGCTGGACAACGGCGCAACGATGTCCATGACAAACGCCCGCAGACCATGGCGCGCCTGGACCACCGCGAGGCCCTGCTGCAGCGCCGCGGCGTCGTGGCGGCGTACCGCGTCGAGCAACGCCGTGAGCTCGGCCTCGCGCGAGGCCTCTGGGCCTGCCGCGTTCCCGGGGGCAGCGCTCAGCGAGCGCAGTTCGTCGAGGCTGCGCGCCACGATGCGCCCGGGGCGGTGCCCGGCGTCCATCAACCGCTTGATGATTTGCAGCTTCGTGACCTGCGCCGGCGCGTAGATGCGCTCGCCGAAGGCGTCGCGACGCGGCTTCGGGAAGCCGTAGCGGCGCTCCCACACCCGCAGGGTGTCCTTGCTCAGGCCGGTGTCGCGTTCCACCTCCGCGATGGACAGGGTGATCGTCACGATTGTGTTTGTCTATGACATTTAGCTTGAGTGCACCGGCATTGTCGCTTAATATCCGCTCCTCGCTGGTCAGTTTGTCCAAGACAACTGCGGCGTTTTTGTCCTCACCACCTACTGGAGCCACCCCATGAAGAAGACCCTGATCGTCGCCGCCCTCGCCGTCGGATCGTTCGCCGTGCAGGCTGCCGACATTGTCGACACCGCAGTGTCGGCCGGCAGTTTCAAGACCCTCGTGGCGGCCGTGAAGCAGGCCGACCTGGTGTCCACGCTGAAAGGCCCGGGCCCGTTCACCGTGTTCGCGCCCACCGACGAGGCGTTCGCCAAGATCCCGAAGGACCAGCTCGACGCCCTGCTGAAGGACAAGGCGATGCTGACCCAGGTGCTCACGTACCACGTGGTGCCGGCCAAGGTGATGGCCGGCGACGTGAAAGCGGGCAAGGTCACCACCGTGCAGGGCAACGCGCTGACAGTGGCCACTCAAGGCGGCGTGACCGTCGACAAGTCCAAGGTCGTCAAGGCCGACATCGTGGCCGACAACGGCGTCATCCACGTGATCGACACGGTGTTGATGCCCCAGTGATCCTGAGCGGCCCGACGGGGCCGGCGATGTTGCGCTACGCTCGTCGCCGGTCCTCCGTCCATGTCGTTCATTCCCGCCAACCGACCCAGCGGCCCGGCCACGGCCGAGGCCTGGTGCCTCTGCTTCGTCGAGCGCGACCTGCTGCTGCCGGACGATGGCTCGATGCTGGCACCGATGTCCGCGGGGGCGATCGAGGAGCAGGCGCTGGCCCGCCACTACCTCGGCACGCTGGCCGCTGTCGACTGCTGGGCGCTCGCGCTGCCGGCGGCGCCGGCCGGCTGGCGCCGCGTGCCGCTGCGCTCGGCCATGATGGGCTTCGACGCCGCGCTGAGCGGCCTGGCCGGGCGCGCCGCGCAGGTGCTCGAGTGGGACCGCACGCACCGGCACTGCGGGGTGTGCGGCACGCCGACGCAGATCCGCGCGACGGAGCGGGCGCGTGTGTGCCCGGCCTGCGAGCACATCGTCTACCCGCGCCTCAGCCCGGCGATGATGGCCCTCGTCTGGCGCCCGGGCGAGCTGCTGCTGGCGCGCTCGCCGGGCTTCGTCGCCGGCCGCTACAGCGCGCTGGCCGGCTTCGTCGAGCCCGGGGAATCGCTCGAGGAGTGCGTGCATCGCGAGGTGCTGGAGGAGGTCGGCGTCACGGTGGGCGAGCTTCGCTACTACGGCAGCCAGAGCTGGCCGTTTCCGCACAGCCTGATGGTGGCGTTTACCGCGCGATGGGACGGCGGCGAGATCCGTGCGCAGGAAGGGGAGATCGAGGATGCACGCTGGTTCGCGCTCGATGCGCTGCCCGAGATACCGCCGCGCTTTTCCATCTCGGGACACCTGATCCGCGACACGCTGGCGGCGATGCAGGGGAGCGAACCGCGCTAGCCTTCACGCGGCGGGCGCGGAAGGCAGCTCGACCGAGAAGGTCGTGCCTTCTTCCGCCGTGGAGCGCACCTCCACGCGGCCGCCGTGCGCCGTGCACCTCGGTCGTCACCGTCACCGGCCGATCGGGTGCGCCGTAGCTGAAGGCGTTGGCCACGAGGTTCCCGAGCATCTGGGTCAGGCGGTCGCCATCGCCGCGGCATCGGCCTTCGCCGAGGCGCACGTGCACCAGCCCGCGCCCCGGGAAGGCGGACATCAGCTCGTCGGAGGCCACGGCCACCAGCTCGTGCAGCGAGACGTCGGCCGGCACCACCGAGAGCCCGTGCCCAGCCGGCGAACAGCGCGCGCCCCGCCGCCACGGCCTCTGCCGTGCGCAAGGCGCTCTCCGACACGTTCGCGCGCTCGAGCGCCTGCTCGGCCTTCTTGCGCTCGAGGAGCAGCTCCTGCTCGTAGCGATGCCGGTCCGTGACGATGAGGGTCGCGAGCTCGTGATAGACCGTGTCGCCATGGCGGCGGCGCAAGGCGTTGAGCAGCATCGGCACCCGGCGGCCGTCGGCGTGCACGATCTCGAGCTTGACCTCGGCCACCGAGCCCTGCATCTGCAGCAGCGGCGCCCAGTGCGTCTGGTGGAAGAGGCGGCCGCCCATCGTGAGCAGGTCGCTCAGCCGGAGGCGGTCGACGAGCGACTCCGGCGAACGGCCGGTCCAGCCGCAGAAGGTCGCGTTCACGCGCCGGATCGTGCCGTCCTCGCTCGTCAGCATCAGGCCGCAGGGCGCGTACTCGAAGAGCGTGTCCACCCCAGGCGTTGGCGATGCGGACACGGGCGGCGGCTCAGGCGGCCTGGCTGCGCAGGAACGATTCCATCGCGTCCACGCTGGCGCACGGCGCGCTCAGGTGCGGGCAGTGGCCCACGTTGCTGATGACCTGCAGCTCGCTGCGCGGCATCACCGAATGCATGTAGCGACCGACCGCCTGCGGCGCGATGAGGTCGTCGCTGCATTGCACGATCAGCGCGGGGACGTTGGACTTCGGAAGGTCCGCGCGGTGGTCGGAGAGCGAGCAGGCCGATCATGGCGCTGACCGAGTGGCCGACGAAGACGACCGGGCCTTGCGCCTCGGTCTCGATGACCTCGAGCAAATCGGACGCATGGCCATGCAGCGATCGGTACTTCCCGCGGTCGTAGGCGGACAGGTCCGACGCGCCGCTGCCGACGAGGTCGTAGAGCACGATGCGCCAGCGGTCTTCGAAGTGCGGGACGAGCAGCCGCCACATGTTCTGGTCACAGCCGAAGCCGTGGGCGAAGACCATGCTCTGCGGGCCGCTGCCGCTGACATGGACGTTGTGGCGGCGCTGGACACTCATCGATGGCCTTCCTCGAGATGGCGATTTGCAGCATATCGCGTCTGACCTTTACGATCTTGGCACCCCAGTGCTCCGAAGGACGTGCACATGATCGACCAACAACGGGCTCCCTATGGCGCGCTGCTGCTGCGGGTCAGCATGGGCGTGCTGTTCATCCTGCACGGCATCTACCTGAAGATGTTCGTGTTCACGATGGCAGGCGCCGGCCAGTACTTCGCCTCCATGGGCCTGCCCGGCTGGTTCGCCTGGGTCGTGATGATCTACGAGACCCTCGGCGGCCTGGCGCTCATCCTCGGCGTCTATACCCGCTGGGTGGCGATCGTCCTCGGCGTGCACCTGCTCTTCGTGGCCTACCTCGGCCACGGCGCCAACGGCTGGGCGTTCGCCAACAAGGATGGCGGCTGGGAATACCCGGTGTTCTGGGCCATCGCCTGCTTCTCGCTGGCGCTCATCGGCAGCGGCGCGCACGCGCTCAGGTCCGACGACGGCGTGTACGAGGGCGGCCGCGCCTAGCTCGGAGCAGCCTGCTGCGCGATCTCGTTCGCGACCCGGATCGCCTGGGCCGCGATGGTCTGCAGCAGGCCGCCCGGCTGGCGGATGTCGAAGCCGACGAAGTAGACGCCGCGCAATGGCCCGGTGCCGCAGGTCTCGCGCGGCGTCTACT